>Ga0209417_1001030_pt1 | contig 55140 bp, 68 predicted proteins | sample RifGroF2_FD_184002 | JGI IMG/M metagenome (GOLD analysis project Ga0209417, IMG submission 184002) | Groundwater microbial communities from Rifle, Colorado, USA - Groundwater F2 (SPAdes) (version 2) | ecosystem: Environmental > Aquatic > Deep subsurface > Groundwater | place: Rifle, Colorado...
AACAGCTGTTTTTGATTGCCCTAGTTGTGGAAAGTTTAGGATAATCCAGCGATTAGAGATCGCAAATATCATTGCCCCGATACCAGCGGCGCAGAAAAGAACGAATACGAAAAAAACAATGTTTTTACTGGTACGATTCATTGCCAAACTCGGGGTTTAAAAGAAGTTGCTGTAAGAAAGAAGCGCGTTGGCCGCTTTCTGTTTTTTTGATGGCGATCGCGATTGCACGGGGCTCTCCGATTAGAATGCAGAGCTTTTGTGCCCGCGTAAAGCCGGTATAGAGCAAATTTCTTTGTAGTAGCATAAAATGCTGCATAAAGCAGGGGAGCACAACAACAGGATATTCTGATCCTTGGCTTTTATGTATCGTGGTAGCATAGGCCAGGGTAATCTCACCAAGTTCGTCAACCTCGTAGGCAACGTCGACTCCTTGGGTATATTCAATGACGACCGATTGGTTTTCTGGATCGACTGATTTAATTACACCTAAATCACCATTAAATACATTTTTGTCGTAGTTGTTGCGGAGCTGCATAACGCGGTCGCCCGGGCAAAAGTTGGTTCCAAAAAAACTTACTTTGGGGCGAGGTTGAGGAAATAATAATTTTTGCATGAAATGGTTAAGGGCATGTGTCCCTGCAATGCCACGATTCATGGGACTTAATATTTGAACGTCCTGAGGGGTGAATTTTCGTTTAGGCAGTTCTTTCTCAAAGAGCCGTTTGAGGTAGGGATATAGATTTTCCGCAGAGGGTTCCTTAATAAATATAACATCCTTTTTTTCTGGAGGGACATCAATTGCTGTTGAGGGGAATTCACCATGGTTAATGCGATGTGCGTTGAGGATAATAAGGCTTTCTTTGGCCTGCCTAAAGATTTCGGTTAGTCGGGTTGTTGCAACTTGTTCGCTGGCGATCATGTCTTTAAAAAAGTTACCTGGTCCAACGGAGGGTAGCTGATCAATATCACCCAAAAAGATTACTTGCGCAGATTGGGGGATGGCGTTTAAAAGGGCATGTGCCAGAAAAATATCGATCATTGATGTCTCATCAATGATAAAAACATCCGCGACTAAGGTGTTTCCCTTGTTGTATTTAAACTTCATGAGTTGGGGGTCGAGCTCGAGCATGCGATGGATCGTTGTTGCATATCGTCTAGTACTTTCCATCATCCGTTTTGCGGCGCGACCGGTGGGTGCAGCCAGCTTGTAGGTAATGTTGTGCGCGTCTAAAATTTCGAGTAACGAACGGACCAGGGTAGTTTTTCCGGTGCCAGGACCTCCGGTAATAATGGAGACATTATGAGAAAGGGCGGTGATTATGCCCCGTACTTGCTGCTCGTGTAAGGCAATGGTATTGGGTTGCACTGTAATAAGACGACGTGCAATAGCGTCTAAATCAAAGGTACGCTTTCGCGGGTATTGTTTTAAGGCCAACAATGATTGGCTTATGGATTGCTCAATGCGCAAGTGTTTGGCTAACCCTAACCAAATTTTGTTATTGTGGGTAATGGCAATAATACGGCCGTGTGTTTTGAGTATTTCTAGAATCCTTGGAATTTCGTTGCTGGTAGGCGGAATAGCAAGGATATCGGCTGTTTTGCTTATGACATCGCTTGCTTCAATATACAAGTGTCCAGAGCTTGTTGCAGTGGTGAATGTATGCAGGATCCCTGCAGAGATGCGGCGCGGGTCATCAGCGGCTATACCCATTTTTTGTGCAATGCTGTCAGCAGTTGCAAAGCCGATCCCCCAAACATCTTCTGCTATTTTATAGGGATTTTCTTGAACGACTGACAAGGTTGCATGCTTGTAATGCTTATAAATGCGCAAAGCATAGGCGGGCGAAATGTCTTTTTCGCGCAAGAACATGAGAACACGGCCAAATTCGCGCTGTTCTTGCCACGCATTCATAATTTGCACGGCGCGCTTGGGGCCAATGCCTTCTATAGAAGAGAGGCGCTGAGGCTCTTCTTCAATTACGCGAATGAGATCTCCACCAAATGTGCGTACTAGTTTTTCTCCGTACACTTTGCCGATGCCTTTGACCATGCCGGAGCCAAAGTATTTAATTAAACCATCGGTGCTTGTGGGTATTAGCACTGTGCAGTTTTGTGCAAAGAATTGTTTTCCGAATTTGGGATGTGTGGTCCAGGAACCATAGACATCTACCGATACGCCCTCTTTGAGCAGTGGCGTGGTACCCCGTACAACTGTCGATATTGCTGGTGTGTGCAGCACAAAAATAGTGAAACCGCTGCTCTCATCGCAAAATACGATGCGTTCAACGGTTCCTGTTAGCTTTTCTAATTGTTTTTCTTCGGTTAGGGCCACGATTTTTTCATCAAGGTTATTTAGTTTTTTTAAGGGCCTCTCGATATGACCGGTGTGATTTAGGGCAGTTTTGTACTAAATCAGACAAAAAGAGAAGCAGGTCCTCAATGAGTCTACCAGAGACGGTAAATTTTGTTAGGCGCTTAGTAAGCGTTTCTTTTTCGTTGTTTTCTATTTGGCTCCATTCAAGCAATATGCTGTCCTCACGATTGCGCAGGATACTCCAGTTTTTGATCAACGGCATCATGAGCTGTTTGCCTTTTTGTAGATCTTCTAAGTATTCGATAGAGAGCTTTTCAAAATCGATTTTTAGATATTTAAAAGATTCTTTAAGTGCGGCATCCATTTCCCCCATTGTTTTTTCTAACTCAATGAGTTCTTGTATAGTTTTGTAGGTGTTTTTAAAAGGGATGAGACCGAATTTGTCGGGTCCGGAGCTGTAAGCTGTTAATGGAAAGGGAAGGGGAAAGTCATAAACAAGTGCGAGTTTTTGCGCAATATCAAGAGATTTTGCACCATTGAGGAGCATGATAAGGTTTTGTGCATATGAAAAAATTTGTTCGATGCAGATTGCTTGGGTACCATCAACGAGTCGTAGTATGGCCGAGTCAAGCGCAACGGGTTGTATAGTGCGTGAAATTGGCTGCCAGCCCGAAATCAATAAAAATGTAGTCAGCCAGAAACGTCGCTTCATGTCTGTCTCCCTGTCTATGTATAAGATTACCAGTGAATATGTGCTGAGAACCCTGCGCTCCAATCGTTCCCTGTTCCAGAGCTGTAAAAGGTATAGTCACCAAAGAGCGAAATACTCCAAAAATGTTCATTGCGATTACCGCTCCACGTGAGCGATGCAAAGAGTTTGTTATCAAAGGCATTTGATGGTTTGGCAGCGAGAACGTCAAGCGGGAAATGGCTTGAATGAGGTACTTTGGCCGAAACCTGATCAGCGCCTTGGAACCAAAAATCATAACCACACTCTAAATTTCCTGCCCAATGTTCTTTTTTGAGTGCGCCACGGTATTCAAATCGGGGTCCTGGGGTAATGCGGACGGTTCGTGGAATTGGATAGAGCGAGCTAACCAGTTGGTCTTGAAGAAATTGAAGATTTTTTTGTACATCAGCTTCAATGCTGTAGTCCCTGTTGAATGAAGCAGCATCTTTGATTTCATTAAAAAATCGTGTGGTGTAGTAGGATGTACCGGCGCCTAAGCGCGCCATGTGGCGATGGCTAAAGGATGATGTCATATGATATTCGGCTTCGGCCCGTGCAAAAGCGCTTAAGTATCCCTGTCCAAGATTGGTGTTGCCTGCGATTCGTGTTAGCCGTTCGATAATACCTAACCCTAAGGCTTTGGCGATATCAAGCTCTTTTTGTCCGTAGCCATCTTCTAAGCCACAGGCAAATACCATGAAATCAACGGTTGGCTGATTGGGACATTTTTCAAATCGTCCGCCGATAAGTTTATCGGTAAACACGCAAGCGCTGGGGAATATAATTTCCGGGCCAACGGCGAGCTCAAGGTTGCCACAGCACCCAGTAATTAGCGCGATGAGTTTGAGATCTCCTAAACCCAAAAGATCCTCAGCGACATGCTCACGGATGGCTTTGTTGACGGCATTGGGATCTTGGGCTGGTTGATCTTGAATTAAACTCTTAATAAATGGTTCATTAGTGATTTCTCCCTGTTCTTTCTCGGTGAGCATAAAATTGTGTTCGATGTAGTACAGCGGGATTTGTGCTTGAATTTTATAGCGGGGTGACCGGTGCGTCCAACCAAAGAGTGCGCCTGCTCGTCGTTCTTCGAGCTTGATATTAGAAAAGAGCGATAGAATCGTGTCGACTGAGATGAGCGCGGCATCGGGGACGAGTTGATGGATTTTTTGACTTAATTTTTCAAAGACCTCTATGAAATCATTATCAAAAGCGCCAAGATAATCGCGTATGGCGTCAAAGTCTTTGTAGTAATATTTCTCTTTGGTTTGGTTAAAAAAGAGCGAACATTCGAATGATGAATGGTGGGCGCAGCATGAGAGGCCTGCGTGTGTTGGCGTGATATTTTGAAAGTACGGAAGCTCAAGAATGGAGCGGGTTACGGTTGGATTAGTCCGCTTATAGAGGTTTTGTTGTAGTACATTTTGGATTCCAATCTGCTCACCCGTGAGCAAGTCTAAAACGGTTTCTGGTGCAATGCTGCACGAGCGTGTCTGGAGATATTCATTGAATGACTCGTCTACGTGGCCTATTTCCTCATCAAAGAATTCAAATGGCGTGTAGGATTGAAAAAATTGGTTGGCGCCATACTGGTGCGCAGGTAAAAATAGTCCGATTACGAAAATAAGAGTTAGGAGCGAGTTTTTTTTGTTTTTAATCATATTCAATACACTTTTTTGGTGATACACTGGGACCCGTCGCGTCAGGTATAAATTGGGTTCATCCTAGCAAGCTTTGCTCTTGTTGACAAAATATTTGTTCAGGGGTCTAGTTGTGTACGAAAAAGAGAAAATTTCCCAGGGAGATTGCATGGCTTATTTTGTGGTTGAAGGTAACATTGGTGCGGGTAAATCTACTTTTATGCGGGTTGTCGGCTCTCTGTTGAATGCACACATTGTGTATGAGCCACATCAAGCATGGCAAAATATTGATGGCGAAAATCTTTTAGACGCATTTTATAGCGATGGAAATCGCTGGGCATATACCTTTCAAACCTACGCATTTTTGACACGAATTTTTGCGCTTGAAGAGCAAATGAAAAAAGCTGAAAAGCCGTATTTGCTTTCTGAGCGTTCCGTTTATGCCGATCGATATTGCTTTGCAAAAAATGCCTATGAAATTGGCCTGATGAACGAGCTTGAATGGAAGCTGTATTGTGACTGGTTTTCCTGGTTTGTTGAGAATCGCACGCAGCGGCCGCTTGGCTTTGTTTATTTACGTACGGATCCGTCGGTATGCTATCAGCGCCTTAATAAAAGAAATCGCATAGAAGAAAAACTCGTTTCCCTTGATTATTTAAAGTTATTGCATGCAAAGCATGAAAACTGGTTGATTCATCGTCAGGATATTTCACATCGGTTACATGATGTACCGGTTTTGGTTTTAGATTGTGATCAAGATTTTGAGGCAAGTGAATCATTGCAGAAAGAACATGCTGATCGTGTTGCCGAATTTGTAGTACAGCAGCTTGGTATTGATCGATCTCAGGTTTTTGCAAGCAAGGTAGTGTAAATAGTCCTTTCTCGGGAGTTTGTCATGGAAGAATATGTGTATATAGTTAAATCGGCTGCCTATCTTGGGGCTGCGATTGCGATGGCTATTGGCGCTTTTGGACCTGCTATAGGTCAAGCATTAGTTGCTTCTCGTGCTTGCGAGAATATTGGTAAATACCCCGAAAAAGCAGGCGATGTTCGCGCAGCAATGATTATTTCGCTTGGTTTTATTGAAGCTTCAGCAATTTATGTGCTGCTAGTAGCGGGTGCTCTCTTGTATCTTGGATACAGTATTTAGGCATTTTATATGATCGTTAATGCACTGCTGTTGTTTCAGATAATCCATTTTTTGTTAGCGTATCTGATACTTAAGTATGTTTTGCTCAGGCCCGCACTTATTTTGATGAAACGTTTAGATCGGGAAAAACTTCTGTTAGAGAGCAACGTTGCTTTGTTGGGTGAAGAGGCAGCTCGGCGAGAGGCCGTTATTGATGCCCAATGGAAGCGCCATTGCCGCGTATTGTATCTACGTTATGAAAAAGGAACAGCTTCTTCAAAGGGTCAGGATATTGAATGCCTCCCTCAAATGACGGCTTCTGAGGTTTCGCCCGAACAGATTAAGCAATTGCGACATCATGTTACTACCGACATTGTGCAGCAGCTTGTAAAGGGAGATTAGCATGATATTGGTAGATGTTTTTTTTGCTTTCTTTAATAGCGCTTTGCTTTTTGGCTTGTTTTGGTTTGTTTTTCGCAAAAAACTCGCGCCGCAAATTACGCGCGAAATGTATGAGAAAAAAGAAGTTCGGGAACAGCTAGGCGATGAACGTGTGCGATTAGCACATACCTTAACATTAATTGATCGTGACCGTGAATTTCGTGATGAGCAGTACCGAACGCTTATGGAAAAGGTTGCAACTTGGGTAGCTTTTGAAGAGTCAGTTGCTGGAAAGCGGATTTTTGAAAAAACATCCTGCCGCGAGCATTATTGCAATCGAATTCAAACACAGATGGAATATTTTCGGCTGGCTCAGATCGAGCACGAGGTCTTTCCGGTGGCTTTGCAGGCTGCTGAGCAGGAACTTAAAAAGCATTTTTCAAATCGAGATGCTGGACAGGCATATATCAGTCGAGCGATGATTTCACTGCTTGGTGATTCGCATGTATAACGATCAAGAAGTTTTTTTAGCACGTAAATATGCAGCAGCGTGCTTGCGCGTAAGTCTTTTGCCCAATGATTTAGAAACTGTGACTCATCTTCAGATGGCAGCACTTTTTTTTCAACGATATGGCGTTGCGTTGTGGCATCAATCGTTGGATGTTATTGCTGGCGTTTTGGCGCAATTTTCAATAAAGGATAATACGCTGAAGTCGCTTTTGCGGCTTCTTGAGCAGGAGCATCGTTTAATGCTTTTTCCGCGTGTTTTTTGTTTTTTTGTTGAGCTTTTTTTAAAGAAACATCGAATTGTCTTTGTGCGTATCGGATATTCGCATGAGCTTATGCCTGAACTAGCGCAGCAATATAAAGATTCTATTGTTCGTCTATTTGGTAGTTCGGTTCTCTACCTGTTGTATGCAAAGCCGGCGCTTTTGGCTGGTGTCGAAATACAAGCAGACCATTGGTACTGGGAGCATTCTGTGCGGCGTTATTTGCGTGCTTGTGCGCGTGGGGTGATCGGGAGTAATTAATGGAAATAAAAAATACAGATCTAATATCGCTTTTTGAGCGTTCTTTGCGCGAGATTCAAGGGCAGACGGTTGAAAAGGGTCTGCGGGAATCGGGAACGGTTATTCAGGTTGGCGACTCAAGCTGCAAAATTATTGGGTTACAAGGTGCAGTCTTCGGTGAGCTGCTCACCTTTGCTGGAGGAAATAAAGGAATTGTTTTAGATCTTAAAGAAGATTCAGTTACAGCCTTTGTTTTATATAGCCATATTCCGGTTAGTGAGCAAGAAATTGTTGAGCGTACGGGAGATGTTTTTAGAGTTCCTGTTTCTAAAGCGTTATTAGGTCGTACGATTAACGCAACGGGAAAACCTATTGATGGACTTGGAGATTTTCCGACAGACGAATTGCGGCCTATCGAGGTTCGTATTCCCGGCATTGTTGACCGAACGCCAATAAATAAACCGCTTGAAACAGGCATTATGGCTATTGATGCATTGGTACCAGTTGGACGTGGCCAGCGGGAGCTGATTGTCGGAAATCGAGGAACTGGTAAAACTGCTGTTGCTCTCGATACGATTATCCATCAAAAAGGCAAAAATGTTATTTGCGTCTATGCATCTATTGGACAGCGCCAGGCTAATATTGCTCGGATGATACGAACGCTAGAAGAGCAAGGCGCAATGGAGTACACGATAATAGTTGATGCTGATGCCGGTTCTTCCGCGCTTAACCGCTATCTGGCTCCCTATGTTGCGACGACTGTTGGGGAATTTTTTGTTGCGCATGGGCACGATGTTCTCGTGGTTTATGATGATCTTTCAAATCATGCAACAGCATATCGAGAAATTTCTTTATTGATGCGTCGTCCTCCAGGGAGAGAGGCGTATCCGGGTGACGTTTTCTATCTCCACTCTCGTTTGCTTGAGCGCGCAGGACATTTTAAAAGTGGTGGTTCTCTGACTGCGTTACCGATCGTACAGATTCAGGGAGACGACATTACGGCATATATTCCAACGAATTTAATTTCGATTACCGATGGACAGATCTTCTTAGATACCAAACTATTTAACTCGGGTGTGCGTCCTGCCGTTAACGTAGAGCTTTCGGTTTCTCGCGTTGGTGGGGCTGCTCAGACCAAAGCAATAAAATCGGTAACTAGGGCGTTGCGCTTAGAGTTAGCCCAGTATGCGGAGTTGCTTGCCTTTTCTCAGTTTGGATCTGAACTTGACATGATATCGCAGCAACGGCTTGCGCGTGGTGCTGTCGTTGTTGAATTGCTGAAACAAGCTCAGTTTGAAACAAGCTCTTTCGTTGATCAGGCGCTTAAGCTCTTTTTGTTGAGAGAAGACTTTTTAGATAGGATTGATTTACGAGAAGTATCACGTTGTGCGCGTGAATTTGTCTCGTATGTTGCGGGAGTCTACAAAGATGTCTATGCGCGTATTTACCAGACAGAAGAGCTTCAGCAATCCCTTCAATTGCAACTAAGGGATATAGCTCGAGAGTTTATGATGATTTTCTCAGGCCGTGAAGGATCTTGGTAAGAACCCTTGGCGGTAGATGCTCATTTGTTTATACTAAGCTTACTATTTGCGCCCATAGCTCAGCAGGATAGAGCAACGGATTTCTAATCCGTAGGTCGTAGGTTCGAATCCTACTGGGCGCACCAAGCTCTTATTGTTCCAATGTATTTATTTTTCGCCATTCTTGGTAATGAAGAAGTTCTTCTACCGGATTTTCGGTACTAAAAAGTGCTGAGCCGATAACAATATCGCCAACGCCGAGAGCCAAAATACTCTCAATGTTTTTACGGGATATGCCTCCGTCCATGGCAATGGTAATGCCATATTGTTGAGTTATTTGATAAGCTTGCGCAGCTTTTTTTAGTGTTGCTTCAACAAATGGCCTGCCAGAGGCTCCTGGTATGACGGACATAAGGACCAAGTGGTCTATCTGCTTGTTATGTATGAAGGGAAGGATTTTTTCCAGGGGTGTTTCTGGGTTGATTGCAAGGCTTGCAAGACATTTTTTTTCTCGAATGAGATCAAAGACTACCGGATCAAACGTGCTTTCTGCATGGATGGTTACAATATCGTTTGGATCGAGTTCAAGCCGCGAAAGAACGGTGCGCGGATTTGACAAAAAAAGGTCTACCCAAAGTGGTTTTTTTACCGCATGTCCTAGTTGGTTTGCAAGGCTTATGCCGCCAATAAGGTTGTCGACAAACTCCAAATCCATTATGTCCAGATGAAAACCATCACATAACGGTTCTAATTGAACAACAATATCACCTAAATATAATTGGTTTGCAGCCATTAAAGAAGGGAATATTCTCATAGGATCTTCCTTAGGGTACTAAAAATTGGCGGGACCCGGTTAGGATACCACCCTTCGGGGGCGGTTGTACAGTTGCGAGTTTGAATTTGCCTTAAAAAGCCACTTTTATTAGTTTAGACTTTAGCGGTTTTTGGTAAGAAATTTTAGTCTTCTATTGTAAAATATTGAGGTTAAACTTTTTTTGAGTATACTCATGGGTAGTAGTTGGTACTAGCAAAATAGGTTTACAAAGAAGACAATAATATTTTTAGGGAGGATTCCATGATGTTTGAAAAACTGCAGCCGTTGTATGACCGGATTGTTGTTTCACGTCTTGAAGAGGTCGAAGAAAAGAGTCCGGCAGGTATTATTATTCCAGACACCGCAAAAGAAAAAGGGCAACTAGGGAAGGTTGTTGCGGTTGGTGGGGGCCGTCGTCGTGATGACGGGACACTGATCCCGCTTCAGGTAAAAATCGGCGACACAGTTTTCTTTGCTAAGTATGCGGGTACTGATGCGGGCAAGGAACTTTTGATTCTCCGCGAAGATGATGTGCTTGGTGTTATTCCTGAATAGGTCTAGAAGTATTGATTATCAATAAGGATAAATTATGGCAGCAAAAAAATTATTATTTGGTGCAGAAGCGCGCCAAAAAATTGTAAAAGGCGTTGATGCATTGGCCGATGCCGTTAAAGTAACTCTTGGCCCGCGTGGACGTAATGTAGCGCTTCAAAAGTCCTTTGGTTCACCGATTGTCACTAAAGATGGTGTAAGCGTTGCAAAAGAAATTTCTTTGCAAGATCCTGCTGAGAATATGGCGGCCCAGCTTGTTAATGAAGTTGCGAACAAGACTGCAGATGTTGCAGGGGATGGAACAACGACGGCTACGGTTTTAACACAAGCTATTTTCCGCGAGGGGAATAAGTATGTTGTTGCGGGCGCTAATCCCGTAGAGCTTAAGCGTGGCATTGATAAGGCAGTTGAAGCTGTGATTGCTGATGTCCAAAAGCGTTCAACGCCGGTTAAAGGCAAGCGCGAAATTGAGCAGGTCGCAACTATTTCTGCAAACTCGGACACCTATATTGGTGGTCAAATTGCCGAAGCTATGGAGCGCGTTGGCCGTGACGGAGTAATAACCGTTGAAGAAGCTAAGGGTATGGACAGCTCGCTTGAGGTTGTTGAGGGTATGCAATTTGATCGTGGGTATATCTCGCCTTACTTTGTAACCGATGCAGACAAAATGAGCGCAACGCTCGAAAATCCCGCTATCTTGATTTTTGAAAAGAAAATTTCAAGCATGAAGCCGCTGCTTCCTATTCTTGAGAGCGTGGCACGGTCAAGCCGTCCGCTTTTGATTATCGCAGAAGATGTTGATGGAGAAGCGCTGACGACTCTTGTGGTCAATAAGCTACGCGGCACTTTAAACGTTGCAGCGGTAAAAGCTCCAGGTTTTGGAGATCGTCGCAAAGCGATGCTTGAAGACATTGCGATTTTGACTAAGGGTGTCTTGGTTTCTGAAGAACTTGGCCGTAACCTTGAATCAGTAACGATGGCTGATTTGGGTACTGCACTGAAGGTGATTATTACTAAAGATAATTGCACGATGGTGGGTGGTGCTGGAACCGAATCTGATATTACTGCGCGTGTTGCGCAGTTGAAGATGCAGCTTGAAAATAGCACCTCAGACTATGATAAAGAAAAGTTGCAAGAGCGTATTGCTAAATTGTCGGGTGGCGTTGCTGTGATCAAGGTTGGTGCAGCAACTGAAACTGAAATGAAAGAAAAGAAAGATCGTATTGAAGATGCTTTGCATGCAACGCGTGCTGCGGTAGCGGAAGGTATCGTTGCGGGTGGCGGTATTGCTTTGCTACGCGCAAAAGAAGTTCTTAGTAAGCTTGCTCTTGAAGGTGATGAACGTCTCGGGGTACAAATTATTGATCGTGCGCTAGAAGAACCTCTTCGTATTATTGCAAGTAACGCAGGGTTTGATGCGTCCGTGGTTGTTAATCGTGTCCGTGAAGGCTCTGGAGACTTTGGATTTGATGCCAAAGAAAATGCCTACGTAGACATGGTTGCCTCGGGTATCATTGATCCAGCAAAAGTTGTCCGATCTGCGTTACAGTATGCAGCTTCGATTGCTGGGTTGTTGATCACAACTGAAGTTTTAGTTGTCGAACTACCTGAAGAAAAGAAGGCTGCTGAAGCTGCTGGCGGACACCCAGGACTTGGTGGTATGGGCGGTATGTATTAAATTTTGATTTTTCAGTACGCTGGGGGTGGCAGTGGTGCCGCCCTCAAGTTGTTATATGACATCAAAAACGCAAAGGCTGCCGCAAGGCGGCCTTTTTTAGGATAAGGAGTATATTGTCTATGGAAGAACGGTACTATGCACAATCGCGTTCGGCGGTTGCTACATTTTTTTCTCGGGTATTTGGCTGGATGACGCTTGGCGTTGGTTTGACGACAGTGGCTGCCTTTATGGTTGCAACTTCACCAGCGGCAATTAAGATGATTTTTGGTTCCGGCTTGTTTTTAACATTGATTATCTTGGCTCAATTTGCTTTGGTTATCGGGTTGTCGGCAGGTATTAACCGCATGAGCTTTTCAACAGCTTTGGGTATGTTTTTGTTGTACTCTGGGCTTATGGGATTGACGCTTTCCTCAGTTTTGCTTGTCTATACCAGCGTTTCTATTCTGAGCGCCTTGGCTGTTGCAGTGGGCATGTTTGGGGCGATGGCGTTGTATGGTGTTGTTACGAAAGCAGATTTGACACCGGTTGGTTCGTTTTTATATATGAGCTTGTTTGGTCTTATCATTGCTATGCTTATCAACTTATTTGTACACAGCGCTGCCTTTGACTTAATGACCGGTATTTTCGGTGCTATCATCTTTGCAGGTCTTACTGCTTTTGATATGCAACGGTTGAAAAGCTTTGCTGTTTCTGCACAGAGTAATGGTTCTGAGGCTTTAGATCGTCTCGCCTTAATAGGAGCCCTGATGCTGTATCTTGATTTTGTTAATTTGTTCCTTAGTTTGCTCCGAGTGATGGGTAAGCAGAGGTAAAATTGTTTTTTTGTTATTTTTCCAGGGGCCGAACATTTCATGTTCGGCCCCTGGTTTCTTTAGAGTGAATATTGTGCTTAATGGCGGTGTTTTGTTACGATTTTAGTGGGGGCTACAACAACGAGATTCAGATAAAATTTGGAGGGGAAATGGAGTTTCTTAAAGTACGGCCATGGGCACTATTACTGTTTTGCCTGGGTATAATTACTCAATTGGCCCGCGCAGCAGACGAAGATGTCGTGGTGTTACGCAAGAAAATGTTGGTTTGTGAGCAATTAGTAGCGGAAGGCGAAAAGGTTCTGCGCAAAAATCCGCTGAGTACGGCATGTCGTATTTTTGAAAGTGATGTTCGTTGGCATACTGCAGATTATGTTGTCTCCGTGTTTGGTCTACACCAAGGTTCAGCTGTTTGTTATTTAGATGGTCGCGATACGCGTTTGATCTGGAATTTTTTGGGTGGTCTACGAGAGAATACTGCAAAAAAGGTTACCGGTGTAAAGCAAATAAGTAGATATTCCGATACTCAACATCTGGGACAGGCGCAGTCACAAGATTATATTATCGATGAAATGGTCTCGCAGGGACGTTCTGGCGGTTGGGTTTCGTATGAATGGAATGGCAGTGTTAGATTTTCCTTTGTAAAATTGGTTAAAAAAGCTGATCAGGAATTAATCCTCGGCGTAAGCTTTTATCCTGATTCGCCTCAGTTTATTATCCAACAGCTTGTGCAGCAGGCGGTTTGGTATGGGCAAAAATATGGTGCTGCAGAGCTTTTTCAACAAATCAACAATCCTCAGGGCCCCTTTGTTTATGGGGATATGTATCTTTGGGTATATGATATGGATGGTTTTGCGTTTGCTCATGGACGTAACTTGGCATATGTAGGGCAAAATCGGATGAATTGGCGTGATTCAAGCGGGCGAGAGCGTAATCGTGTTATGATTGATCTTGTTGCGCGTGATACGCAGGGTTGGGTTGACTATGACGAAAATGGATTAAATAAACGAGCGTTTGTTAAAGAACTTGTTGATCCGCGTAGCGGTAAGCGGTATGTAGTGGGAGGCGGGTATTATCCAGACATTACGGCTAATACTGTACGTGATATGGTCAAGCGAGGTGTTGCGTACTTAAAAGCTAACGGGCCAGAAATTGCATTTCGTGACTTTACTAGTTACGTGGGACAATTTGCATATGGGCCATTGCACATGTTTGCCTATGATCTTGGCGGTGTAAGCCGAGCGGATGGTGAAAATCCGATCTTTATTGGGCAAAACCTGATGAATATTCGTGATCCTGAGGGGCGATATGTTGTTCGGGAGATGATTGAACTTGCGCAAAAAAGTGGTAGCGGTTGGGTAAATTTTGTTAACAAGCGTGCGTTTTACTCAGTATATGTTGAGCTGGTTGAAGTCCCAGATGGTAAATTTGTCATAGGGTCTGGTTACTGGCCAATTTCCAAAGAGAGTTATGCAAGTTTATTGGCGATAAAGGCGGCTCGCTACCTTGAATCACGTGATACATTTGAGGCTTTTAAAGAGTTTTCTTCTAATGCGCGTGATTTTGTACATGGTGACCTGTTTATTCAGGTATATGCAGAAGATGGTACCTGTCTTGTCTATGGTATGGACAAAAACAAGGTTTGGGATGACGTCTCGAGTGAGCTTGATGAATATGGCTATCCGTTTGTCGACCGCGTTATTGCACTGGCGCAGCAAGGCGGTGGTTGGGTTGATCTTAAGCGCAATGGTAGTCCTTACAAGTTGTACTGTGCTCAAGTTTCTAAACGGCTTAATGAGTCTGTTGCTGCGGCTTCATCAGTGCCCGAGGGGTTGCTGCTTATTGGCAATACAAAGCGCGCTGAAAAGCAGGCGGTAAAATTAGAGAAGGCGCAGGTTGATGATCAAGAAAGTAAGACTGATGCCTGGTTACGCCAAGAGGGTATGGCGTTGACAAAGGGATCTACTTCTGTTGATGCTTCATTGAATGCAAAAAACGCTGCAAATGAATCGGTTGCAGATAGCGTATTACAAGATGGTGCTGCAAGTGGGGAAGAGACTGTTGTTGCCAATGCTGTTGACCGGAATTTTATCGTAGCAGTTGGTTTTTATTTATAAAAATTTTGGGCACCGATAACAATTTGGTGCCCAGCTAATTTTTTACTGATTAGAAGAAGATTACGAGGGTCACAAAGAACTGGAGGAGAGAGTGGGATTCGAACCCACGATCCCGCGCGAACGGGATAACGGTTTTCAAGACCGCCGCTTTCGACCGCTCAGCCATCTCTCCACGTCTTTTTATACTACGGGGAGTTTTGTTTTTTAGCAATCTCTTTTTATTGACCGTTGCATAGCCAAGACAGCTTGTGTGACACTGGCTACAAGGTAGGGGTCATGCATATCTGCTAATGGAGGTTGATATGAAATGGAGTTTGGCGGGGGCAGTTGGAGTAGTTGTAATTTCAGGATTTTTTTTATTTGGAGCGCGTTCGCGCCCTGATCCTGTTGTTCACCTTGAACGTGCAATTGGTTTTGGTGAGCAATTAGTTCGTGCGGCACTTGAGTCTAATGTGCTTTGTGAAGGTTGGCCAATGCGCGAAGAACCGCGGATTTATTTTCAGACGATTATGGATGAGCTCATTCACGTGTATGAATTGCGTTGTTTTGAGCAGGGGTGTTTTGATTTTATTCATATGCTATATCAGATAAATTTATGTATGACTGGTCCTGGCGGTTTTTTTGATCAAGTTCTCGCTGTGCGTTATGATACTGATATCGCGCATAATCCTTTTGCTCAATCAATAGCACAATTGCAAAATTGTTGTGATATGGCGGCTGCAGAAAGTTTTTTATCGGTCGATGAATATAAATCGTTTGTCGAGCTTCGGGGTGTATTGCAGCAGCTTGTTGCTGCTATGGGTCGTCAGTGGGAGCAGAATGTTCCTTGTGTTGCCGCTTAGGTCTATGGATATTGAAGGTAACTCGTTTGAATGCATGAAAACAGGATTATTTGATGATTAGCTCGGTAATAAAAGTGTGGGGACTTGCGTTTGCTAGTGCTATCCCTCTTGGCCCGGTAGGGCTTTCGATAATTCGTTATACGTTGAGCTATGGCGCGCTATATGGAGTTGTAGCCGTTATGGGTGCTATCAGCGCGGATTTGCTCTATGCGCTTCTTGCGGGTTTTGGGGCGACTGTTTTGACTGACGTTTTACTCAATTACCAAGTAGTTGTAGGGTTATTAGGCGGATCTTTGTTGATTTATCTTGGGCTGTTTTTCATACAGCATCCACCGAAATTTGCTGCTCCGGGAACAATGGGTCTCCACGCAAACCCATTGGCTCCAGCTATTTCGACCTTCGTTCTTACTTTGGCAAATCCTATGACCATGTTTGCCTTTTTAGGTATTTTTTCGGTAGTTGCAGATGCATCTATGAATTTTTTAGAGCGTTTGGGTCTCGTTGGTGCCTTGGTCATGGGTTCTTTTTCGTGGTGGATTCTTTTGGTTCTTGTACTGCATCTTGCGCGGGCGCGCGTTTCTAATTCATTGATTGTGATTGCTAATCTCGCTGCAGGATGCTTGATTGCGGGAGCAGGACTGTTTGTCATACTCCGCGCAATCAATTGTTTGATTCAAGCGATGATTGAGGGCGGGTACTGCGCTTGGCCCGTCTAGTCTTTTAAATTGCATCAAAAAGGGTCTGTATTTTTTCCATAGAATCAGCACGACATGTTGGCTGTGCGGATAATACCCAGTCTCGATACCATCCCTGTTGGGCGTGACTTGCACCAAGGTAGGCGATTACGGGCATCTTTGCTCGCTGCGCGGCTGTTATGCCCGTGATACTATCTTCAATGACAAGGCAGTTTTTTGGAGAGACACCGCATTGTTGCGCTGCAAATAGATACAAATCAGGTTCTGGTTTTCCTTTTGCTACCATATAGGCAGTAAACCGGCGTTCTTCGGGGAAAAATTTATCCAATCCGCTTGCGCGAAATGCGCTATCAAGACGGTCTTTTTTGCCGTTAGTTGCAACGCAAAAGAGTATGTTTTTTCGCTGAAGCTGAGTGAGTAGTTCAATGACCCCATTGTTTGGTCGAAGCGGGGCTAAAGCAAATTGTTTTTTTATTTCCTCATGTATGCTTATGCCCAATATATCGCGCTCTTGTATGGTGATTCCAGGAATACTTTGTTCGATAATCGCTTCGTGCGTTAATCCCGATGTTTCTTCCATGAGCTGTAGTGCTGTTTTTGGTATGCCATAAGCGGATATTTTTTCGGCGTATACCTCAAAAGAGATGAGTTCACTATCAACAAGGACGCCGTCATTGTCAAAAAGAACCAATTCAAGGCACTCTGGAAGACATGGCGTAGCAAATTTCATGGGTAACCCTTTTTTTAGATGATTTATCTACGTTGGTGTAACAAAATTAGCGTCGATTTTCTTCTCTCCTTGGGCGAATGCGATTGTTAGTATAACTTTGCCGTCAGTACGTGTTTCAATATGACGTATAATGCCTGTTCCAAAAGAGGTGTGGGTGACTGGTTGTAGCCGCTTCCATGGTGCACCTTTGATGGCGGGAATAAATTGAGATTTTGCAAAAGGGTCCGCGCTACAGGTTTTTTTGACTAAAGAAGCAAATTCGTTGATGCGCGTATTAGTCTTCTTATTCTCAAGCCAGTTAGAAAGAAACTGACTAATTTGGAGTGAGCTCCAGTACGCGGTTCTTTCTAGCATGTTTTGCTGCTGTTCAATCTCTGCTAGAAAGCGAGACGGAGTCTGACTTGTGATGTATCCGTATAGTGCCCGTTGTTCGGCGTGAGTGATAAGTACGTATTCGCGTGCTCGTGTAATGCCTACGTACAAAAGCCGGCGCTCTTCTTCGAGTGATTCAGGATCTTGCGCTGAGCGGGCGGCTGGAAGAAGACCATCTTCAAGGCCGGGTAGTACAACGAAGTCAAACTCAAGGCCTTTTGCAGCATGCAACGTCATGAGTGTGACATGCTTGTGGCGGCTTGCCTCGTTTTTTTTAGAAAATTCTTGCAGCAGCCCAATTTCATCAATAAATGAGGCGGTGGTCGTTATGCCACGTTCCTCTGCGGCGTACGCCGTTGTTACGAGTTCTTTTACGTTGGCAATTTTTTCCTCAGCTTTTTCTTTTTCATGTTGAGTTTTAAGGTATGCAAGGTAATCAGTGTGGCTAATAATATGCTCTAGTGCACGTGTTGGTTCCTGGCCAGGTGATAGTTGTTGTAGGCACGATATCAGGTCTTCTAGTTTTTGTTTTTTAAGGGGGGGAAGTATTTGACCTAAAGTTTGTGCGATTTGATAAAAATCAAGAAGTGGCTCGCTATCCCAGGTTGCCAATAAAAGCACTTCGACTTTGGGCCCCAGTCCACGCAAAGGAACGTTTAAGATGCGTTTTGCTGCGATGCGGTCAAATGGGTTTATTGTAAGCCGTAAATAGGCCAAGAGGTCTTTGACTTCTTCACGCTCATAAAACTGAATGCCCCCAATGATTTGGTAGGGGATTGAATGATAAAGAAGCGATTCTTCGATAATGCGAGATTGGTGATGCGAACGGTACAGTACGGCACATTCAAGCTCGCGCTCCAAGGCTTTGGCAAGTGCTTTGGTTGCAATAGTGCTTTCTTGCCTGTCGGAGGAGACCGCGAGAATTTTTACACGATTCGTAGCAACTTTTTCAGACCAAAGATTTTTTTCCTTGCGGCCATAATTATTTTTAATCAGTTCGTTGGCCAGGTTTAAAATGGGTTGTACAGATCGATAATTTTGGGCGAGGGTAATCTCTTGAGTATTGGGGAAATTGTGGGGAAAGTTTAAGATATTTGAGACGACTGCTCCGCGCCATGCGTAAATTGACTGATCTTCATCGCCCACAACACAAAGAGACTCGCAGGAGCATTTGCCACTATTGTCGCAGCTTAGAAGTCGCAAGAGTGTATCCTGGATTTTATTGGTGTCTTGGTACTCATCAACAAGGATGTGCTGCATTTGTTGCTGTGTGTTTTCACGTAAGCTTGAGTTTGTTCGTAAGAGTCTTATGGTTTGTAGAAGTAGGTCATCAAAATCTATGCAGCGGGCTTTTTCTTTTTCTTGTTCATAAGCAACAAAAAGTTCACGTACGAGTGGGTGCTCTATCCCGTATGGATTAACTATACCTTCTACCGCTTGGTTTTTTGCTTGGGAAATTGCATGAAGAACGTTTTGGTATGTCATCTGCTTGTTTAAGCCTGACTGTGTTAATAACCCTTTTATAATTTTTTCTTGGTCAGTTCTGTCCAGGATTGAAAAGTCAGGAAATTGAAGGTACTTTCGGTTGCGTTTTAAAAAGCGCAGACAGAATGAATGGAATGTGCCCAGGAATGGGAGCGCTTCTCGGCTGGGCAAAAGCTGTGCCATTCGTTCTTTCATTTCAGTTGCCGCTTTATTGGTAAATGTAAGCGCCGTTATTGAGAGGGGGTCTACGCCATGTTCTAGGCAGAGATAGGCCATGCGCATGGTGATAACGCGGGTTTTGCCTGAACCGGCACCTGCGCGTACCAAAAAGATGCCAGCGCGCGGCTTAACTGCCTTGATTTGCTCTTGGTTGAGCTTTTCAAGAATGCTTTTCATGCAGGTTTCCATGACTCAAGCAATGAAGTTAGCTCTTCGATTTTGTCCTTGTCTCGTGCTGAAATAAATACTGCAGGCGAGAATTGAAGTGCAATTTCATTCTTTTGCTCAGGTGTTAGCTTTGTTTGATCAAGTTTATTGAAAACAAATATTTTAGGGATGCCGCCAGCGCCAATTTCGGTCAGGGTATCTTCAACCACGCTAATGTGGTTTCTCCAGTTTTTATCGGAAATGTCTACCACGAGGAGGAGTAAGAGTGCGTATTGTAATTCTGAAAGTGTTGATTTAAAAGCAGCTACTAAGCTGTGGGGCAAGTTTTGAATAAAGCCAACGGTATCAGAAATGGTCCCCTTTTTGGTTCCATTGAGAAAAAGCTCTCGTGTTGTGGTGTCGAGCGTTGCAAATAGTTTGTTTTCGGCAAGGATGTTGCTGTTGGTGAGCGTATTAAGCAAGGTGGACTTTCCTGCATTGGTGTAGCCAACGATGCCGATGTGTGGCGTTTTGCTCTCTAAGCGGCGTTTTCTTTGGGTAATCCGTACTTTTTCTAGCTGATCAAGTTCTTTGCGTGTTTGCGTTATAGAACGCTCTAGGTGTTGTGTGGCTTTTTCTTTTGCAGTTTCGCCCGGACCTTTGGTGCCTATGGTGCCTCCCTGTTGCGACAGATGGATGCCGTAGCCGGCTAAGCGACTTTTTTGAAATTTTAGGATTGCCATTTCGACTTGTACTTTTCCTTCGGCGCTCTGGGCTCCTTGTTCAAATATGCGCAAGATAAGTTCTGTTCGATCAACAATTGGCGCATTGAGTGCGTCTTTTAGGTTGCGTGCTTGTTGCGTACTCAATGGTTCAGAAATTATGATTTCATCAAAATGCTTTTGTTCGCAGAGTGATATCAGTTCGTTGAGTTTGCCTTTAGTGAAAAAATAGGAATGGTCAATGGTGCGAAGCTTTGTGTATACTTCCTCTGCAGGAACTATGCCACTGGTGGCTACTAAGTTTTTAAATTCTTGAAAATATGACTCAACATCAAAGGTCTTGTTGTGCGGTGTTTGGACACCAATAATAAGAACTGATATTTGTGTAGCGGTATCGATGAGATTTTTGGTCGACATAGTAAGTTTCCTGAAAAAGGGATGCGCGCTATCTGTTTGTCGGGATTTTTGCCTATCATCTTACCAAAAAATAAGAAGCTGGTATAATAACACTCTATGATGTAGGCCAGGATCAGTTCCTCAGTTATCACACGCATATTTTAAGTTAATTGAGAGTTTGTTGTAATGTTTGATTTTCTATCTCGCAGTTTCTCTTCACTCTTTTCCCTTTTTTCTGGAGCGCAAGCGCTGACGCAGGAAACTGTGTTGGAGTTTTCCAATACCGTTCGAGAAGCGCTATTAGGAGCGGATGTGCCCTTGTCTGTAGCCGATGCTTTTGTTGAAGAGGTTGCGCGGGACCTAGTTGGGATGAAGCCTCCCAAAAAAGTTAATCCCGAAGAATACTATATGAAAATTGTGTATGATCGCTTGGTTGCGTTTTTAGGCGGCGTAGAGGGCGTTACTGATCCGCTATCTAAGTATTCGTCTTTTGTGGTTATGGGACTACAAGGATCTGGAAAAACAACTACAATAGCAAAATTAGCTGCTTATATAAAAAATAAAAAACCTAATGCACGTATATTGTTATCATCTGTTGATTTTCAAAGGCCTGCTGCGGTTGATCAGCTGGAAATTCTTGCGGCGCGCGTTGGGGTTGATTTTTTCCGTGCATCGTCGGTTGATGCTGTTTCGGCTGCGCGAGAAGTTGTCTTGTATCGAAAAGATGCAGGCTATGATTATCTCTTTTTGGATACGGCAGGACGTTTGCATGTCGATGAAGCGCTACTTGAAGAGCTTGATTCCGTAGTACGTTTGGTTGCTCGTCCATATTGCCTGTTGGTACTTGATTCGATGACAGGGCAAGAATCTTTGCGGGTTGCACGGTCGTTTGACGATAAGGTTGGATTTGACGGTGCAGTTTTAAGCAAAACTGATAGTGATACTCGTGGTGGCGCTGCATTTGCGTTTCGTTATGCACTAAAAAAACCTATTGTTTTCGTGGGGTCTGGTGAGCGTATAGAAGATTTGGAACGTTTTCATCCAGATCGCGTCGGCTCGCGTATTCTCGGAATGGGGGATATTGCAACGCTTGTTGAGCGTGCGAATGAAAAAATAAAAGAAGATGAAAATGATCGCATGATGCGCGCATTGCGTACGGGTAATTTTACGCTAGATGATTTTATTCGTCAGATTGATATGATAAACAAGATGGGCTCGTTTGGATCCATTTTAAAATATATGCCGGGAGCGGCGCAGTTTCAAATATCGCCTGAGCAAATAGCGCAGGGTGAGCGTGAGATGCGGCGTTTCAAAGCAATTATACAATCTATGACAAAAAAAGAGCGTTTAATGCCGGAGTTGATTGTTGGCTCTCGCAAGCAGCGCGTTGCGGTTGGTGCCGGCGTTAAGATAGAAGATGTTTCGCACATGTTGGCTCGTTTTGAAGAAGGCCGAAGGCTGTTTAAACAGCTGCAAGGCGGAAGAGGTTTGTTTCGTTAATTGAGGTTATTTATGGCTGTAAAGATGCGTTTAACGCGTATTGGTAAAAAGCATGCGCCTTTTTATCGTATTGTAATTACTGATAGTCGCAATGCGCGTGATGGCAAGATTCTTGAAAATCTTGGAACATACGATGCGCTTAAAAGTACATTGGTTCAGCTTCATCAGGAGCGCGTTGAATTTTGGCTTGGTCAGGGAGCAGTTCCCACTGATTCAGTAAAAAGGATATATGCGCAGCACAAAAAGACGGCTGTAGCGGCATAGTTGTATTATGATGGCTATAGAAAAAGTTTTAGGTCACGTGATACGACATATTGTCACGCAGCCGGATCAGGTGTTGTTGCATGTCGTCGAGGCTGAAGGTAAGTACACTGTTCGTGTGCATGTAGCTGTAGAAGATATAGCGCGAGTTATTGGCAGTGAGGGGCGCACGTTGCGCTCATTGCGTCATGTAGCAGCTGCAATTGGTTCTGCAGACAACAAAGATGTATACGTTGAGCTAGTAAAATAGATGAAGGTTTCGATTGTTACTCTTTTTCCTGATTTATACCAACCTTTTTTGTCGACGAGCTTAATTGGGCGAGCGGTAAAACAGGAGCGCTTGGAGTTTGATATAACTTCTTTGCTTTCGTTTTGTTCTCCTAAAGAGCGCATAGACGCTCCAACGGTGGGGCATGGTCCGGGTATGTTGTTGCGCCCCGAGGTTGTTGAAAAGGCAATACAGGCGCAAGAGCAAAAGTTTGGACGTGCATTTCGGGTTTTTTTCTCTCCCCATGGTGAGCAATTGACCCAGCCTCTTTTGGGTGAGATTGCGGAGCAGATTCGTGCTTCGGGCGATCATTGCATGGTTTTGCCCGCGCGATATGAAGGTATGGATGTTCGTTTGGAAGAGGAATACGCTGATGTTATCCTTTCTATAGGGGACTATGTGCTTATGGGGGGCGATCTTCCGGCCATGGTCTTTTTGGAGGCAATTAGTCGGCTTATTCCTGGAGTAATTGGTTCGAAAGAATCAGTAGAAGAGGAATCGTTTTCAGGTCCATTTGTTGATCATCCTCATTATACGGCGCCACTCGAGTGGCATGGAAAAGTTGTGCCGGATGTTTTGCGTTCCGGAAACCATGCGGCACAAGCGGTATGGCGACGGCAGCAATCGATTAGGCGTACGCTTATGGGTGGACATTTTCAATGGCTGCGTTCTCAGTCTTTGACCGCACAGGATAGAAAGGATATACACGCACAAATGCCGCATCATTATGCTGTTTTAATGCATACAGATGTAGTAGTGGAAGATGGTCGTGTGGGAGAAAGCTCGGTGACCTCCCTTGATATTCATGATATTGCTCGTTCTGCGAAGACTTTTGGGCTGCATGGATATTTTATTGCAACTCGCTTGGTTGATCAAAAACGAATTGTTGAGCAATTACTTGGTTTTTGGCAGCAGGGTGAGGGTGTAACGTATAATCCTTCGCGGCATGAGGCGTTGGCATTTGCAGAAGTTGTCGATAGTTTGGATGTTGCTATTGCTGCTATTTTGGAGCGCGAAGGTGTTGAACCAATTATTATTGGTACATCAGCTCGAGAGCTCGATAATGTGCCAACAATCTCGTACGCTATGCAGCATTTGATATGGCGGCAGGAACGTCCCGTACTGTTTGTTTTTGGGACAGCACGTGGATTAGCGGAGTCTGTGTTGATGCGCTGCGATTATTTAGTACCGCCAGTATATGGGATTTCCGGGTTTAACCACCTTTCGGTACGTTCGGCGGCGGCTATTGTGTTTGATCGATGGATGGGGCTATAAGAAAAACGATTGTTAGATATGTATTTAGTGTTTTGAGGAAATCATGAAAGCAAAAGGCATAACAAAAGAAACGATTTTAGATCGTGGCGTAGCAAATCGTAACTTTCCTTCATTTAGCGCAGGGGACGCAGTTCGTGTTGCTTATCGTATTAAAGAGGGTAACAAGGAACGTACGCAGTATTTCGAAGGGGATGTTATTGCCATACATAATAATGGTATTTCCTCGACATTTATTGTTCGTCGTATTGGCGCTAATGGGATCGCGGTCGAGCGTATTTTCCCATACCATTCTCCACGCTTAGAAGGTGTTGAATTCTTACGCCATGGCGATGTTCGTCGCGCGAAACTGTACTATATGCGTAGCCGTATTGGTAAAAAGGCTCGCGTTCAAGAGTTGGTGCTTTCGCATGAAGCGCAGGAGCGTCGTGCGCGTGCGCAAGAAGCTCATAATGCCCGTAATAACAATGCAGCAAGTTCTGTTGAAGAAGACTCAGCAGAGTAAAGATTTTTTACGGAATGTGGAGATCTGCGTGAAGAGATTGGTTGTTTTGCCGATTTTATTGCTTTTTTTGTCTGGATGCCGCGCGCGCGTGGCAAAAGCACCGAATAACTTGGTAAATTCAGCAGAATTATTTGAAGCTCGCCATGCGGATCTTCCCTTTCCTGTCGATAGCCAAATACAAATTGCTTCTTCTCGAGAAGACGTAAACTCCAATGATGTATTAGTAGAGGAGTTATGCACCTATAAAGTTGCGCAATCGGTTGAAACAGTCTGCAATTTTTATCGGGGTGAAATGGAGCGCTGGGGGTGGCAGGAGCTTTTGGCTTCGGGGTCAGCGGATGAGTATATGTTTGTTTTTCAAAAGCCGGGAAAACGCTGCGTTGCGATTCATATTTTGAATGACACACAACGCAAGCGATCAAAGTCTTCCCGCTCTACGGTTTCTGTTTTTTTGCAATAATAGTTACGCCTTATTTGAAGAATCAAGTTGTTCTTTCACTTCGTAAAGTCGGTCTTGCGCACCTTCGAGTGTTTTTATTTCATTGCGTAACTCTCCCATTTCTTTTCGTGAAAGGTCTTCTTTAAGACGGCGCTCTAGTCTCTTAATCTTTCGTTCTAGTGTATCCATTTGGTCGCGAAGTTCTTCGTAATTACGAATTTTTATGCGTTCTCCATCCCAGGCGGTATAGGCAATATATGGGCCTAGATAAGGTAATGCCCACCATGATGATGGCCAGTTGTTATAACGTGGGTAACGGCGCTGGTACCACCCAACTGGGCGGCGACCATAATAGCTTGAATATCGCGGTCCTGCGCCTACACTAATTGAAAAACCGCCGCTTGGACGACGATAATAACGACGAGCTAAAAGTCCGACACTGCTAAAAGCAACGAGACCAACAAGGGTGAATAGCCCTATTTTTTTTATATCCATAAAGTTTCTCCTTTTTTGTCTTTTTATTTAAAAATAGCAAAAAACAGCGTGAACGCGGAAGAGTTTTTATGAAAAAAATGTTTTTATATGTGGTCTGCGCGCGCTAGCTCGTGGGCCAAAGCATTGACTTTACCCGCGCCTAGAAAGAGTATTAGACTTCCGGGCACGATGCATTCATCAATCGATTTTTTTACGCTGCCAAACCCTTGGTCTTGGGGAATATAAGCGGCGCGTTGGTCGTTGCGAATTGTGTTTATTTCGCGCACTAATTGTGCGGCATTTTTATTTGGATCCTGCATTTTTTCGCTTGCGCTATATATGTCTGTAATAAAAAGATTGTCGATTGCTGCCTTTGAAAAAACTTCAATAAATTCATTCCAGAGTGCCTGGGTCCGGCTGTATCGCTGCGGTTGAAATACTACAATGAGTTTGGTTGGGTTGTATCGTTGCGCTGTGCCAAGGGCGTGTGCAATCTCAGTTGGATGGTGTGCGTAATCATCGATAATATGCGCGTTGCGATATGTTCCTCGATAGGTAAAACGTTGTTCCACGCCACTAAAGCTTGCAAGCGCCTCGGTGCACTGTTGTCCTGATAAGCCACAAATATAGCCGCTTATTAAGGCTGCTGAAGCGTTTTCTATCATGTGCGGCCCTGATTGAGAAATTTGAATAGCAATTGTCCCGTTGCCAGGGGTTATAATTTCCGCAGATGATTTTGAGCTGGTAAATTGCTCGTTAGTGATTCTAAAGTCAGCTTCTGGTGAGCGGCCATACGTAGTTATTCTTGCGCGTATGTTTGATAATGCGCTTGCAATAAGGTTTTTTGTTTGTGGCGTGTCGATAAAAATTATGGCATTTCCATGCGGGTGGAGGGTTTGAAGAAACTGATAGAATGCCGCTTGCATGTCATCTGCATCTTTGTAGGTATCCAGGTGCTCGTTATCAATATTAGTGATTACAATCATATTTGGGTGAAGCTTAAGCATGGATCGGTCACTCTCATCAGCTTCTGCAATGAGCCATTCCCCTGTTCCTGCAAGGTAATTTGAATCGATTGATTCTAAAAAGCCACCCAAAACGACCGTGGGGTCTTGGTGTGCAGAAATAAAAAGATGGCTAATCATGGAAGCTGTGGTCGTTTTACCATGGGCCCCGGTGATCGCAATGGTTTTTTGTTGTTTTGTTAATTCCGAAAGCAATTCGGCTCGATGTATCGTGCGAATACCCAAGGCGAGTGCTTCGCGCATGATCGGTGTATTGTTGGAGATAGCCGTTGAATATATCAGTAAATCAGGCTTGGGGTTGGCCAAGAAAGCTTCATTTTGACGGGTAATAGAGCAGCCTAGTTGTATAAGCTTATGAATGCTTTTTTGTTCTATGTTGCTATCTGATCCGGAAATAATATGACCACGTTTTTTGCATATTCCTGCGAGAGCGCTCATGCCGATGCCGCCAATTCCGGCAAAATATATGTGTGTTTTTTGTGTGAGCATTGATCTGCGCCTTCCTTAGGTTTTTTCTTAGGATACACAGTTTTACGTGGTTACAATATTTTTTTGAGTGCTATTAGTTGTGTTTTCATCGTGCTTAGCAGTGAGCAAATGTGTGCCGTGTTTTTGTGATTCTCATCAAGCCTTTGAATTTTTATGCGATTAGTTTCCACGGCTGGTCCTTCGGCAAGTAATTTTTTGGCACCAGCTATGGTAAACTTTTTGTTATGGAGAAGATCATAGATTGTAATAAATCGATTTATATCCTCTTGGGTATAAAAGCGATGACCTTTTTTTGATCGTTTTGGCTGGATAGAAAACTCCTTCTCCCAGAAGCGTATTGCTGATGGTTCTGCGTGGACACCCTGATCCGCTAGAGTTTGTGCGAGAGTTCCTATTCGGAAGGTTTTTTTGCTAACGCGCATATAAAGCTCCTTTTGGTTTATGCTTATGGACGAACCTAGCACATCGGCCAATCGTATGGTAAGATTTGAAGGTATATTTTTCGTAGAGACTCTTCTTTTTTTTGTACAAAGGTATGTTGCGTATGAATTGGCGTGAACGTTTTCTTCAGATAACGCTGTTTATAATGTTGTTTTGGGCGATGAATTTGGTTGTTAGTTGGGGAATATCTTATTTCTTTCCTGTAAATTCTCGTGTTGTAGCTCCTCAAGAACAGCAGACGGCTGCAGTTGTAGGTGGTTGCTACCAAGTCCCTACGGTTGTGGAGGTTCAGCAGCCACTTAATCGGGAAATAGATTTTTTGGATGTTGATGAAAAAAATCAACCTGAGGAAGTTAATACGGTTTTATCAGGGCCACGATTGCAATATGACTTCTCTTCGTATGGGGGGGGCTTGCAGCGCGCGGTGTATAGTCATCGAATCGAGGAACGTGTAGAAGATATGACATTTGTGCGTACACAAGGCATGTTGCAACGTGAAGAGTCGATGTTTTTAGTTGCCCTTGATACACCATCACCATATTTTTATGAAAAAGGTTTTGATGAGGACGGTGCAACGTTTGTTGCCAATAGTCCAAAAGCGCGTGTTACCAAGCGCTTTGTAGCGGATAAAGATGCAGCACGTATCGACCTTGAATTGACTATTGAGCCGGTATCGGGTTCGGCCGTACGTCCCCGTGTTTTTGTTACTGCACCAAACCTCTTTGATACAAGCGATTGGGACGCTTTCCCTAGTTTTGTTGTGGGAGACAATGGAAAAATACAAAAGGTGTACAGTAAGAAAATAGCGCAATCGGTCTGGCCCCAGCCAGAAATAGTGGGCGTGCAAGATCGTTATTTCGTTTGTGCGTTGATTGATGATGCAAATAAGTTTGCGCGGCGAGGTTATTTTTGGAAGACCCCAGTTGGGCGTCCTGGATTTATTTTAGAAGGGCCTGTAATTGAAAAAAAGACGAGCTGGCGCTTGTCGTTTTACTGCGGTCCAAAAGAAATATCAGCGCTTGCCGCGGCAGATCGTAGGCTTGAAAGTTTGATGGAATACGGCTGGTTTGCTCGTATTTCTCAGGGTATGCTTTGGTTGTTAAATCTTTTAAACCATCACCTTGGTAACTATGGCTGGGCTATCGTGCTGCTTACGCTATTGCTCAATCTTTTGATTGCACCCTTTACGATAAAGACAATTCTTTCAGAGAATAAGATGGCAGCGAAACAGCGCGAATATCAGCGCAAACAAGCGGCTATTCGCAAACGGTATGCTGATGATCCAGAGCAGCTACGTATGGCACAAATGGAACTTCTGCGTGAGCAAGGCTTTGGCGGTATGGGTGGTTCCAATATGTTGCCGTTTTTGATCCAGATGCCATTTTTTATCGCCCTTAACCGGGTCCTTGCGAATGCTATTCAGCTTTATAAAGCGCCGTTTATTCTATGGATTAATGATTTGTCTCAGTCAGATGCAATTTTGCCATGGGTTTTGATGGCGCTCATGTTAACTATGATGCTGGTGGCGCTTACCAAGGGTAAGAAAAAAATTCAGCCAACGGCAGTTATTGTTGTGCTCTTTATGGGATTATTTTTTGGCGGTATTGGGTTTCGTTTATCAACGGGTTTAAATCTCTTTATCATCGTCGGTTTAATCTTTAGACTTGCTTTGACATACGTTGTTAAAAAGGTGCAAAAAACGTGGATGGTCTCCCCTCATTGAATAGATTAATACGGCAGCTTCAACGGCTGCCGTATTTGGCTTCTAAAAACGTATATCGCGTTTCTCAATATTTTTTAGAGCTTTCTACTGCGCAGCGGGAGGAGTTCTGCCGCATATTGTTGGAAAGCTGCCAATCGTTGCGGCCCTGTCCTATTTGTTGTGCTTGGAGCGAAGTTGGAAGTGGGTGTCTTTTTTGTGATGCTTCTACGCGTGACCGGTCAATAATTTGTGTTGTTGAATCATGGTATGATTTGCAAGCGATTGAGCACACGGGCGTGTATAAGGGTTTGTATCATGTGCTTGGAGGCGTTTTGTCCCCGCTTGATGGAATTGGGCCAAATGAACTCTTACTTGATAAATTGCAATCTCGGGTTGGAAGTACGGTAAAAGAGGTAGTGCTTGCACTAAACCAAACGCCGGAAAGTGATGCAACTGCAGCTTTTATTGCGCGATTGCTTAAGGTGAGTGATGTACTAGTTACATGCCTTGCACGGGGGCTTCCTGTTGGGGCTTCGCTTGAATATTCTGATCGATTAACTCTTAATAAGGCACTGCTTGAGCGCCGAATGTTTTAATAAAGATAGTGAGGACGGTATGTTTGATTCTCAGGTTTATGCACTGCGGCGAAAAGCATTATTTGATCAGGTTGGCCACCCTGTTGTTTTGTTTTCTAATCCTGATTATGGAATACCCGGGCAGCACGAAGATAGCAACTTTTTATACTTTACAGGTATCTCTCAGCCGGGAATGGCTTTGGTGGTCGATGAGGCTGGCCGCTCGATTCTTTTTGTCCCTCGCTATCGTGAAGAACGCGTGCGCTGGGAGGGTTCTAGCATGGCACCTTCGCAAGATGAGGCAGAACGATACGGATTTGATGAGATTAGATTATCGGGCGAAGAGTGCTCAAGGTTTACTGTTTCGCTTTTTGATCCTGTTGCAATGTGGGATGATTTTAAGAAGCAGATTGAAGATTGGTGCGCAGCTGACTTGTTGATTGGTACGGTAAAGAATCCTTTTTTGCTTCGATTTCAAGTGTTATTCCCTGAACTTTCCAAAGGGGTAGTTTTTCTAGAGCCTGTGATCGCACGTATGCGCCGAATAAAAAGCCGCCAAGAAATTGCAGCCATTACACGCGCCTGCGATATTACGGCATTGGCGCAGGAAGCAGCATTGTATAGTATTTTGGGCGAGGATCCTAACGAATTGACGGTTCGTGCTGCTCTCGAATATTTGTTTACGGAACATGGTGCCCAGCCGGCATTTTCGACGGTTGTTGCTGGAGGCAAAAATGCTACGGTTTTACATCATCTCGCGGCCCAAGTTCCACTGAAGAAAGAAGATCTGGTCATAGTGGATATTGGCGCGCGGTTCGATGGATATTGTGCGGATATTACTCGAACATATCCTATTTCTGGTAGGTTTTCTGAGCGCCAACGAGAGCTTTATGAACTTGTTTCTGAAGCCCAAGAGCTTGTTGCAGAAGCAGCAAAGCCTGGCATGTTCTTGCGTAATCCGGATGAGCCAGAATTGTCATTGCACCATCTTGCGCTTGAGTTCTTTAAGAAGCACAATTTACAAGAATATTTTACTCATGGTATTGGGCATTATCTTGGGCTCGATGTGCATGATGTTGGTTCATATGCTGAACCGCTTATTGAGGGTGATGTAATCACTATTGAGCCCGGCCTGTATTTACCACATGAGGGTATTGGAATTCGCATTGAGGACGATTTTTGGGTAGTGCCTGGCGGAGCGGTATGTCTCAGCGATTCTTTGCCGCGATCTGTTGATGATGTTGAGGAGTTGTGTGACTCTGTTGCTCGGCTGGCTTAACAATCTTATATTGTCCACTTTTTAGCTTTTTTGTTTTGCCATGTAAGCATTAATAAGGTAATGCTGAGCCCTGCTAAGAGTGCAAGCAAGAGAAGGTTTACGGGATATGCTGAATTTGTAGGTGCGCTTGCGATAATGAAAGCGATTGAGGCACCAATAATAGAAGGTATCGCGTAGAGCGTTTGAGTTTTGACGTGCAAAAGATGGTTTGCCCCAGCTGAAAGTGACGAAATGATGGTTGCTTCAGTGAGTGGCGAAATGTGTGCTCCTGCAACAGATCCTGATAGTATTGCGCCGATGGTTTGGTATAACAGTGGTGTGCTGGCAAGTGCTATTGGGATACTGCTTGTTGAAAGAGAGGCAATTGCTTGTATCGCTAATGGCATCATCAGCGCGATGGTTCCCCATGAGGATCCAGTTGAAGCGGTGGTTATAGTTGATAGCCCGAAGACGATAACAGGCAGAAGAAATAGAGGTATGTTGCCCGATATGGCTGTTGCTATGTAGGTTCCTGCGTGGAGGTCTTTTGAAATGATTGATCCTAAGGCGAACGCGAGGGTTAATGTTTTGAATGAATTACGCATTCCCCAAATGCTTGCAAAGCTTACTTGGAAAAGCCCTTTGATGGTTGTTTTCTTTTTGTAGAGCAAAAATACGCCTAAAATTACGGATGAAATAATACTGGTAAAGCAGAGACTTGCCATAACGTTTGTATGCTGTAATGCCTCGAGTAGGCCATTTTGGCCACCAAATAGTTGACTATTACCCAGGTATAAAAGAAATATGGGCAAAAATAGTAAGAAACAGGTTAGGGGAATTAAAAAGCTCGCAATAGATTCTTCGGAGGTTTTCCTTGTGATGGTTTCTTCTATGGGGGGTGTTTGGCGCTTTGCTTGTTCCTCTAGGTGAGCCATTGCTCCATATGAAATGCGACGGTAGACGATGAAAAATACGCTTGCAATGATACAAATCGAGTAAAAACTAAAGGGTATTGATTTTACATAGGTAAAAAATGGGTCGGCGTCGATAATTTGATTGTTTGACGGAATGTCTGAGACTCCGGCGTCTTCTATGCGAGTAATGATCATAGCCGCCCAGGTACTTGCGGGAATGATGGCAACTAATGGAGAGCTTAATGAATTGAGGAGAAATGCAATTTTTTCTCGTGCTATTAAAAAGCGCTCAGAAAATGGTCGAATAATTGCACCGGTGAGCATATTGTTTATGTAATCGTCAATGCAGAAAAGGAATGAAAATAGTATGACCGCTATTTCTGCGTTTCGGGCATTTTTTATTTTTTTCTGAAGAAGTGAAACGTACGCGGCTACGCCACCTGATTTTCCCATAAGTTCGATGACCAATGAAAGCAGCGCTAAAAAAGCAAAAAGCGTTAGTGTTGTGGGTTCAATAAACGTAGCACCGATTTTTTTGATTCCAAAAACGATACCACTACTGATTTCAAAATTGGTGGCAATGAAGCCGCCGGTGAAGATTCCTACTAAGAGCGAGAGACTAACGTTCTTGCTGAGTCCTGCTATAATTAGCGTTATTACGGGCGGAAGAAGTGTGATCCACGACGGCATAACTTCCATATGTTTATCCTCTTATTTTTTATTGTTTTGTTCGTAGGCGTTTATTTTTAACGTAATGATCTTTGTTTTCAAAGTAAAGATTTGAGGGAGTTATTCATAGGGATCAATGGTTTTTCTGCTGGGCACACATAGTTAATATTGTTAATGAGCTGCACCCCATATGGTTGTGGGGTGTTCCAAAGTCGAGAGAATAAGCTTCGAGGGGGTAGCGAAACGCTCTGTAATCCTGATTTTTTGAATGCATCATAGATGATTTTTTCTTTAAGCGAGAGAATTGCTTTAAGTTGGGTAACACTAAGTTTTCCGGCTTGATCGCCGCAGTAGATATGGGTATTTTTTTCCCCGAAAATCGCGCAGGTAGTTTGTATTCCATCTGGTAAGCTTATGGTATTCTGGCATTTACCATTTTTTGTTTGCCAGATTTTAATTTCACCCATGGATGATACGGTTAAAAGCTCTTGTCCGTTGTCGCTTATTCTTATTGACCGAATTTGAGCATCAGGATGTGCGATAAAAGAGAGCTCAGGGCGCGTCGGAGCGTAGGGATGCCATTTCTGAATTACGGTATCAAATTGTCCTGTTATGATGGTATTTGTTTGCGGACAAAAAGTAGCTGTTTGGACCCAATCAAGTTCTGCAGAAGGTTGAAATTTTTGTACAAGGCTTCTTGTTTTGAGATTCCAAATCTTTGCGGTTCCGTCATCTGATGCTGTTACGCATTTTTTTTCGCTTGAATCAAGCTCAGCGTGCGCAACAAAACTTGTATGCCCCTTGATCTGTTTTTTAATAGAGCCGGTTTGTGTATCCCAGATATTTATGCACCCCTTATTAGAGGGACCGAGAAGTTGTGTGTTGTCGCGAGAAAACGCATGGGGTGCAAGGTGGCCAACATGGCCACACATGGTACATACTTTTTTCCCCTCAATATTCCATATTTCGCCTATATTTTGACTTGTAGAAAATGCGATGTGGGTGCCATCAATGCTCATGGTGATCGATGTGATTGGATAGAGAGCAACTCTTAAAGTTTTAATGTTGGTGAGCGTAGTTGCATTCCATATTTTAATACGACCATCCTTAGATGCGGTTAGTATGAGATTTTTTTTTGAATTGTAAGCAATTGCTTGGATAGGCTTATAGTGGGCCTGGACTTGGGCGACGGTTGTGGGGGTGAGGACAATTGTATATTTTTTGTTTGATTTATCTAATCTTTTTAGCTTTTCTTTTAATGCCGGTGATTGTATAAGTTTTTCATAATTTTTTGCGAGCCATGAACTCAGTTTTATCTGCGCTGCTCCAAAAGCAGTACTATTACTGCTTTGTAAAAGTAAAAAGAACAGGACGGCAGGGAGCGTTGGATACGTGGTCATAATCTAAGACTCTTTATTTAATAAGACAATCTGTAAGTTTTAATTTTCTATTATATTATAGAGCTTGTAATTTCTCGCAAGTATTCTGGTGTTTTGAATAGGCGGAGTGTTTGTGAACGGCTAAAATGCTTGTATATTAGGAAGACTGATTTGACCAAATAGGTGCTTTTGTGTACTATTTTTGGGAGTCCTCGTTTTTTGTGTACTATTTTTAGATTTTAAAATTATTAGTTAGGGTGCATTGTATGGATATGAATACCGCATTTCGCCTCAAAGCGGAAACCTTTAAGCCGACTTGGGTCTGTATTGACGCTGCAGGTAAGGTAATTGGTCGCTTGGCAACAGAAATAGCTGATATATTGCGCGGTAAAAATGATCCTCGTTTTACCCCCCATGCTGATGTTGCTCGGTATGTTGTTGTTATCAATTCCGAAAAAGCTGTTTTTACGGGTGATAAAATGACTGATAAAGAGTACGTTTGGTACACGGGTTGGAGAAGTGGGCAGAAGCGTATGGCTCCTTGGGAAAAATTGCAACGTGATCATGAGTTTGTGATTCGCTCTGCAGTACGTGGAATGTTGCCGAAAAATAAAATTGCACGCCAGCAGATTCGCCGTCTCAAAATTTATACGGGCCCAGAGCATCCACATCGAGGTCAACTAGCATAAGTTGAAACAAAGCTTGTACAAAAAAGCCCCGGAAATTTCCGGGGCTTTTTTGTTGGGCATATTACCAGCCGAAAATTTTTTTGATGTCTTGATATGTAGCAAAGATAATAAGCAGTAGAAAGAGTAACCAGCATAAATTAGCAATCGCAGCGCGCGCTTTTTCTGAGAGGCTTTTTCCGCTTAAGCTTTCGAGAGTAATGATAAGTAGTTGTCCTCCGTCTAAGATGGGGAGCGGTAATAAGTTAAAAATAGCTAGGTTGATGCTGATGATTGCAACAAAGAAGAGGAAATACAGGGCGCCTTCTTGGGCTGCTTTGGTTGTTGTTTGAATAATGCCGACGGGGCCAGAAAAAGCGGAGGCGTCACGTTGCATGACCATGTTGCCCATACTTTTTAGGATAAGCTTGCTGATTGATGTGATGGCAAAAAATGCTTTTATTGCTGCGTCCTTAAGTGATTGTTTGTTTTGTTCAAGCAATAGACATAGCTCAGTTGTTGCATTCGGGTTAGTGTTTGGTTCTTTTTCTAAGATGAAGGCAGTTTTTTTTCGATTATTTTCTCGTTCATAGGTTACTTCAATACTCTGTTGATTTTGTTTTTTAGCGGCTGCGAGTATGCGGTAGACCTTTTGTGGTTGATTTTGGACGTCTTCTTCGTTGAGGCGGAGAATTTTGTCTCCTTTTTGTAGGCTTCCGTTTTTGCTGCTTTCTTTAATGTATGCAATGCGGGTAGACGTGCACCATTGCTTTATAAATCCCTGTTGTATGAGGAAGGTAAGAAGCAGGTGCGCAAAAATTAAGTTGCCGGTTATACCGCCCAAAATGATGAGAGCTTTCTGCCACCAGGATTTATTGGCAAAGGAGTCTGATGCAGTTGACTGGGCATGTTGTTGTTTCCCCTGCCCAGGCTCATCCATTCCTGCTATTTCTACATAGCCGCCTAAAGGGATCAGGGCGAGACGAAAATTAGTTCGACCAAAAACGTGATCAATTATTGTGGGGCCAAATCCGATGGAGAAGGTTGGCGTATGAACCTTAAATAGCTTACAAAAAAGAAAATGTCCGAACTCGTGAACGGTGATAAGGACACCAAATGCTAGAATTGCGAAAAACAACGGGACTAAGTATTGTGTGAAATTTTGCATTGAGGCTAGCAGGGAGAATGAAGGCATAGAGGTCCTCTCTTTCTTCTTGTATTTGTTGGCTGATGAGATACACTATTGTTGTAGCTCGAGTGAATACAAGTCTAACATAAAAACATTTTTGGGTACCACGTTTTACACAGTTTTCTTGTTGGCGTTTTGGGTTGAAAAAAACGCGAAAATGGCTAGAATAAAAATGCCCCTCTTAATACTTCTGTGGATTTGGAACGTAGTCTGCAGCAAACGAGTGTGGAAGAACAGGTATACCAAAGTTGTTCCTTTTTTGTTTATAGGGATGGTGTAATGCCCACAATTAATCAGCTTGTCCGGTTCGGAAGAATGCGGCAAAAAGATAAGTCTAAAAGTAGAGCCATGGAGGGAAATCCCCAGGTTCGCGGTGTTTGTACGCGCGTATTTACGACAACTCCAAAAAAGCCAAACTCTGCGCTTCGTAAGGTTGCTCGTGTCAAGCTGTCTAATGGGACAGAAGTTACCGCATATATTCCCGGTGAAGGCCACAATTTGCAAGAACACTCGATGGTGTTAGTGCGCGGTGGTCGCGTGCCCGATTTGCCTGGTGTTAAGTACCATATTATCCGTGGTACGCTCGATGCCTCTGGAGTTGAGGGTCGCAAGCAAGGACGGTCGCGGTACGGTGCTAAAAAACAGAAGAAATCGTAAGGGTGCTGAGAAATGGCAAGACGTAGGTCGGTCAACTTTATTCGCGATATCGGGGTAGATCCTCGGTTCGGTTCAGAGTCTGTCCAAAAATTAATAAATGTAGTTATGTGGCGCGGAAAAAAAGGCGCTGCACGTAAGATTGTGTACGATGCAATGGAAGCTTTAGTTAAAAAAGCGGGCGCGGAAGATAAGGCGCTTGAGCTGTACGACAAAGCGGTCGAGCAGGTTACCCCGTTGATCGAAGTGCGCCCTCGTCGTGTTGGCGGTAGCGTTTATCAGATCCCGAAGGAAGTCACGTCGCGTCGTGGGCGTGCGCTTGCTTTTCGTTGGTTGATTGAAGCTGCAGCGAGCAGGCCTGACAAGTCCATGGGCTCACGTTTGGCAAATGAAATGCTGGATGCGCTTGAAGGGCGCGGCGGTGCAGTTAAAAAGCGTCAGGACGCTCACAAGATGGCCGAAGCTAATCGTGCCTTCTCACATTACGCTTGGTAAGGGGGAGGTATGGCTATTCCTTTAGATCGGTATCGTAATATCGGTATCGCGGCGCATATCGATGCGGGCAAGACAACTGTTACCGAGCGTGTTCTTTTTTATACGGGCTTGGTTCACCGGATCGGTGAAGTTCATGAAGGTGGTGCAACTACCGATTGGATGGAGCAGGAAAAGGAACGGGGTATTACGATTCAATCGGCTGCAGTAACAGCTCAATGGAAAGATCACAAGGTCAATATCATTGATACTCCTGGCCACGTTGACTTTACCATTGAAGTTGGTCGTTCGTTGCGTGTTCTTGATGGCGTTGTCGCAGTCTTTTGTGGCGTTGGTGGTGTGCAGCCGCAAACCGAAACGGTTTGGCGGCAAGCAAATCGTTACCGTGTTCCTCGTATTATCTTTGTAAATAAGTTGGACCGTATTGGGGCAAATTATTTTAAGGTTGTTGCGGATGCCAATAAGAAATTAGCGGCCAATGCCGTTGCAATGCAGCTTCCCGTAGGTGAGTCCGAAAATTTTGTTGGTATTGTTGATCTTTTGACACAACGCTACTTTACATTCGGAGAAGAAAATCAGGGTGCCGAGGTTATCGAATCTGATATTCCTTCTGAATACAAAAATCGCGCGGAAGAGCTTCGTGCGCAGTTGGTTGAGAAGATTTGTGAATTAGATGATGTGCTTGCTGAGCGCTATCTTGCTGGTGAAGAGCTTTCAGTTGCTGACTTGAAGGCGGTACTGCGCAAGGGCGTTATCGAGCGTCGTATTGTTCCTGCTTTTTGCGGAACGGCATTTAAAAACAAAGGCGTCCAGCTGCTTCTCGATGCTGTTATTGATTATCTTCCTTCTCCGCTTGATATTCCTCCTGTAGAGGGTGAAAATCCAGATACTGGCGCAAAAGAAGAGCGGCATACGGATCCAAAGGCGCCTTTTTCGGCTTTGCTGTTTAAAATTGCTGCAGACCAATTTGGCACGCTTTGTTTTATTCGGGTGTATTCGGGTGTGGTTAAATCTGGCTCGTATATTTATAATGCAACTAAGGGAAGCAAAGAGCGAGTAAGTCGCTTGGTGCACTTGCATGCAAATAAACGTGAAGAGGTTGATGAGGTTTCCGCGGGTGATATTGCGGCAATTGTTGGTCTTAAGGATGTGGTTACCGGAGATACGTTGTGCGACGAGTCGCGCAAAATCATCCTTGAGAAAATTGACGTACCAGCGCCGGTTATTTCGACTTCTATTGAGCCTAAAAGTAAGCTTGATTACGAGAAAATGACTAATGCGTTGCGTAAGATGACTCAGGAAGATCCTTCATTGCACTTTACCTTTGATCGGGAAACGGGACAAACTGTTATTCGTGGCATGGGAGAGCTTCATCTTGAAATTGCAGTAGATCGTCTCAAGCGTGAGCATAAAGTTGAAGCAACGCAAGGGCGTTTGCAGGTTGCCTTTAAGGAAACGTTGCAGCGCAGTGCTGATGTTGAAGGTAAGTTTATTAAGCAGTCTGGCGGACGTGGACAGTATGGACATGTTCGGATGCGGTTTGAACCTCTTGAGCGCGGCAAAGGATTTGAATTTGTTGACGACATTGTCGGCGGTTCGGTCCCTCGGGAGTATATCCCTGCAGTGCAAAAAGGTTTACTTGAAGCATTAAATTCAGGCCCTCTTGGGGGTTATCCTGTTGTTGACCTTCGTGCTACACTCTATGACGGTTCTTATCACGATGTTGACTCTTCTGAAATGGCGTTCCAGGTTGCTGCGTCAATGGCTTTAAAAGAAGCAATGCGTCAAGGTGATGCATGTTTGCTTGAGCCAATTATGAAGGTTGAAGTAGAGACGCCAGATGAGTATCTTGGCGATGTAATGGGCGATTTGAACTCTCGTCGCGGAAGGATTCTGGGTATGGAGGAGCGCCAAGGTGTTCAAGTGATCCATGCAGAAGTTCCGTTGGCAGAGATGTTTGGTTATTCAACGCAGTTGCGTTCTATGTCTAAGGGACGTGCAACGTATACGATGGAATTTGATTCATATCAGAAGGTTCCAAAGTTTAACCAAGATCAAATTTTAAGTGTGAAGTAGGTTTGTTTACAGTCTATTTATGACCGGAGAAAACAATGGCAAAAGGTGTGTACGAGCGTAAGAAGCCGCACGTAAACGTGGGTACGATTGGTCACGTTGACCATGGAAAAACGACGTTAACTGCAGCGATTACTAAGGTTTTGGCTGAAAAGGGTTTCGCTGAATCGCGTCGTTTTGATCAAATTGATAACGCGCCAGAAGAGCGTGAGCGTGGTATTACCATTGCTATTTCCCACGTTGAATACGAAACGGATAAGCGTCACTATGCGCACGTCGACTGTCCTGGTCACGCGGATTATGTCAAAAACATGATCACGGGTGCGGCGCAGATGGATGGTGCGATATTGGTTGTTTCGGCAGCTGATGGTGCAATGCCTCAAACACGTGAGCATATTCTTCTTGCTAAAAACGTTGGTGTTCCTTCATTGGTTGTTTACCTAAATAAGGTAGACATGGTCGATGACCCAGAAATGATTGATATGGTCGAGGAAGAAATTCGCGATCTTCTCAAGAAGTATGAGTTTCCTGGGGATGAGATTCCTTTTATACGGGGCTCTGCATTGAAAGCGCTTGAAGGCGATACTGGTGAAATCGGATCGCAATCAATTCTACGTTTGATGGACGCACTTGATTCTTATATTCCAGAACCTGCTCGCGAAATTGATAAACCATTCTTGATGGCGGTTGAAGGGGTCTTTAGTATCTCTGGCCGTGGTACGGTTGCAACTGGACGTATTGAGCGTGGCGCAGTTAAAGTTGGTGAAGAAATTGAGATCGTTGGCCTTGGTGCAAAAACCAAGACAACGGTAACAGGTGTTGAAATGTTCCGCAAGACTTTGAATGAAGGTGTTGCAGGGGATAACGTTGGCTTATTGTTGCGTGGTGTTGGTAAAGATGATATCGAGCGCGGTATGGTCTTGGCAAAGCCCGGAACAGTAACTCCACACAAAAAGTTCAACTGCCAAGTATACGTTCTGAGCAAGGATGAAGGTGGACGCCATAGCCCATTCTTTAATGGATATCGCCCACAGTTCTACTTCCGTACAACTGACGTTACTGGCGTCGTCACCCTTCCTGAAGGCCGTGAGATGGTTATGCCAGGTGATAACGTTGAGTTGAGCGTTGAATTGATTTCTCCTATTGCTATGGAGAAAGATGGTCGTTTTGCAATCCGTGAGGGTGGTAGAACGGTTGGTTCCGGTATTATTACCGCTATTTTAGACTAACGAGTAGGCAGCGATGAAAAAACAAAAAATTCGTTTAACTCTTAAGTCTTACGACCATCAGTTGCTTGATAAGTCGGTTAAGCAGATTGTTTTGGCTGTTCGTCGCACAGGCTCCCAAGTGGTGGGGCCTGTGCCACTGCCCAATCGGCAGCGTTGTTTTACGGTGTTGCGTTCTCCGCACATCGATAAAAAATCGCGCGAACAGTTCGAAATAACAACACATAGGCGCATTTTGGATATAGTAGCGCCGTCAGATCAGACTATGGATGCTTTAATGAAATTGAGCATTTCGTCTGGTGTTGATGTAGAGATCAAATAGGAAGGATATAGGTTATGATCAGTGGCCTCTGGGGAAAAAAGATTGGCATGAGCCAAATTTTCCAAGAAGATGGAAGGGTTGTGCCTGTCACAGCCGTCGATGTGTCACATTGGTATGTGACACAGGTGAAAACAGCTGATCGGGATGGCTATGTGGCTGTTCAGGTTGGATTGTTGCGCCCACGCCACCAAGGCAAAGATTTTTCACGCGAGTGGTTAAAGTCTTTGTCAAAATACTTTGCAGCACTTCGTGAAGTTCGTGTAAACGGTGATGAGGTTTTTGAAGTAGGCTCTTCGATTGATGTAGCCAAGGTTCTAAGCTCTGGCGACGCACTCGACGTTATTGGGACGACTATAGGTAAAGGTTTCCAGGGGGTTGTTAAGCGTTACGGACACTCTGGTGGTCGTGCAAGTCATGGTGATAAACTCGGTCGCGGACCAGGTTCTCTTGAAGGTATGCGGCGAAGTGGGCGCGTACGCAAGGGGCGTAAATTGCCTGGACACATGGGGGTTGCGCGTCAAACGATTCGTAACTTGCGTGTTGTGGCTATTGATCAGGACGTTAACGTTGTCTTTGTAAAGGGCTCGCTTCCTGGCAAGGCAGATTCTCTGGTCTTTATGAGAAAGAGTGAGTAATCATGGTTGTTAAAAAGAAAATAGAAGCAGTAAATGCTCAGGAGCTTGGGCTCTCTGAGCGTCCGAAACCAGTTGATTCCCATGGTTTTGCTGTTGCCGTTCGAGTTCAGCGTCAAAATTGGCGTCAAGGAACGGTTGCGTGTAAAGGTCGAAGTGATGTTGCCGGATCGAATCGTAAGCCATGGCGTCAAAAGGGAACTGGCCGTGCTCGTGCCGGTGCTGTAGATTCGCCAATATGGCGGGGTGGTGGCGTTACTTTTGGTCCACAGCCTCGGGTGCGTAATTTGTCTATTCTTAAGAGATTGCGTAAGTCTTTGATGCGGGATTTGTTGTGGCAGCGTTTGGAAGGGCAAAATATAATTGCACTTCCAATGGTTCATACAGATGATCGCATTAAAACATCAATAGCATTTAAAGCGTTGCAAGATGCTGGATTGATGGGTACTCGTGTTACTTTGTTTGTAGCACCAGATGATTATAAGACACAGTTGATGTTCGCGAATATTGCGAGCGTTCAGATGGTCTTGTTTGATCAACCCAACGTATATCAGTTGAGCGATGGCAATTGCTGGGTGTTTTTAGATCGCGATATTGAGTTGTTTAAAGATATGGTGAGCGCATGGAATTAAATATTTATGAAATAATCCGAAAACCACGCGTAACTATAAAGGCTTTCGACTTAAATCGTGATTTTCAGCAATTGGTTTTGGATGTTCATCCAAAAGCAAACAAAAGCCAAATAGCCGAAGCGCTTGAACGTTTGTTCGATGTTAAGGTTGCCAGTGTGCGTGTTATCGTTAACAAGGGGCGTCGCCGTCGTTCGGGTCGCTTTATTGTTGAGGGTAATTTGCGCAAAAAAGCTGTTGTTTCGCTTAAAAAGGGTGAATCGGTTAATTTGGGCGTTGATGCCCCGGTTGCGCCAAGCATTGACAGTGTACAGACCAAAGAATAGATAATTGCGTAGGAAATTTCATGGCTATAGTAAGAAGAAAACCGCGCAACGCGTCGCTGCGTTTTCAGACATTTATAGATACAAGCGATTTAACAAAGAAAAAGCCAGAGCGCAGCCTAACTAAGGGTTTAAAGCGTGTTAGCGGACGAAATGCGTATGGTCGCATCACAGTTCGTCATCGTGGCGGTGGTGCAGCTCGCAAGTATCGTCTTGTTGATTTTTGCCGTATGGATCGGGATATAGCGGGAAAAGTTGTCGCTATTGAGTATGATCCAAATCGAAACGTTCGGATTGCATTAATTGTTTACCCTAATGGCCGTAAACGCTATATTCTGACCCCAGAAGGACTTGTGGTTGGTAGTGTTGTCGCAGCGGGGGAAGCAGTTGATGCTCAGGTTGGCAACTGTCTTCCTTTGCGCAATATGCCGATTGGTTTTGTGGTTCACAATGTTGAAATTCGACCAGGCTCTGGCGGTAAGTTTGCCCGTAGCGCTGGAACTTCTGTGCAGTTAATTGCTAAGGAAGAGGGATATGCTACATTGCGTATGCCTTCCGGAGAGATGCGCAAGGTCAATGAAGCTTGTTGGGCTACGGTGGGTGTCTTGGGCAATGCTGATGTAAAGAACGTTTCGCTAGGTAAAGCGGGAAGAACTCGTCATCGGGGTTTTCGACCAACGGTTCGCGGTATGGTTATGAACCCAGTCGATCATCCAATGGGTGGCGGTGAAGGACGTTCGAAGTCAGGCAAAATTCCTCAGTCTCCATGGGGTAAGAATGCGAAGGGTGCCAAGACTCGTCGTCGTAAGAATGCATTAATTATTAAGAGAAGAAAATAGGCGAGGGTATTATGGCGCGTTCAGCAAAAAAAGGCCCATTTATTGACGATTCGCTTTTAAAGAAAGTCAATGCTGCCCGTGAAGGCGGAAAGCGTGACACTATAAAAACGTGGTCTCGTCGTAGCATGATCATTCCCGATTTGGTTGGTTTAACCATAGCGGTTCACGATGGTCGTAAGTTTGTTTCGGTTTTTATAACAGAAGATATGGTTGGACACCGCCTTGGTGAGTTTGCGCCAACTCGTACCTTTAGGTTACACAGTGGTCAGCGTAAAGCTGAAGCTGGTAGGTAGGAAGTAAGGAGTATCGGATGCAATTTAAAGCTCAGACTCGATATATCTGGTATTCACCATATAAATTGAGACTTTTGGCAGATGTCATACGTGGTAAAGATGTTGTAAGTGCAATGCAATGGCTTTCTATGTATAAAGTAAAACGTACAGTTCCTGTTTATAAGACGCTTAAGTCTGCGGTCGCTAATGCAAAGGATCGTGAGAATCATGAGCCTAGGGATTTAGTTGTTGCAGAGGTTCGTGTTGATCAGGGACCGATACGGCATTATTTTAAACCGGGTGCTCAAGGGCGATCAGTTCCGCTTCGCGCCCGTCAAAGCCATATCACGATCGTGGTTGCTCCACGAACAGATGTTGAAAAGACTAAGAACAAGAAAAACAAGTTAGCAAAAGAGGCGTAGTGTGGGACAGAAGGTTAACCCGATAGGGTTTCGAATTGGCGTCTATTTAGATCACTCATCTCGGTGGTTTGCTCGCCAAAATAAATACGCGGAGTTTTTGGCGGACGACCTGGCAGTACGTGATTACATCAAAAAAAACTTAGTATCGGCAGAAGTTGGTCGAGTGGAAGTTGAGCGGCAAGGGGATTTGATGCGCGTCGTCATTTTTTCTGCTCGTCCTGGTGTTGTTATTGGTAAAAAAGGCCAAGAGATAGATAACATACGCAAACAGTTAACTGCGCTTTTGCGTAAAAACGGTACACATCTCAATGTTGAGGTGTCGGTACAAGAGATTAAGCGCCCTGAGTTAAACGCTGCGGTTTTAGCACAAAGTATCGCAACTCAGCTTGAAAAGCGTGTAGGGTTTAAGCGGGCGGCCAAAAAAGCTGCTGCAGACGCATTGCGCGCAGGTGCGCGAGGTGTTAAGGTCCGTGTTAAAGGGCGTCTTGGTGGTGCTGAGATTGCTCGCGAAGAGTGGGTGCGTGAGGGGTCTGTGCCTCTCCATACGTTGCGTGCGGACGTTGATTATGCGTTAGCTCAAGCCTTAACAACCTACGGCATTATTGGGGTGAAGGTTTGGATCTATCGTGGTGATTATATGATTGCCCCTAAGAGCTAGGATGAACGGCTATGTTGATGCCAAAAAAGATCAGATATAGAAAGGTACAGCGGGGTACGCTAAAAGGGCTTTCAAAAGGCGCTCGTGATGTTGCGTTTGGACAGTTTGGTTTGCAGGCAATTGAACCAGGCTGGATTACTGCGCAACAGATAGAGTCTGTCCGTGTAACGCTTACCCGTAAGCTAAAAAAAATAGGCAATTTATATCTGCGAGTATTTCCTGATAAACCTGTTACCAAAAAACCTGCAGAAACTCGGATGGGTAAAGGTAAGGGAAGTGTTGAGCTCTGGGTTGCACCTGTTAAGCGTGGTCGCGTTATGTTTGAAATAGACGGTGTTGATGCGGTAGCGGCAAAAGAGATTTTCCGACTTGCCGCATGTAAGCTTCCTATTAGAACAAAGATTGTAAAACGTGTTGAAGCGCCGGTGGAAGAATAATGAAAGAGATATCAAATAAAGAACTAAACTCTTTGTCACTTGAGCAATTGGCTCTAAAGTCTGAAGAGTTGCGCCGAGATTTGTTTCAGTTGCGATTGAAGGAGGCCACATCTCCAACGAAATCTTTTTCTTCTGATCAACGCAAATTGAAGCGTTCAGTTGCACGGGTATTGACCTGTATGAATGAAAAGTTTGTTTTGGGTTTGAGGGATTAAAGAGGTCGATATGGCAGCCAGTAAGCAAGTAAAAAAAGAGCAAAAGACTACGGTTGGTGTGGTTGTTTCCTCGGGCAAGATGCAAAAAACCGTTGCAGTCCAGGTGACTCGGCAATTTGCGCATCCTTTATATAAAAAGGTTGTACGTGTACGCAAAACGTACAAAGTGCACGATGAGCAGGAACAAGCGCGTTCTGGTGATATTGTTGAGATATATGAAGGACGTCATATGTCAAAAACAAAGTATATGTATTTGTCGCGTGTTGTGACGCCTGCTGCGTAACTTAAGAAGTGGTGAATAAATGGCAATACAAAAAGAAACATATTTAAAATCTGCTGATAACTCGGGTGCACTCGAGTTGCAATGTATTCACTTGGTTGGCAGTTCTGGAAAGAAAAAAGCCCGGATTGGCGATATTATCAAGTGTGCAGTAAAAAAAGCGGTTCCTGGCGCAACGGTTAAAAAAAGTGACGTTGTGACGGCTGTTATCGTTAGGACTAGAAAAGAGTTGCGTCGGGAAGATGGTAGCTATATTCGTTTTGGCGATAATGCAGCAGTTATCATAAAGTCTTCGGATGATCAAACTCCCGTCGGTACGCGTATTTTTGGTCCGATTGCACGTGAGTTGCGTCAATTGGGTTATTCCAAGATTGTTTCGTTGGCCCCTGAGGTTTTATAGGATTCCTTGATTATGAAAATGAAAAAGAATGACCTCGTTGTTGTTGTGAGCGGAGATGATAAAGGTAAAACCGGCCCTATCATTGATGTTTCCAGCAAAAAGGGTAAAGTAAAGGTACAAAACGTTGGTGTCGCGGTGCGTCACGCACGAGCTCGTCGCCAGGGAGAAACCTCTGGGATTCGCAAGCAGGAACGTTGGATTGATGCCTCAAACGTTAAAAAAATAGAACAGTAATGTTGTTCTGTGTTGCGTTTTGTGCTGCAATTAAATAAATAAGGTAGGTTATGGCAAACGGGAATTTAGTTTCTTCGGGTCAGAATCGGCTCAAGGCTTTGTATCGTGAGTCGGTTCAGGGGCATTTGAAAGAAACTCTTGAATTGAAGAACATTATGGAAGTTCCTCGACTTTCAAAAGTTGTTCTGAATGTCGGTGTTAAAGGTGCGGTAAGTGATAGCAAAGAAATGGGAACAGTGTTGCGCGTCTTAGAGGCAATTGCAGCGCAGTCTCCTGTTAAGCGCGCTGCTCGTACGTCTATTGCGGGTTTTAAAATCCGTGAAGGCATGGAGATTGGCGCCTGTGTAACATTGCGTGGCGAACGTATGTATGCATTTCTTGATAAGCTTATCAACTTGGCTTTACCAAAAGTGCGGGATTTTCAAGGTGTTTCAGCACGTCTTGATGGTCGCGGTAACTACAACCTTGGGGTTAAAGATTGGATTATTTTCCCTGAGGCTGAGGCTGCTGGTGCGGGTGATAAAACATATGGTTTGAATGTGACTATTTGCACAACAACCCAAAATGATGAACATGCTCGTGCGCTCTTGTCAGAGCTTGGTATGCCGTTTTCAAAAAAAAGGAAATAGGGAACGTATATGGCAAGAAAAGCTTTGTTAGAGAAGAATAACAAATTGCCGGTAACATCTGTTCAGCATAGAAATCGTTGCCGCCGTTGTGGTCGTCCTCGCGGATACATACGGTATTTCCAAATGTGCAGGTTGTGTGTACGAGAATTGGCAAGCCAGGGATTGCTTCCTGGGGTAAAGAAATTGAGCTGGTAAATAGATAAATTGAGGACAAGAATGTCGGTAGATACAATTTCAAATTTTTTGACGACTGTTCGCAATGCTATCATGCGCTCAAAGCGGTCTGTTGATTTTGCTTATTCTAGCCAGGTGCTCCGCATTGTTGAAATTTTACAGCAAGAGGGCTATATTCGGGATTTTCAACTAGTTGAAGTCTCAGAAGAGTGCGCATATCGTCGTATTCGTTTGGCGTTGAAGTATGTTGGCGGAGAGTCAGCTATACATGAGATTAATCGAGTAAGTACACCTGGTTGCCGCTCCTATGCAGGAGCAAAAAATCTAGGTCATGTTGCCGGGGGACTGGGTGTTTCAATTGTTACTACCAGTAAAGGTGTAATGACTGATAAGGCTGCTCGTGCGCATGGTGTTGGTGGCGAAGTTTTGTGCGAGATTTGGTAAGGCGGGTATCATATGTCGAAAATAGGAAGAAGGCCAATTCCGCTCAATGGGGTTACTGTTGAGATTAAGGGGGCGGTCGTTGAATATAAGGGCAAGAACGCCCAGGGTGTGTATGAATTGCCTGACCTTTTACAGGCGCAGCTTGTAGAGGATGCAGTTGTATTAGCTCCTTCCAGGGTTACTTCAGACACAAACCGTTTATGGGGTTTGCATCGCGCATTATTAGCGAATAAAATCAAGGGTGCAGGGCTTGGCTTTGAGAAAAAAGTAACCATTGTTGGGCTTGGTTTTAAGGCAGTAAAAAAAGGCAATGATCTTGAGTTTTCTCTTGGGTTTAGTCACAAGATCGATTTTGCAGTTCCTACTGGCGTGAAGATCGAGATTGATAAAACGGGGCAATTGCTTACTGCTTGGTCGAGTGACAAAGAGCTTTTAGGACATTGTTGTAGCCAAATTTGTGCTTTGCGTCCGCCAGAACCGTACAAGGGAACAGGTGTTTACTTGCTTGGCCAAAAAATTCGTCGCAAGGCGGGTAAGGCTAAATCATAATACATGCTAATACTATTAATTACGGAGTTTACATCGTGTCTTTGAGAAGAAAAATTGAGCAGCGCGCACGGCGCAGAGCTTTGCGTGTTCGCGGACGTTTGACCCGGGGCGGGCACCCTCGAGTTTCCGTTTTTAGGAGCGCCCGTAATATGTATGCACAACTTATTGATGATAATGCGCAGCATACATTGGCTAGTTGTTCTACGTTAGAGTTAAAAAATCTCTCTGGTGACAAAAAAGAAAAAGCGTATGCGTTGGGCCTTGAATTGGCAAAACGAGCACAGGCGCATAGTGTTTCCCAGGTTATTTTTGATCGTGGCACTTTCTTGTACCATGGCCGCGTTAAGGCTTTGGCTGATGGATTGCGTGCTGGCGGCCTAACGGTTTGATGCCTATATTTAAAAAATTTTAGGAATGTATTTGATGGAAGAGAATAAAGAGTTTGCTAAAGAGTTTGTTGACTCTGTTGTAAGCGTCCGAAGAGTGACCAAGGTTACCAAGGGCGGCAAGCAATTTTCATTTTCAGCTTTTGTTGTTTCAGGAGACGGAAAAGGTCGCATCGGAATTGCCTTGGGCAAAAGTCGCGATGTTTCCTCTGCCATAGCTAAAGCAACAGTTCGTGCTCGTAAAAGTATGTTTGATGTTGCGATTCGTGGAACGACGCTTCCTTATATGGTAAAAGGTCGTCACGGAGCAAATCACGTTGTCCTATGCCCTGCGTATAAGGGTACGGGTTTGATCGCAGGTGGTGCTATTCGTGCAGTTATGAAGGCAGCCGGCATTCAAGACGTTTTGGCGAAGTCAATTGGTCCATCAGGCTGTGGTATTAATTTAGTAAAAGCAACGCTGAACGCCCTTGCGAAGGGACGCACTGCAAGCCGTATTGCTCAGTTGCGTGGAAAAACAATAGAACAAGTGGTAAAGGGTAGCCATGGTATTCAGTCTGCATAATCAAACCAAGTTATTAAAGGCGCGTAAGCGCATCGGCCGTGGCGGCTGTCGTGGTGGCAGCTGTGGCAAGGGTCAGCGCGGACAAAAGTCGCGTTCTGGCGGTGCTAAGGGCGGTATTTTTGAGGGTGGCCAAATGCCATTGGCGCGGCGTCTTCCAAAGCGTGGGTTTAATAATCTACGTTTCCAAGAAGAAGTTGTGATCTTTAATGTTGGTCAATTGGGTAAGTTGTTTGAAGATGGACAGGAGATAACCCGCCAGGCATTGGTTGAGCGCGGGCTTCTTCGTTCGGGTAATTCGGCAACGATCAAAGTTTTGGGCGGGGGCGACCTTGATAAAAAGCTTGTCGTTCATGCAGATGCTTTCAGTAGTTCGGCTAAAGCAGCTTTAGAGGCAAAGGGTGGCGCGGCACATCTAACCAAGGAGAGGTAGGTTGTGGTTCTTATTCGGAATTTAAGGAATATTTTTTTTATTCCTGAGCTTGCTCGCAAGTTAGTCTTCACCTTAGCGGTGTTGATTGTATATCGTATTGGCTCGTATATACCGGCGGTTGGTGTTGATGTGGTCTTTTTGAAGCAGACCCTTGAGCATGGCAGTCAGGTTTTGGGTGGTGTTTTGTCGTATTTAGACATGGTCTCGGCGGGAAGCTTGTCGAGAGGAATGTTGTTTGCGCTTGGCATTTCGCCCTATATTACCGCATCCATTATCATGCAGTTTATGGGATTCACTGTCCCGTATTTTGAGCAACTGATGAAAGAGGGCGACTACGGGTATAAGATCATGAATCAGTATACTCGTTATTTGACTCTTGCTTTGAGTATATCATACAGTACGGGATATGCCGCGGCCTTAGAGGCTATGGGCGCGGTAATTTCCCCGGGATTTGGTTTCCGTTTTGTGTTCGTTCTTTCTTTAACTGTCGCTTCTATGTTTATCATGTGGATGGGAGAACAGATCTCACTGATGGGGATTGGTAATGGTAGTTCAATGCTGATTTTTGCGAGCATTGTTGCACAATTTCCGAATGACGCTATCCAGACGGTAAATGCGGTACAGACCGGTTCTATGCATCTTTTTGTTGCGTTTTTTGTTCTGCTTTTCTATCTCATCTTGACTGCGGCTATTGTTTATTTAGAAAAGGGTGAGCGCAAGATTCCAGTGCAGTATGCACGCCGTGTTGTAGGTCGTAAGGTATATGGTGGGCAAAGCTCCTATATTCCTTTTAAGATTAATACCTCGGGTGTTATGCCTGTTATTTTTGCGAGCTCTTTCTTGCAGATTCCTTCCATTTTGGCGGGTATTTTGCAGTGGGCGGGTTTATTTAAGGGCGTTGCGGCAGCTATTTTGAGTACGGGTTGGCGCACAAGCTTTTTGTACAACCTCCTACAGTTTGGGTTAATTGTCTTCTTTACGTATTTTTATACGGAACTTGTTTATAACCCAGTTAAGCTTGCTGATCAGATGAAGAAAAGTGGTGGTTTTGTTCCAGGGATTCGCCCAGGCAAAAGTACGGCGGACTTTTTCTACTACATTTTGACGCGTGTAGGCCTTTTGGGCGCCCTGTACTTGGGCTTTTTGTCTGTTCTGCCAAACCTTATGTATCGATTTGTTTATATGCCATTCTTCCTGACAGGTACTTCATTGTTGATTGCGGTTGGTGTGGCTCTTGAATTTGCTTCTCAAGTAGAGTCTTATTTGATCGAACGTCGGTATGAAGGTTTTCTTTCTGCTGGCCGAATGAAGAATAAGGTGCAGTAACCATGAATCAGCAATTAGTTGTTTTGATGGGGCCTCCAGGATCTGGTAAAGGAACAGTATCTCAAATGGCAGTCGAAAGACTGCCGTTTGAGCATGTTTCTATCGGGAATTTGTTAAAGTGGCAAGCTGCAGAAGGCGGTGAGCTTGGGCAGCAGATAGACCTTTTTGTTAGATCTGGTAAACTCGTACCTGATAATGTCGTTATTGATACGGTGCGTTCATGGTTGCTTTCAAAGGCGCCAAAAGATAAAGATCTTTTATTGGATGGTTTTCCTAGAACGCGTGCTCAGGCTGTTGCTCTGACTAGTATGTTGCAGGACCTTGCGGGCTTTTCACCATGTATGCTTTTGTTTGAGCTTTCTGATGAAGAAGTGGCGCGTCGATTAACCTCGCGGCGTGTTTGTTCGCACAAGCAGTGTGGCGCGGTGTATTCCTTACTCGATGAGCAGTTAGCACCTCGTAATGACTCAGTTTGTGATCGTTGTGGGGCCCCGCTGCAAATTCGTAGTGATGATACAGCTGATGCGGTGCGCGTGCGATTGAAGGTGTATCACGAGCAAGCAGATGCATTAAAAGATTATTACCAACAGCATGGTGTTGCCGTTGCTCGGCTTAATGTATTGGCACCGGTTGAAGATGTTTTTGATGATTTTGTTGCTGCGTTGCGAGCGTGTAGTTCTGTAAAGGTTTTTAAAAATAGCTAGGATACAATGATCGCGGTAAGAGGCAGAGAAGCGTTGCAGATGATGCGGGGTGCTGGTGAGCGCCTAGGGGAGCTTTTTTTGCAATTGTCTGAAGTGGTTCATCCGGGGATGACAACACTAGAGATTGATTCTTGGATTCAGGCTGAGTTGCGCCGCAAGTCTATGATCTCTCAGACTAAGGGGTATCATGGATATCGACATGTAAGCTGCATCTCGCTTAATGATGTTTTGGTTCATGGTGTACCGTCTTCTCGCGTTGTTGTTAAGCCGGGAGATATTGTTAAAGTTGATATATGTGCCGCTTGGCGTGGATATTGTGCGGATGCTGCGCGAACGTTTTTCGTCGGAGAGGTTGCGTCTGTTGGTAAAAGGCTCGCTGAAGTTGCTGAAGCGTCATTTAATGCGGGCATCAAAAACGCGCTTCCTGGTAAACGATTATTTGATATCTCTGCTGCTATACAGACTACAATAGAGTCCTCCGGGTTCGGTGTTGTACGTGATTTTTGCGGCCATGGTATTGGGCGGCATATGCATGAGGAACCGGAGATTCCAAATTATGGTAAACCGGGGGCTGGGCCTCTGTTAAAGGAGGGAATGACCTTTGCTATTGAGCCAATGTTGACTGAGGGCGATTTTCAAGTGTTTGTTGATGCGTCTGATGGGTGGTCAGTTTTTACCAAGGATGGCGGCTTAACAGCACATTATGAAAATACGGTCTTGGTAACGGCAAATGGTCCTGAAGTTGTAACGCGTGTTAGCGGTAGGTAGGTGTTGGGTGGTAAAGAATAATCAAAAAGAAGATGTTATTCGTCTTGATGGCATAGTGAAGGAAACGCTTCCAAACGCTATGTTTCGTGTCGAGGTTGAAGGTGGGCATATTGTTTTGGGACATATATCTGGACGTATGCGGATGAATTATATTCGTATTTTGCCCGGCGATAAAGTTGCTCTTGAATTGTCTCCCTATGACTTGACCCGTGGGCGTATTGTTTTGAGATATAAAAAAGGTGCAGTTTAAATTTTTTCATACCTAAGGTATATTGAGGTTTCACAATGAAAGTAAGAACATCGGTGCGTCCAATGTGTAAAGATTGTCGCATTGTTCGTCGCAAGGGAATAGTTCGTGTTTTGTGCAAGAGCAATCCGCGGCACAAACAGCGTCAAGGTTAGTTTTGATTGATTACGTATAGTAAAAGGACTGTATGGCAAGGATACAGGGTGTTGATCTCCCAAACAGCAAGCGCATAGAATATGCATTGCCTTATATTTTTGGAATTGGGTTGGCGCGGTCACGAGAAATTTTGACTAAGTTAGCTATTGATTTTTCGGTTCGTGTTAAAGATCTTACTGAAGCTCAGGTTGCTGCTCTTCAGCATGAAATTGCAGAAAAATATCTTACTGAGGGCGATTTGCGCCGTAAGGAAAGTGAAGATATAAAACGTCTTCGTGCAATTGGTTCATATCGTGGAACGCGACATGCTCGGGGTTTGCCGGTGCGTGGTCAGCGTACCAAGACCAATGCGCGTACACGTAAAGGGCCTCGTGGCACAGCCGTTGCAGGTAAACGCAAAGTAACTAAGAAATAATGCTTGTTGAGTTGGGATACTGAAATGGCCTATACAAAGAAAACAAAAAAAACGCGTCGTCAGGTTGATTCTGCAATCGTTCATGTGAAGTCGAGCTTTAACAACACTTTGGTTTCGGTTACGACTTTAGAGGGTGATGTACTCTTGCGTTGCAGTTCTGGCCGCTTGGGCTTTAAAGGCTCTCGCAAAGGAACGCCGTACGCGGGTTCTCAGATTGGCGTCCAACTATCAAAAGAGATGTCCGTTTTTGGCGTAAAAAACCTTGAAGTTAACCTTCAGGGGCCGGGTGCTGGGCGCGATGCAGTTGTGCGCTCACTTCAGGCGCAAGGTTTAAATATTTTGGCGTTGCGCGATGTAACACCGCTTCCTCATAATGGGTGCCGTGCGCCTAAGAAGCGGCGCGTCTAGTTTGGAATAGTGTGCAATAACTTGTGTTGAGAGATAATTAATGGAACGTAAAACAAGAGAAACGGGTCGCGGGCGTGAAGAAACCAAGCAAAAGGGCGTGGTTACTAAGCGTGCGCAAAAAGTTACAGAATATGGCCGGCAGCTTCGTGAAAAGCAAAATTTAAAGCAAGCCTACGGTATGCGTGAGCGGCAGTTTAAGCGCTTTTTTGATATGGCTGTAAAAAGCCAGCATGCAACGGGTGAAATGTTGCTGAGTATGCTGGAGCGTCGTTTAGACAATGTAGTCTACCGACTCAAGTTAGCAGGAAGCCGTGCCCAAGCTAGACAAATTGTTGTGCATGGTCATGTTTTTGTTAACGGTGGACGAGTTCACTCTCCTTCATATCTCGTGCGCATTGACGATGAAATTTCCCTTTCTCCTCTATCTTTAGAAAAAGAAGGTTTTCTTAAAGAAGTAGTGGATAAGCGTGGTCCTGTGCATAAAGTTCCTGAGTGGCTTGAGCAGGACAAAAAAGCACGTAAAGGCAAGGTTCTTCGTATGCCAGTTCGTGACGATGTCATGATGCAGGTAAACGATAGCGCTATTGTTGAGTTGTATTCGAAGTAGTAATGAGCTTCAATGGTGTTGGTGGACGTAAAATAATCGTGGAGTTTAGATGGATAGAAAGACGTATCAACCGCTGACTATTTCTAAGGTGAAGTGGGATGCGGAAATATTGACTCAGTCTGAAGGTCGATTGGTGGCGCAGCCCTTGGAGCCTGGTTTTGGCTTGACGTTTGGAAACGCGCTACGGCGTGTATTGTTGGGCGGTATTGAGGGTGCGGCGGTTACCAGTGTTATTATCAAGGGTGTTAATAACGAGTTCTCCGTTTTGCCTGGTGTCATTGAAGATGCTATGCAAGTAATCCTTAATATTAAGGAGATCGTCGTACGTAACAAAACTGGGGAACCAGGTGTTATGCGTCTTTCTGTAAATGGAGAGTCAGTTGCAACGGTTAAAGATATCGTTGCAGATGATCATCTTGAACTCTTGAATCAAGACCATATGATAGCTCATGTTGCAAAAAACGGTTCATTAGAAATCGAATTTTTCGTTGAAGGTGGACGCGGATATCGACCTGCAAAATGGCCGGTGGGACAAATGCTGCAACCGGATGGGAAAATTTACCTTGATGCAGTGTTTGCTCCGGTACGAAAAGTTTCATACGATGTTTTTAAGACGCGTGTTGGTGACACGATAGACTACGATAAGCTGGTTTTATCGGTTGAAACGGATGGAACTATATCACCTGTCGATGCAGTTAACTATGCAGTTTCTGTATTGCGTACCCAGCTTGAACACTTTCTATCTGTTCAAGAAATACCATTTAATGCTATTTCTAAAGTTGCTGAGGAAGCTCAAAGTGTTACGCGTCATGAAAAGGGCGAGGTTTTAGTGGGCGGTTTGCCAGTAGACCTTCTCTTAAAACCAATTGATGCACTCGAGTTTTCAGTTCGTGCTCATAATTGTCTCATTAATGCGGGGGTTGCTCGTATTATTGATCTTGTAAATATGAGTGAGGATGCACTACAAAAGACGAAAAATTTCGGTAAAAAGTCGTTTGACGAAGTTAAGGAAGGCCTTAAACAGCATGGTCTTTCTCTTGATATGAACATACAAGAAGCCGATCTTCTTGCGATAAAAGATAAGGCAAAGGAATAACTGTGAAGCATCAGAAGAATTTTAAGCGCTTAAATATGGCGGGGCCACTCAGAATGGCCGTTTTGCGCAATCAAGTTATCTCGCTCATTATGAATGGTTCTCTAACGACTACCAAGGCTCGTGCAAAAGAAGCCCGTCGATTTGCTGAGCGGTTAGTAACATTGGCCCGTGGTGGCAATGAGATGACACTACGGCGTCGTGCAAAGGCCTTGCTTCCTTACAAAGAAGAAGCTTTGGTTAAGCTATTTAAAGAAATTGCTCCGCGCTATATCGAGCGTCCGGGGGGATACACACGCGTGCTTCTTTTGGGGCGTCGCATGAGTGATACCGCGGAAATGGCTCGTATCGAGTGGGTATAAGGTACTTAAAAGGCCTCCTGAACAGGAGGCCTTTTTGCTTTTAAAGGTATAATCCTATAGGGAGGGAGTAACCGTGGTTGGAATGCGTTCTTTGTTTGTTGCCTTATTACTACTTGGTGGTGGTTTATTTGCTCGGCAGTTACCGGTAGTTGTTATAGGTTCAGGGCCTGCCGGAGCGTCAGCGGCTATGCATATCGCTGACGCGCGTATCCCGGTGGTTTTGATTACTGGCGATGAGCCTGGCGGGCTTATTACGCGGGCTAAATGGGTGGAAAATTGGCCGGGCATTCAACCGGCAAGTGGCTATGACATTATGGAATCGATCCTTGCTCAAGCTAAGTCTCGCGGTGTTACTTTTTTGGAAGATAAGGTAATTGCAGCAGATTTAACACGCTATCCTTTTTTGTTGGATTTTGCTGAAGCAGAAACAATGGAAGCG
>Ga0209417_1001034_pt1 | contig 55008 bp, 53 predicted proteins | sample RifGroF2_FD_184002 | JGI IMG/M metagenome (GOLD analysis project Ga0209417, IMG submission 184002) | Groundwater microbial communities from Rifle, Colorado, USA - Groundwater F2 (SPAdes) (version 2) | ecosystem: Environmental > Aquatic > Deep subsurface > Groundwater | place: Rifle, Colorado...
GTTGGTCTCAAGAGGAACACCAAACAAATTATCCTCAGTCAATACGCATCCGGAATTGAAACGCACATCAATTAAATCAGCTTCGTTAACAGGAACTTCAACTTCGCCCTCAGTACAAATCTCAAATTCGGAAGCGAAAGTGAACATATTCGTATCTTTAACTATTATTGCTTTGAAGTATCTTCCGCTTATTGCCGTGTTTAATATAAGCGAAAAGTCGTAATACGATCCGTTTTCAATTGGTGTAGCTAAACCTAATTCTGTAAAGTCTGTTCCGTTAGTTGATGAGTAATATCTACACGATATAGGTTTATTGATACCCGAAGAAGAATTATGCTGGAATTCAATAGAAAGCTTTTTGATGTCGGTTTTCTGTGAACCGAGGTCGATAGTAACAAAATAAGGACTTACACTTGAGCCGTCAGTGGTATTATAAAAACCATGCCATTCTGTTCCAAATGCACTGCTTCCTTTCACACCGTCGGTTAGTTCCTTCCCATCAATCAACTGGTAATCGTTAGGATTTGTTCTTAGCGTATAAGGGGTTGATGCGGTATATGTAGCACCTTGAGCTATGTTGACATAACCGGTTGTCGTCTGAGCTTGAGTTCCCATTGTGCTGATTAATGATAAAAGCATAATAAGAACAAGAAATAAGGATAGCTTTTTTTTCATAAAATTAATTTCCTCCTAGATTTTTTATTAAAATTTTAATCTACATAAAAAGTCCATGCTGAATGAGTATTAAATTCGCTGCCTGCTTTTACTAAGGTTGCTGTTTGCGAATCGTATTTTGAAAAATATAGTTTATTGCTTGTGATGTTCATATCCCAATAAAAGGTTTTATAAGAATTTTTAAAGTCATCACAGGAATCGGTAACTGTTGTTACGTTGATATCAAACTTATAGTTCGGATTTACATATCCCCAAATAACGCAGCGGTCGGCAGCAAGCTGACCAAGAAACGGTCCGGTATAATCCGCTTTTCCGACTTTAGTTGTTTCAATAACGTCAATAACATTATTATCCGAATCAACAAATGCACAGTAAAGCCCGTATTTTTTGTCAACTGGGAACATACAGGTATAGGATAGCTGTTTATAGCAATCCTTTGTATATTTGAACGAAACATCAAGAGTGATTTGACTTCCAACTACATGATATGTACGAACGACATCGCAGTATGTCTTATTCACATCACCCCAATGCAGCTTTGTTTTTTCAACGATTTTTATATTGTTAAGCTTAACAGGTGTGTTATCTTTCAAATTAAGTTTTTTATTTGTTTCTCCGTCGTAAAAATCAATATCAACCAAAAGTTCTTTTCCGTGGTTTCCGCCGGAAAAATCACATGTCGTAGCTGTTTCACCTGCTCTGAAAACATATTCCCAGTCGGTTCCTCCTCCTGCAAGGTTTACCGACTTGCCTTTATCATCCTTAACTGTCCATGTACCAATATTATATGTACCCCAATCCTTTTTATCAAAGGTAAGGAATAATGTGTTGCCGTCGGGGGCAACACATTCCATTCTATAAAGTGCATCGGATACTTTGGTAAAGGTCATCGGAAAAGCGTTTATTTCGCTTAAATCCTCTCCAATTGAAACATCAGGGCTCTCATCTGTAACATCAATACTGTAATCGCTCACAATATCGCTCTCCTCTTGGTCATCTGTAATAATATCACTCAGATCGTCATCGTCGTCATCATCGTCCGATATAAAACCATTAGACTCAGCGCTGCCCGAGGTATCACCATCATTGTCATCATCAGTACAGGAAGCAAAGAATGCAAAGCAGAATAATAAAGCCAAAAGAAGACAGAGCTTCCTTTTTAAATTAAACATTTAAATGTTCTCCTTTCGTAAATACGAAATTTCGTTTTAAAAAGCCGACCAAAATTAGCACATGGTCTCTTTGTGGTTTATTATTTTCATAATAAGCTAATCTATACGTTTTTTTGTATTTTTGTGATATTTGTTTTGTTTTAAAAACATTTTTGATTACTCGTTCCAACCGTCGGGCCACTCTATTTCATTGTTTAAAGTTATTGATGTCTTTGTATAATCCTCAGGAACTTCCAAAATAATATAGTCAGGAATTATATTCGTTAAGACAATATTATTTATACTTTGAATAATCTTTCTGTTTTTAACAAATTCAATTAAATGAATTTTATGAGTATCTTTTTCATAATAAAATCGTGTTGCATCAGTATCTGTGCCGAAAACTTCGCAGATATATATCGTTCCGTCAAGTTCCTTGTCCGAAACTATATCTGCTCTTTCATAAACAGAGTTATTAAAACCAATAAACAAGTTTTCCGTCCCTTTTTCATCGGAAGTGGAATATTGTTTATTTAATGTATCAAGCGAATAGTTTGTACCATCAATATACAACCTATATATGTCGTTTGTTGTCTGATTGTCAAGGTAATCTATTATAGTTGTTATGTTCTTATTTTTTATTGCTTGAGCAAATCTTGCCATTGAACCGTCGGATGCTGTTGTCTCAAAGGTTATGTACATATTATACGGATTAAAACTATTATAAAATTGCCATGTTATGGACTTTTCATCGTCAGATGTATCGGAAGTATTTTTTGGATTTTCACATGAACAACATAAGCATAGAAAAAAAATAATAGTAAAAACAATTACTAATAACCTTTTCATGATACGTCCTCAATAATAGATTTTTATAATAATATTATAAATCAAATCCTCAAAAAAATCAATTGTTTTTATTAAATAGATTTTATATTTAATTAAGTAAAGAAATTACAACATTTATAAATATATAATAAACTAACCATGCGGCAATTGTTATTCCTAGGCAAATCAACATCTTCATTTGTGTATTTAAATTGTTATTAATTGAAACTCTAACACAATAAATAGAACCTAATACTGATATAACTGCTGGTATTGCACCACCAACTGCAACAACAAAAATAGCACAACAAGCTATAACAAATAACCAGGTCCATGCTGGCATTTTTGCAAGCGGTACATATGGTTTACCGCTATTAATAAATTTACCATCCATTGCTAAATCTGCCTTATTGCCTATTACAACAAGTCTCATTTCTTTGTTATTTATTAGAATAGGAATATCCATACCCGTAAAATCTCTGAATACTGGACTTTTAAAAGGTATTATATTACCATTTACAGTTACTTTTGGCTTTGAAAAAACACCTGCTGAGTATGTTATTGAATGCACCGTACCATCTATATCAACCATCCAATTTTGTGTCATATAATTTCTCCTTTTATTTTATTATTTCTTTTTCACAATACATTAAAAATTCCCTGGTGTCAATAATAATGTTAAAATAGTATTGCATAAATTTAAAGGCTGTGATAGAATGTCCGCGTAAATAAAAAACAGAGGAATAAGTTCGAAAGAGAAATCTTTCAAACTACGGTTTTGTGTCATTGCCTTTAATTGAAAGTAAATTCGGCTTCTACCAAATCGGCACAATTTCCTCTTGTGGTGTAAAAGCCACGGAAAGGAATGGTCATAATTATGATAAAACTTACACCCCCAATGGGCTGGAATTCCTGGAATACTTACGGAACCAATATTAACGAAGAACTTATTAAAGAGACTGCAGATGCCATGGTAGAGACAGGGCTTCTCGATGCAGGTTACGATTATCTTGTTATTGATGATTGTTGGTCTGAGAGACAACGTGACGAAAATGGCAGAATAGTCCCATGCAAGGAAAAATTCCCGAACGGAATGAAGGCTGTTGCGGATTATGTTCATTCAAAGGGATTGAAGTTCGGTATGTACTCATGTGCAGGAAATTATACCTGTGCGGTTTATCCAGGTTCTTTCGAATATGAGTTTATTGATGCCGCTACCTTTGCAGAGTGGGGTGTTGATTTCTTAAAATATGACTACTGCTTCAAGCCGTACTGGCAGCAGGGACACCTGCTTTACAAGAGAATGGGCTTTGCACTTGCTAACTGCGGAAGAGATATACTTTTTTCTGCTTGTAGCTGGGGTGTTGACGAGTCACACAAATGGATTAAGGAAACAGGCGCACATATGTGGCGTTCCACAGGTGATATTGTTGATTCCTGGAAATCGATTGTAGATCTTGCTCAAAAGCAGATTAGTCTCCAGCCTTACAACGGACAGGGCTGCTTCAATGATATGGATATGCTTATTGTCGGTATGCATGGTAAGGGTAATGTCGCTATTGACGGCTGTTCCGTTGAGGAATACAGAACTCATTTCTCGCTCTGGGCGTTCTTGAATTCACCGCTTATGATTGGCTGCGATGTCCGTAACATGAGCGATTCCACAAAAGATATCCTTATGAATAAAGATATAATAGCAATTAACCAGGACTCTGCGGCAAGACAGCCTTATCTTGCAGATAACAATCCAAATGTAATGACATGGGTAAAACCGCTTGAGGGTGGAGATGTAGCAATCGGTTTCTTCAACCTTACAGACAGCAACCAATGTCCTTTCCTTCCTTTTGATAATATAGGGCTTAACCGTTCTACAGGAAAGGCGTTACAGCTTACAAACCTCTGGACGGGTGAAGACTTGGGAGTATTCAAAGATATTTACCGTACACCTGTTATGGAACCGCACACCTGCTTAGTCTTAAGAGGAAAGCTTGTTGATGCAAAATAATTCGGCAAACTGCACCTGTATTAAATGCGGAATGATTCTCAAAAATGACGACATCGGTGCAACAAAAAAGCTGATTAACCGCGGTGCAACTGAATTCATGTGCGTTCCATGTCTGGCACTTCATTTTTGTGTTGACGAAGAATTAATCAGAAAGAAGATAGAAGAATACCGTGCGTATGGTTGTTCGTTGTTTATAGCAGATAATTAAAAAATAATGCTTGTACTCAAAATATACCTTAGACTTTATATTAAGAGCGATACATTAGCACTGTGATGAATAAACATCACGGTGCTTTTCTGTATAAGCATTAAAGAGTTTTAATAATTTTTATACAGGATAAACAAATATGATTTTTTCTGCAAATTATTAAATTTTCTGTTTCTCCACATATTGCACAGGATTTATTTGCTTTTCTTATTAAAATACCATTGCTTATCTGCAGCATTTCTAATTGTTCATATTTTTCAATATTTAGGATTTTCCGATATTCCTTTGGGATTACGATTCTCCCCATATTGTCAATTTTTCTTTGTACTCCGATTTTTACTCATATTATACCTCACTTGTTTATTTGCAATAAATACATTGCAATTATACATCATTTTTCTGATAAAATCAAGATAAAACGCAATGTATAAATAGCAAAAAAGTAGGGAGAGTTATTATGTCAAAAATCAGGCAGGATTTATCTATTGGTCCTAATATTCAAAGGCTTCGAAAGCGTTCGGGATTAACTCAAGAGCAGGTTATAGCAAAAATGCAAATTATGGGCTGCAATACGACCCGAAGTATATACTCTCAGATAGAGATCGGTGCTTATAATATCCGTGTTAGCGAGCTGGTTGCTCTGCATATTATATTTAACGCTGATTATAACGAATTTTTCAATGACATATATTTGCAGTAAAGAATTGATTTTTAGTAAAAAAAGTAAAAAACAGCTGACGGCTGTTTTTTATATCATGTCTTCTTATCAAACTTATGCTTGCATACAGGGCAGGTTACGGTAATGCTTCCTCTGTTTTTCGGAACACGCAGATTTGCAGAGCACTTCGGGCATTTAAAATACTTGTTGTCCTTATCCTTCAGCTGTCTCATTTTATTCTTGAATAGCTTGGTTATTGGGGCAGCAATATTTACGAACTTTTCGTTTTCCTTACGTCGTTTATAAGTATTTCTGGATAGGAATCTTAATAAAAACAATGCAAATACTATAAGCTGGATTCCATAAAGAATAGTGTTGGTTACAAATATATCAATTATCCAAAGAATAACCAGTATTACAGAGAGAAAAATATTCAGTTTGTCAGTTCCGTATCTTCCCTGCATAAAACGGGATAAAAAACCGTTAATCATTTTATATTTCCTTTACTAATAAATTGAGCTTGCTCAATTTATTTTTGATTCAAAGCGCTTCTGCACATATCCTCAAGTCCGTATTCGGCTACCCAGCCTAGCTCATCTTTTGCCTTGGAAGCATCTGCATAACATTCTGCAATATCGCCTGCACGTCTTTCTGTTATCTTATATGGTATTTTAATATTATTTACCTTTTCAAAGGCTTTTACTATATCAAGTACGCTGTAACCGTTGCCGGTTCCGAGGTTGTAAAATTTTACACCGACTTCATCCATATGTTCAAGTGCCTTAACATGACCAAGCGCAAGGTCGATAACGTGAATATAATCTCTCACACCTGTTCCATCATGAGTAGGATAATCGTTTCCGAAAATTCCTAGCTGCGGAAGTGTTCCCTTTGCCACTCTTGTAACATAAGGCATAAGGTTGTTTGGAATTCCATTTGGGTTATCGCCTATAAGTCCGCTGTCATGTGCTCCGATCGGGTTGAAATAACGCAAAATGGTTATAGAAAGCTCCTTGTTAGCAACCGATAGGTCTTTTAGCATACCCTCGATATAAAGCTTGGTTGTTCCATAAGGATTGGTTGTAGAAAGTGGGAAATCTTCTTTTATCGGAACACTTTTCGGTGCACCGTAAACGGTTGCCGAGGACGAGAAGACAAAACGCTTGCAGCCGAATTTTATCATTGCTTCAAGTATATTTATTGTTCCGGTTATATTGTTATGATAATACATAAGAGGTTTTTCGACCGATTCGCCAACTGCTTTTTTACCGGCGAAATGGATGACCGCATCAATACTGTGTGCAGAAAAGATACTTTCAATTCCTTCTTTATCCAGGATATCAACCTTATAAAACGCAGGTCTTTTACCTGACAATTTTTCAATTTTATCGACAACTTCCGATTTGGAGTTGGAAAGATTGTCAGCAATAACTATATCATAACCTTTTTTAATAAGCTCCACGCAGGTATGTGAGCCGATATATCCGGTTCCACCTGTAACAAGTACGTTCATATTTTATAACCAACCTTTCGTCACTAAGTTCAAGTATAATATAATATTAGCACATAAATATAAGTAATTCAATAGAAGTTTATAAACAATTTATAGTTGACAACTACGCATTTCTCGGATAAAATGTCAAAAAGAGTATGAAGTTATACTTACGTTAATCAAGTTAAGCTGATGACTTCTGTGGTTTTGCACAGAAACATCAGCTCATTTATTATTATTTAGGAGTGAAAAGAATATATGCTGGAATTTTTAATTGTTGGGCTAGGCGGCTTTATCGGTTGTTGTCTTCGTTTTGGTATGACAAAAATAATGTTACCTTTGAATTTACAGTTTCCGATTGCAACATTGATTTCTAATATAATTGCAGGCTTCTTTGTCGGCTTTATAATTGGACTCGAAAAAGATACATTATTGGTTACACCGAAAACAAAACTTTTTGTAATTACTGGCATGATGGGGGGATTAAGCACTTTTTCAACCTTCAGCTTGGAAACCATAAAACTATTTTCACAAAGTAAATTTATTTCTGCATCAGGGAATATTCTGCTAAATATAACATTAAGCTTTATCGGAGTTTTACTGGGTATGTTAACAGCGAAGATGCTATTAAGAAAAAGTATTTAATTTAAGTCAAACGAGGTATTGGATTCGAAAATTTCCAATACCTCATATTTAATACTAATCTCTCGTAAAACATAACGTTAAAATCCTGCGAAAAAACCCATATGTCAAAGGTTTTTTCTTGAATTTTATCTATGTTTTTAATCGAGATAAGTATAATAATATTTAATTATTTGTATACTGCTATTTCATCAATGAACAACCAGTTGCGAAGTGAAATATATGATACTTTTACATATCTGGCGGTAATTCCTGTTACCGGAATAAGTACATTCGAGTAACCATTTTCAATTTCGTAGGTTGTTGCATCAACACTAATAGCACCGTTAAATGTAATACCGTCATCAGAGAAAGAAATCTCAACATTTGAACTGATAATTGCACCGCCGCTGCCGCTTGATAAACCACGTGCTAATACAGAACTAATTTCCGTGCTTTCTCCAAGATCAATTACAAATGATACGGATGAAACATCGGCAAAACCGGATGCTGCCTTGTCAGAATATGAATCACTTGTTGCATATATACCGTCTGTCAATCGTTTGCCATCATCTGGGTAACCGTTATTACCGGTATAATCTGATGCATACTTTTTACCTATGCTTATACATTCAGGAATTTTAACATCAACAGTGATTTCTTGCTTTTCAGACGGACGGAGTAAAAAGTCATACGCAATAGCAGAATATTTATATTCATTGTTGGCTTCAACAGATTTGTCTGTAATTGAATAAGTAATAGACTCTTTGCTGTAATCTTCCATTTCTGTATGAGCTGTTGCAACTAGTTCAGTCTCACGATAAAATTCAACATAAGAAATTCCGTATTTGCTATTTTCAAATGTTGCTGTCAAACCTACACCTGTTGAAGTTGCGGTTGATTCAATAGAAATTGGTGTAATTTCTTCTTTATCGGAATAATATGTAACCTCACCTGTATTATAATATTTCACATAATCATCGTGGAAGGTACTCGTTCCGCAAACATCGGGAGCATAATAATGCGAATATGCAAACGATATAAATCCGTCGACATAAGGAGCGGCTGTTTCCAGCTGATAAACAAAGCGGGTTATAGGTGCTGTACTCCAATTTGTTTGCTTAAAGCTTTCGGGGTTTCCCCAAAATGCCAGGTTTGGATACTTGTCAATTACTGTTTTTAATTCTTTATAATACTCTACGAATGTTTGTGCATTAAGAAAACCGCTTCCTACACAATCCTGTGGGCAGAAAATATCACCCTTACGGAAATTTATCTTGGCAAATACTTTGTCATACTTGCTTGCAGTATCTTTCGCATCAGAATATTGCTCAACAAAGTACGGTGACATTAAAAAGGGCATCGAAGGATCAAGCTCATTTATTCCGTCGATATAGATATTTAGCATTTCTGCGGCTCTATTATAATGGTCATCTGTAAAGTTTACAAAATAGTTTGTAAATTCGGGTACAAAATACCAGCCATAAAGAGTATCGCCGTATTTATCTTTATAAAGTGAATACAGTTCTTTTGCTATTGCAACGGAGTCTGTTGAAAATTCCTTATACCAATTTCCGATCGTTACATTATTATTATACCATCCTTCTTCCGAATAATTCGGTGATATGTAAGCCTTCATACCATGGCTTTGGCATTGAGCAAGCATACGTTCGAAAATATCGGTATGCGAAGTATTATATCCGCTTCCTTGCTTTGCTGCTGCAATTTCAGAAGGATAATATACTTCATTATAGCTACCATCAGCATTCTGAAAAGCACAGGTGAAAAGTACAAGGTATTCTATACCTACCTGTTGCAGATAATTAAAGTGATTTTCAAGCTGTTCGTCTGTGTAATTAAGGAAAGGTCCGTATTGGATAAACGAACCGTTAACGTTTCTGCGGACTGATCGGAAGAACTTGATGTGTCGCTATCATCTGTGGTTTTACAACCAACAAAAAGCCCTAATGTAAGTGACATAATTAAAATGATTTTTAACAAGAGCTTAAGATTCATAATAAGCTCCATCCCTTCTATAAAATTTTTAAATAGTACATTATATGCTTTAAAATATTTCGATATTCAGTATAATATAAAAGGAAGATCATGTCAACTTATTTATGAATTTTTTGATAATTCTATTGTTTAATATTTTAAAGCATTAGAATTTTATAAACATTTCTCTCATATAGATTATAAGGGGGAAATGAGAATGTACATTTACGATACTTATAAAAGAGCAACCGATCTTGGTATATACATGGTCGAACATAATTCAACAGTCAGATCAACCGCTCGTCATTTCGGAATAAGCAAAAGCACTGTACATAAGGATGTTACACAACGATTGAAGCAATTAGATCCGGCTTTATATGCCGAGGTCAGCATTGTTCTGGAACAAAACAAAAACGAACGTCACATACGCGGAGGGCAAGCTACTCGCTTAAAGTACAAGAAAGAAAAGTGTTGACATATTTAGTAAAATAGTGTAATGTAAATTTGTGCAATTATATAATTATACGCGATAAATAGTTAATATATATGAAATTTAGCCTTAGTGTGAAAGGGATAAATTATCCGGTATAAGAAGATAATTAAAATAGGTGATGTGAATGTCGGTTAAAAGAATTTTAGTTGTAGGAAGCGCAAATATTGATTTTTTAATGACCACTCCGTATGTTCCTGCTCCTGGTGAGACTATGATTTCCGAAGGTGAATATACTTTCGTACCCGGCGGTAAAGGTGCAAATACTGCTGTTGCGGCAGCCAAGCTAGGAGCTCAGGTTGTTTTCTGTACAAGAGTAGGCGATGACGCATACGGTGACAGGCTTATTAGTATTTATAAAGAACATGGTATTGATTTGCGTTATTTAAAAGCTGACAAGCTTGAACAGACAGGTCTTGCCGTTGTTCTTTTAGAAAAAAGCGGTGCAAACCGTATTGTTGTATATCCAGGTGCAAATAAACGAATAAATGAGAATGATATAGAAAATTCCTTCTTTTCCTACCCCGACGCGGTTATTACACAGTTTGAAATAGGTGAAGCTGCGGTGCTAGCTACCGCAAGAACAGCTAATACTGAGGGCGTTCCGCTAATTGTTGATGCTGGTCCTGCGCGCAAGGATTTTCCACTCTCAAAGCTTGAACAGGTTGAGATTTTTTCGCCAAATGAAACGGAAACAGAGATTCTTACAGGCATCCGTCCGAACACACTTGAGGATTGCCTTCGTGCTTCCATTGCACTGAGCAATGCAGTTGATATTAAATATGTCGTGCTGAAATTAGGCGGAAGAGGCTGTTATATTTATGACGGAAAATATTGTGATTTAATTTCTCCGTATGACGTAAATACGGTTGATACAACAGCCGCCGGTGACGCTTTCACTGCTGCTCTTACCGCCGAATATCTTCGTACAAACGACATTATTACATCCGCGAGGTATGCAAACGCAGTCGGAGCGTTAACAGTTACAAAAATAGGTGCAATCTCCTCGCTGCCCTCAGCAGTTGAGGTACGTACTTTTATGCAAGAGTATAATAGGTAAAAATTTCATTAAATATATTATCAATCAAAGGCGGCTTCCTTTTAGGGTGTCGCCTTTTAATATTAATTTATACTGGATTTAAAGATAACAAAAGGTATGAAAATAATTTATTAAACTAATTAAATAAATCACAGATAAAGACATTATTAGTACGGATGGTCTTTCAAACTCTATTCCACGACAAGCAGAGCATTATTGTTCGATAATGATGGTTTAATTGCTGTTATGTATTCAAGTAAATTCATGCTTCACTCCGCATCAGGTGGTGGAATTAAAGTAAAATAAAGTATCGGGTGGCTTGGTAAAAGAATTATTGCAAATTTTAAATAGGGATTAAAAATTCAAGAAAAAACACAGCAAAAGAAAACCTTTCCGCTGTGTTTTATTTTATAGATTTTTATGTTTTGTTTCTTTAGTTATTCATTTTTTCCGATAAATGATTTGACAGCACCGCAAGGGAAGCCGCCATATTCTCATTCTGTACAAGTATTCCGTCAGGTACATTAAGGTGAACGGGTGCAAAGTTCCAAATCGCAAGTACTCCGCTTTCAACCAGCAGATTACAGACCTCCTGAGCGAACGAAGCGGGAACGGTAATGATACCGATTTTAATTCTCATTCGTCTGCAAATCTCGGGCAGTTTTTCAATCGGCATCACAAGTTCCTGTTCGTTTACAACATTTTTATCTGTGTCGAAAGCCATAAGGATGTTAAGACCGTATTCCTTAAAGCCGATGTAGCCCATCAGAGCCATACCAAGCTTTCCTGCACCGACAATGATAGCATTGTTGTTGTTCTCGTAGCCAAGAAAAACTTCCAACTCCTTGATTAACTCTTTGGTATTGTAACCTACCTTTGGCTTGCCCGATTTGCTTACTGATGCCAAGTCTTTGCGTACCTGAACATCGTTTAACTTAATAGCTTCCGCTATTGCGGTTGCGGAGATGTTGCCAGAAGTATTTTCGGGTAACGATTTTAAATGGTTAAGATAGAGCGGCAATCTTTGTAATGTTGATTTTGAAATATTCTGACCGGACATTTGTCAAACCTCCATTTATTAAATTTCTCACTCTGTTTCTTTTCCTGAACCTATTATATCACAGCAGCGAGTTAATTTGAAATTTATAATAAACATATCGATATAATTATATCATATAAATATTAAAAAAGCTGCTTTATCGATAATAAAATATCGATAAAGCGAAAATATTTTAAAGCGTATCGTTTTGTACCTTTAGAAGATATTCGATCATATTTTTATCATCGTATGTGTTATATGTAAATTTAAAATGCTCTGCAACGGAAATAGCAATTTTTCTAAAAAGGTCACAAGCATTATATATAGCTTTCCAGAAATTATTATAATCGCTGTCAGTATAAGTCATTTTGAACATTTCGTACAATTCATTAGAAAGTAGGTTTTTATATAATTTACCGTGTTTTCCGACAGATAATTTAAAATCGGTGTTTATTCCGATATACCAGTCAAGCATTTTTTCAAGCATTTCTCTTACAGGGTCATTATACATCCACATTGCATAAGATAATTCATCTCTTGCTATGCCTTTAGCGACATTGTTTAAACACCACCAGAAGTTGTTGCAATAGCTCTTATATTGTACTTCCGTCGGCTTTTTAACCCAATAATCAATGTCTGACGTTGGCGGTATCTGCGGTAGGATATTATCCTTATCAAGAAGGGGAACAGTTAGACTGTCGGATGTATATTCTTTGAGCATTTTATCTTTGATTTGAATTCCTAAATCTATTCTGTTTCCGTCTTTAAACAACATCAGCCATGCAAAAGATCGTTTGAAATCATGTTCTGCACCCCAGGCACAGTCATTTAAGTCAGGTTCTTGCATTACAGCAATTTCACCAAAAACATTTATCCAATCTTTATCTTCCAAAAAAGATTCGGTTTCGGTTACCACATAGACAATATCATAATCCTGATATTTATCTTTTGAAACATTTGGGTTTGTACGCGAGCCATTCATATACACCGCACGAATTCGATCATCATCTTTTGCAACTCCTAGTATTAATTCAAACATCTATTTTTCTGAACGCATTTTTAACCTCCGAATATTTTTATAAAATTCTTCTGTTCTTTTCTGAAAGTATATCCGCAGGCGGCATAGAATTTATGTGCATCCGTACGGGTAGAGCTAGATACCAATCGTATTCCACAGGAACCGTTTTTCTTAGCCCAATTTTCTCCGGCAGTGAGTAATGCTTTTCCTATACCTTTTCCGCAGTATTCTGGCAATGCAGCTATAGCGAGTATGTTTTTCAAGCTATCGGAATAGGTACATTCATAACCGCTGAGATGAATATATCCGATTACTTTGCCATCGTGTTCTGCAACGAATATTTTATCAACTGAAATATTTAATACAATTTGAAGCTTAGCTTTTGTCTTCTCTTCGGGGTAGTCGTACCCTAAACCTTCTTTATTTAATATATAAATATCCTTAAAGTCATTTATAACGGCTTCTCTGATTAACATATTTTCAATCTCCCTAATCTAATAATTATTTATAAAATCAAAAACAGATTATTTATAATTATATTACAATTTATAAAATTGTCAATAAAATATAAAATAATAAGAATAATTTTTACTAATTTAGTAAATAATACACTCAAATGATTTCTAAATAATAAATTTATTTATTATTAAAAAGAAAAATGTTCAATTATTATTGACATGCTAAAAAAAGCATGTTATTATAATAATGGTGTTTTATTTAAAAAGAAGGGTTGATTATAAATGAAGTATGTAAAAATTCCCGGGCAAGTCTATGATCTTGTAAAGTTGTTTGATTATCACTTCAACAAGAGCACTCTCAATAAAATTATTGAGAATCCCGAGGAATACGAGCAAAATTATTTGAATGTTCTGAATGGAGATCAAATTAACGACGACTTATACTCGTTTTTTTACTCTACAGACGGAACGGGTAATTTTATTACTCAAATGATTTTTGCAAACAACCAAAACGATTTTCTTTCGGATAACCTTTTTGGAACTATTATCAAGAAGCTTAAACAAACTGATATGTTCGAAGAGCTTTTTAACTATTATTTAAACCTCGTAAATATTGAATCCAAAAACGGAAAAACACTATCACCGGAGCAGGTTTATTATGTTCTTAAGGAAGCTGCTATTCCCGATAAGATAAAACTGCAGCTTGTTCATTTTAGTATGAACAGGAATTATTACACAGATCTTTTATTAAACGAGATGGAAAGCAAGTTTACACTTGTAGAAAAGTATTTCCAGAAATCCAAGAATAAAGTCGAATATACACAACGTTTAATTGAAACAGATAATGCAGATAAAGATATTCTTACAGTGTTGGGAATTGTACCCGAATCGGGAGAAACAATTTATTGCTCCGTATCCGCAATCGATGATAAAATGGCTGTTGTTTACAGTGACGGTAAAAATCGTTGTTTGGTTATAGGATATGGGACAATAGACAAACTTCAGGAATTACTTGGTTCACGATCGTTCGATATGTTTCTTGTTTCAAAAGCACTTGCCGATATTCTTCGCATAAGCATTGTTAATATGGTTAAGGACAGAGGCGAGATGAATACAACCGAAATTGCCAACGCTTTTGGAAAAGGGTTGACCGCCGTCTTTTATCACCTTAATATGCTTGCAGAAGCGCATATATTGAACACTCGCAGCAGAGGCAGGACTGTTCTTTATAGTGTTAACAACGAGCTTTTCAACAATTTCAGTGTTTTTGTTAAAGAGTTTGCTGTAAACAGAGGAGCAAGGCTGTAAAAAATTGTAAATTATAAAGCGTGTTGCAAATCTTGCAACACGCTTTTTTTATGAATTGATGCTATTTATGCTTGTAAAAAATATTTTTATTAGATGAAACTTTTTTGATTTTTTTCTACACTATTATATAGTAATGAAAAGAATAAAAGAAATTTGGAGTTTTATAATGAAAAGAATTATTATTTATTTTTTATTTATATTAATGATATCATTATACGGATGCACGAAAACTGTACAAAATGTAAGTAAAATGAATAATAAAAATGTTTATAATGAGATGTCTACACCATATATTGATGCTATATCAACATTATCAGAAGAAGATAGTAATCAAGAATCTGATATTATTAACGAAGAAAGCATTGATATAGTCATGGAATACATGACATTTGATTCAGCAATTAAAATGCCATATATACCGATGAATACAATCGCATATGGTGAAGAATTTATTAATTCAATGAAGAGTAACCCAATAGATGAAGCTTTTTATAAGGAATTTGAAGAATCAAGCGGAAGTGCAGCGGATTTGGCAAAAATACTTGATAAATATTTATATTACTGGGAAAAAGAAATAGAAATAACAAAAGAAGCTTTAGATGTAAGATTAAACGATTATTATGTAAAAAGATTAACGAATTTGCAGAGAATTTTTTAAAATATAAGTATGATGAGATAATGTTGACATCTCAAATGTTTTCTGATTATGACAGCACCGGAGTATGCTTTGGTTCAATGATAAGATATAACACCTGCAACCAAGTGCTTGATATGTACAGAGAGCTAACGTTCACGCTTAAATATTGGTTATATGTTTTGGAAACTGAAAATGAAGATGAAGAATATTTATCATTAAGATTCGTTTTTTTGGAATAATTCTTTTTAAATAATAATCTCAGAATTTACAGCTAACAATCCACAAAGACCGCACAAATTTTCTGCCGATGTTTGATTTATGTTATTAGTTAAAACGGCAGCATAAGAAATACCGTTATTGGATACAAGAATTCCTGTGTCATTTCTTGCGTTGTCAAGTTCGCCCGATTTGCCATAAAAACGGACATTTTCGAAAATATAACGCATTAATCCTGTACTATCCTTTTGCTTTTCTAGTATATTCATCGCAATCGGATTTTTAAAAAAATGCTTTAAAACAGAAACAACATCGGCAGCGGAAGTGAAATTATCAAATCCCTTTACACGCGCATTAAAATCAAGCATATATCTTTGCATTATTGTTTCGTTTAAGCAAAGAGAATTTTTTATATAAGTATTTATAGAATTCAAGCCTGCAATCGATACAAGAATGTTCGTTGCTGTATTATCGCTGGAAGCTATCATAAATAAAATCAATTCTTTTACGGTCAGCTCGGTAAGCCCAAGCTCTGTAATTACGCTGTAATCAATATAAACTTCTTTTCCGAATGATATATTCTGTTCCAAGGGAAAATGCGAATCAAAAAAATACGCCATTACAAAAAGTTTGATTACACTTGCACTATAAAAACGCTTATTTTGGTTATGAGATAACAAAATTTCACCTTTATCATTGGTAATTAAAATACCGATATTATCAGGTGTTGAATCAATTATTGAATTAATATTTTTAATTATATCCATTTAAATAATCCTCATAGCGTTACCTATTTTGGAAATACCAAGTCCGATACCTATATCTTTTATAAAAATATTGTTTGGAGTAAAAACAACTGTTGAAATAATTGGATTATATTTTAATAGTTCAACTACATCAAGGTCGTACATAGTTATGTTGGAATATGCAACAGCAAAATGTGATGCCGCAATAATTCCGATGGGTGACTCCAGCATACATCCCATAAGACAGCGGATTCTTGCTTTTTCAGCTATATTACATATTTTAATAGCTTCGGTTATTCCACCACATTTGGCAAGTTTAATGTTTATTAAGTTGGCATAGTTCATCTGTATAATTCGTTCCGCATCATGTGAATCAAAAACACTCTCATCAGCTAAAATAAGAATTCTGCTTATTTCCTTCAGCTTTTTCATAAGCTCAAGCTCGTAATATTTAAAAGGCTGCTCGATTAACTCTATTTTATAACCTTTTTCAAAGCAGTGATTAATTATTTTAACTGCAGTTTCAAAGCTCCATGCTTGATTTGCATCAAGACGCAGTATAAGGTTGTTACTTACAGCTGCAACCATATCAATACGCTTTATATCCTCTTCGGCAGTACCGCCAAGCTTTATTTTTAATATTTCTATATCGTTTTCCATAGCAATTTTAGAATCAGCAGCCATAATCTCCGGCGGGTTTAAACTGATTGTAATATCATTTTTCAAGCATTTTTCTTTTTTACCACCAAGGTATTTAAAAAGCGGAAGGTTAGCTTCTTTTGCCAATAAATCATATAAAGCCATATCAACTGCTGATTTTGCAGAAGTATTGTGTGCTATAGCGGATGCCGCCACACTTAATAATGACTTATCAAGCACCCTATTTACCAATAAGGGTTTTATATAATCATTTATAACACAAATAATCGAGGGAATAGTCTCGCCGGTTATGGCAGCGGTAGGAGCGGCAGCACCGTAGCCTATAAAACCGTTGTCAGTAACAATCTCTAAAATAACAGAAGTGGATGTATCCACCTGCCGTAACGCAGTCTTAAAGGGTGTTTTGAGTGGAATGACTTGTTCGTATAAAAGGATGTCTTTGATTAACATAACTAACCTCTAATTTTTTAATGTAATGTTATTGTATCATACTCATAAATTTCTTTCAATGTGTTTGGTAAAAAAGAAAAAGCCCCATTTAAGAGCTTCTTTCTTCTAACATTCTATTAAGTGCCGTAAATATCTGTATAATCGTGCCACATCTGGTCGCACAAATCGCAAAGCTTGTTGAATGTCACGTCGTCTATATATGCGTATTTTCCGTTATGTTTAACGTATTTTTTCCCTTCGGTCGATATACCTACATCGAAGTAATAATAAGATGTATATTTATCATGCGATTCAATATAAAAAGAACAACATATGTTATAATATGAGGTTTCACTGAAACTGGGGTGATCTTTAAACAATTTAAACTTTTGATTTTGAGAAAAATATAAAAATGTCTGGTTGTTTGCGATATCCAATAATTCGCCAAAAACATCATTGTCTAAAATATCATATCCAATTATAACCCCATCATCTTTTTGATTTTTTAGATCAGTTACATATCCAACTTTTATATGTTTTAAAATATTATCGGGTGAATTAGCATATTTAAAAATTTTATCATTATTAAGTTTATCACCGTTATAAAAATCCGCATAATCGATAAACGCCGATTTAGTGGAAATAAAATCAAACAGCATTAAAGTGTTTTCGTTTGTTGCATTTGAATCTAGTTTTCTGCGGTATCTTTCGTAATTAGGTTTAGTATCGTTATATGTACAAATATCCAATTCGCCGTAAATATAATGGTCTGCATATGACATTACTTCATTAATTCCAATACTGTAAAGAGTAAAAGTTTTATCCCTGTAATCTTCAACTACTGCAAACGTCCAACCATCAGATATAATAAGACTATTAAAGCCGTCTCCCTTATACATAGTGCAGTTTTTTGGATAGGAATCGTCATATTTATTTATTTGGCTTAAAAAATCCTCCAAGCAATCGGCTTGCGAGAAATTTTCGCCCAAATAAAATAATATGGGTAAATCGCTGTCATTGGTCAATTCGCTTGCTTCGTAGAACAAAAGCAATCGTGTTTTACTTTCGTTTATTGTAAAATAGAAATATAAATTTTTGCTTTTTTTATCATTATTGATTGTATTTATAAAGTTTTCGCTTAGCTTAATATTGAACGATTCAAAATTTTTCAAGCAAAAAACATTTACATAGTCTGTATCGTTAGTGTAGGTATATAAGTAATCTCCGTCGATATGATAAACGTTTACGTTGTCTGAAACAACTATATCCTCCTTCGAATCGTCAAGATATGGTTTTAAGGAAATTATTTGGCAGCTTCTTTGTGAGCTTATTTGTTTATATTGTATATCGACACGATATTCGTCACCATCATTCATCATGTCGGTTATATTAAATTCGTTACCTGAAGCAACATCAAAGTATTTTATTCCATCGGTTGATTCAACAATAACTATTGTTTCGCTGTCTGTAAATCGAATTATATCACCTTTTAAAACGTAACTGGTTTGGTTTTCTATATTATAAATAAACCAACGCGCATCTGCTCCTGATGCAAATTCATCATTTTCATTCGCAACCTTAACATAAACAGTTTTACCGTTCGCTAATTTCTTGAGACTATCACCCATACCCATATAATGTTGCACTCTGTTTATTTCGGAAATGCGTTTTGTCTCGAAGGTGGTTAAATCAACCTGATAAATATAATCTCCAATTACATCTGCACTTGATCCGTGATAATAACAATATTTAAAATCATAGGAAACTAAAAGTCCCATTACCTGTCCGTCAGGTATGGGTATCTCACGGATGCTGTTGTTTTCAATATCAAACAACTGAAATTCTCCACTGTTGCCATAGATTTGAGTATCAAATATTGCTTTTTTTAATTCACTATTATAGTTTCGTAAGCTGTATACATTAAAACTAAGTCCCGACGCGGTCATAGCTGTCTTAAATAAGTCTGAGAAACAAATTGTCTCACCTGTTTCTATATTGTAAATAACATCCTGTTTTCCAGCGTATTCACCACTTGTAACGTTTACCCTTAGCATGGTAGCATTTAAGAAGAATTGAAATTTCATACCGGTAGGCAGAATTATATCTTTAGCCTGATTGTCTTCGGTAGTCTGGAATATTTGACTGCAGAAGAGGGGTTCTTTTTAATAGTATTAACTATTAACTCTCCTGGCTCATACCATTCGGGTACATTTCTGTTGAAGAGTTCCGTACTTTTATCCTGCGAATTGTTATTGCCTTCATTTGTGGAAGATGCTAAATCCTGTGATATATCCTGTGGATTGATCTTCAGCATAGCAAGAGGTATAAATATCATTCCTGCAAGCATTATAAGCACAAGCACCGCAGTAATTGCAGCTTTAAAAGGTTTTCCCTGTTTTCTGAAACCGAGCTGACCCCGGTTTGCTATTTTCACCTTAATCATTTTTTTCTGATCGTCCGAAAGCGTAATGTTATTCAAAGCATTTAAATAATCATCTTTTTTCATTAATAACAGCTCCTTCCTCAATAATTAACTTCAATTTACGTCTTGCACGTTGCAGATGTGCGCTGATAGTGTTTGGATTAGTATGTAATAATTCTGCTATTTCATTTATTGTATAGTTTTCATAATAATGCAAATATAGTACAACCCTGTATTTAGGCTACAGTTGAAAAAGTTCGTCAAACAAATGCAGCTTATCATCATCCGTTAGATCGTTTATTTCGGTAAGCGGAACAGTTTTACGTCGCCAAAATGAACGCAAGCGATCCTTGCATTGATTAATGCTAACTCTTATTAACCACGCTTTTCTATTTTTATCGGTTTCGAAAATTGGTTGTTTTTCAAGTAGCTTTACGAAAACATCTTGGATTACATCTTCAGCATCGGATTTTGATTTTAAATATTGGAACGAAATACGATAAATCATTTCGGTATGCTTTGCGAGTATTTCTGAGAAAATTTCAGTATCAACAGTTAATAAATCCATAGCTTTACTCCTTATAAAATATAAGACGATTGAGAAATCAAAATTCGTGCATATTATAAAATAAATATTATTTATATTTTATAAAAAATATTTAGAATTTAATTTTTAATAATTAAGTTTCCATATAACCAATATTATTTAACGTTAATAAAATACTATATTTCGAAGGTTTTGATATTTTATAATAAATTTTAAAAATCATATTGACAAATAGAAGTATTTGAAGTATAATTCACTTAATCTTTACAGAATGAATAAAAAAAGTACCATATTGCAAATAAATGCTATTTACACTCAGATAAAAATGCATAATATTGTAATCAAGTTAATTTCAAAAACAATTTAACATGTTTAATAAATCATTTAAAAAACAATCTCTAATTTTCTTCATAACACACAAACGGCGAGGTAATTAGCCTCGCCGTTTGTGTGTTTTTATTTTAGAAAGGTATCACTTTCAATACGTTTTACAGTGCGGAAATCATATGGTGAAATTCCAAAATGCTTTTTAAACATGCGGGAAAAATAAGTTGAATCGTTAAATTCATAGCTTACAGCGATGTCATTTATATTAATATCTGTAAATGCAAGTACATAAGAACAAAGCATTAACCTTAGATTTAAAACATAATTCATAGCCGTTTTACCGAAGTAATTTTTAAATTTTCGGCTTACGGTCGGTGCGGAAGTATTGAATTTTTTAAACATATTTAACAAGCTAAGGTTGGTATCAATTTCTGCATGGATTGATTCCAGCATTTCACCGATATCAACACCTTCATTTTCTAAAAGCCAAAGGTTAATATCAGCCATATCAAAAATTAAAAACAATTCAGAACGTGCCTTACAAGACCATTTGAAAATCGGCTGCTCTTCCAATTGAATTGCAATTCTGCTGAATAAATCGGTAAGGCGTTTAAAACTTATATGACTGAGTGGTAGCACACCGTTATATATATCAGTATGTTTGAAAAAAATATCAAAGGTTGGAAAAAGGTGTTCTTTTGCAATTTTCTTGTAAGATTTGGAGCAGATGACATTATAGTTCAAATGCAGATTAACAAATTTCGGGGCGAAAGCAAGAGAGACAACACTTCCTCTTATATGACTGTTGATAATGGTTTCTTTTCCCGACAGGCAGATTAACGACGGTCCGTTGCAAACAATTATTTTTTTATCAAAATTTAACACAAGGTAGCCCTGTTTTAAGAAAATCATATTGAAATAGTCGGGTAAATATAAAAAGCCGTCATTAATCGTTATAGGTATATTTCGACCTTTAAAATATTTACACTCTGTATACATCATTAATCACTTCCAAAACTAATTTTTATGACTTACCAGTATTATTATAATATATTTTCATAAATAAATAAAGTAGTTAATTATTATATTTACCTTGAAATATTAAATTCTGGCTGTTATACTTATTTTATCAATTGAAAACAACATGGGAAAGGTGATTGAAAATGAAAACATTAAGGCTCGGGTTATCAGGTTTACAGGTACCTGTAATTGCAGTCGGTTGTATGCGTATCAACAGGTTAAGCAAGACAGAAGCCAAACGCTTTGTTCAAACCGCTTTAGATGAGGGTGCGAACTTTTTTGACCATGCAGATATTTACGGCGGCGGCGCTTGCGAGGAGATTTTTGCGGATGCAATTGATATGAGTGATAATATTCGCGATAAAATTATCCTTCAGTCAAAGTGTGGAATAAGAAAAGGCTTGTACGATTTTTCAAAGAAGTATATTCTTGATTCTGTTGACGGCATATTAAAACGTTTGAGAACCGATTACCTCGATGTATTGCTCCTTCACCGTCCCGATGCTCTGGTAGAACCGGACGAGGTAGCGGAAGCTTTTGATATTATTCAAAGTAGTGGTAAAGTACGTAATTTCGGTGTTTCTAACCAAAATTCAATGCAGATACAGTTATTGCAGAAATCACTTAAGCAACCTATTATTACAAATCAACTACAATTGAGTATCACAAACGTGACAATGATTTCAAGCGGAATTAATGTAAATATGGAGAATACCGCTGCTGTAGGACGTGACGGAAGTGTGCTTGATTTCTGCCGTTTAAATGACATAACAATTCAACCTTGGTCACCCTTCCAGTTCGGTTTCTTTGAGGGTGTTTTCCTTGATAATGATAAATTCCCAGAGCTTAATGCTAAGATAAACGAGATTGCTGATAAATATAAAGTTAATAATACAACAATAGCTATTGCATGGATATTACGCCATCCTGCAAAAATGCAGCCTGTAACGGGTACAATGAACATAGGTAGATTAAAGGATTGCATAAAAGCGTCTGATATTTATCTGACCCGTGAAGAATGGTATGAGATTTACCGTGCCGCAGGAAATAAGCTGCCTTAACTGGTATAAGAGGAAAATTAAATGGAATTTGAAATAATGATAAAAGAAGCTGAAAAAGTTCTTGACAAAAGCGAAAATGCCGAAGGTGTTGTTACATCTTTTCTTACTGATAAAGGAAATTTATATAACGATTTTAGTCAAAGTTTTGAGGATGAGTTTTATAAAGTAACAACAGTCCTTAAAGATATGATTGCAACCGGAGAAACCAGAATTTTAAAACTTGTATGTGTCTTTAAATTCGGGAAACATAAAGGGCTTGAATTGCCAAGTGGGTGGTATCGTAGATTTCTTTACGATATGAATAATAATAATCTGAATACCAAAGTCATATTACAGGGTAAAGATAATTTAATAATTAAAGATATTAGAATGATTTCTATTATAAAAGATGGCGTATTTGTAGGATAAAAAATATTTAATTATTTTTAACTTATCTTACACTAATTATATTTAGAAACAGTGATAAATTCGAAAAAAAGTCTTTGATATGTGGACTTTTTTGAAGAATTTTTCTTTCTGTATCTTGAGAGAATTAGTATTATCTACAGAAATTATATGCATTACACGGAAAAGACTACAAAGAATTCTCGTAGTCTTTAATACTTCCTCGTGAAAAGTCCTCTTTAAATTACTGTTTATTATAAAATCAATCGAATCTACCACAGCTTTGGTGCAACTCCTTAATACAAATCGAGAGGGTCATTTTACCCAACTGCGACTACGTTCTACTGCACGATGCCACCTAGATAATTGTGCCATACGGGTGTCTTCCGTCATATTGGGTGTAAAGTGGTGTTCTGTTGCTCGTTGGCTGCGAATCTGCTCGGTATTGTCCCATATACCTACTGCCAATCCGGCAAGATAGGCCGCACCGAGGGAAGTGGTTTCCATGATGGTGGAACGTACCACCTCGCAACCAAGTATGTCCGATTGAAATTGCATAAGAAAATTGTTGGTGCTTGCTCCACCGTCTACACGTAATGTGTCTATGGTAATCCCTGTATCGGCACTCATGGCATCCATCAGATCACGTGTTTGAAAGGCGATGGATTCCAAAGCTGCACGTACAATATGATTTTTACCGGTTCCGCGTGTTAACCCCAATATGGCACCTCTTGCATACATATCCCAGTAAGGTGCGCCTAATCCTGTAAATGCAGGAACTACCGTCACACCGCCGTTGTCGGGTACCTGACAAGCGAAAAATTCGCTTTCGGCTACATTTTTTATCAAACCCATTTCATCTCTCAACCATTGTATAACAGCACCACCGGAAAAAACGCTGCCTTCCAAAACGTAATCCACATGACGATCAACTACTGCGGAAAGTGTTGTCAACAATCCGTTTTTACTTAGAAGCATATCTTGACCGATATTCATGAGCATAAAACAACCTGTTCCGTATGTATTTTTAACATCACCAGTACGAAAACATTTCTGTCCGAAAAGTGCTGCTTGTTGGTCACCGACAGCAGATGCTATGGGAATGTCCACACCTTCTATTTGAGTGGTGCCGAAAATATGTGAAGATGGTACTACCTCCGGTAATATACATCTGGGAATATCCAGCTCATATAAAATATTGTCATCCCAATCGAGGGTGCGAATGTTAAACATCATTGTACGTGATGCGTTGGTAAAGTCGGTGGCGTGGACACGACCGTTTGTCAACCGCCATATCAGCCAGGTATCTATTGTACCGAACAACAATTCTCCACGTTTAGCACGCTCACGAGCACCGGGAATATTATCAAGCAGCCATTTAACCTTGGTGGCTGAAAAATATGCATCAATAATCAACCCAGTGTTCTCCCGAACATACTTTTCACAACCATCTTCCTTCATCTTCTCGCATTGCGGAGCGGTTCGCCGACATTGCCAGACGATAGCATTGTGGATTGGACGTCCGGTTTTTTTCTCCCATATAATTGTGGTTTCACGCTGATTAGTAATGCCGATGGCGGTGATATCAGTAGCGGGTATGCCGCTTTCACGCAGGACACGGTTCATGACCTCAACCTGAGAACTGTAAATTTCTTCGGCATCATGCTCTACATAACCTGCTTGAGGGTAGAATTGTGTAAACTCCTTATATGCGAACGCAAGAATGTTTTGGTTTGCATCAAACAATACAGCACGAGAACTGGTAGTGCCTTGATCTAAAGCCATGATAATAGATGGTTTCATAGATTATATTTCCTTTGTAGCGTTTAAGATGTTTTTATTTTACAACATTAAGTTTATTAAAAGATTTAATATCAATTATAATAATCATAATAATAGTCACTTGTTTTGATTATCTCATCATCAATAGTTATATTGGGATCCAACAGATTTCCTGTATTATAATCAAACACAGCAGTTATTTCTATAGTCTCAAGATCCTCATAATCCTTTGTTAATAATACCAAGATACCATTATAAATAATATAAACCTTTCCGTAAACCTTAAACGTTATACCAGCCATAGAATCTATGCCATAAGTATAATTATCTTTTCCGTATTTTTTATCTAGTGTTTTGGTGGAAAATATTACGATTTTTTTGGACATATAGTCGTTTATTTTCTTACAGACTTCTTCATCAATTCCGCTTTTTTCTGAGTCGAGGAGCCAAAAAGCATCACAACCATCAGGAGCTGTTGCAATACCATAATCACGAAAATCATTTATATAATAAGAACGATATACAATCGAAGCATCTTCCCAGATACCATGCATATCACGTTCCTCACCTATTACCATCATATCCTCACAATAGGAATCATAGTTTATCTCAAGTCCGTGAGGAAAAACACCCTCTCCGCTTGCAAAATACACGTTGCTTAATGAAAATGTATTGAAAACCTCAGGCAGAGCCCAAAAATCACCGTTTAATTCATATGTCATACCCCAGTTATTGTACGGCTCATTAAGTTCCATGCTTATTCCATTGTTGAGTGTTTTTATAAACTTTTCTCCCGACCAGAACATATCAGAAAACGAAAGTCTTTTACCTGTGTATAAGTTCCATATTGCTGTGATAGGTTTATAATAATAAATTGTAAAATCTTCAGAACCATCATAATATGTAAGCGATACAATTATTGACAAATATCCATTAATACATTCTGCAGTAACATTTACACCTAAATAACACTCCTCATATCCAAAAACATTTTTTACAAATTCTCTTGCTTCTTTTTCATCCGTTTCAACCTCTACGACACTTTTTCTTATGAAGTCGTTTATTTCTTTTTGCAGTGATAAAATTTTCAGACCTTCAATTCTATAATTGTATTCCTTATACTCATTGTCTAAATCGTATTTTAAATAATCACAATCTTTTACCGCATAATAAGTGTTGGGCAGTTCATAGCCTGGCACTTTTTCTTTTCCCGTACCATCTGTTAAAAGTGGCATAACAATATCTGCTTCCAGTGAGGACTCTATATCCGCGACAGGAATATATTCACTTTCTTCAACAACCCTTTGACCTTCATCGGTAAGCATCCATTCGATTAGATTGCGAGCAGGAGCATCAGGGGGATTTTCTACATTGATTACCGCATAATTATAAGATAACAACGGATAACTGTGATCGGACATCGTTGCTGTATTCGGAGCAACTCCTTCTATCTTTATAAACTTAACATTATTTGCAGAAACGTACATTTCCGCAGCATAGGAATAAACCGAATAACCCAAAGCATTTGCCGAATTATCATAGCTTGCGATAGCGTCCATAAGGCCACTCATTGTGATTGGAATGGTATCAGTCTTTGGTTCCATAAGTTCGGTTTTATCCATAAAAGCGACCATATAATTCTGACTGCTGGAGGTTGAATTTCGCTGGTATGCTATAATCTCAGCATCATTTCCGCCTACCTGCTTCCAATTGGTGACTTTACCGGAATAAATATCTTTTATTTGCTGTTGTGTCAATGAATCGATAGGATTGTCGACATTGACAACAAATACAAAACCCTCCATTGCTATTGGAGTTGCTTCCAGTCGGGTACCTTGTGCCGCTGCACTATCGTATTGTGACTGTGACAAAGGTACAGTTAATATTATATTACAATATTTTTGTAAAAGATTGTTAAACGATCCATATGTAGTAGAATGAGATACTTGTTTTTCAGCTTCCTCTTTGGATATATCGAAAATATCAGAACGTATACCGGCTTCCAGCGGAATAGTTGAGGTTGAACCGTCTACAATCGGAAAATTTTTACGTAATAACTCTGCAAGCTCGTCGGTACGATTGTAGTCACTGTTTTCGGTTGATATTTCATTAGATATATCGGAGTTAATTTCATATGAAGTATCAGAGTGGCTCTCTTCCTGCGGATCTTTATTGCATGCTGTTGCGGAAATAATCATAGTTACAAACAGTAATACAGAGATAATTTTTTTCATCAAGATGCTCCTTAATCTATTTTTTATTACTTAATAATAGTGCAAAAAAACATAAAAATAGTTTCAAATATAATAAAAAAACATACGTAAATATACATACTTGATTATTTTATAAATATAGTATATAATAATATTACTATAATAATATATTTCAGTAGAAAATAATGAAAGAATCACAAAACTGTGTGACAAGTGTTTATTATGACTATAATAAAAATATAGATGCAAATGAATTGATTAAACATATTATAACACTTATTTGATAATTAGCAACGAAAGGAATGATTTATACATGAAGAAAATATCTGTCTTATTTCTTATATTTATTTTATTAACTCTAGTTTTTTCTTCCTGCAAAACAGGTCGAGAAGAAGCTAATGACCAGCTCGCTTCCACCTTATCTGATATTTCTTATGAAACAGTATCAATAAATGAAGAATCTTATCTAATTGAAACTATAACTTTTTATTTACCTAACGAAAAAGCAGACGGTTTTACTACAACGGATTACGAGTGTGAAAGTACACCGATAAAAATTGTTTTAAAATTAGCTGAAAATGGTGCACTACCTGAAGGAAGTGAAATTAATTCGGTTGAAACAATACAAAACGGTAAAACAATAAAAATTGATATGAACGCAATATTTGCCGCTGGAATGAAAAGCACAGGAAGTTCAAGAGAATACCTGTATATGGGTTCACTGGTTAATACACTCTTAGACTATTACGATGTCGAGGAGATTATACTTACTGTAGCAGGGGAGATTCTTGAGACAGGACATGATGTTTATGATTATCCACTTACTAAGTTTGGCGATTTAGTTAACTCGGCTGAGCCGATTAACGCTGACTTTTACGTTCCAAACGATAAAGCAGACGGTTTTGATGTATTCAGCTATGAATATGATGGAACTATGGATGGCTTAGTAAAAAAGCTTATAGAGTTAGGCACACTTCCTGAGAATACTGCAGTAAATTCCTATGCAGTTGATGAAGATACTATTAAAATCGATTTGTCTTCATCTTTTGAAGACGAATTAATAAATACCGGGACTACAGGGGAGGATATGCTGGTCGGCTCATTGGTAAACACACTTATTAAATGCTACGGAGTAGATACAGTCAGTTTTACAGTAAACGGAAGTGTTGTAGAGACAGGTCACGCAAATTATAATTCTGCAAACTCCTTCTTCGAAAATACTACTTCTAATTAAATAATTAAAATCAGAGCGGTATTCTACTCTGATTTTTTTCTATACTAATTTGAATTAGAAACAGCGGTAAATTCGAGGAAAAGTTTTTGATAAATGGACTTTTTCGAAGAATTTCGCTTGCTGTTTCTTAAGAAAATTAGTATTAATATTGACTTGATGTTTTTATATTTTTGAGTTAAGATAAAGTAATAAACCCAATTTAAAAAAGGGAGAGCAGAATGAAATTGAATGTTGTTATCTGTGCTTTAAACTCTCAGTATATTCATTCCTCTCTTGCACCTTGGTGCTTGCTTGCTGGAATAAAAGTATATTGCAAGGATAATATATCTGCCCATATTATTGAAGGGACGATAAATGAAAAAACAGAAGTTGTTTTAGCACGAATAACAGAAAAAAATCCTCATGTGGTCGGCTTTAGCTGTTATATATGGAATATAACAGCTATTTATGAATTGATTAACTTAGTCAAAAGTTTATTACCAAATATAATCATAGTCTTAGGTGGACCGGAAGTAAGCTACAATGCTGAAACTATTTTTAATGAAAATCAAAGTGTAGATTACATTATCTCAGGCGAAGGCGAAAAACCTTTTGCACTTTTGCTTAATTCAATTAATGAGCGTAAGGATGTTCAAGGTTTACCCGGTTTATGTTATCGCATAGGGAATAATGTTATAATTTCCAAGCCCTATAATTCGGATCAAGAACCGCCGACACCCTATACAAAGGAATATTTTGAAACGTTAAACGGACGAATTTCTTATCTTGAAACCAGCAGAGGTTGCCCTTATTCCTGTGCGTTTTGCCTTTCGGGACGCTGCGGAAACGTACGCTTTTTCGATATAGAAAAAGCAAAAAATGAAATAATTTTACTCGCAAACAGCGGTACACAGACGGTAAAGCTGGTTGATCGAACATTCAATGCGAATAAAAAAAGAACGTACGAAATTATAGAATTTATTATTAATAATTACAACACAAAGATTCCAAAAGGAGTATGCTTTCACTTTGAAATAGCAGGTGATATTTTGGATGAAGAAACCATAAATTTGCTTTCAACTGCACCTGTCGGAGCAATTCAACTGGAAATTGGTTTACAGAGTTTTAATCCAAAAACCTTAGAAAGTGTAAATCGTAAAACAAACATTGTTCGTTTGAAAAATAATATTAAGCAAATTATTAAAAATGCAAATATGCATATTCATATCGATTTGATTGCAGGACTTCCATATGAAGATTTAAGAAGTTTTGAAGAGAGTTTTAATGCCGCATTCGAATTGAAACCACATATGCTTCAGCTTGGTTTCTTAAAGCTATTGCACGGCTCAGCTATGAGAAATGATACCAAAAGGTTTCCCTGTGAATACACAAAGGAGTCACCTTATGAAGTAATCAGCACTCCATGGCTATCCAAACAAGATTTTACATTACTGCACAGCACAGAAGAAGCTCTTAACCGTTTATATAACAGTGGACGTTTTCGCAGAACCTTAGAATATTTATTGATTCAATGCGGTTATTCGCCTTTTAGATTATTTACCGAATTCGGCGAATTCGTTTATGGAAAACAATCATCATCTTTGGATGAATATTCATTTTTGATTTTTGATTATTTTTCAGCTAAGAAGAATTGCGACCGGATAAAATTGCGTGATTTAATGGTGTGCGACCGTCTTTCAACAAATTCGACAGGCTTGCTTCCTGATTTTTTACGTGTAAAGGACTTAGCCTTGTCAAAAATAAAAGCAAAGCTGGACAATGACCCTGCCACACGTCAACAAAAAGGTGTTAAACGTGGTTTAGCGTTGTTATATTCGCAGCCATATGCTGTGTATGTAGATTATAATTTTAAAAATAAAAACCCTATAACAGGCGAATACAAACTTAAAAAGTTAAGGATAAACGAGATAAATGAAAATTTTAATTGATGCGGACGGCTGTCCTGTTGTCGATATCACAATTCAAACGGCAAAAATATATAATATAGAATGTATAATCCTTTGTGACACCTCGCATGTTTACGAGAGGGACGGAGTAAAGACTTTAACGGTATCAAAAGGCGCAGACAGCGTGGATTTTGTCTTGGTAAATCTGTTAAAAAGTGGTGATATTGTTGTAACTCAAGATTACGGGCTTGCTGCTATGTGTCTTTCCCGAAGTGCTTATGCAATCAATCAAAACGGTATGGAATATACCTCGGAAAACATTGATGCTCTGCTTCTTGCCCGTCATACAGCAAAAAAGATACGTAATGCTGGTGGCAGAATAAAAGGCCCAGTAAAACGAACAAATATGCAAGATATCGATTTTAAATATAAATTAAACGAACTTATACAAAAAATAAATTTGAAATAAATTAAAAACGGATGACGTTTTATTGTTCTACATAAAGAAAGACCGAATGTACTTCTTTTGAAGCACGTTCGGTCTATAACTTTATAAGTTAATCAAGTAGGGGTGTTAGTATAATAATTATTATAAATTAATTGAGTCATCGTCTTTTTATATTGTGTAAGCCCTATAGAAATTAAAATAAAGAAAGAAGCATTTAATAAAGCTCCGATACCGCCAGTAGATAAAGAAAGTAAACTAAACCCACCCATAATATAATTCATTACTATTACGAAGCCTGATATATCGTTTGAAGGAACTCCGGTTAAAATAGTATTGGTTATTGTTTTTGCAATTTTTATTATACCGATATAATAGAATACAGGAAGCACTAAAATAAGCAATATTCCAATTATAAAACCTATTAATGTAGCAGTAACTATTGAGCTGTAACCGGTATCTACAATAGTAGAAATATTAATTATAAGATATATTATAAATATAGGAATTAAAGCTAAAGAAGCAAGACTGATAATCGAAGATATTTTTATCAATTTCAAACCGGAGGTTGATAAGGGTGCATCGGTCGGATTACGTGAAGCGTTATAGAACTGCCACATTCCGATACAAAACAGTATAGAAGGCGCTATAACAATTAATGAAAAAGCAGTGATATAAGGCAGTAATTTTTCCAAAACCTTTATAATTTCTTCATAATACTCAACATCATACTTGTAAAAAGATATGTCTGATGTAGTGTTACTAAAGGAGCTTATTCCACTGAACAGGAGCGAAACCGTATAAATTATAATCGCACTTAAGAAAAGCACAGATGAGCCAAGAGACTTTACTGCGCTAATTACCGGACTTAGATATTGACCTTGACCGAATTGATTATAACCCATAGGCTGACCAAATTGTTGACCGGAAGGGTTGTTATTTGGGTTAGTCTGCTGCGAATTTTCTGTCAATGCTGTACCACAGGACGAACAAAACGCTGCAAGGTCGCTATTTTGAATCCCACATTTTGAACAAATTTTCATGAATAATTTCTCCTTTAAGAATGTATGGAAAATTATAAATAAACTATATCATATTATATCAAAATTGTAAATAATTTAAAGCAAAATAATTATACTGAATATTTATCCCTCCATAAACCAGCAGCCTTCTTCGTCAAAAAGGTAAATCTGCTTGTTTCTTATTCTACAGGTATATCGCATACCGACACCACCAGCTTTAAGGGAAGCCGCTCTTCGTATATCTGATATTCTGTCAATATCGAAGGTTCTACCATCTTCCCAGATAATTGAAAGAGGTGTTATCTTGCCGTCTGTTTCATGTCTTACATTTACTGCAATGTTTATTTTCATAATTTATCTCATAAAAGCAACAGGATGAATAATATGGTCATCCTTAGGGTTTAAGGTTGATAACGACTTATCAGCAAGCATTATTCCTCTGCGTATTGCATAATGTCCAAATCTGCGTCTTATATTATCAACAGCGTTTTCAAGATCCTCCTGCCGCATAATCCGTACACTTTCGGGTAACAAGCCTATCTGACGGTTACAGTCCATCGTTAGATCACACGCTCGTACTCCAAGACTTCTGACCGCATATTCCTGTTGCATATTCGTTTTAAAAAGATAAAAAGCTTTATCTGCAATAATATCAGAAACACAAACAGGATCTTCAAGCTTAATTTGTCTTTCAAAAGACTGTAATTTGTTATCTCTCACATAAATCAGTACAGTATGGCAAAGCAAACCGCATTCACGCAGACGGGTGGCAACACTCTCGGATAAAAGAAAAAGAGTTATTTTAACATCGTCATCGCATGTCAGGTCTTTTGGCGTGGTAGTTGAATTGCCGATAGATTTTACCTGAGATTTTGCTCCGATGATACTGACAGGGGAGTTGTCAAGACCATTTGCGAACTGCCAGAGCATTATACCATTTATACCAAACCAGGACTGTAAATACTTTGTGTCGGTATTCGCCAAATCACCGATTGTGTATATTCCATAGTACCTTAGCTTCTTTTGTGTTGACGGACCTACATATAATAATTTCCCGACAGGCAAACGCCAAATCTTTTCGCTATAGTTATCCGGATAAATTTCTGTTATGGCATCAGGCTTTTTCATGTCCGAGCCAAGCTTTGCAAAAATTTTATTGTAACTTACACCAATAGAAACTGTTATTCCTAGCTCCTTTTTAACCCGTTCACGAATTTCGTCAGCTATTTTTTTACCGCTGCCGAACAAAGTCTTACTTCCTGTTACATCAAGCCATACTTCGTCAAGACCGAACGGTTCTATCTGGTCGGTAAAATCGTAATAAATCTTTCTTGCCAATTGGGAAAAACGCAGATACCTTTCAAAATGCGGTGGAACAAATATTATATCGGGGCATTTCTTTTTAGCCTGCCACAGCGCTTCACCTGTTTGTATGCCATAAGCTTTAGCAATATAGTTTTTCGCAAGAACAATACCATGACGCTGCTCAGGGTCACCACCAACAGCAATAGGCTTGTCACGTAGAGATGAGTCATATAGACACTCCACGCTGGCATAAAAGTTATTCATATCCGAATGTAATATAACTCTATCCATGAAAATCCTCCCAAAAGAACATATGTTCCGAGTATATAATAATACATCAAAGAGGAAAATGCAAGAGGGAATTTACGGGAAAATATTATTAATTTCAAAAACTTTCTGTTAAATATGTAAATAATTTTATTAACTGTGAAACAAAAAAACCAAAAATCATCACTATTATAATAAATAAAATAATAGTAAGAAAGGTACGTTTGAATGAAAAATAAATATATAAAAGTTATAATAATTATCCTTGTTCCGGTATTGTTGTTTGCTGTATTGTATTTCAATGGCTTACTAAAATCTGATCCTGATAATCTGAGCCAAATATACTCCGAGAGCGAACATACTTTAGAAAGCGAACAATTTATTTCGGAAGCGGGAAATCATCACAGAAGATATTTCTAATATATCTGAAGATAACAGCATGGTTGAAATAAGTGAGGTTAGTACAGAAATTTTACCTGAAATTTTATATATTTCTCATAATGAAATTGAAATAGCTGTAACCTGTGAATTCATTTTCTATACTATGGTTACTCCTTATAACACTAGTAATACAGAAATTGAATGGTCATCGGATAACCCTCTGAATCTTAATAATATTCAATCGATACATGCGACAGGAAACCGTATACAGGATATTTCTGCACTTGACGGTAAAAAATTAAATAATCTGCATTTAGATTATAATTTAATTACAGATATTTCGCCATTCTTAAATATCGAGATTTTAATGGATTTAAATTTAAGCTCAAATAATATAGTTAATATTACCCCTTTAAAAATTTAAACAATATATATCAAATCATTTTAGATGAAAATCCAATAAATGACCTTAAACCACTTGAAAGTCTAAAGACGATGCAATTTCTTAACATTTGGAATATTGATGCAGATGATAAGGCAGTTGCCGAGCTGAAGCAATCACTTCCTCATTGTGAAATTGTTACTGATTCAACATATGTAGAAATCCTTGATCATCAATAAAAATTTCGAATGAATAAAGAATTAAACCATAAAAAAGAAGAAGTTACCTAACGGCACTCCCTCTTTTTATATGGTCGAGGTGACAGGGTTCGAACCTGCGGCCCCATGCTCCCAAAGCACGTACGCTACCAACTGCGCTACACCTCGTAATATTAAATTAATAAAAAATTCGATAAAAAATGAACACCGAACCGAACAGTTTTTAAGGCAAAGGCTTTTTGCCCAAATTTTTGTGTTCCTTGTTCACTGTTCAACAAACCTTCTATGCGAATATGCTAATGAAAAATTAATTTTGGGGTGGATAACCGGACTTGAACCGGCGACCCTCAGGGCCACAACCTGATACTCTAACCACCTGAGCTATATCCACCATATGGCGTGCCTTGAGGGACTCGAACCCCCGACCTACTGCTTAGAAGGCAGTTGCTCTATCCAGCTGAGCTAAAAGCACACATGCTGTTTATTTTGTGGAGCGGGTGACGGGAATCGGACCCGCACGGCCAGCTTGGAAGGCTGGAATTCTACCATTGAACTACACCCGCATTTAACAGAGCAAAGTGAAAAATTTCACTTAATAAACTATAACACGAAAAACTTCATATTACGGATAATATGCTCTGTAACGCAGCACTTTATTATTAATTAATCACTTTAATTAAAGCCTTTTATGCCATGTTGTTCAGCATCAAAGTAAACTGGCTCTTTTTTCTAGCAGCATTATTTTTGTGAATAATACCCTTAGAAACCGCTCTGTCAATTTTGCTGACAGCATCAAGATATGTGGTGGAAGCAAGTTCCTTGTTACCCTCAGCAAGTGCAGCCTTGTATTTCTTGACTGTTGTCTTTAACGAGGTCTTGAACATTTTGTTTTGAAGTGTTTTAGTCTCAATAACTTTAACTCTTTTTTTGGCGGACTTAATATTTGGCACGCAACTCACCTCCCTGTATCGTCAAATCGGACTAGAACATAATAACATACTTGTTTTAGTTTTGCAATACCTAAAATTAAAAAATTATATTTTTTTTATTCTTTGGCAAAATAACATACAGATAAATATTTATTTAAAGCAAAGAGGTATATTATGGAGAATTACACAAGAAGAACTGACCTTGCACTTGAAGCACATGAAATAAACGCAGAAAAAGGCCGTGATGACGGTGTTATCGTTGAAGAAAAGGAAATAGACGGAATAAATGTTACTACCACGGAAGTTAAAGAAGGACAGGGTGAGAACCTGACCGGAAAACCGGCAGGAATTTATACCACTGTAGATATCGGCAGGGTATGGCAATACGATAGTGAGCGTTTTAACCAGACTGCTCGGGTTTTATCTGATCTTATTAACAGTCTGTTACCCCAACCGCAGGAGGAAAAGACGGTGCTTGTCGCAGGTCTTGGAAACATGGATATAACACCCGATTCGATCGGTCCAAAGGTTATATCTAAGGTAATAGTTACCCGACACATCCGCACATTTAACCGTGAGCTTTATGATAAAATTGGCTTCGGAAACCTTTCTGCGATAAGCCCTGGCGTACTCGGACAAACCGGAATTGAAAGTGCTGAGATAATAAAAAGTGTTATAGATAAAGTTACACCCTATTGTGTTATTCTGGTAGATGCTTTGGCATCAAGAAAATTATCCCGTCTTGCTACAACCGTACAGTTATGCGATACCGGAATCAGACCGGGTGCAGGTGTTGCAAACAACCGTGTCGAATTGAATAATAAAAGTCTTGGAGTACCTGTTGTATCTATCGGAGTTCCAACTGTTGTTGATGCGGCAACTCTCGCATATGACCTTCTGGAAGAACTTGGTGCTGAAATGAAAAACGGAGTAGAAAGCAGTATTTTTAATGAACAGTACGATAAAATAGTTGATAAGCTTATGTCGGGAAGCGGTAAGAATATGTTTGTCTCTCCAAAGGAAAGCGATGTTATAACAAGAGAAACCGCAAGACTGATATCAACCGCAATAAACCTGTCCCTTCATAAAGGAATAGACATCAAGGACATGGGTGAATATTTGACATAAAAATTTTTACCATAAAAAGCTCCTTTTTTATAAAAAATCGGAATATCTGGGATGTCTTGTGAATATAATTTATAAACAAATCGTAAGAGGACAAGTATTTTTAAAAAGAACGGTATTTAAAAAAGGAGCTTAGCGTGAAAAATATTATAAACAGAGGTACATTTTCGTATAATACCACTATTTTTTCATTGTTATTTGTGCCCAGTAGGGCGTGGAGGTTTATATGAATCGTCTGACTCATCGTCAAAGGATGGCTATAAAAAAATATAGCCTGTTAATTTTATCATTAATTGTTATAGTCTCGGTTTTTCTTTCGATACCTAGTATAGCAAAAGCACTTCCGACCTCTCTTGTTGGTGTACTAACAGAAAATTCGAAAATTGAGGAAAGTTTGCCTGCAGTTGAATCGTCTGATGATGAACGGCTTACCTCATTGATGGGGGAAGCGTTTTCTGCCGTTCTTGGTTATGATTATGAAAGCGAGCCGCCGATCCCGTCACTGGAGAATCTTGAAGGTGCTGAATTTGTAAGTGCAGTCAATCTATGTTGGTATAGTGAGGAAGATATACCTGAACTGCATTTAATTAACCGTACTAACTTTGAAGTAGACCTATTCGACTACACCGACCTTGAATTTCCAATTGATAACGATATATATTCGGAACCGCTTGTTTTGATTGTACATACTCATGGAACAGAAAGTTATTTACCAAAAGGGGTAAATTATTATACCTCGAGAAATACCTTCCGCTCGGAAAAAGAAGAAGAGACTGTGGTTGCAGTCGGTACGGTGCTTGCAGATTCGCTCAACAGCAAAGGGATAATTACTATACACGATACCACTATGTACGATAAAGAAAACTTCAGCAGCGCGTACAGCAATTCTAAAGCAGCTGCCGCAGCTACACTTTTAAAATACCCCTCGATAAAATATATAATAGATTTACATAGAGATGCGATTTTTACTGCAAAGGGAGTAAATCAAAAACCAATCACCAAGATTAATGAGGATCAATGCGCACAGGTTATGCTGGTAGTGGGTACAAATCAAGGAGGTGCAATCCACCCGAATTGGGATGATAATCTTACAGTTGCAGTAAATTTACAAAAAATATTGAACGAAGATTATCCTACCTTGATGCGTCCGATATGTTTAAGGACAGCCAGCTTTAATCAACAGCTCTCTCCTGGCAGTATACTTGTTGAAATAGGTTCTTGCGGAAACACCATAGAAGAAGCAAAAAACGCCGCAAAATATTTCGCCGCGTCCTTCGCTGAAATGATATACTCTAATTAAGAGAAGCGGTTATCAATGCTTCTATACGACAGGCACGTTCGAACGCTTTTTCAGCGAAATCAAGCTCTGAATTATTTTTCATAACTTCAAGTGTAATCGGTATTTCGGAATTAGTTAATTTCATAGCTTGGGCAATTCTTTTCGCAAGGGTTGCCCAGTTTATTTTACCGTCGAAGGGAAGAATATGATCATCCTCATCTCCGAAGTTATCGTGTAAATGCAAAGCAGTAAGTAAAGACGCATATTTTTCCAAAACCTCGGTCGTGCCTTTGTAAAGCATCTCATGTCCGCAGTCAAAGCAAAAATGTTTTGATTTTACTTCAATATTCTGCATTATATAATCAAGGTAATCTATACGTCTTAAATTTTCGAAAGCTATTTTAATTCTTTGCTTGTCCGCTTCTTCGCATATTTTTGTATAACGATTTAAGCCCAATTCGCCAAACGGCGGAGGTGTGTTGCTGCTGGAAACATGCACAATAAGTGTCGGAATAGAAAATTCTTTTGCCTCTCTGACGCTTTTTATAAAATAATCGGTCATTTCCTCACCGACGGTACCCTCCAGCCACATGGAATTAATATTTTCAAAAGAAGTATGGGCGGTCTCTATTTCCAATCCTATTCTTTCGCATATTTTAACTTGATTAAAGCGATTGTCGTCATCCTTTCCCCACCAGAGAAAGGTGTGCGAGAATCCCGCTTTTTTTATTGAATTAGCACAATAAAGGCTGCCCTTTGATCTATCGAAATCGATGAACATTGATTTTTTCATTATAAGAACGAGGTTTCCTTTTATAGATTTTTATTTCGTAGCTTTTTTTCGTTTATTAGCTTTATAAGCGGTGCAAAAAGGTGTTTACCAAACATTGTTGAAATTGTAATAGCTATTGCCATAGCACCTGAATAAATGAGTGTTCGGGTTATCTCATAAGCACCGGCATTAAAATTATTTTCAGCAAAATACAGCATTGTCTGATATAGCATTACACCGGGTACTAATGGTATTACCGATATAAAAATAATTACGGTTGCAGGTGTTTTGATTATTCGCGCAAAAAGCTCTGCCGGCATACATGCGGCAAGAGTTCCGAAAAAGGCGGCGCTGTATTCGCTGTCTGTTAAGTTATTTGTATATAAATAAACAAAATAACCGAATATTCCCAAGAGCGGAGCTATTATCAATGTACGTTTAGGTGCCGATAACTGTAGTCCGAAAAAAAGTGCGGCTAAAAAGGTTGATACAAGAACAATTAAAATGTTTTCCACTTATACCACTCCTTATATTGAAAGCACGAGCGCAACTCCGGCAGCTATCGAAACTGCGGAGAGCAGAGCTTCGACACCTCTTGCAGCACCCGATATCAAATCGCCGTAAAGCGTATCACGTATTGCATTGATTGTGGCAAGTCCGGGCAGCAAAGGCATAATTCCTCCGATAATAATTACACCCATGTTTATGTCTGGGAACATAAATAAACATAGCTTTGCCAGAACAGCGGTTAAAATACTGCCGCCCATATTTGAAAAAAAGGAAAGCGAGCCCATTTTTTTTAATAGTGTTATAAAAAGCTGAGCTATAAAGGCTACATAAAGCGCGAGTGAGAATTCTAAAATTCCACCACCGAATATAACAGTAAAAAAGGCAGAAGAAATACAGGCACAAACACTCTTTTTGAGCAGACCTATGCTTAATAACTCTATTTCAGCGACACGATTTATTGCCTGTTCGGCATGAATTTTTCCGGCAGAAACTTCTCGGGAGATTGTATTTAATAAGTCAATGTTACCAAGGTTATTTTCTCTTACTCTTAAAGTGCGGACCCGTGTAAAGGTCTGTCCGTTGTATTCCGCCGTAACGGTCATACCTGTAGGAAGAGCCAAAATTTCAATCTCTTTGGCTCCGCCCGAAGACAGAATATTCCTGGCACACTCTTCAGCTCTGTAGGTTTCGCCACCGTTTCGCAACATAGCTATTGATAGTCGCAGGGCGAGAGTAAGATATTGTTCATCATCCGCTTCTACCCGTTTCATATTTATATCCATGCCTTTCGTAGGAGTCAGATTTTATTAATCATAAAAGCTTATATCCATATCATCGCTAACATCTGGATACAAACTGGGGTCATAATGTTCTATACATACCCGGTTTGCAGGATGATCAACTCCTGAAGATCCAACATAAATACCGCTTCCTATAAGATTCTGAAAGAATGGAACATTATTACCTGTCGGATATATATAACCTTCAGGTAAATCCCAATAAACAAACTGGGCATCTAAAATTCTTATCTGTTGATTATATTCACGGCTTGTTATTTTTCTCAAGCTGACTCTGATTTTATTTGTACAATTAAAGCCCTCAAAGCAAACTGCCTTGGTATCAGGATCCCAGTCAACCTCTACGTGTACATCACATGGTTTTGAAGGTAAGGTTCCTTTAGCATATACACCATCATTATAAACGACATGAGGTCCGCTATAATGCGTATGGTATAAATCCTTTCCGCATGCTTCGGTAGGCATATCACCGGAGCACGAGCAATAAGTTACACCTGTAACAATAGATGGCGGCATATAAAACTCTTTGGTATATTCAATATTATTTTCCTTTAGGTACGTGTAAATATTGTTCATGACCAAATCCCATAACTTGGTAGCGGGATTTCTTCTTGAAGTAATTGTCTTGTTATTGTCGTATCCGAACCAGGTACAGCCTACATAATCGGGTGTATAACCACAGAAATAGTTATCTTTATTTTCGTTTGTAGAACCTGTTTTACCTGCAACCTCAAGGTCTTTAAAATTTGCATCTAATGTTATAACGCTTTTTGCAGTGCCATCTTTTATTACATTTTCTAACAACGAGGTCATTATATAAGCGGTAGATTCGGAATAAATTTGTTCTTGTTCGATCTCGTTCTTAAAGGTGTCTGTGTCATCAATAATCTCGGTGAAGGTTCTGGCTTTGGTAAGAATACCCTGATTGGCAAAAGACGTATAAGCTTGTGTCATTTCTCTTACCGTTACACCATCAGTGAAAGAACCGAGTGCAAGTGGTGATAACTGCTTATCCGAATAGGTAACGCCGTTGTCTAAAGTTTTGCTGTCAACTAGGGTTGTAAAACCTTGTTTTAATAAGTTGTCAAAGACTGTATCTATACCAAGCTTTTGTACTGTTTGAACCGCAACTGTGTTCAAAGATTCATTAATTGCACGCGTCAAAGGAATTTTTCCCGCAAACCTTTTGTTTGCGTTTGTAGGCCAATAAGTGTTTTTATCGGCAAAATATACAGTCGGTACATCATCAACCGATGATCCGTAAGTGTACAGGCCGGTATCTATTGCAAGAGCATAAATTGAAAGAGGCTTGATAGAAGAACCGCACTGTCGTTTACTTTGTGTAGCTCTGTTAAAACCACGGTTTATCTTCTTTTCTCCTCTGCCACCCACAATGCCTAAAAGGTTACCTGTATGGGGGTCGACAATACACATAGCTGCTTGACCTTTTGCGTTTTCAGATTCAGACATTGTTTTATCGTCAAAGATACTGTCGTTGGTAAAAACTTTCTCAAGTTCATTCTGAACAACAGGGTCAATACAGGTAATTATCTTGAGCTTACCTGAATAAAGAATTCTTGAAGCCGTGGTAATATCGATATCCTTTTCTTTCATTAAAAAATTCAAGGCATCGTCAATAACTGTGTCTATATAGTAAGAATGTATAGTTTCGGTATAATCAGTTTCGGTGTTTCTGTTTAACACAAGCGGAGCATCATATGACTCGTTATATTCCTCCTGTGTTATTTTTCCTTGCTCAAGCATGAGCTTAAGAACCAGATTTCGTCTTTGAAGATTATTTTTTGGATTTAAAATTGGGTCGTATGCTATCGGAGATTTTGCAATCGCTGCAAGTGAAGCACATTCAACTAATGTCAGATCCTGTAACTCCTTGCCAAAATAAGTCTGTGCTGCAACACGGACGCCATATGAATTCTGAGACAGATAAATTGTGTTGAGATACATTTCAAGAATTTCTTGTCTCGAAAATTTCTCGTTTACATTTAACGATCTGAAAATTTCCTGAACCTTTCTTTGAATAGTGGTCTCGTTTTCACCTGTTACGTTCTTAATCAACTGTTGAGTAATAGTAGAACCTCCTCCATAAGAGGATTTTGTCGGTATAAAAAAGTTGTATACTGCAGATAAAGTTCTTTTTATATCAACGCCGTTATGTTCCCAAAAGCGTTGATCTTCAACAGATACATAAGCATCTTTCAAATTTTCCGGAAACATAGTATATTCGGCCCAAAGTCTGTTTTCAGATCCGCTTAGGGTATCAATCTCAACTTCCTTGCCTTCTTTATCCAGGTAATATATTTTTGTATTTCCGGCTGAATCGAATTTCAGGTTATCAAGCCCGTTGTATTCGGGATCGATATAATTTTTGACGTAGATTAAAAATGCAACTCCCACAACAGCACCTGTTATTATACCGACCAGCAACGCGGTCAGAAATATGTTGAGTGCATAAGTAAGCACCTTCCTCAACATAAAAAGGGAAGACTTAGCTGTTACTTTAGCGGCTATTTTTGCTCTTCTTTTACCGATTCCAGTTGTTGAAGCTTTTATTGAGCCTGTTGTTCTTGTGCTGCTTATCTCTGAAATATCAACCAATCTGGTCTTTTCAGATGAAATACTATTGTTTAATGACTGTTCATTTTCGTTTTTACTGGTATTATTTTCGTTATTAAGATTTTCTTGCATATGTTTTTCCGTTTCTCCGGCACAAGTGGAAAGAAAATGTTTTATAAGCCGTTACTGCCGGTCTTGCGGCTTGGTATAATTTTTTTAGATTTTTTTAGATGCAATATTCGCTTCACCTAAAATAAGTTTTAGCTGCGAAAAAAGTTTATCATCAATATTACATTTCAAATCCTTAACCTCACGAAGCTTTTTTTCCTTTTCAAAATAAACACAAACCCTGCTTTTTCCCGGATGTTCCTTGATTATGGCAAGAGCATCATCAAGGCGTGTTAAATTTTTAACGGTTATTTTTAAGTACAAAGCAAGATCACTGTCCTGCTCCCAGCCGTCGGCGGACTTAACTTTTTTCATTAAAAGTTTTACTTCATCAACGGTTTCGTCATTAAAGCTCTCTTTTAAGGTTGCTTCACATTCAAAAATGTATATTTCGCCCTCAGTGATTTTACCACCATATTCTTCATAAACGGTAGGGAAAAGTATTATTTCGGTTTCGCCGTCAAGATCCTCTGCAGTTATAAAAGCCATTATTGTGTTACTTTTCGTTATCTTAGTACGCTTTTTGGTAACAAGGGCGACAAAGCTAACTTGTTGTTTTTCCTTTATTTTACCATTTGTAAGACCATTTAATAGCTGTTTTGTTGTGTATGCTCCACACGATTTAATAAGCTTTTGGTATTTATCTAGGGGATGTCCCGAAAAATAAAGTCCTGTCAGAGCTTTTTCCTGTGATAACCGTTCAAGCAGAGGATACTCGTTTATGTTGCGAAAGTCAAGCTTTAACATTGTATTTTCATTTTTTTCGCTATCAGCATTGTCAAATAACCCTACCTGACCTTCAACATTTCCGCTTCTCTGCTTAGACAATATATCAAGGGCAGAATCAAGCTCCGCTATCAATCTGCTGCGGAATACACCAAAGGAATCAAGCGCACCGCAGAGAATAAGTGCTTCTATCATGCGGGTATTACCGAAGCTGTGTATTCGGGTAAGAAAATCTTCTACACTCGAAAATTTTCTATGTTGACGTTCGGCTATTAATTTTTGTGCAAACAGCCAGCCGACATTTTTAACTGCAACCAAGCCGAAACGAAGATTTTCTCCGCTTATGGCAAACATTTCACCGCTCTCGTTTATGTCTGGGGGAAGTATAGCTATTTTCATTCTTGCACAATCATCTATATATTCTTTTATCTTGAAATTATCACCCGAAACAGAATTAAGGAGCGAACACATATATTCTTTCGGATAATGGCATTTTAAATACGCCGTTTTATAGGCAACCACCGCATATGCTACCGCATGGCTCTTGTTAAAGGCGTATTTTGCAAACTCGTACATCAAATCAAAGATTTGGTTTGCCTTGTCCTCGCTTATGCCATGCTCTTTCGCTCCCTCAATAAAGCCAAGCTGTTCCTTTGCCATGGCTTCTACTTTTTTCTTTGACATTGCTCTGCGGACAATGTCTGCTCTTCCATAAGAATAGCCTGCAAGCTTGCGGCAGATTTGCATTACCTGCTCCTGATATATTATACATCCATGTGTTGTCGAAAGTATTTCTTTTAACTCGGGTGTTAAATATTCTGTTTTTTCGGGATTTTTCCGGTTTTGTAAAAAGCGTTCGATTGATTGCATAGGACCGGGACGGTAAAGTGATATTGCGGATGTAATATCCTCGAGATGGGCAGGCTTCATACGCATCAAAAGGTTACGCATTCCATCACTTTCAAGCTGAAACAAACCGAGTGAATTACCCGATGCAAACAAATTATAGGTTTCCGTATCATCAAACGGTATCTTTTCGGGGTTGAAATCGGGATATTTACTTTTTGCCGCTTTTTGGGTGTTATCTAATATAGTTAAGAAGCGAAGTCCGAGAAAATCTATTTTAAGCAGTCCGAGCTCCGCAATTGTGTTCATTGTGAACTGCGTAACCGTAACGCTGTCGTTAAGCGCAAGTGGTACATAAGTTGTAAGCGGCTTGTCTGTTATAACAACACCGGTTGCGTGGGTGGAGGTATTTCTCGGTCTGCCCTCAAGCGCTTTGGCAAAGTCAATAAGTCTTCTTGCTTGTATATCGTTGTCGTAGATGTTTTTTAATTCCTTGCTCTCGCGAAGAGCGGAATCCAATGAAACGCTTATATATCTTGGAATCAGCTTTGCGATATTATCAACAGCCGAATAAGACATACCAAGCGCTCTGCCTGTATCCCGAATAGCCTGACGGCAGGCTAAAGTACCAAAGGTTACAATTTGTGCAACATGAGCTTTACCATATTTGTCCGAAACATAATCAATAACTTCGTTCCTGCGTTCGTCGCAGAAATCTATATCAAAGTCGGGCATACTTACACGCTCGGGGTTTAAAAACCGCTCGAAAAGCAAGCCGTATTTTATTGGGTCAACATCGGTTATACCGATAAAATACGCACATAAGCTGCCTACACCGCTGCCTCTGCCCGGACCCACAGGTATTGAACGCTTTTTTGCAAAGGCAACGAAATCCCATACAATAAGATAATAATCAACAAAGCCCATGCTTTTTATTATCAGAAGCTCGTATTCAAGTCTGTTTATATATTCGTCATTATCCGGAACAAAACCTTTTTTTGCTTTATCGGCATATCCATCGTAACAAAGTTTTTTCAGATATTCGTATGGTGTTAAGGGTTTGGGCGGAATAAATGCGGGTAAATGCATTGTCTCAAAATCAAAATCATAGTTACAGCGTTCTGCGATTTTTTCGGTATTACTGATTGCTTCAGGCAGGTCTGCGAAAAGTGAAGACATTTCCGTACTGCTTTTTAAATAAAAGCGGTCTCCCTCCATACCGTAGCCGCCCTCGTCAAGCGTTTTTCCTATTTGTATAGCCATCAACAGTCGTTGCAGGGTACTGTCAGATTGGTTTACATAATGCACATCGTTTGTAGCTACAAGCGGTATATCAAGCTCGCGTGAGAGGGTAACAAGAGCTTACCGAAAATACGTTTGAAAAACAAAGCATTCTCTCTTGCAAGTGAAACATCACCGTTAATTATACACTTGGGTATAAGTCCGGAGATACATCCCGAAAGGGCAATAAGTCCCTCGCTGTATTTTTCAAGCGTTTCTTTGTCGGTACGAGGTTTTTGGTAGAAACCCTGTGTAAACGCCTTTGACACAATGTTCATCAGGTTCTCGTAACCAGTCTTATCCTTAACTAAAAGTATAAGATGCGAATAAGCGGTATCAATAGGATAAACCTTATCGTTCATTGTTCTCGGAGCAACATAAACCTCACAACCAATTATCGGCTTTATGCCTGCTGATTTACACGCTTTATAAAAATCTATTATTCCATATAAAGCACCATGGTCAGTTATTGCAACGGCACTTTGACCTGCTTTTTTTACTGCATCGGGCAGGGAATTAATACGGCATTCACCGTCAAGCAGGCTGTATTCAGTATGTAAATGCAAATGAACAAAGCCCACTTTTCCACTTCCTTTTTTAAAATGTTTATTTTATATGCTCCGCAATCTCGATGATTTTTTTAAATCTATGATTAATCCCCGATTTACTTATAGGGTGATTAAGCAAGCCCCTGAGTTCGTCAAGACTCATATCAGGGTTTGCCATTCGTAAATCGGCACATTCTTTCAGCTCGCTTGGAAGCTTTGAATATTCTTTCTTTTCTATTAAAAAGCTTATAGCCTCGCATTGCTCAGCCGCTGCTCTTGCCATTCGGTCAAGATTTGCTGTTTCGGCATTTCGGATGCGGTTTGCATTGCTTCGCAGTTCTTTAATAACTTTCTGCTCCATCATAATCAAGGTAAATTTTGAAGCACCGATGAATGCCAGAAAATCCTCTATCTTTTCGCTTTCCTTATAATATAATATAGGTTTATCTTTTCTTTTACCAATTTTAGCTTCCATACCTGCATCTTCAAGTACTCCATTTACATAGAAAATAAAATCGTCAGAGAAGGTCATAGTCAATCCGTTGTTGTTTTCAGGAGGTGAAACAAAACCGCTCTTTATAAACACACCTCTTACAAAACAAGCGGAATCTTTCTCACAGACCGTTTCGAATTCCAAACCATCAAAACCGTTTAAGTAAGCACTTCGACAGCAAGGACGTTTTTCCTGTATATTACATAAATAATCCTTTATATCTGAAGAAAAAGACATTAATTTTTATCCATTCCTCTCATGATAAATATACCAAAAGCAACGTATGAAAGTTGCACTTTCATACATTTTATCTTATTATTCTTACCTCCGGCTCAAGCCTTACTCCGGTTTTTTCGAAAACAAAATCAGAAACATAATCTATAAGTTTAATAATATCATTTGCAGATGCATTGCCTTTATTTATAATAAATCCTGCGTGCTTTTCCGAAACCTCAGCACCGCCGATTGAAAAACCCTTTAAACCGCATTGTTCGATTAAACAACCGGCATAATTATCCTTGGGACGCTTGAAGGTGCTTCCGCAGCTTGGATATTCAAGCGGTTGCTTATCCTTACGCATTCTCATGAATTCATCCATTTTAGTTCGTATAGCTTCATTATCACCATTTTTTAATTCGAAGGTTGCTTTTATCAATGTATAACTATTCTCGGAAAGAACGCTGTGACGATAGTAAAAGTTCATGTCCTGTTTTGTAAGAACAACTTCTTTCAAATCAGGTGTTAAGCATACAGCTTCATAAAAACAATCAGATATCTCTCCACCGTAAGCACCTGCGTTCATAAAAACACCGCCGCCAACTGTACCCGGAATTCCATAAGCAAACTCTAATCCACTTAAGAAATTTTTCTGTGCTGCCACAGCGACCGAAGTCAATGAAGCACCGCAATAAGCTGTTATTCGGTTTCCTTCTGTTTTTATTTCATTAATATGTGTAGTAAAAATAACCGCACCATCAAAACCCTCGTCTGAAAACAGGGTGTTTGAAGCGTTGCCCAAAATCATAATTTTCTCATTTTTATCGGACATAAATTCTATAATAGAATTTAATTCATCTATGTTTTCAGGTGTTCCTATATATTTTGCGTTTCCGCCAACTTTCATGCTGCAAAAAGGAGCTAGAGGAGTATTCGCCTTTACTGTAAGGTACATAATATAACTCCTTTCCATTTTAATCACCCAATATTATACTATATAACAATTAAAAAAACAACAAATATCATGTAATATTTTCTAATATAAACCTTCACAACACGTAAGGTATAAATAGAAATGAAAAATTTGTGGTGATACGAGATGATGTGCCTCTGTATTTGATATTTTACACGCAAAATTCATCCTTTTAACAAAAAAACATTTAATTATCTATTGACCTTTTGTTATTTTTTGTTAAAATATAGTTAAATATGTCTAATAATAGCAAAGGAATGGTTATTTATGAAAAAAGCTATATCGGTAATTTTATTTATTCTTGTTTTTTTGATAGTAACATTAGCAGATGTATTAGCATCCAATACTGCTTTTAAGCTTGAAGTTACCGCACCTAGCGAATATTCGGCCAATCCGAATATTAATATTACTATAAATGTAAAAAACATTAATCTAACAGACGGAATGTCATATGTTTCTTTTAGATTATATTACGATACCAATAATGTTGTGCCTGTGATAAAAAACGGATTTACAGGGGATACAGAAAACCGGACAACATTTATCACAAATTGCCCAAATTTTGACACCTGGGAGGTAATCGGAAAACTTGATGAAACAAGAGGTTTTTACGAACTTACTTTCGGTACGGAAGCAGTATCAGCATTAAAAACTGCTAAAAATGACGGTGACTTAATATTTACGATTCCATTTTCTATTATTAATGCTTGGCAAACATCGGATGACCTACATTTTTATGTTCCTGACGAATATGTAGAAGGCGGAAATAGTGACTTATCTGAAGTAGAAGTGCCTGGTTTGGCAAACGATGTAGTAATTACAAAACATATCGATATCCCTTCTACTGTCAGCGAGGAAAATAACGAAACTGATGATAGTATTAGTAACGTAATTGTGAGTGATGATGATATAAGTCAAGATAATATAAGTGATGATATTGTAAGTGAAGATGATGTAAGTGATGAAAGCAATACCGAACCACCGATAAATCCTTTTGAACTTGCTGACGGAGCAACAATAATTATTGTTGAGGGTTTTATCAACGGTTTAACAGATAATACGACAATCGGACAAATTAAAAATATGTTTAAAGGTAATGTATCAGTTGGTGGCATTGGAACAGGCGCAACTGTTTCAGCCGGAGGCGAAACCTTGACAATAATTATAAAGGGTGATGTAAACGGTGACGGTAAAATTGATTCAAAGGATTATTTGATTGTGAAAAGAACTTATCTTGGAACATTTTCACTTACTACTATACAGCTTAAAGCCGCCTGTCTTGAGAATACCACACTACCAACAGCTAAAGATTACTTAAAGATCAAACGCCATTTTCTGGGAACTTATAATATATCCTACTAAAAAATAATTTATAAATCATTCAATAGTATTTCAATTATTTTATGTCGGTTTATAAGTATATACTATTATTACCATACAAAAGACAAAATTCACGTTATTTCTTGTATAAATCGTAAAAAATAGTGATTAAAATTATTGACTATAATAAATTATTATGATAAAATACAGAAAGAACAGAATAACCTGTTACAAAAATAAGAAAGGAAACAACAAAGCATGAAAAAATTTCTAGCGATATTTTTGGCAATATTAATGGTAAGCACATCTTGCGTAACATTTATTGCTGCTCTAGACGATGTTGGAGGATCCGGTGACTGGATTACAGTTAATGGTGATACTGATACCGATCATTGGTATGGTCCGGTTATTGCAAAATCGAACTTTGACTACAGAGTTACCTCTGACGAAACAAACCTTTATCTTGAATTTAAAACAGACGATGCACTTCCTGCAACAGGAAATGTATTCAGATTTTGGTTCAGAGACGAATCTGACTCAGCAGTATATACCGACTTTATCACAATTGGAGCAATAGCTTCAGGTATATATACTGTTAGTGCTGCAACAGCTAATACTTCAAAGACCATAAACTCCGGAACAGCTTGGTCAGCAGCAAATAAAGCTGCAATCAAACTATCCAATACCTTAGCAAGTGGTGTCACTACATTTAAGGTTACTGTTCCGATTACATCTTTTAACGGATTGGCGAGCCAAAATCATATCGATTACTGGGTTTCTGATTTTGTAAAAAGCACTGCTCCAGCAAGTACTCTTCATAGCGGTAATGCGACAAATCAGCCACATGTACTTTGGGATACTGCAGAAGACAACACTATCTTTGTACTTGATTCAGCTCCCGTACTTGACGGCAAACTATTAGAGTCAATATGGCAAGATGATGTTACAACAGTTGATGGTGTAACTAACGGTCAGTGGCAAACATCAAGCAGCACAGCTAATGCTGCATTCAGTTATAATTATAAGGCATATGCAACTAATGGTTATCTATATGTTGGTGTTAAGTATAACAAAGCACCTACTTTCGTTTCAGATAGCCAGACAACAGCTTCACAGATCAGAATTTGGATGACTAAGGATATAATGAAAAATTCGAAAGGCAGTTTCGGAAACCTTGTCGACATTCGTTATAATGGCACTAATGCTGTTATAGTCCCCAGAGCTGATGATCTTGACAGATCGGCTATGTTACTTAAAGACACACAGACAGCAAGTTCCTGGACAGTTGAATTTGCTGTTCCGCTTACACAGTTAGGTTTTGAATCCTTCGAAGTTGGCGATTATATAGGCCTTACTCTTACTTGTTCTGATCCTTTTATGACAGACGTTGAAGGCGTAATGACCAACAAATACGGTGCGCTTCATTCCTATTATGGATTTAGTTACACAGATAGAACAACAGCAAATCTGTTCTATTTTGATTGTAATTCTGATACATATAATCTAGGCGCAAAAAAAATAAACGCAGCCGACGATGACACGAACGTATCCAATGGTAAAACTTACTCCGGTACAGTTCCTGCAAGAACCAACTGGACAGATAATACTGCTAAAGACAAACTAACAAACGGAGTTCCTGGTACACTTAATTCCCTTGGTGGAAGTAGCGGCTTTATAGGATATCAGGTTGTTAAGAATACATCCTACAACTATGAAGCAAGTACGTGGGTCGAGAAAACTACTACATTCTCAGCTGATGAAAGAGACGCTAATGGAAATTACTATCAGATTATTGACCTTGGCGTAAACACTGAAAAAATTTATAAATATTCTGCTAAATTCGGACAGATCGCAGCTTATGGAATTCTTTTCCCAACAAGAGTTGCATTTTATGCTTCTGCTGACGGTGAGACATATTACAGATTAGGTTTGGCAGCTCAGGGTACAGTTACAAATAACGGTGCAGCTACTCCTAAAGAATGGGCAGATTATACTTATACATCAAATGAAGGTATAACAGCACGTTATATCAAGATAGAAATGACTCCCAATATTCCTTCGACAGTACCTACAGTTCCCGTAGGCACAGTAGTTCCTGAAGGCGCAACTGCAGCAGTTACAAAGACATCAGTAACAGCTATTTCTGAATTTACTGTAACCGCTAAGGGCGGTCTTCTTCCTGATTATGACACATCAGTTATTAATCTCAAAGCAGACAATGTTGATCTTGTTACAACAACAACAGCATTAACAAGCAACACTGGTTACCTCCAATATACTGCAGCTTTGAACGACGATGTCGCTTCTTCTGTTGCTTCATATGATAACAAGTGGTTTGGCTTCTTTTATAACGGCAATGCTAACCCAACCAATACAACTGACGGAACTGGTTTCGTTAATGTTGATTTTGGTGCAGTAAAGAGCGTTGGCACAGTTAAAGTTAATGTTTGGCAACCTAATGCATCAGGCATAGGTATTCCTACAATTAGAGCTTTTGCTTCTATAAATAACAAAGACTGGCTTGAGATTGGAACACTAACCAATCCAACAGGAGCTATCGGTTGGGCTACCCTTAATCTTACCAACCCAATTAATGCACAGTATATTAAATTAGTAGTTACATCAAATGCAGCTTTTGATGTAACTACCGAAGTTGAAATTTATCAGTATGCTGTACAGAAAACATTCAGTATAGATTTTGCTAATCAATACAACGTAGGTTATCAGGGCACCGGATGGGTATACAATGGTGGCGAAACCCTTGCAGGTGTTGGTGATGCAGTATATGTATTTACTCCAAGTTACGGTGCAACTCTCGGTGAAGCTGCAAGTGCTGGTATTGCATGGTGGGATGTTTGGGTAATTGATTACAATGCTCAGACCTCTAAATACTTTATCAAATCGTTCGCTGCTTCTTCTGGTGATAATAAAGCATCAATAGCAATACCAGAAAAAGGATTTATAATTGCAGCAAACGGTCACGGCAGAGATTTAATTGACGCTTCACTCCGTGCAGAATCCGCAATAGGTGCTTCTGTGTATGTGTATGGAATGAATATTGAGGCTCTTGGTGTTGAGAATACAATGGATTTTGTAGATATAAACACTATCTCCGTATTCGCTCCTATTACTGACAGAACCGCAGTTCTTCCTTACATTGCAGGTGTATTCAATGAATCTGACGAATCTCAGGTTGCAGTTCTTAACAACAAGTCACTTTCCGTACTTTCTGACGGAAACAGAGCTTTAACAGCAACTGCATTCAGCAATGCACAAGTAGTATTATTCCAGAATAAAGTTTGCACAACAGCTGACACATATCCTACAATTGAACTCGTTCTTGCACTTGGTGACGAGACTGATGTAACAGGTGTTAACCTTTGCTTCTATCATGAATATTTATCTATGATAGGATTACCTAAGGATAACACTGTAACAATCAGCTATGCTACAGATATATCAACCTTTACTGAAATTGATGATTTTACTTTCGAAGGTGTAGCGGAAACCGGAAAATCCGGTGTTATTGATGCTATATTTGAATTTGATGAGACAGTAACAGCAAAATTCATTAAGGTAGCTTTCGATTTCGATGATAGTCCGTTTGAAACAAAAGTTATTTGGGAATTCATGGGATTGACAGAGTTTGCAGCAATTGTTGAACTCGAAGAAATTCCGGAAGGCGCACTTCCTATACAGAACTTTGCAGGCTTTGTAGCTGGAGAAGGCACAATAATTACTAGAATTGGCGATTTAGATACTCTTGGTGAAGTATCCGGTGCTTGCTCTGGCACAGTAAAAGATTATAACTATCATTATATGGTAGTTGTAAATGCCGAAGGTGTAGTTACAGCAATAAATCAGACATTGGGAAGACCCGCGGGTGTTAAGACAGATGTAGTTATTCCCGAAGGCGGTTATGTACTTCTGTACCATGCAGCTACAGGATTACTTACCCAGACAATGCTTGACAGCTTTAAGGCAATTAAAGTTGGTGATGAAATTACTCTTTACAATGTAGATTTCGAAAGACTTGTAGCAGGAAAAGCTGTAGTAACACTTGATTCTGCAGCATTCACAGTTGAAGCGGGCACTTCGTATCCCACAGGTGTAACAATTATTTCCGATTCAACTAAAGTAGTTGCAAGCAAAGCACTTACCGTTCTTTCAGACGGTGATAAATTGTCTACATTAACAACATTTGATAATGCTGGTGTAGTATTATTCCAAAATAAAATTTGCACAACAGCAAACACATATCCGACAGTTGATCTTGTTCTTGCTCTTGCAGATACAACTGATATAGATACTGTTGCTCTCAGCTTCTATCAGCAGGTTGCTGTTATGGTATACTTACCAAAGGATCTCAAAGTTACAGTAAGTTACGCAACTGATCCTACATCATTCACTTCATTGGGTGAGTTTACATTCACAAATAATAACCAGGCAAACGGTGTTTATGATGCAGTATTAAGCCTTGGTGAAACAGTAAATGCAAAATATATCAAGGTATCCTTCGCATTCGGTGACAGTGGTGTAACAACCGATGGAAAGATTATTGCTGAGTGGATGGCTCTTACAGAGTTTGGCGTTTCTTTAACTGAAGTATCAGATCCTTTTGAGCTTGTTGAAGATGCTGGCGTAATTATTGCTGATGGTTTCTTAACAGGAAATGCACTTACAGATGACATGACTATTGAACAGATAAAAGCTTTGTTCGTAGGTGAAGTTACTGTAAGCGGCGTTGGAACAGGCGCAACCATTACATCTGGCGATCAGACAATTATAATAGTTGTTAAGGGTGATGTTAACGGCGATGGAGACGTGGGTTCTATAGATTATTTATATGTGAAGAGAGCCTTTTTGGAGACAATGACTCTTACCGAAACACAGCTTCAAGCTGCTTGTCTCGGTGGTACAGCGCTTCCAACCTCCGCAGATTACCTTAAAATTAAGCGTCATTTCTTAGGAACATTTGATATTTACGCAGTTACACAGGGTTAATATTTTATAGAATTAGCGGATAGGAGCTTCCTATCCGCTTCTTTATATAAAACAAATAATATTTTTGAGATATCTATTGACTGTTATGAGAATTTATGGTAAAACATATATGTTCGTACAGAATATAAAGATATTGTAAATCGAGAAAGGAAAACAAAGCATGAAAAAGTTTTTAGCAGTTTTATTATCATTAGTACTTGTAAGCACAATGAGCGCTATTTTTGTTATGGCAGAAGACGTAGTCGTAGAACCTATCGAAGATGGTTTTGTATTTAATATTCTTGCTGTAGATACACAAATAACCGGTGAAAAAGGTCTTGTTCTTACTTCAGCAGAAGCACTTGCAGCTTCTAGCACAGGTTGGACAGTTCTGATTCATTGCGAAAAGGTTGAAGATAACCTTTACAAAGCAAAAGCAGATGCAATAGTTCCTGATGGCAATCTTAAAACACTAACGTTTGAAGAGAATGATATTGTTATAGGTATTCATTCGGCATCCAGCAAACCAGAAGATATTAATAGTTGTCCTAATCAACCTCAGAAGGTTGCTGCTCTTAAAGTTAAGACAGGAATGTACATAACTCTTGAAGGTATCGATCTTACAGCAAAGACCGCAACAGATGCTACAGCGACTGTTAATTTAACAGATCCCAGAGCAACTGAGTCAGATGAATCTATCGTTGATGAATCCATTGATGAATCTAGCATTGAAGTTCCTGATTACACAGATATAACTGGTGAACTCGTTGCTAATCCATCTTACTTACTTGAGGTAACCGCACCTGCAACTTACGTACCCGGCGATACAATCAATGTTACAATAACCCTTAAGAATGTTGTACCGGCAGGTGGTATCAGTCTTATAGAATTCTTGCTGT
>Ga0209417_1001035_pt1 | contig 54936 bp, 46 predicted proteins | sample RifGroF2_FD_184002 | JGI IMG/M metagenome (GOLD analysis project Ga0209417, IMG submission 184002) | Groundwater microbial communities from Rifle, Colorado, USA - Groundwater F2 (SPAdes) (version 2) | ecosystem: Environmental > Aquatic > Deep subsurface > Groundwater | place: Rifle, Colorado...
CAACCAGAAGCGCAACGATATTATCGAGCGCATAGACGAGACCGTACTGGAGGCCCTCGATGGCGGAAACGCTCGGCAGTCTCGCTGACAAGATCAGCATCATCCAGCTCAAGATCTTCCACATGCGCGAGCAGCTGGCCCGCCCGGACGCCGACGAGGCGCACAAGGCGGCCTGCGCCGCCAAGCTGGAAGTGATGGCGGAACAGTGCTCGGACCTCGAGACGGAGGCCGGGACGCTCCTGGCCGCCTACGCCGCGGGCACGGCCCGCCCCAAGATCTACCGCCAGTTCAAGATGTACAACGACCCGAAGTACAGGGCGCAGCCCGCGAAACAGGCCGGGAAATAGACGATGCCGCCGGGAATACTGGTCATAGTCTTCAAGGGCATCGGCCTGTTTCGACTCACCACGCCGCTGCTGCGCGCCCTGAAGAAAGGCCTGCCCGGCTGCCGCCTCTACTTCCTGACCGGAAGATCTTCCCTGAAAATTCTCCGCCACAATCCGAACCTCTCAGGCGTGTTCTGCCGCGAGGATTCCCCTTTTAAGGCCATCCGCGCGGCCGGCATAGATATCTCGCTCGACTTCATGCGCTCGTCGGCCTCGGGTTTCTACTCTCTTTTCTCGGGCGCGTCAAAGCGCCTGGCCTTTCACTTTTCTGGCGGGCGGATTTTCTACAACCTCATGCCGAAGAAGAAGCCGGGCGCGTTCTACACCGTGCAGGACCGGCTGGAGCTGCTGGAGGCCCTGGGCGTAGCGCCGGACGGTATCGAGCCCGACGTGAGCTTTGCCCCGGAAAACGCGGCCCGGGCCGAAGCTTTCCTTGCCGCCAGCGGGACGGCCCCCGACGCTTTTACGGTAACCCTCGACATCACCAGCCCGCGCGAACACCGCCGCTGGCCGGCGGAGCTTTTTGCCCGCCTGGCCGACCGCCTGGCAAAAGAGCGCAAGGCCAAAGTGATCTTCCTTTCCGGCCCCGGCGAGCAGGATTATGTAAAGGCCGCGCTGGCCGCCGCGCGGGAGGGACACCTGCTCTGCCCCGGCTTCGACCTGCTCGACCTGGCCGCGCTGCAGAAGCGCTCCCGGCTTCACGTCGGGACCAGCTCCGGGCCGATGCACGTGGCCGTAAGCCAGGGAACGCCCACTTTCACGATCTACGCGCCGGAGAATTCCCCCGCCAGCTGGAGCCCCCCCGCCCCGATCCACGGCTGGGTACAGGGCGGCCTGGCGGAACTGCCGTTCGACACGGTCTGGGAGAAGCTCAGCGCCCACCTGCGTTCGCTGCCGGGAGGCGCGGCATGAGCACCACGGAAAGTTTTTCCCCGGTCAAACTGCGCGATTCCCTGAAAGCCTCGCTGGCGGGCCGCGCCGCGCTGCGCGCGCTGTCCGGCCTGTACCTGGCCGCCATTTCCGCGCGCAAAGCCCTTTACGCCGCCGGCCTGCTCAAGCGCCGCCGGCTGGGCGCGCCGGTGATCTGCTTCGGCAACATTTCCACCGGCGGCACCGGCAAGACCTCCATGGTGGTCGCCATGGCCAGGGAGCTGGCCCGCGCCGGGCGCAAACCCGCCATACTTATCCGCGGCTACAAGCGCGCCGCCCCCGCCAAAAAGATAACCGTGATGGCCGCCGGGCGCGAATTCGACCCGCGCGAGGCCGGCGACGAAGCGCTGATGCTTTTCCGGATGCTGGAAAAGGACCGGGTGCCCGTGCTGGTCTGCGCGGACAGGTTCGCCTCCGGGACCATAGCCGTAGCGGAGCTCGGTGCGGACATCCTGCTGCTCGACGACGGGTTCCAGCATTTCGCCCTGGAGCGCGACCTGGATATAGTGATAGTGAACGCCACCGCCCCGTTCCTCGGCGATTCCCTGCTGCCGTTCGGGAACCTGCGCGAACCGCCCAAAGCGGTGAAAAGGGCCCGCGCCGTGGTGCTCTCCCATTGCGAGGAAGCGGCGCCCGGAACGCTGGACGCCCTGCGCGCCGGCATACACAAGTTCAACCCCTCCGCCGAGATCTTCGAAAGCAGCCACACGCCGGAATTCTTCCTGGACCCGGCGGCGGAAAAAACGCACCCGCTCGAGCTGCTGAAAAAGAAACAGGCCGCCGCGCTGTCCGCTATAGGCGACCCGGCCTCTTTCGAGGCCGCGCTTGCCCGCCTGAAGATCGACCTGAAGCAGATCTGGCGCTACCCGGACCACCACTTCTTCACGCCGGAAGAGCTGGCTTCCGCGCGCCAGGCCGCCCAAGAGCTGCCGATCATCACCACCTTCAAGGATTTCGTCCGCTTCCCCGCCGACTGGCAGAAACTGCTCGGCGGGAACGTCCTGATCCTTTCCGTTACCATGACCTTCAGCAAGGACGGCTGGAAAAAGCTGGCGGACATGGTCTCCGCCGCAAAAAAGGAAGCAGCCTGATGCGCTGCTGGCCGCGCCGCAAGCCCGTCTTCAGGGGGACGCCCGCCGTATTCCTGGACCGGGACGGCACGATAAACCGCAACCGGCACGGCCAGTACATAACCCTCCCCGCCCAGCTCCGGCTTTATGCGCGCGCCCCGGAGGCCCTTAAGCTCCTCGCGGGCAAGGGCTACCTGCTAATAGTGCTGACCAACCAGTCGGGCATAGGCCGCGGCTATATGACGCCGGCCGTCTCCAGGGCCATAAATCTGAAACTGGTAGACGACCTCCGCCGCGAAGGCGCGTTCCTCGACGCCGTTTATTTCTGCCCGCATACCCCGGACGACGGCTGCGGCTGCCGCAAGCCGGCTACGGGCCTGCTGGAAGAAGCCGCGGCTTCGGGCCGCATCGACCTGGCGCGCTCTTTCGTGGCCGGGGACAAGCGCTCCGACCTCGAATTGGCCCGGCGCGCGGGCCTCAAAGGGCACCTGGTCCTGACGGGCGCCGGCAGGCAGGCCGCCGCCCGCACGGGAAAGCGCGCTTTCCGGGACCTGCTGGCCCTCGCCCGCGCCGTGCCCGACGTAAAAAGGACAAAATGAAAAACCGCATGCTGATCTCCTATATTGTGACCCTCCTGCTGCTGGTCTTCGCAAAACCGCAAAGCTGGGAACTTTTCTGGGCCGGCCTGGCCGTAATGGCCCTGGGCCAGGCGGTGCGCCTGGCGGCCAGCGCGGCGATTGTAAAATCCAAAACGCTGACCACTACGGGCCCTTACTCCGCCGTGCGCAACCCGCTTTACCTCGGCACCATGATAATGACGACCGGGCTTATGCTCATGCTTTCCTCCCCTGCCGACCTGCCCCGCACCGCGGGCCTCTGGCTGGCCGCCGTGGCCGCTTTCGGCTGGATCTACTACGTGACGATAAAGAGCGAAGAGGTTTTCCTGCTCTCCGTCTACGGCAAAGATTTCGAGGCTTATGCGGCGGCCGTCCCGGCGCTGCTCCCGACCCCTGCCGGGCTGGCCGGTTTCTTCGAGCTTTCCGCCTATTCAAAGGAAGTTTTCCGCAAGAACAAGGAGTGGCGGGGACTGAGCGCGACGGTACTGCTGGCGGCGCTTACGGCGGCGCGGATCCATTATGGTTTTTAGGGCGCTGGCACTGGCACTGACCCTGGCGTTCTGTCCCGCCGCGCGCGCGGAGGCTGACCTCCCACCCCATCCTTTCGAGGGCCTTGCCCTCTCCACCGCCGCGGTGCCCGCGTTCATCCCGGGGCTTGTGAGGGGCGAGGTCCTTGAATACGAACTTTACTGGGGCATAATTAAAGTAGGCAAGGCCTTCCTGAAGGCCGAAAGCGTCGTGCTCATCTCCTCCAGGCCGGCCTGGCACCTGGTCCTGGAAGCCAGGTCCAATTCCTTTATAGAGAAATTCTACAAGGTGGAGGACCGCCACGAGTCCTGGCTGGACGCGGCCGACCTGCGGTCCCACGGCTATTACAAGAAGATCTCCGAAGGCGGGCACTTCTTCAACGAATGGGCGGTCTTCGACTGGGCAGCTTCAAAATTCTACGGCAAAAAGATGAACCGCAAGCGCGTCGTCTCGGATTTCGAAGGTCCGCTGGAGAAGCCGGTCAACGACATGCTTTCCGCGGTTTACCGGGTACGGAGCATGCGCCTGGAGCCGGGCGCCACGATGAACCTGGACGTAAACACCAAGCGCAACTGGGCGCTTACCATCAAGGCCGGGAAGCGCGAAAAGATCGAGACGGACTACGGCAAAAAGAAGTGCGTGATCCTGGAGCCGCTGGTCGGCGACGAGGGCCTTTTCGTGGCCAAAGCCGGCAGGCGCATGCTGATCTGGGTCACGGACGACGAGCTGAAAGTGCCGATGGTCCTCAAGGCCGAAATAGCCCTCGGCTCCATTACCGGCAGGCTCAAGAAACGCACCGTGCAGTAACCGTTTTCCCGCTCCCCGCGGCAATCGCCGCTTCTCCCTCCCCCGCAGGCTTCCCATATTCCGCGATTTGTTATAATATTTATATTATGAACAAGAGCGGCTATAAAAGGCTTTCGGCGATAGCGGCCGGGTTCCGCGGCAGGAAGATCGCCGTCTTCGGCGACATGATGCTGGACCGCTATATCAAAGGTTCGGTAAAACGCATTTCTCCGGAAGCCCCGGTGCCGGTGGTAAGGGTTACTTCGGAATCCGCCGTCTGCGGCGGCTCCGCCAACGTGGCGGCGAACCTGGCCACGCTCGGAGCTGCCCCGTCGCTGATCTCGGTGACCGGGCGCGACGACGCCGCCGGTAAACTGCGCCAGCTGCTGGAGGATTCCGGGGTCAGCCAGGCCGGGCTTATCCCCGACGACAATTTCGTCACCATCGAGAAGACCCGCGTGATAGCGGAGCACCAGCAGGTGGTCCGCTTCGACCGCGAAACGCCCGGACACCTCTCACCCGGCGCGAAGAAGTCAGCCCTCGCCGCCCTCGAAGCGGCGCTGAAGGACGGCTGCGAGGCCCTGATCCTCTCCGATTACGGCAAAGGCCTGCTGGAACCCGCCACGATAAAGGCCGCGATACAAATGGCCGCGCGGCGGCGCGTCCCGGTCTTTGTCGACCCCAAGGTAGAGCATTTCCAGCTTTACAGGGGCGTAGCCTGCATCACACCCAACACCCTTGAAGCCTTCGGCGGCATGCACCTGCCGCAGAAAGACGGGCCCGAGGCCGCGGAGAAACTGGGCCGCGACATCCTTTCAAAGCTGGGCTGCCGGACGCTTCTCATTACTCAGGGCGAGCACGGCATGACGCTCTTCTCCAGGAAAGGCGCCGCCCTCACCTCCACCCATATCCCCACCCGCGCCAGGGAGGTCTTCGACGTGACCGGCGCCGGCGATACCGTTATTTCAGTGCTGGCGCTCGCGTGGGCTTCCGGCGCCGCGCCCGAAGAAGCCGCCCTGGCCGCCAACTTCGGCGCGGGCGTAGTGGTCGCAAAGCTCGGCACCGCGTCGGTCACGGTGGAAGAGCTGCTCGACAGCGCCAGATCATGGATAAAGGCCTGATGAAAAAGAACCACGGGACAGGGGACTGCCTGGTAGTGATACCGGCCCGCTTCGGGTCGCAGCGCTTCCCCGGCAAAGTGCTTGTCCCCCTCGCCGGGAAACCGGTGCTGCAGTGGTGCTGGGAAGCGGCCGTAAAGGCCGGCCTGGGCGAAGTCCTTATCGCCACGGAGCACGAAAAAGTCCTCGCCTTCGCCCGCTCCATAGGCGCGCGCGCAGTAATGACCAGCCCCCGCTGCCAGTCCGGCACCGACAGGGTCCGCGAAGCCTCCCGCGGGACCAGGGCGAAGTTCATCATAAATATGCAGGGCGACGAGCCGTTCATGACCACGGCCACACTGAAAAAGGCCTTTAAGAAACTCCAGGATTCTCCCGACTGCGCGATAGGCACCGCCTGCACGCGCATCACCGAGGAGAGGGATATAGCGAACCCCAACTGCGTAAAGGTTGCGCTCAACGCGCGGGGCCGGGCGCTTTATTTCTCGCGCTCCCCCATCCCCTTCCATCACCCGCTTTCGGACCTGAAAGGCTATCCCTGGTACAAGCACTGCGGTTTCTATATCTACCGCCGGGAAGCCCTGGATAGATTCGTAAAACTCAAGCCCAGTCCCCTCGAGAGGCTGGAGCGCCTGGAGCAGCTGCGCGCGCTTGAAAACGGCATGCAGATAGCGGTGGCCGAAGTCCCGCAGCCGGGCCCCGCCATCGACGTGCCGGCCGATATCAGGACGGCTTCGGTATTCCTGAAAAGACTAAAGGGAAAATGACCAGATACATATTCGTCACCGGCGGCGTAGTCAGCTCTCTCGGCAAAGGCATCACTGCGGCCTCCATCGGCCGCCTGCTCAAGGCCCACGGGCTTTCCGTCACCATCATGAAATGCGACCCGTACATCAACGTGGACGCCGGCACGATGGCCCCGTTCCAGCACGGCGAGGTCTTCGTGACCGACGACGGGGCCGAGACCGACCTGGACCTGGGCTACTACGAACGTTTTCTCGGCATAGACACCGGCCGCGTCAACATCATGACCGCCGGGCAGATCTACCAGGCCGTCATCGCCAAGGAGCGCGCGGGCGGCTACCTGGGCCAGACCGTGCAGGTCATCCCCCATATCACCGACGAGATAAAGAGCCGCTTCCACAAGGCCGGCGAAGGGTTCGACATCGCCATCATCGAGATAGGCGGCACGGTAGGCGACATCGAGAGCCTCCCCTTCCTGGAAGCCGCGCGCCAGATGCGCCCGGACCGCATGCGCAACGACGTGCTCTACCTGCACGTCACCCTGGTGCCTTACCTGCACGCTTCCGACGAGCTCAAGACCAAGCCCACCCAGCATTCGGTCAACAAGCTGCGCGAGATCGGCATCGACCCCGACATCATCGTCTGCCGCGCGGACAAGCCGCTGGCCAAGGACATCAAGAACAAGATCGCCCTTTTCACCAGCGTCCCCAAAGAAGCGGTCATCGACGCGCCCGACGCCTCCTCCATCTACGACGTGCCGCTGGTGCTCAAGAAGCAGGGCCTCGACGAGCAGATCATGATGCTGCTGCGGCTGCGCAGCGGCAAATGGGACTTCGACGAATGGACGGATTTCACGACGCGCCTCAAGAACGCCTGCTCGGCCGCCCCCGTGCGCATCGCCATCGCCGGCAAATACACCAAGCTGAAGGATTCCTACAAATCCCTGACCGAGGCCGTCTTCCACGGCGCCATCGCCAACGGCGTCAAGGCCGAATTCGATTACGTGGACGTCGAGGCCGAGGATTTCAAGGAGCGCCTAGCCAAGGCCGACGGGCTGATAGTCCCCGGCGGCTTCGGCGACCGCGGCATCGAAGGCAAGATCGAGGCGGTGCGCTTCGCGCGCGAGAGCGGCATGCCTTTCCTGGGCATCTGCCTGGGCATGCAGTGCGCCACCATCGAGTTCGCCAGGAACGTGCTGGGCCTCAAGAACGCCCATTCCACGGAGTTCAATCCCAAAACCGCCAACCCGGTGGTGGACCTGATGGCCGCGCAGAAGACCGTGAAAGAGAAGGGCGGCACCATGCGCCTGGGCGCCTACCCCTGCGATATCAAAAAAGGCACCCTCGGCCACAAGATCTACGGCAAGACGAGCATCTCCGAACGGCACCGCCACCGCTACGAGTTCAACTCGAAGTATATCCCGGCCTACGAAAAGAAAGGGATGTCCGTCTGCGGCACCAACCGCAAGCTGAACCTGCCGGAGATGGTGGAGATAAAGAAGCACCCCTGGTTCATGGGCGTGCAGTTCCACCCCGAGTTCAAGTCCCGGCCGCTGATGCCGCACCCGCTGTTCTTCAGCTTCGTAGCGGCGGCCGTGAAGAACCGGAAGAAATAACCGCTTTCAAAAAAAGGAGCGCAAGTGAAACAGAAAGCCGTAAAAGTTAAGAACGCCGTCTTCTCCAACGACGGGCCGCTCGTTTACATAGCGGGCCCTTGCGTGATAGAGACCACCCGCTCCTACGCGGCCCAGGCCGCCGCGCTCAAAAAGCTCTTCGCGGAGCTCCGCACCCCCTTCGTGCTGAAAGCCTCCTTCGACAAGGCCAACCGCACCTCGCACCGCTCTTTCCGCGGCCTGGACATGGAGCTGGCGCTGGACTTCCTGAAGGACCTGAAGAACCGCCTGGACGTCCCGCTGCTGGTGGACGTGCACGAACCCGCCCAGGCGGGCCGCGTGGCCGAGGTCGCCGACATCCTGCAGATCCCCGCTTTCATGTGCCGGCAGACGGACCTCCTTTTCGCCTGCGCCGACACCGGCCGCGCCGTCAACGTCAAGAAGGGCCAGTTCCTGTCGCCCTGGGAAGCCGAGAATATCGTGCGCAAGCTCGAAAGCCGCGGGGCGAAGGACATCATGCTCACCGAGCGCGGCTCCTCCTTCGGCTACGGCAACCTCGTCGTGGACATGCGCTCTTTCGAGATCATGAAGGAGTTCGGCTACCCGGTGATCTTCGACTGCACCCATTCGGTGCAGCGCCCCGGCGCCCTGGGCGCGGCTACCGGCGGGGACAGGCGCTTCATAGTCCCGCTGGCCAAAGCCGCCGCGGCGCAGAAGCTGGCCGGCATCTTCTTCGAAGCCCACCCGCACCCCGAAAAAGCCCTTTCCGACGGTCCCAACTCGCTCAGGATGGACGCCGTCAAGCCGCTGGTCTCCGCGCTGAACCGCATGGACAAGCTGGCGAAAGACATCTCAGGTATCAAATAGAGGAAACGACATGAAATGCATTAACTGCGGACAGGATAACCGCCCCACCGTAAAGCTCTGCAAAAAATGCGGCGCTAATCTTTCCATGCCCCCCGCCTGGTTCCCGGACTGGCGCTGGCACCTCAAGACGCTGTCCTGGGTGTACATTTCCCTGATAGGCGGCTTTTTCGTGATCAGCTACCTGCTGCACAAGCTGCCGCCGCCTTACGACCAGCGTGAAATACCGTCGGAAATGACCCCGTGGCTCAACCCGCACAAGGCGCCCCCGAAATGACAAAAAAAGACCTGGCCGTACTCAGAACAGCGAAAGGCGTGATAGAGGCGGAAAGCCGGGCCGTGCGCGGCCTGGTAAAGACGCTGGACGCCTCTTTTCTCAAGGCCGTACGGCTGATAGCCGGCCGCCCCGGGAAAACGGTGATGCTGGGCGTGGGCAAATCCGGGCTTATAGCCAGGAAGATAGCCGCCACGCTGGCCTCCACCGGCACGCGCAGCATCTACCTGCACCCGGTGGAATCGCTGCACGGCGACCTCGGCATGATAGCTGCTGACGACGTGGCCATAGCGCTTTCCTATTCCGGCGAGACCGAGGAAACCGCAAAACTTATCCCCATACTGAAAAAGCAGGGCCTCCCGGTCATCGCCATTACGAACAACCCCTCCTCGAGGCTGGCGCGGTCGGCCGACATAGTGCTGCGGCTGCACGTGCGCTCGGAAGCCTGCCCCCACGGCATCGTGCCCACCTCCTCAACCACCGCCATGCTGGCCCTGGGCGACGCCCTGGCCGTCAGCCTGATGTCGCTGAACGGCTTCGACAAGAGCCGCTTCGCGCGCCTGCACCCGGGCGGCAACCTGGGCAAGCTCCTCAACATCAGGGTCCGCGACCTCATGCACAAGGGCCGCGAGAATCCCCTCGTGAAAGAAGCCGACACGCTGGCCAGGGCCCTGGAGGTCATGACCCGCACCAAGGCCGGCGCGGTTTCCGTTACCGGGAAGTCCGGCAAGCTCACCGGCTATTTCACCGACGGGGATATCCGCCGCTGCCTGCAGAAAGGCAGGGTCTCCGCCCTTTCGATACCTATTTCCGCGCTGATGACCCGCTCCCCCCTCACGGTCCATCCTGAAACGATGGCCATGGAGGCGGCACGCCTGATCTCCGAGCGGCAGATAGACAACCTGCCGGTCACCGACGCGCGCACCGGCCGTCCCGTGGGCATCATCGACGAGCGTGACCTGCTCAAGGAAGGGCTCATTTGAAGCGCCTCGCGCTGCTCCTCCTGGCGGCGCTCCCCTGCGCCTGCTCCTCGCCCGGTGCCCAGGAGGCCGCGCCTGGTACCAGCCTGATAGAAGGCTTCTCCATGGCCGAGGTGAACGCCGGCCCCTCGCGCTGGAGGCTGAACTCGAAAACGGCGCGCATGGAGGAAAAAGAAGGGCTGATCTACTTCACGGCCCCGGACATCAAGTTCTACGACGGGAAAACGCTCTCCTCGGAGATAACCGCCCTGGACGGCAAGCTGCTGATGGAGAAAAAGGAAGCCGAACTTACGGGCTCGGTGCGCGTGGACGCCAGGCGCGACGGGATGAAGCTGTTCACCTCGAAGCTTTTCTTCAGCACGGCGCGCAACAAGATCTGGACCGGCGAGCCGGTAACGATCCACAAGGAGCGCACCGTAATAAACGGGCGGGGCTTCACCGCCAACCCCGACCTCTCGGAAATAGAGATACTCCACCAGGAAACCCGCCTCAGCAAATGACCCGACTCCTCCTGCCTGCCTGCCTCCTGCTCCTGACGGCCCCGGCGACGGCCGCCCCGGCGGACAGCGAATTCCTCATGGGTTCCGTGGTAAAGAGCGACAAATGGAAGATGAACCGCGTGAACGAAACAGAAGTGTTCACCGGCAACGTCTCGTTCCGCAACCCCCATTACCTGCTCAAGGCCGACCACGCCGTTTATAACCGCGCGCGCAGCGCGTGGGACCTGGACGGCTCCGTCTACGTCCTGCGCACCTTCGACGATTCTTCGCAGGTGGAGATGACCTGCGCCAAAGGCCGTTATCTCGAGACCGCGGAAGAAGCCCATCTTGTACGCGGCGGCGAACAGGTAAAAATGACATACCGGGGGCACGACGGCAAGATACTTAAAGGCCGCTCCGACCGCGCCCTGGCGGAGAACAAGAAGCGCCTTATGCATTTCGAGGGGGCTTTTTCCGTGTCCACCGAAAACCTGGACATGTATTCGATAAGAGGCCTTTACGACGACGCTCTCAAGACCTTCCTGTTCTATGACTCCACCGGCGTGCCCTCCGGCGCTATCCTCAGCCCGCCGGCGCCCAGGGCCCCGGGCGCCAGCCTCCCCGCCGCCATCGGACGCCGGGACCCCTATAATTTCGCCATCACCGCCGAGAGCATGAAGTTCTTCAGGGACAGCCGGGATATTAAATTCTATAATAGGGTTTACGGCTGGGTTAAAGACCTGCCGCCCGGGACCGCAGCGCCAGTGAAGACCCGATGAAACTAGAATCAGACCTCCTTGAAAAAGCTTTCGGCCGCCGCCCGGTGGTGAACGGGATCTCCCTTAATATCAACTCCGGCGAGATCTGCGGCCTCCTCGGGCCGAACGGCGCCGGCAAGACCACCACCTTCCATATGCTGGTAGGCTTCCTGGCCCCGGACTCGGGCCGGGTCTTCATCGACGGCAGGGACGCCACCAAAGAACCCATGTACCAGCGCGCCCAGGGCGGCCTGGGCTATCTCGCCCAGGAACCCACCGTTTTCCGCGGCCTTACCGTGGCGCAGAACCTGGAAGCCATACTGGAGCGCACCGTGAAGGACCGCAAGGCCATTCACGAGAGGGTGGACGCGCTGCTGGGAGAATTCGGCCTGATGAAACTGAAGGACCAGAAGGCCTGGTCGCTCTCCGGCGGCGAGAAGCGGCGCCTGGAAGTGGCGCGCGTGATGATCAACGACCCGAAGATCATCCTTCTCGACGAGCCTTTTGTCGGGATAGACCCGATAACGGTAAGCGAACTCAAGAAGATAATACTGCACCTGAAGGATAAAGGGATAGGGGTGCTGATCACGGACCACAACGTGCGGGAGACGCTCTCCATTACCGACCGTTCCTACCTTATTTACGACGGCCGGATCCTGATAGAGGGCAACGCGGAGACCCTGCTTAACGATAAAAAAGCGCGGGAGTTCTACCTGGGCTGGGATTTCAAGCTGTAACCGCCGGGCAAGCCCGCGCATTTCGCGCCCGGCCGCCTGCAGGCAATTTCAAATTCATTCAGGAGCGCGGCGGCTTCCGGGGCGCCGGAAAGCTCGTCGGGGCTTTTGCGCCCGGCCTGGTAATGGTCCAGCTCCTTGCGTATTTCCGAAAGAGGCAGCTCGCCGGCAAGCACCGGTTCGGCCAGGTTGCCCAGGTCGAGCGGCCTGAGGTACTTATACTCGTTAGCGGCCAGCCAGCCGGCGGGAACGGCCGCGCGCTTCACCAGGGCCGCCACCCGCCTGTCCCAATAGACCACCGCCCAGCTCTTCTTCGGCAGGTAGAACAGGTAGGCCGGCCGGCGGGAGACCCGCGTCAGGCCGCCAGGGCCCGGATACCGCACCTCGACCGGCGGCGATTCCCGCAGGGGGACCAGCATCAGCTCGAAACCGTATTTCGTCAGCAGGCCCTCCCATTTAGGCAGGTCGTCCTGCCCCAGGAATTCCGCTATCCTGCCGTGGAACAGGTACCTGCCGTCCATGAAAACCTTGTAATCCGGCGCGGCCTCCCAGCCCAGCCACCCGCCCCAGCCCCAGGAATTGTAAAGGCGCAGCCCCGAGAGCGCGGCTTTATTTTCCTTTAGAAAGTCCGCCAGCCCGGCGGAGGAATTTGTCATTTCCGAAGACCGGCCGGTGTAGCGGCTCCAGATATAACCCTGGTAATACCACAGGCCCAGAGGCAGGAAGAGGCACAGGCCCGCCGCCAGGAGGCCGCGCCGGGCGGCCGGGGAGACAACCTCCTCCCAGGGGAACGCCAGCAGAAAAGCCAGGCCGGTGAGCATGAAGAACGGGATGTGCCGCACATGGCCGGCCGAGACCCAGGCGAAAAAGAGAGCGGCGGCGATATGCGCGTACACGGCGCGACGTTGCTTCACTACGAAGAACAGCAGCGACGGCAGCACCGCGGCGAGGGCGAGATAATACGGCCACTGGTAAGGGCTGGCCGGGCTGGAAGCGCCCCATTCGCTGATATAACGCCCGAGGTCGCCCATGTACCTGTTGTGGTCCAGCGCCACGGCGTAGATCTTCCAGCCGTACGGATTGAGCATGCTCGCGGCCAGGCCGAGCAGGAGATAACCGGAATATTTTACGCCGGGGGCCTGACGCCAGGCTCCCCCCCCGCCTTTCACGGCGGGGATGCCGCCGGCCGCGAAACTGCCGGCGGCATAAAAACCCACCAGGGCCAGGCCGTACAGGTAGCCCGCGTGGATATTGGCCCAGCCCGCAAAGAAAAGCGCGGCATAAAGCGGGAACAGTTTCCCGCCGGGAAAGCCCTGCAGCCGGCTCCGCTCCAGGTAATAAAGGGTAATGGTGAAGAAAAGCAGGGTAAAGTTATCGGGACGAAGGTCGCTGTTGGCCGCTATGGCCGCGGCCAGGAACGGCAGCGCGAACGGCAGCGCCTCGTGACGGCGGTAAAGCAGGAGAAGACGGCGGAAAACCAGCAGCATAAGGGTAAGGAGCAGGCCTTTGAAGAGCACCAGGGCCTTGAACCCGGAAACTTTGTAAAGCAGATAATAAGCTATCTGCGGCAGCCATTCGAAATCGGCCCACTCGGCGCCCGCAAGGGGCCAGGACAGGAAATCCGCGCGGGGCGGGCCCCAGTTCGCCACGGTGAACCGCCCGGCGGAGAGATGCCAGAAGATGTCGGGGTTGGACGCGGGCAGGAAAAAAACGGAACAGGCCGCCGCGAAGGCGGCCCAGCCGGCTAGCGCCGGGAGCTTCCCGCGCAGCCCCGCCAGTGCCTGTTGATCGTCGCGCATTTCAGTTCAGCCGTCCCGGCCCGCTTCAGGTGAAGGTTTCAAGATGCGTATGCAGGCCATGGCGCCGGATGAACTTCAGCGCCGCGGAGTGCGTCCTTTCCGCCAGGACCGTTTCTCCCTTGAGATACTGCAGGTAGGAGAGCGAAAGCAGGGTGAGGGCTTCCCCGCGCGGCTCGCCGCGGCCCTTGAACAGGCCGGCGGCCCTGCGGTAATGCCCGAGGGCGGCGCCGAAATCCCCGCCGCGCCGGCTGATCTCGCCCATGCCCCATTCCACAAAACCCAGGTCCGCCCAGTCGGAAAGGCCGGAATAGAGTTTATGCGCCCGGTGGTAGCCGGCCAAGGCCTCTTCCAGGCGTCCCAGCTGGCGCAGCACGTTGGCCGTACCGCATTCCGCGTAGGCCTTGGCAAAAGTGTCGTCCGTGGCGGCGAACAGCCTGCGCGCGCGCACGTAGCAGCCGAGCGAGCGCCCCATGAACCCCGCCACCCTGAGTATGCCGCCCAGCCCGAACAAGGCATAACCTTCGGCGGCCCCGTCGCCGGCCTTCTTAGCCAGCTTTAACGAGTCCTCGAAGGCCCGGACGCCTTCGGCGTAGCGGCCCTGGAGGCGGTACAGGCCGCCCAGCGCCCACAGCACGAAAGCCGCGCCGTCGTGGTCGGCGCAGCGCCTGTAATTCTTCAATAACAGCTCCAGCAGCTTGGCGGCCTCCGCGAGGCGGCCCGTAAGCCGCAGGGCCAGCGCCCACTCGAGTTTGGCGTCGTCTTCGAACTCCCCCGTTCTCTTCGAGAGAGCCAGCGCTTTTTTTGCGGAGGAGAGGGCCTGGGGCTCGTTGCCCAGGGCCCTGTGGCAGCGCGTTTCGCCGAGCAGAGCTTCGAGGCGCAAGAGCTCTTCCGCGGAGGAAGCGCGGGCCGAACGATATTCCTTAATGGCCGCGGCGAAAAGGCCGAGCCCCCGTAAAGCTTCGCCTTTAAGAAGCGTCCTGTCGGCCGCCGGTCCGTCGGCGGGCCCCAGCTTCTTCAGCCTGACCAGCGCCAGCGCGAATTTCCCGTCATCAAGCAGCTTTTCGGTTTTTTCCATATATTTTCCTCGCGCACACGGCGCCCAGGGGGCAGGACGAACACAGCGGGACGGTCTTTCTGCAGAAATCCTTGCCCAGCTTCACCAGCAGCGCGTGATACTCATTATACATTTTTACGTCGGGCGGGAGGCCCCGCTCGAACAGTTCCTTCCAGCCGTCATAAGAAAGGTCCTCTGCCGCTCCGGCGCGGGAGGCGATGCGCCGGGTATAGGCGTCTATTACAAAGGAGGCCTTGCCGGCGGCGTAGAGGACCATGGAATCAGCCGTCTCCGGGCCTACCCCCTTGTATGAAAGCAGCTCAGCGCGCAGCGCCGCGGCCGGCGCGGCGCAAAACCATTCCGCCAGCCCTTCCGGGTGCTCGCGCAGGACCCTGGCGCAGAATCCCTTCAGCCGCCGGGCTTTCTGCCGGTAATATCCGCTGGGACGCAAAGCTTTTTCAAGCGCGGGCAGGGGACAGGAAGCTATCGCTTCCACGGACAGCAGCCGTGCCCTGCTCAACGCCTCCAGCGCTTTCTCCACGTTCTTCCAGGAAGTGTTCTGGGTCAGGATGGCTCCGGCGCAGATCTCGAACCTGCCGGCGCCGGACAGAGGACCATAGGACGCCGGAGTATAGACGGGTGCGTGCGCGCCCGGGGGCGTGACCGGCCACCAGCCCTGCGGGCCGAAAGCCTTGAGCAGGCGGGAATAGATCTTTCTCAGGATTGCGGAAGAAGCCGCTTGATCTCCCGGAGCAGGTCTTCCAGGTTGTACGGCTTTTTCATGAAGTTGCGCGCGCCGCATTGTTTGGCCTTCTCTATGCTCTCCGGCTTGTCCAGCGTGGAAATGATAAGTATCGGGACGTGCCTGGTGAGATTGTCGCGCATCAGCGCGTTGCAGACGTCGAAACCGTTAAGCTTGGGCAGCAGCAGGTCCAGCAGGATCAGGTCCGGCTTCTCCCGCCTGGCCATGGCCAGCCCGGCCACCCCGTCGGAGGCGTGCAGGACGGTATGCCCCTCGGCCGCCAGGACTTCCTTCAGCACGGTGGAGGCGGCCTTGCTGTCCTCTATCATCACGATCTTGTGCCCGCTCATCCCGCCCTCCCCGGCCGGTAGCAGCCGGCCAGTTCGATATAAACCTTTTCGGACTTCACCAGGGCGGCGCACTCGTCGTCGGTAAGCGGCCTTTTGACCTTGCCGGGCGCGCCCATCACCATGCTGCGCGGCGGTATTTTTGACCCCGGGGTCACCACGGCGCCGGCGGCGATAATGCAGTATTCCCCTATCTCGCAGTCCATCACCACGGAGCCCATGCCGATCAGGCAATGGGAGCCCACCACGGAACCGTGGATGATGGCAGAATGCCCCACGGTGACGCCTTCGCCGATCACGACGGGCAGGTCCTTGTTGGGGTGCAGCACGGCCAGGTCCTGGATATTGGTGCCGCGGCCTATCGTGATGGGTTCCACGTCGGCCCGTATCACCGCCCCCGGCCAGACCGAGACTTCGTCGGCGAGCTTTACCCTGCCTATCAGGCAGGCGGAGGGATGGACCCAGGCGCCGGGCGGCACCTCGGGCGCGCTATTTAGGAATTTCTCTATCGGCATGGTTTCCTTTCTGGCGGGGCTCCGCCGCGTAATCATACTCGGGCTCCGACATGCGCAGGCCCCAGTAGATGAAAATGCTGCCGAAGGCCGGGATCAGATAGTAGAAGAGCCGGAAGATCAGGCTGGCGGTGAGAGCCTGGCCCAACGGTATCCCCATGCCGGAATAGGCGGCCGTCATGGCGGCTTCCATGGCGCCGAGCCCGCCCGGCAGGATGGGGATCACCGTCATGATCTGCCCGAGGGCGAAGCCTATGATCAGGGTGCTGGTATGCATATGCGTGCCCAGGGCCTGGAAGGCGAAATGAAGAATAAGGATATTGCAGATCCAGTCGAGGCAGATGTAGGCGGCCACCACTGGCAGCTCATAGCGCCGAGCCTGGATGGTGTGGATGCCCTTGGCCAGTTCGGATTCGAACTCTATGAAAGTCTCTTCGGGGATCTCTTTTTTGGAGAAGGCGTACAGGATATGGTTGACCAGGCTGTAGATCTTGCGGGCCCAGACGGAGCGCAGTTCGTGGTGGAAGAACAGCAGCACCAGGATGAAGGCGAAGGAGAGCACGGCCAGCACGCCGGCTATCCCCTCGAAAAAGCTCATCCCCGAGCCGGTGGACTTGACCATCTGCAGGACCATGCCTTCCACGATGATCAGGGAAAGCACCAGGTAGATGAACACGCTTATCACCACGGAGGAGGTTACGCTGATGCCGTAGGGGATATTGCGCTTGCTCAGCAGGTGGGCGCGCGTGGCGAAGCCGCTGACCCCGCCGGAAGAAACGAAATAGTTCACCGTGGTGGAGACGTAAGCTATGCCGATAGCCTCCCAGAAGGGCAGCTTGTGCCCCAGGATCTTGAGCACCTCCCACATGGAAAGGCCGATGAAGATATAGCTTACCACCGAGAAAAGGAAAGAGAGGAAAAGGTAAAAGGGTTTGGCGGTCTTTATCGTTTCAACGATGGCCTCAAGGTTGGGATAGACCAGCCCGCCGAGGATGACCAGCGACACGAGGATAGGCGCGTAGATAAGCAGCTTTTTCTTGAGGTCCGCTCTTCGCATATGTGATAAAATATACCTGCCGCACTTTACTAACTGCCCCCTCGCGGCGCTTATATACTATTGTAAATCTTTCCGGCGTTCAATAAAAGGGCCATGTCCACAAAAAGATTCGATTTTCTCGTGATCGGCAGCGGCGTAGCCGGCCTTTTGGCGGCCGAAAAGCTGGCCAAAGCCGGGACGGTGGCCGTGATCACCAAACGCGCGCCCGAGATCTCGAACACGAACCTCGCCCAGGGCGGCATCGCCGCCGTCACCGCGGTGGAGGACAATTTCGACCTGCATATAGCCGATACGCTGCGCACCGGCGCCGGCCTTTCCGACACGGAGATAGTAAAGCTTACCGTTATGGAAGGCCCCGAGCGGGTGCGGGAACTGGTGGCCCTGGGCACGGAATTCAGCCGCCGGAAGGGCTTTTTCGAGCTCGGGCTGGAAGGCGGGCACTCGCGCCGCCGCATCCTGCACGCGGCCGACGCTACCGGCCGCGAGATAGAGCACACCCTGCTGAAGGCCTGCCGGCGCGATAAGAACATCAAATTCTTCCCCGGCTTCGCGGCCGTGGACCTGATCCTGCGGGGCCGCCCGGCGCGCACCCGCCCGCAGAAGAACGTCTGCCTCGGCGTTTACGCCCTGGAAGCCGCCACCGGCAAGGTGCACAGCTTCCTGGCCGGGAGCACACTGCTGGCCTCGGGCGGGGCCGGAAAAGTATACCGCTACACCACCAACCCGGACGTGGCCACCGGCGACGGCATGGCCATGGCCTACCGGGCCGGGCTGCGGCTGCTGAACATGGAGTTCGTGCAGTTCCACCCCACCTGCCTCTACCACCCGCAGGAAAAATCCTTCCTTATCTCCGAAGCCCTGCGCGGGGAGGGCGGCATCCTGCGCGGGGCCTCCGGCGAGGCCTTCATGAAGAAGTATTCCCCCGACCGGGAGCTGGCGCCGCGCGACATCGTGGCCCGCGCGATAGACGCTGAGCTCAAGCGCACCGGCGCCGACTGCGTGTACCTCGACATGACCCATTTAAGCGCCGCTTTCCTTAAAAAGCGGTTCCCCACCATCCACGCTAAATGTCTGCAGCTGGGCATAGATATCACCCGGCAGCCGATCCCGGTGGTGCCGGCGGCGCATTTCTTCTGCGGCGGCGTGGAGACCGACCGCAACGGGCGCACCGCCCTGCCCGGGCTTTACGCGGCCGGCGAAACGGCGCATACCGGCCTGCACGGCGCCAACCGCCTGGCCTCCAATTCCCTGCTGGAGGCCTGCGTCTTCTCGCACCGGGCGGCGCAGGCCATCATGGCCGACGGCCGCAGCCTGCCGCGCGGGGCCGCCCCCGTGCCGTGGCAGACCGGCAACGCGCGCCCCTCCGACGAGGCCGTCATCATCAGCCATAACTGGGACGAGATCCGCACGCTGATGTGGAACTACGTGGGCATAGTGCGCAGCAATAAGCGCCTGGACCGCGCGCGCGCCCGCGTGAAGATAATTTCCGACGAGATCGTGAAATACTACTGGGATTTCCTGCTGACCACGGACCTGCTGGAACTGCGCAATATCGCCTGCCTGGCCGGCGTGATAATACGCTCGGCGGCCGGCCGCAGGGAAAGCCGCGGCCTGCATTTTACGGTGGATTACCCGGCAGCCTCTAAGAAGTTCCTGAAGCCCACGGCGGCGGACAGGTATCACTAACGACCATGGACAAACTCATAATCAGCGGCGCCCGCTCGCACAATCTCAAGAACGTCAGCGTGGAGATCCCCAAGAACCGGCTGGTGGTGATCACCGGGCTTTCCGGCTCGGGCAAATCCACGCTGGCCTTCGACACGATCTACGCCGAGGGCCAGCGCCGCTACGTGGAATCCCTGTCCGCCTACGCCCGGCAGTTCCTGGAGCAGATGGACAAGCCCGACGTGGATTCCATCGAGGGCCTTTCCCCCGCCATCGCCATCCAGCAGCACAGCCCGTCCAAGAACCCCCGCTCCACCGTGGGCACGGTGACGGAGATCTACGACTACCTGCGCCTCCTTTTCGCCAAGGCGGGGCGCCCCTTCTGTCCTTCCTGCCGCCGCCCCATCAAGGCCTGGTCGGCCCAGGGCATAACCGCGGAGATCACGGCGAAGTACGCCGGCAAGAAGATCCGCATCTTCTCCCCGCTCGTGCGCGGCCGCAGCGGCACCTACGAGGAGCTGTTTTCCCGCCTGCGCAAAGCCGGCTTCACCAAGGCGCGGGCGGACGGCAAGGTCTTCCAGCTAGAGAGCCCGCCGGCCCTCAAGCGCTACGTCAAACACGACATCGACCTGTTCGTGGACGAATTTACCGTCTCCAAAGACGACCGCGAACGCCTCGGCGAGGCCGTCGAGCTGGCGCTGGCGCAGTCGAAAGGCCTGCTCAGCGCGGAGGAGGCCGGCAAGGCTTCCGGCGACCTCTACAGCGAAAAGAACGCCTGCCCCTCCTGCGGCCTCAGCTTCCCTGAGCTGGAGCCCAGGCTTTTCTCCTTTAATTCCCCCCATGGGGCCTGCCCGGAGTGCGACGGGCTGGGCGTAAAGATAGAGATCGCCGCCGACCTGGTCGTGCCCGACGAGTCCCTGTCCGTCAACGGCGGCGCGCTGCAGGCCTGGGCCAACCCCGTCACCACGCGCACGCACAGGTGGAAAGGCGCCTGGTCGGGGTACTACTCGGAAATGCTCACCGCCGCGGCTAAAGAAAGCGGCATAGACCTTAACAAGCCCTGGCAGGACCTGCCCAAAGCCCACCGCGACCTCCTGCTTCACGGCAGCGGGGCTTTCGAGGGCGTCGTTACCAACCTCAAGCGCCGCCACACCGAAAGCGAATCCGATTTCGTAAAAGAAGAGATCTACACCAAGTTCATGCGCGAAGCCGTCTGCCCTAAGTGCAGGGGCCTCAGGCTGAAGCCTGAAGCCCTGAGCGTGCTGGTGGACGGCAGGAATATAGCCCAGCTGGCGGCGCTGCCCATAGCCGCCGCCAGGCAGGCCATGACCGCGCCGGACCTGACGGACACGGAAAAGGCCATCGCGCGGCTTATCCTCAAGGAGATAAATTCCCGCCTGAACTTCCTTAACGACGTCGGGCTTGGCTACATTTCCATGGACCGCCGCTCGGAAACCCTGTCCGGCGGCGAGGCCCAGCGCATACAGCTGGCCACGCAGATAGGCTCCGGCCTTACCGGCGTGCTTTACGTGCTGGACGAGCCTACGATAGGCCTGCACCAGCGCGACAATGCCAAACTGATAAACACCCTGAAATCCCTGCGCGACATCGGCAACACCCTGCTGGTGGTGGAGCACGACGAAGCCGTGATCCGCGCCTCCGACCACGTGATAGACCTGGGGCCGGGCGCGGGCCTGGCCGGCGGCCGGATAGTGGCGCAGGGCACCCCGGCGGAGATAATGAAAGACAAGAACTCCGTGACGGGCCCCTACCTGAGCGGCGAAAGCCAGACCACGCTTAAAAGGGAGCTGCGCCCCCCCTCCGGGAAATTCCTGGAATTTACCGGGGCGCGGCAGTTCAACCTCAAGGAGATAGACGTAAAGATCCCGCTGGGCCTGTTCGTCAGCATCTGCGGCGTCTCCGGCTCGGGCAAATCCACGCTGCTCTACGAGATAGTCTACAAGGCGCTGGCGCGGGAGCTCTACAAGTCCAAAGAGGAACCGGGCGCCTTCCGCTCCATGAAAGGGGCGCAGCACATAGACAAGGTCATAATCGTGGACCAGTCCCCCATCGGGCGCACTCCCAGGTCCAACCCCTCTACGTACAGCGGCGTGTTCAACCACATAAGGGACCTCTTCGCGGCCCTGCCCGAGGCGAAGCGGCGCGGCTACGAGCCCGGGCGCTTTTCCTTCAACGTGAAGGGCGGCCGCTGCGAGACCTGCCAGGGCGACGGCACGATAAAGATCCAGATGCAGTTCCTGCCCGACGTCTACGTGAAATGCGACGAATGCGGGGGCAAGCGCTTCAACGACGATACCCTGGCGGTGAAGTTCAAGGGCAGGAGCATCGCCGACGTGCTGGACCTCTCGGTGGAGGAGGCCTGCGCGCTTTTCGCGGATATCCCGCGCATCTCCAAGATCCTGGCCACCATGCGCGAGGTGGGGCTGGATTACCTGAAGCTGGGGCAGAGCGCCACTACGCTCTCCGGCGGCGAGGCGCAGCGCCTGAAGCTGGCCGAGCAGCTGGCCAAGCGCGCCACGGGCCGCACCCTTTACATCCTCGACGAGCCCACCACGGGGCTGCATTTCGCCGACGTGGGCAAGCTCCTGAAGGTGCTGCACCGTCTTACGGACGCGGGCAACACCGTGCTGGTGATAGAGCACAACCTGGACGTCATCGCGGCTTCGGACTGGCTGGTGGAGCTGGGGCCGGAAGGCGGCGACGGCGGCGGGCGGCTGGTCTTCTCCGGCCCCGTCTGCGACGCCCTGAAGGTAAAAGGCTCCCACACCGGCAAATACCTGAAAGAACACCTCGCCCTGAAAAAACCCGGCATCTGCTGACCCCTCCCCTGCCGGCCGTGTGCCGCAGGGGCCGGAACGCAAACCGCGCGGGGACCTGTCGCTTGCGCTCCATCCGGCACACCGTGCCTCGCTCATCCTCCGGCCTCGGCGCTATGCAAGCCTCGGCCTCCGGAAGGGTTTGCTTATCCGGCCCCTGCGGCGCACGGCGGTCCGTCCCTCCAAAGAATACTGCGCAAGCCTGCGGCCGTCGAGCGGAGAGGGTTAGCAAAACCTTCCGACGACCGAGCCTTGCGTAAGCGGCGAGGGAGGAGGATGAGCGACGGCCACGGTGTGGCCTAGCGCGTTTTGATAACCCTCTCCGCTCGACGGCCGCCGGATGCAGCGCATCCGATACATCGAGCGGCTTTCTATAATATAGTTATTTCTTCAGGCCGAACTGGGTGAAGGTGTAGGAGGAGAACTGCATGGGCTTGAAGGTGAAGCTGTTGGAGTTCGACGAGAGGGACGTGCCGTTACTGGCTGGCTTGGCGCCGTATTCTTCCAGCCAGGCGTTCCACCGGCGCGCGAAATCGCGCCGGTCGTTGATGCGGTAGGTCTTCCACAGGGCCGTCTTCACGTCCGCGCCGTCGCGCAGCGCGGAGCAGAAGTTCTTGAACTGCAGCCGGGTGTTGGGCTTATAGAGGAAGGAGACCGTGGCGAAAGACTGCAGGTACCAGTCGGAAATGGCGGCGTCGGTCTTGATATCGTCGAGCTTCGCGTCGAAGAATTTCTCGGGCGGGATGCGCCGGTCCACGGGAAAATAGGTGAGCGCCCGCGACCAGGGCCCCCCTTCCGGGAAGACCACGTCCTCGAGATACACCGCCAGCCCCTCGTTAAGCCACTGCGGGGAATAGGTGAGCTTCTCCGCGAAATAGCCCTCGAAATACAGGTGCCCCAGCTCGTGGGCTATGGTAGCCTTCAGCTTGGTGAGGTCCCCGTTGTCATACACAACTACGGTCTTTTTCGCGGAATAGGCCAGGCCCTTGGACCATTTCGGGGGAGCGAATTCCCCCTGCTGGTAGGAGGCCTGCGAAGCGTAGATGTAGATCTTGGCCTTTTCCCGGGTCATCCACGGCGCGAACATGGACATGGTGAGCCTGGTGGCCGAGTACATGCGCTCCAGCTCCAGGATTATGGAGCTGGGCGACCAGGCGGATTCGTAGAGCACTTCGAAGTGCGGCGAGGATTTTACGTGCCAGTTGGACACTTTGGGGGCGGCGCCTATCTCCGCGCCGAAGGCGGCGGAGGCCGTAAGAAGCAGGCAGCAGAGGAGAGGTCGCATCATCAGGGTAATGTTCCAAAGACAAAAAAAACGCCGGCTGTCCGCCGGCCCGGGCGCCTTCTTCCGCGCGCCGTCAATCCTGCTCCGTAGATATCTGCATCTGCGTCCCGCTTACGACTATGGATACGGTCTTAGCGTCCATGGTCGTGCTGTCATTTGCGGGAGTGCCGGTATTCCATTTGGCGAACTTCATCATGGCATAACCCGTGGTATGCGTAGTGGCGACATTCTTGCGGTAAACCCTGGTGGCAAGAGAATAACGCTGCAACACCCATGACATGATCATCACGGAAATATACGCCAGCAGCATGGACACGATCAAAGTCTGCAGGAGGATGGCGCCCTTTCTCCACGAGCGTGAAATATTCATAAATTACCCTGGTATAGTGTAGCAGAGAAACCACCCGTTTTCAAGGCTATGCCGGGTGCCGGCTAAAAAAGGCGGCGCGCCGGACATGTCTGCGGTTGCGGCGGGTCAGTTGGGGCGGGATACCGAGAAAGTGCTCTGAAGGGTGAAATTCACGTTGCGCTGAAGCGTGGTCAGGCCTCCAGTAGGTGCCCACTTGCCGGTCACGCTCACCCGCACGGCCATATTGTCGTTCACGCCCTCGGCGGACCTTCTGGAAAAAACATCATTGTTGGGGTAATACAGAGAGGAAGACATCAATTGTACCCAGGTCCCGCTGCCCCCGCTCCCACAGACTGCGGGATAAGGCAGCGCGTTGCCGCAGGTTCCCGCCAGTGAACCGCTCGGGGGGCAGGCGCAGGCCCCGTTCGCGCCGACGGTGGCACTATTGTACCAGAAATTGCTGCCTTCCGCGCAGAAGTAATGGGCCACAACGGGAACACCGGTCTTTACGGGATAGCAGCCTGTTAGCTGGTCAACGTTCGCCGCCAGGGACAATATGTTGCCTTTCGCGCCCGCTAGCGGAGAATCTATGCGAGTAGCCTGAGCCATGACATTGTTTATGGCACGCATGGACACCGTAACACCACCTTTTACGAAGTTGCCGCGGTAATTCTGGAACATGGCACGGTTGGCGGTGGAATAGATGGAAGCCATAGCGGCGGACATGAAGCCGAAGATCAGGATCGCCACCATCAATTCCATCAGTGTGAAAGCGCTTCTCTTTTTCATATTCAGTCCGGGTATATCAGCGAAAAACTCACTTGTTTGCAGTCCGTAGTGTTGCCGCCGCCAAATCCGCAATTGGGGCTTGGAGTTGCGACCGTATACGTAAACCTACAGGTAGAGCTGCCCGCGGAGCAGGTTACGCACCCCGGATTAAGTGTCGGGTTGCCTGGATCCCCGACGACATAGGGACAGGTCAACAAAGATGAAATATCGTGAAGACCGTTTTGAAGCGCCCAGACCCCGCTGGAGTCCGCGGACCATTTTCCGGCATTCGGGACATAAGCGGACTCGGTCGGAACGGCGCTGACATAGTTTTTCAAGGTTTCCTGCGCTCGCTTCAGCATCAGCGCGGCAGCCTCGCGCTTGTCGGACCTGGCAGTGGAAATGGTGGTGGTCAGGACAACAGAGAAGACGGCCGTGGCGCTGATCGCGGCTATCATAGTGGCCACAACCACTTCTATGAGTGTCTGGCCTTTTCTTTTAGTCATATCCCCCCCCTACATGCCCGGACAGCGGGCGAGGCACCTATTTTATTGCATCTTCCTGTGCCGTCTATATAGTAACCCCAGGAAGAATAAGTGCCGCTTTTACGCTTGGTACAGGCGAATCCGGACCCTCCGCAGGTGCAGGAACCGTTGCAAGTATAGAACCAGTAGGGAGATCCGGAGGTGGAAGTGCCCCAGTCCATATCGGCGACATAGCCCTTGGTGACAAGAGGATGTGAACTGCCGAGAGCACTGCCGTTGGTGCAGTTGCCCGTAGCTCCGGGATTATCCAATATGCACATCCGGTTTGCGTTGGCCACCATCACCACAAGGCCGGCGGCAGCGGTCGCCATGGAGGACTCTTTGGTTTTCATGTACTGCGGGACCGCCACTGTAGCCAGTATCCCCACAATAAGGACCACCACCATAAGTTCCATGAGGGTAAAACCATTTCTATGTTTTTTCATACGCTATATCCCTCCCGGGTGGTCCTACTTCGCGGAGCCGATTTGTGACAGCTGGAAGATGGGCATGAAGATGCTCATAACGATGACAGCTATCAGGCCACCGATCCCCACCACGAGTATCGGGTCGATTATCGAGGTGAACCGGCGGATGAACTGGTCGATCTGTTCCTGGTAATATTTAGACAGCACCACTATGATGTCGGGCAGCTTGCCGGACTCCTCGCCCATCCACATCATCTCCGTGACCATCGGCGGGAAGATCGCGGTCTTCTTGAAGGATTCCGAAATGGAACGGCCGCTGGCGATGTCGTTCTTGGCTTTCTTCAGCGCATCCTGGAAGATGAGGTTCTTCTTGAAGGACCCCTCCAGCACCGAGACGGCGTTGAGGATGCTGACGCCGGAACGTATCAGCGTCGACATCGTGGTGAGCATGCGCTCGATCTGCATGCTCTTGAGCAGGTCCCCGACCAGCGGGATACCGAACTGGATATGGTTCCAGGTCAGACGTCCCGGCGGCGTGGCTATGTAGGCCCGGAAAGCGAAGATCGAGCCCGTGCCGATGACCAGCATCAGCACGAAATATTTGGTGGCGAAGCTGGAGATCTGAAGGATGATGCTGGTGAGGACAGGCAGCTGCAGGTTGAAGTCTCGGAAAATAGCGGCGAAGACCGGTACGATGTAGATGATGAAGTAGGCGAGCACACCTCCCGACATCGTCATCAGTACCGCCGGGTAGGCGATGGCCGTTATGAGCTTGGATTTAATGCCTTCCTGGGCTTCGTTATACGCGGTGATCTGGCGCAGCACGGCGGGCAGCTGGCCCGAGACCTCGCCGGCCTGCACCAGCGAGACCCAGATCTCGTCGAAGACCTTGGGATGTTTTTCCAGCGCCTTGTGCAGGGTGCCGCCGGCCGATACTTCCTTGGTCACGGCGGAAAGCACGGACCCCAGGGCTTTGTTGTCGGCGTGTTCGGAAAGCAGGGAAAGGGCCCGGACCAGCGGGATGCCGCCGCCTATCAGCGTGGACATCTGTTCGCCGAAAAAGACCAGCTCGCGGCCGGAGATGCTCCCCCCGCCTCCTTTCATGCTGAGGACGCCTTTGGACTTTGTGTCTTCGGAATGTATGGACAGGATGAACAGGCCCTTGTTCTGAAGAGCCTGTACCGCGCCGTCCTCATCGTCGGCGGCGACCGCCCCGGTGGTTACCGTGCCCTGCGCGTCCTGTACTGTATAGATGTAGCGTCCCATAGTGTCCCTAACCTGAATTTACATCATTGCCGCCCCGCTGTCAAGGCTATGCCGGGTGCCGTATAAAGACGCTATGCGTTTCAGACGGCCAAGGCTATGCCGGGTGCCGTATAAAAGCGCTATGCGCCCCAGACGGCCAAGGCTATGCCCGGGTGGTTCCGGAGCGCCTAGCGCTCCGTAACGGTCACCGAAAGCATGTCCTCAACTGAGGTTACCCCGCCCATGACCTTGCGCCAGCCGCTGGCCCGCAGGTTCCAGGCCCCGCCCTTCGCGGCCTCCACGGCTATCCTCTGGACGTCGGCGTCCTTGTAAATGATGCGCTTCATCGCTTCGGTGTTGAAATAGACCTCGTAAATGGCCTTCCGGCCTTTATAGCCCATGTTGTTGCATTTGGGACAGCCCCTGGGTTTATAAAAGGTCATCCTGGACGTATCCGGCAGGGGGCTGAGCATACACTCCGCGGAGAACTGGTCGATCTCTTCCTGCGGCGGGCGGTAAGCCATCTTGCATTCCGGGCAGAGCTGGCGCACCAGGCGCTGGGCCGCCAGACACAGCAGGGTGCTCGCGAGGAGGTACCGCTCTATGCCCATGTCCAGCAGGCGCGGGATAGCTTCCAGCGCGCTGTTGGTGTGCAGCGTGGATAGCACAAGGTGACCGGTCATGGCGGCTTTCAGGCACGCCTCGGCCGTTTCGTTATCGCGGACCTCGCCGACCAGGATGACGTCGGGGTCCTGGCGGAGGAAGGAGCGCAGCCCCGAGGCCATGGTAAGGCCTATGGCGGGCTTCACCTGCACCTGGCTGATGCCCTCCATCTTGATTTCGACGGGGTCTTCCAGCGTCATGATGTTGAGTTCTGGCGACTTGATCGTGTTGAGCACGGCGTTGAGCGTGGTGGTCTTGCCCGAACCCGTGGGACCGGTCAGGAAGATGAGGCCGTTGGGGGCGGAGGCCGCTTTCAGGAAGTCCTCCATCTGGCGCTGCTCGAAGCCGATGATCTTGACGTTAAGCTCCACCGAGCCCCTGTCCAGGATACGCATGACCAGCTTTTCGCCGAACACGGTCGGGCAGACGCTTACGCGGATCTCGATGATGCGGTTCTGGTACTTAATGGAAAAGCTGCCGTCCTGCGGCAGGCGCCGCTCGGAAATATCCAGCTTTGAAAGGATCTTTACGCGCGAGATCATCGCGTCCACCAGTTCGCCGGGAGGAGCGCTGCGCTCGTAGAGCACGCCGTCTATGCGCAGCCGCAGGGAGACCTTCTCGTCGAACTTCTCCAGGTGAATGTCGCTGGTCCGCTCGGAGATGGCCTGCTTCATGATGGCATTGACGAGCTTTATGGACTGGGCGCCCTTGGAGTCGCCGATGATGACCTTGTCGAGGTCAAGCTTTCCGTCGGGGGTTATCGCGTCGCTTTCGGATGCGCCGCCGTCCTTGCCGCCGGAGCCGCCCTCTATCACCCGGTCTATCAGGCTGGTCTGGCCCTGGTAGAAAGAGTCTATCACCTTCAGGATCTGGGCCTTGGTGGAGATGAAGAGCTGGATCTCGCTGCCACACACGAGCTTGACGTTGTCAAGCATCATGATATTGGTGGGATCGGTCACGGACACGGCTAACACGCCGTTTTCCATAAAAAGCGGGATGACCGCGTTCTCGCGGGCGAATTTCTCCGGAATGATCTTTTCCAGGCCCTGGCCCTTCTCCGGGTTCAGGATCTGGTTCTCTTTGGAAGCGTAGGGGATGCCCAGCTGCTTGCCGAGGGCCTGCGCCACCTGTTCCTCGTTGGCGTAATGCAGCTTAACAAGGGCCTCGCCGATCAGGCCACCCTGCTGTTGCTGGAATTTTAGCGCTTTATTAAGCTTTTCTTCATCTATCCAGCCCGCCTGGATCATTATCTCGCCGAGTTTTTTAGCCATAGATTATAAAGTCTCCCGGGGCCCGGCCCCGGGAGCTGCGGCCGTCCGTTCCCCCCCGTTAGTCCACGAGTATCGTGGGCGTGATAAAGATAACGAGGTCCGTATTGCTCCGCGTGGAGCTGATGCTGGTGAACAGCCAGCCGAGTATCGGTATGTAACCGAGCAGAGGCACTTTCCTCACGGTCTTGGTCTCGTTTGAAGAAAGCATACCGCCGATGACCACGGTCTGGCCGTTCTTCACGCGCACCATGGTGGAGGCTCCGCGGCTGACCGGGTCGTACACGGTGGCGCCGTTAACGGTCACGGCTGAGGCGATGACATCCGAATAAGAGGGCTGGACTATAAGGGTCACATAACCTTCTTTATTGACCTGGGGCGTAACCTTGAGCGTGAGGCCTACGCGGCGGCGCTCCACGCCGGTGGAAGAAGACCCCGAAGCTCCGCCGGCTGACTGTGTGGTGCTCTGCACCCCGGTAGCCGCGTCCTTGGCTATGGTTATCAGCGCGGTCTTGTTGTTCATGGCCACTATCTTGGGCTTACCCAGGTAGCGCGCCTCGCCTTTGGCGATCAGGGCGCGGAAAGTGGCCTGCAGTTGGGCCAGGCTGAAGATGCCGTAGTAAACGCCCTTGCTGCTCTGCTGCCCAGTGGCGAAGATGGTGCTCATGGTGCCGCCGCTGCTGCCGCTGCTGCCGCTGCTGCTGTCGCCGCTGGAAGCGGACGCCCCGGTATCTGTAGTGTTAGGGAAGAACTGCTTCCAGGAATCGCCTGAATAGAAGCCGGGGCGCAGGCCGTAATCCGTAAGGCGGGCCGGGCCGGCGAAATAAGCCATTTCGCCGCGGGAGCCGCCCCACTCTATCCCCAGCTCGTTTACGCGCTCGGTGTTGATCTCGACAATCTGTGCCTCAATGAGGATCTGCGGAGCTTTTTTATCCAGCTCGGCGATGATCTGTTCCACCTGGGGGAAGACCTCCGGCACATCGGTGACTATCAGGGTGTTGGTGCGCGGGTCTGTGGAGATCTTTCCGTTCTTCTTGGACAGGACACTGCGCACGATGCCTATTATCGCTATGCCGCTCGTCCTTTCCCGATCGTCACTGTTGGCGGAGGGGGCCGAGTTCCCGCCCCCGGGGACGCTGTTGTCTCCGGAAGACACATCCTGTGAGGTTATTGCGGTGGCATCCTCGGCGCTGGAGGCGATAGGGATAAGCGGAATATAGTTGAGCGTATAGATCTTCGTGATAAGGTTCGGCATATCGGCCGAACGCTTCTGGACGACGTAGGTGTTGCTTTTGCCGATGCGCTGATAAGTAAGGCCCTTTACCCTGAGCAGCAGTTCCAGCGCTTCGCGCACGGTGGTCTTTCTCAGGAACACGGTTATCGTCTTGGCCTCAAGCCCTTCGGTTATGATGAAGTTGACGCGCGACTGGGCTGAAACCACGTCGAGGAAAGTGGACAGCGGGGCGGCCTTGAGGCGGATGGGGCCTATCTTACGGTCGAGCGGAGAAACGGATTCGGCCTCTTCGTACATCGGGGCGTCCTTCGAGGCGGCGCCGCCTATGCGGACGGAATCTATCGGCGAGCCCGGCATCGCGGCCTGCGGCATGGTGGTAGGCGGAGGCGCGTCCGAATCCTGAGCCGGGGGCTGCTGCTGGGGCTGCTCTTCCAGCATCGGCCCTCCCTCCTCGCCGCCGGGGCCCTGCAGGTCCTGGTTGAAGTCCTGAGCGAAGAGCGAAGCAACAGGGAAAGCGGCCTGTTGGAGAAGTAACACCCAAGCCAGCAAAATCTTTATAGTCTTCATAATACCGCCTCCGTTATCCGTTACTATTATATGTTAATTACCGCGCACCCGCGACAGCTCAGCGCATCGGAACAGTAATTCTCTTTCCTTTGTGCTCCACGATTATATAGTCCGTGGCCACTTTCAAGATCTTCGCCCCGTAGATCATCTGCCCGACGGCGTACATCTCGCCGTTGATAATGGCGGCATTGCCGACTATCCCCTGAAGCCGTATCCGGCTGGCGACGCTGGTCTCCCTGTTGCGCCTGGCTTCCTGCGCGAGGCGGTCTCGTTCCGTCTGCAGGCGTTCCTGCTCGTTCTGCCGTATTTTATAGTAGTCCTGCGGGGAAAGGGTCGGATCCCTCGTAGTTCTGGGGCGATACCAGGAAATCTGGGTGAAGGTGGAAACAGCCGCGGGCTGCGCCGCCGCCGGGGTGGAAGTTGAAGGCTGTACGGGAGCCTGGGCCGCAGCCGCGGGTTGCGACGGAGGAGGAGCCGAAGCCGAAGGCTGCGCCTGGGCCGAAACCGGAGACTGCGCCATGACCGGGAGCGAAACCGCGGACTGCGACGGGGCAGCGGCGCCCTGTGCCGCCGACGGGGACGGTTGCGGCTTTACCTGCTGCTCAGACGGAGGGAAGACGCTGGTAGCCGGGGAGGACGATTGTATGCTTTCGGCAGCGGACTGCTGCTTGTTCTTTTCCCACCAGTTATAGAACAGGAAAGAGGGCACGGCCAGTACGGCCAGCATCAGCATCCAGCCGAAGAAGGCGCTCATGCTTTTCATATGGCAACGCCTCCTTTTTTTGGGAATATGGTGGAAAGTTTAATGGTAACCTTGACCCTTCCCGACTCGGGGTCTTTATTCACCACCAGCGCGACGATCCGCAGGAAATTGCTGGTATTCTCCACCTCAGCCAGCCATTTGCCCACCGTCGCGTAGTCGCTGGTGAACTGAACCTGCCGGTAAACCAGCAGGAAATTGCCGGATTCTTCCTCCGTCTGTTCGGTTATGGCGTCGAAAGAGATGTTATGGTTCTTCGCGGTGCTGGCAAGCAGCGAGTTCAGCCAGTCGTCCTTCTCCTTCAGCGGCGGGAGCTTGCGCTGGAAGCCGGCCAGCCGGCTCCGGGAATCCTGGTAATCACCGGCGCTCTCGGCGATGGCGCGGCCTCTCTGGATCTCGACATTGCCGTTCTCTATCTTGGAGCTGAGCGGGTTGTAAACTAAAACATAAATGACCAGGATCAGCGGGACGGTTATGGTCAGCGGTTTTTTGAACGGCGCCATGCCTTTTTCGGCATAAATAGCCATCATGGTATCGGTCATTTCCGTGAAGAAAGACTTGAACCGGGTAAAGTACTCTTTTACGTCTATATCCGTCATATTAGTTACGCTTGCCTACGCAGTTTATCGTAAATTCCCCGGCCTCGGGGCCTTTTTTCATCATGTCCGGCCTGAAGCCGGCGGCGCCGAAAGTCTCCTCCGAAATGATCTTCAGGTCGATCGTGGAGGGAGAGGCAAACGACTTGAATTCCGGGGCGGCCTTCAAGGATTTCATGAAGTTGTTGGCCACGCTGTTCTTGCGCTCTTTTTTCAAGAACGTCTCGCCCCTGATCGTAAGGTCCCTGCCGCCCCCCTGCACCTGGGAAATGGGATAAGTGTTGTTGTAGCGTATTTCCTGCACCCACAGGTCCGGCGAAATGAGGTCGGCTATTGCGGATAATTTGGGCGCGATGACGTCGGTATTAGAGAGCAGCAGGTTGAGCGTCTGCGCGTTCGTCCGCATCATATCTATCTGCAGCTTGATCGTTTCGGGGTCCAACCCCTGAAGCTCGGGGACGTTTTCCACCTGGGAGCGGATAGAAGCTAGTTCCGAATTAACCTTGAACAGCTTTAACTGGCTGATGATGGAAAGAAGCAGCAGGAAACCGCCCAGGACCAGGGCTATGTTCCAGATGTAATTCTGCACGGCCTTTTCCGTGTTGATCGCGGCGCTGAGGCCGGAGATATCCAGTTTGAGCTTGCCGGCGGCCTTGTCGCGGATGGCGGCGCCAACCGCGAACAGGCCCGTAGAGGAGCTGTCTTTCATGCCGCAGAGCGCGGCCGGGTCCCACAGCACTACGGGGATGGTCTCGGCTTCCTTCTCGGCCGGCGCCTTCCAGCCTTCGGCGCCTTCGCCGCTCAGGCAGATGTTCTTATAGGCCTTGCCGCCCACATACCTGTCCACGAACTGCACCGCGCCTTTCAGGTCGAGCCGACGGCGCTCGCTCATCGTCCCCGAGGGATCGCCTTCGGTCTCCCGGTAAAGCACCGGATAACCGCCGTGGGAGAACAGCATGGAATTGCCGCCCCCGGAAAAATGCAAGTAGCCTTTGACGTCGTGGTCTTTGGGGTCGATAAAGCCGAAAAGCCGTTCGAGGGAAGCGGGGGTTATTTCCACGGTAGACAGGTCAAGCCCGGCGCTCTTCAGCGTATTAATTATGAACTCCACGCTCTTGCGCTGGGTAAGGCCGAACAGCACGCCCAGCTTCTTGCCCCCGTCTATCGGGACGGCGTCGAAATCGTAGACGACCTCGTCGAACGAGACCGGGATATATTTCTTGGACTCGAGCGGGATGGATTTGTTCCAGAACTTGCGGTCCACGCACGGCATCACGAAATAGCGCAGGATTGCGAACTGCGGCGAAAGGGTCACCACCGCCAGCGAGGAATTCCAGCTGACCTGCTTGACCGCCTTGTTGAAGGGAGCTATCCAGGACGCCTTCTCGTTGAAGAAATCGTTATTGAGCGAGAGCGGGCGGAGCATGCCCTCCTTCACGGTAAAGCCCGTGGGGAACCTGACAAGGTGCTCGGGCTCCGGGCGGCCTTCCTTGGAGATCTTTACCTGTGCTATCGCTATCTCCCTCGGGGAGATATAGATGCCCAGCGCGTTCTTGATTTCCGCTTTAGCCATAAAAGATAATTTTACTATATACGACGTGTCCGGGCGTCATTCATTTCCCGTCATTTTGATCTCGACGGTGCTTTTCGGCGAATCCGACACCTTGGATTTTATCTCCATCCTGGCCTGGTCGATCTTGTATTTTTCAGTAAGCCTGGTGGCGACATAATTCACGCGGCTCTCGGCCATGGACTCGGCGTTGGCCTCGCCGGAATAGGCGTAGCCCGTAAGCGCTAAATTGGCCTTGGGATAATACCCCAGGGTCTCCGCCACCTGGGCCAGCTTTTTCTCGCTGTTCGTGGTAATGGTGGCCGTATTTTCCTTGAAATAGATCTTGTAGCTCACCTGCCCGGAGAACTCGGCCCCTCCCCCCTCCGGTCCCTGGGGCGGCGCTTTCGATTCGGCGGCGGGGTCGGCAGCCGGCTCGGCGGGCGCCTCGGCATTTTCCTCTTCCGCCGGCGGCTTTTTCGCGGCCCTGCTTTTTTTGGGCAAAGCCGCTTTTCCTTTCTTTAAAACTTTTCCTTTTTTAAGCGGCAGGGCGCCTTTCTTGAGGAGCTTGCCGGCCTTTCCCCCGGCTCCCGGCTTGAGGGTACGCGTCTTAACGCCGGAGGACGTCACGGTATCGCGCTCCACCTCTCTCTTGGGCGCGGGCCTGGAGGCCATGGCCTTTTCCTCTTCCGGCGTAAGGCGGATGGCGAGGTAGCGGCTCAGGACGGTTTCCCGGCCCTCCACGTCCTTCGCCGTTATCGTAAAGATATATTTCCCTGACGGGTAGGGCGCGCCGAAGAACTTCTTGCGGCCGTTCCAGAAGCTCTGGTTATACTGCGAACCGCTGCCCCCCACCTCCTGGAGCTGCAGGCGGCTGCCGTCCTTCAGTACCTGGAAGACCTGGAAGTTCCACGTAGGCTGCCCGACGGCCGTGTCGAAGACCGAGAATTCCACTACCGCGCCCTCGCCCTTGTGGACCGCTATGGCCGTAGGATACACGCCCAGGGAGACCTTGGGGCCCTTCGTCTGCATATCTTCCCCTTCCTTCAGGCGCGGGTCCTTCTTATAATCAAAAAGTATAAGTATTCCGTTTATGTTGGTCAGCTCTTTCGGGAACTGTATCTCGCTGCCGGTCAGGTTGACCTCCAGGCGGGATTTGGAAACGCCGCGCGCCTCCAGGTAGGAGTTGAGCGCCAGCGCCCTGCGGATGCTCTTTATCTTTACGTCGCCCGAAGCCGAACCCTCGGGGAGGATCAGGCAGTTGGCCCTGCCCAGCGTGAAGATAAGGCCGGCGATGGCGGTAAGTATGGGGTCCGTGCCCGCGCGGAAACCGGTCTCTCCCGCGAAGAAATAACTGGGATCCAGGCTTATCGCCTTGGGCATGCCGTCGCCCATGAAGATGCCGACGGCCTCTGAATGATTGTTCAGGTCCAGCAGGATATCGCGCCGCATCTGCGCTATCTTTGAATTGATCTTGTCGTTTATCGCGTCGCGCTCCTGCCCCGCCTTCTCCCCGGCGGTTTCCTCGTCGTCTTCGGAGGCCGCGGGGTCCGGCGCCATCCTGGGCGCGTCGTCCACGACGCCTTTTTCTTTTTTCTGGACCACGTTCACCGTGCCGCCTTCGCTCGAGCTGTCCTGGATGGTGGGAACGCCGGTGTTCATGCGGGTATTGATCTTGGTGATGTATTCGTTGGCGAGCGCCTTTTCCGAAGGGGAGCCCTTCATGAGTATGTCCATGAAGCGGTCCATCGCCTCGGCGTCTTCTCCCTCGTGGTAAAGCCGGATGGCCTGTTCCATGGAGCGGCTGTTGCCGGACCGCGCGGGCTGCGCCTGCGCCCGGAGACAGGTGACGGAAAGCCCCCACACCGCCGACATCAGCAGCAGGCAGGAAAACGCTCTTTTAAGTCCGCTCATGTTTTTCATCTGTCCGGTCTCCGCAAGCTCCATCTCTCCCCGACAGCTATATTAAACTCATTCCTGTTTGCCTAAATATTACAGGATTGTTACAAAGTTTGTACCGTACCGCCGCCCCCCCCCGTTACCGGGGCAGGCCGGCCAGCCGGGCGGCCACAACGCTGTTGCCCGGCTCTACCTGGAGAAAGCGCTCCCATTCGGCGCGGGCCCTGCGGAAATCCGCCTGCTTCTCGTACACCACGGCCAGGCCGTAGCGCGCCGCGTTGTCGGCGTAATTCTCCGCCAGCACCGCCTCCAGTTCCGCCCTCGCGTCCGCGAGCCGTTCCGTCTTGAAAAAGTATTTAGCCCGCAGCGTCCGCGCCTTGAGGTTCTGCGGCGCGCGCTCCAGCAGGGCCTCTACGCTCTTCCCGGTCCCGGGCGGCAAGCCGGGCCCGTTAAGCGCCTTCGTAATGGAGGAATACGCTTCAAGCCAGTTCAGCGCGGGCTCGGCGGTAACGCCCAGCCGGCGGCAGGTACCCACAAGGTTCTCCGCCAGCATGGGATTTTCCGGAGAGAACATAACGCCGCGGGCGTAGGCCGAACGCGCGGCCGCGTAATTCTGCCTGAGCGTGTAAAAATACCCCAGCGTGTTCCAGGTGTTGCCGTCGTAAGGGGCTACCTTCACCGCCTCTTCGAAATCGGCGGCGGCAGCTTCGGCCAGGGCGGCTTTGTCCGGCATCGACAGATACACTTCGGCCAGCGCCTGCCAGGCCACCGGGTTCAGGGGATTTATAAAGGTCGAGATCCGGAGCTTATCCAGCGCCTCCCGGCCGCGCCCGAGGCGCTTGAGGACTATCGCCAGGTTGAAATAGATCTCGTCGTACCCGGCGTTGGACTTCAGGGCTTCGCCGTAGGCCCAGGCGCCCTTTTCGAGGTCGCCCGTGCGCACATAAGCGTTGCCCATTTCATAGTTGCTGTTAACTTCGCGCGGGTGGGACTTCCAGGCGTTATACAGGTCGGCGGCCGCGCCCGGGAAATTATTGGAGCGCATGGCCTTGAACCCGCTGAAATACCGGATCTCCCTGGTGAACTGCCGCTGCCAGTACCAGCCCCCGGCCAGGCAGCACGCCAGCAGCAGCCACCCCGCCGCCGCGGCCGCGGCGGGACGCTTCCATTGCGGCCGGCCTTCCAGGGCCTGGGCGCCGCCCCCTGCGGCACAGGTGCGGCGCGACAGCGCGCCCGCCACCCACCAGAAGGCCAGCGCGGGCACGGCGAAGTGCAGCGAAACGTTGAGCATGTTATCCACGAGCATCCCCGCAAGGCCCGCTGCCAGGGCCGCCGCCTCGCCGCCGGCTTCGGGAGGGGCCAGGCGGTAAAACCGGTAAAAACCGGCCGCCAGGGCTGCCAGGAGCCACAGGTAGATCCCGAGGCCCAGCAGCCCCGCCTGGGACCACTGCTCCAGTATTTCATTGTGGGCGTTATTGGCGTGGGTGCGTATTTCGCGCGCCGTCGGGAAATTCACCATCAGCCGGCCCTGGAAAAAAGGGTAGAAAAGCTCGAACTGGCCCCAGCCGTTGCCGAGCAGCGGGTTCTCGAGCCCCATCTGCCAGGCGCTCGTCCAGATGAGCAGGCGCTGGTGGAAGGACGCGTACATTTTCTCCCGGCTTACCGTCAGCGTAGCGGCCGACGGGGAACCGAGCCTGGAGGCGCCCTCCGACACGCGCTCGATAAGCCCGGAGCTGAACGGCTTGAGCGAGGCGGACGGCCAGAGGAACATCAGCACCAGGGCCGCCGCGAAGAACCAGGAGAGGAATTTTTTATTGGCAGCGGCCGCGCCGCCGCGCAGGGCGAAAGCGGCGAAGACCAGCAGCCCGGCGGCGGCGCCCAGCCAGGAAGACCTGGTAAGGCTGGCCATCAGCATCCCGCCGAAGGAAAGGAACACCAGGCCGTAATACCAGCGCTTCACCGCCGTATCGGCCCGGATAAGCCGCCAGACGGCCAGCGGCAGCAGCAGGACCACGTACGAGGAAATGAAATTGGGATTGCCGAAGGTGGAAACGGAACGGTTCCCGTACGGGTTCACCAGCTTGGCCCAGATCACTTCGATGTGGAAGTATTCCAGCACGCCGTAGAGCGAAGCTATCGCGCCGACGGAAAGCGCCAGGTGCAGCAGGTCTTCCTGCCGGCAGCGCCGGGTGAGCAGGTACGCCGCGTAGATCCCGGCGCCCCAGACCAGCGCGCCATACGGGTCCGCCAGGTGCGCCAGCAGCCCGGGACCGGCAGCGGGGACCCTCAGCCACGGGAACAGGAACCAGAGCCCTCCCCAGGCCAGGATCAGGGCCAGCCATTTGCCGGCCGGCACTTCCTCGTCGCCGGGGCCGGAGAACGGCAGGCTGAAGGAAAGATAGAAGACCACCAGGCAGTTGACCAGGAAGAACAGGCCGGCGCGCAGGCCCTCGGACAGCATGGCGAGGGCGAAGAAGCGCTCGTGGCCTGCCAGCGAGAATAAAAAGGACAGCAGGTAGGCGGCCGCCAGCGCGGCCATGGGCTTATCTACGGGCGTGCGCGGCAGCAGCCAGGCGCGCCGCTGCATGGAGGCGCGGATATACAGCGCGGCCGCCCCGAGCAGCGCGACGTTAAGCAGGGTTATCTGCAGGTAATAGGGGTTGCGGGTAAGGTCCGTGAAGAACAGCAGCGGGGAGATGAAGAACGCCGCTGTGAGCAGCAAAGCAAGCGGGCCGCGCGGCACCTTCAGGTCGTTCTCTGTTTCCGCCATTTACTTTAGCAGCGGCGGCGGCCCGAGGCCCAGCCTCGCCCGGACTACGGCCAGGTTGCGCCGGGCCTGTTCGAAATTAGGGTCCTTCTCGAGAGCCAGGCGGTAATTTTCGGCGGCTTCCTTGAATTTGCCCAGGCCGTACTGCACGTTGGCCAGATTCGTATAAGCCTCCGGGGAATCGTGGAGATGGCCATCGACGTAGCACTTCCACGCTTCGAGGTTATGCAGGTATTCGCGCTCGGCCGACGGCAGCTGCTGGCGTATGATGTACACCTGCGCCTTGCGGTAATAGTTGAGCGGGTACACCGGGTCCAGCCGCTCGTAGAGGTTGAAGCGCGCCAGGGCCCGGTCGAGATATTCGTCCGCCTCTTTAGGTTTGCCGTTCTTCTGGAGGTATTCGAACATCTTCATGTACATCAGCCCCACCTGGTGGTGCATCTGCACGTAATTGGGGGCTATCGCGCGCACATGCTCGTACGCGTCCATGGCCCTGTCTAAATCTGTGCGCGGCTCGCCGGGCTTGTCCCCCCATTCCGGGCGGAAGGTCTTGTTCATGTCGAAGCGGTCGTTGAAGACGTTGCCCGTGAAATAGTACGGCATGATGAAGAACTGGTTGAGGGTGTTCACCTTCTTGTAGTAGGTTATCGCGTCTTCCCACTTGCCCTGCTTCGAGAAGAAGATGGCCATGTTATGGTAGACGTCGCCTTTGAACCAGCCCCAGAAATAGTAGATCGGGAAGAGCGAAGCCAGCAGCACCACGGGCGCGGCTATGGAAACGCCTTTAAGGATGATGCCGCCAAAAACCCCGGCGCCCGCGGCGACGCAGGCCAGCATGATGGTCCAGCCTATGTACCACTGCAGGATCTCCCCGCCGGCGTTATAGCTGCGCAGCGGGCCCTGCAGCTCCGCGAACTGGCTGAGAATAAGGAACGACATGTAGAACGTGCCGCAGAGGGCGACGCCGCGGGACGCCCACATGAACGCGCTGAAGACGACCGAGGGTCGCTTCTTTTCTTCGGGGACGGCGGCCGTGCCCTCGTCCTTGTAATGCAGCTCCCACAGCGCCCGGCCGCGGGACAGGTTCACTATCACGCCCGGCAGGAGGCCCAGGAAGATGCCCGAAGAAACGAAACGCATACTGACGTCGGTGAAATTGTGCGCCAGCATCCCCAGCAGGGCCGTAAGGTAGCCCAGCAGGTCGTAAGCCACCGGCGGCGGCCTGGCGCCTTTCAGGTTGTCCGTCAGCGCGGAGAGCCCGCGCAGGCCTACGGTGGTCACGAAGATTATTATCCAGAGGTAGATGCCGCCGCCGATCACCCCGTTGTCCATCCATTGCTCGAGATGTTCGTCCTCGGCGTGGTCCGTCTCGGTGTTGTGCTTGCCTTCTATATGGAAGATGACCGGGCGGCGGTAGGCGGGATAGATCACCTTGAAGCTGCCCACGCCTACGCCGGTAAGCGGGTGGCTTTCGATCATCTCCCAGGTGGAAAGCCAGGTGGCCACGCGGAACCTGACGGAGATAGGCCGCATGTACGCGTAGAAGATAACGGCGGCAAAGGCGCACACCGGGACTATGGAGGAGATCAGCAGGAAGTTCAGCTTGCTGATCTTAAGGCGGTCGCGCAGGAAGAAGTAGCCGTAGAACACGCAGAAGATGAAGAAGGAGATGCCGAAGCCCAGCCAGGCGCCCTTGGTCTCCGTGGCGTAAAGGCAGAGCAGGTCCAGGAAAATGAGCGGCAGCAGGATCACCGACTTGCGCTTCATGAACTGCGTCACGGCTATGGGCAGGATCAGCACCAGGAAATTACCGAAGAAGTTGGGGTTGCCGTAAGTGGAGAACACGCGCTGCGCGAACGCCCAGCGCCAGATGAACGGGTCGATGCCGGGCCCCTGCTCCTTGGGCGGGAACCAGCGGGTATCGAGGAACTGCACAAAGCCGTACAGCACCGAGATATACGCGGTTATCAGCAGGATCTTAGTGAGGCGGTCGATGGATTCCGTGGTGAACTCGCGGATGATTATCAGCGTCACCGACATGTACAGGATATACCGCACGAAGTCGTCCACGCTGGGGCCGGTATACGGCGCATGGACGAACGAGACGATGATATAGATGAAGTAGGCGAAGAACGGGGCCAGCAGGATGAAGTCTTCCTTGCGGAACGCGCGGCGCCCCTCGAGGATGAGCAGCGACACCCACATGGCGAGCATGCTTACCCCGCCCATCTGCAGCAGGGTTATCTTGACCTGCGCGGAGTCGTAAGTGCGCAGGTAGAAGGAATCGGAGATAAGGAGGTAAAGGACGGGGACCCACCACCAGATGGCCTTGCGGGCAAAGCTCACGCCGGGGGCGAAGTTGAGCCCCTCGAACTCGGAAACCTGGTAATCGTTCTTTTTTGCCATTATGAACTGAAAATTTCAGCCGAGAATGGGACTCGAACCCACAACCTATCGCTTACGAAGCGATTGCTCTACCAGTTGAGCTATCTCGGCAATTAACTGCGTTATATAATAGTAAATTATATAGAGATTTACAAAATCTCACATTAACCGATCCGGGCCCGGATCCTTTCCGGCGGTCCCGCCGACCCTTCGAGTTTGAATAATAACGATGAAATTAGTAATATTCTAAATCGTTTGGGACAAGCTACGCATTCTTAAGGAGACAACAATGGCCCTTTGGTCCAAAAAATCCATAACCATGCTCTTGGCGCAGGCCGAAGAGAAAGAACATTCGCTGAAACGCTCGCTTACCGCCATGAACCTGACCCTGCTGGGCATCGGCGGCATCATCGGCGCCGGCATCTTCGTGCTGACGGGCCAGGCGGCCGCGCAGTACGCCGGGCCGGCCATCGTGCTCTCTTTCATCATTTCAGCCGTGGGCTGCGCCTTCGCCGGCCTGTGCTACGCCGAGTTCGCCGCCATGATCCCGATCGCGGGCAGCGCGTACACCTACTCTTACGCCACCATCGGCGAATTCCTCGCCTGGATCATCGGCTGGGACCTGATCCTGGAATACCTCTTCGGGGCGGCCACCGTCTCCGTGGGCTGGTCCGGCTACATCACCAGCTTCCTCAAGGACGTCGGCGTTACCATCCCCGCGGCCCTGTGCAACGCGCCTTTCTCCTACGACGTGGCGGCGGGCTGGGGCACCACCGGCGCGATCATCAACCTGCCGGCCGTTCTCATCATCGCCGCCGTCACGGCGCTGCTGGTGGTGGGCATACAGGAATCGGCGAACTTCAACAATCTCGCCGTGTTCGCCAAAGTGGTGGTGGTCATACTCTTCATCGCCTTCGGAGCCTCCTATGTGAACACGGCCAACTGGCACCCGTTCATGCCCGAGAACACCGGCGTCTTCGGGCAGTTCGGCTGGAGCGGCGTCATCCGCGGGGCGGGCGTTATCTTCTTCGCCTACATCGGCTTCGACGCGGTCTCCACGGCGGCGCAGGAGGCGGTGAACCCGCAGCGGGACATGCCCATCGGCATCCTGGGCTCGCTGGTGGTCTGTACCGTCCTCTACATCCTGGTCTCGCTGGTGCTGACCGGCATAGTGAGCTACAAAGAGCTGCTGGTACCGGACCCGATCGCCGTGGGTGTGAACGCCGCCGGCCAGGGCCTGTTCTGGCTGCGGCCCTTCATCAAGCTGGGAGCCATAGCGGGCCTGAGCTCGGTGATCCTGGTGCTGCTGCTGGGCCAGCCCCGCATCTTCTACTCCATGGCCATGGACGGCCTGCTGCCCAAGGTGTTCTCCAGCGTGCACCCGAAGTTCCGCACTCCCCACATCACCACCATAGTGACGGGCGCGGTGGCCGCCGTGCTGGGCGGCCTGTTCCCCATCGGCGCGCTGGGCGAGATGGTCTCCATCGGCACGCTGCTGGCCTTCACCATCGTCTGTGTGAGCATTTTGGTGCTGCGCCACACCCAGCCGGATATCCCCCGCCCCTTCAAGACGCCGGCGGTGTGGTTCGTTTCCATCGCCGGGGCCGCGGTTTGCCTGATGCAGATGGCCTTCCTGCCGCTGGCCACCTGGCTGCGGCTGTTCATCTGGATGGCGATAGGCGTTGCCATCTACTTCTTCTACGGCAGGCATCACAGCAAGCTCAACGTCCCCGCCGCCTGAGGACGGGGCAAATAAAAAACCGCCGGGGCCTTACGGTCCCGGCGGTTTTTTTATTGCCCGCGGCTTTCTTACTTCGCGGCCGCCTTCATCGAGTACAGCTTGTCCGTGGCGCCCTTTATGCCGTTGGTCACGTCGGCCACCATCTTCGGGTCCCAGTCCTTCTTCTCCACGCGCAGGAACGAGGTCTTGTCCACGCGGTTGTCGAAGCGGCCTATGGGCAGGTGGAAGGTCTGCCCCTGAGCCTTAATGGTTATGGTGCCGGGGACTTCGGAGTTCTTCTCCAGGTAGTCCATGTCGTCGCAGCCGTAATCGCCCAGCATCACGTCCATCGGTACGCCGTGGTGCAGGATGGAACCCGGGTCGTCGGGGTTGGTGCGGGCGGTGTTCTTGCGGCGGCTCTCCTCGGGGGTCACCCAGACGTAGAGGATGACGGCGCGCTTGAGGATCTCCGGGTCCAGCTCCCTGAGGGAGTACTGGTAGCCCAGCGGGTCCTGCAGCGGGAAGGTCGATTTATCGGGACCGCCGCGGGCGGCCTCGATGACGATGGTCTTGCCCTCGAAGGAAGCGGGGTAGGCGGCGTGCTTCTCGTCGAGCATGGCGCGGGCCTCTTTCTCCAGGGCCCCGGCTATCGTCTTCCAGGTGCCGGCGTCCAGTTTGGCCAGGCGCGGGGCTATCTTGGCCTTCTCCCCCGCCTTGTCTATGCGCTTCATCAGCAGGTCGGCGGCGGAATCGGCCTTCACCACGTTCTTCTTCATCAGGTCGTGGTAGTCCTCGTTAAGGAGGTGGATCAGCGTGCCCCAGTCCCTGGTGTCCTGGAACGGCTTGTCGCCGGCTTTGAAGAAGATCCGGCCCTTGCCGAGCTTGCCAAGTTCGTCGTCGGCGCGGCGCATCATGTGCACGTAGGGAAAGTCGTCCAGCTGCAGGTTGGCGCCTATGTGGAATTCTTTTTTTAGCCGCTCGGGCTCCACGTTGGCCAGGAAGCGCCTGACCTCGGATTTGCCGGAAGCCGGCAGGGCCAGGAGCAGTACGATATCGAATGTTTCGCTCATTTTTCCTCCTAACGGAATTTGATAATTAATTCTAAACAATATCGCGCCAAAAGTAAACCGCGCCTTTTTTATATAATCTCCTTTATATGACTTCTCCCGAGATAATGTGGATAGTGTTCGCGGTGACCGCCACGGTGCTTTTCGTGGCGGACATAAAGCTGTCGGCCGGACGGGCGCACGAGATCACCCGTAAAGAGGCCATGATGCTCTGCGCTTTCTGGGTGCTGGTGGCCGCGATGTTCGGCTTCCTCACCGGGCGCATGCTCGGCTTCAACAAGATGATAGAGTTCTTCACGGCCTATGTCATCGAGTATTCCCTCTCGATGGACAACATGTTCGTGTTCATCATGATCTTCGCCTACTTCGGCATCCCCAAAAAATACCAGCCGAAGATCCTGACCTGGGGCATCCTGGGCGCCGTCTTTATGCGCCTTATCCTCATCTTCACCGGCGTCAAACTTATCCATACGTTCGAATGGCTGATCTATGTTTTCGGCGGCATCCTCATCCTGACCGCCGTGAAGATGATGCTCCAGAAGGACGGGGAGATAGACCCGGGCGCCAACCCCGTGCTGAAGCTGCTCGCGAAGATCATCCCCATCGACAAAGAGCCCACCGGCGGCGAGTTTTTCGTGAAAAGGAACATCTGGCACGCCACCCCGCTGTTCGCCACCCTGGTGGTGGTGGAAACCTCGGACCTGATCTTCGCCGTGGACTCCATCCCGGCGGTGCTGGCCATCTCCACGGATAAGTTCATAGTCTACACCTCCAACGTCTTCGCCGTGGTAGGCCTGCGCTCGCTCTACTTCCTGCTGGCCTCCATCATGGACCTGTTCCGCTATCTCAAGGGGGGCATTTCAATAATCCTGTTCTACGTGGGCATGAAGATGCTCATCTCCGGCTATTACAAGATCCCGTCGCTGCTTTCCCTGGGCGTGGTGATGGGGATACTGGCCGTTTCCATCCTCTTATCAGTAGCCATAAAGCCGCAGCCCGAGCAGAAGTAGACGGCCTGCGGCAATAAAAAAAGGCCCCGGGATATTTCCCGGGGCCTCTTTTTTGTCTGCCTGTCCGCTGTGATTATTTCTTTTCCGCGGGCTTGGCGGCGGGTTTGGCCGCGGCCGGCTTGGCGGCGGGTTTGGCCGCGGGCTTGGCGGCAGGTTTAGCGCCGGCAGCGGGCTTCTCCGCTACGGGTTCCTTCATTATCTCCAGGAGCTCCACGTCGAACACCAGCGTGGCGCCGCCGGGGATGGCGCCGCCCGCGCCCATGTCGCCGTAGGCGGTCTCGGAGGGGCAGACCAGCTTGGCCTTGCCGCCGATCTTCATCTTCTGGACGCCTTCCGTCCAGCAGGGGATCACGCCGGCAAGCGGGAACTCGGCGGGGGTGCCGCGGTCCACGGAAGAGTCAAAAACCTTGCCGTCGGGGAAGGTGCCGTGGTAGTGGACCTTCACCATGTCGGTGGCCTTGGGGGCCGCGCCGGCGCCTTCCTTCACGGGGATGTACACCATGCCGGAAGCCAGCTTCACGGCGCCGGTCTCCTTGGCCATCTTCTCCACGAATTCCTTGCCCTTGGCTTTCTCTTTGCCCAGCAGCGCTTCCTGCTTGGCCTTCAGGAGCTCGTTGAGCTTCAGCCCGTACACTTTCTCGTCGATCGTCAGCCCCTGGCCCGCGAGGGACTCGGAAAAGCCTTTCACTATGGTCTTGGTCTCATCGGCGGTGAACTCGAACTGCTTTATCTTGGAGCTGACGGCCTGGCCCAGGAAGTACAGGGCTTTCTGGTCCTCGGTAAGGCCCGAGGTATCTTTGGCCGGCGCCGCGGCATCCTGCGCCATGGCGGGCACGGCCAGCGCGAGCGCGAAAACAGTGATAAGTAGTTTCTTCATTAAATGTTCCTCCTGCTGATTTCCTAACGCCAATATATTACTAAATTAATGCCGCCGATTTCCTGCCGAGCTCACGGCTGCGTGGGCGCCCCGGTCTTCCAGCCCGAGATCTTGCGCAGGAAGAACCCGGCCCCGTACAGGGCCGCGCCGGTCAGGAGCAGGCAAACTATCCGCACTATGGTCGGCGCCGCGGCCGCGTCGTAGAGCAGGGCCTTGCCGGCGGCGAAAGCCAGCACGAAGACGGCGGACCTGGCCATGGCCTCGTCCCGGCGGGAGAAAGCGAAAGCCATGACGGCCACGGCGTAGACCAGCCAGGAGATGGAAACCTCCAGCGAGCCGCTGTCCCTGGTGAGCTTGTACAGCGCCAGGATGGCCAGGAGGTGGGCCGAACCCAGCAGCGGCGTGTATTCCCCCCGCCCCGACCATTCCTCTTCCCTGAAATAGATCAGCGCCCACAGGGCGGCCACCGAGAAGACCGCGACGAAAAGCGTCGAGGACGAATCCGTAGAAAGGAGCTTGGACGCCATGGAAAGGTATTCCAGCAGCAGTACGGCCAGGACGCCGAACGTCGGGATGCGCATTGACTTGTCCCTGGTGCGGCCGCTCAGCGTGCCGGACGGGAAGCAAAGGCCGAACACCAGCGCCACGAACAGCCAGGGCCGGGCCTCCGAAGGCAGCAGCTCCAGGTAGAAGGAATGGAAGCAGACCACCGTAACGAAGGCGAGGATCATCGAGCCGCTGGCCACCTTGCCGTCCGGGAAGCGCTGTTTGGCGGCCAGGTAGATGCCCAGGAGCACGCCGGCGAAGCCCAGCGAGATCCAGGGGGCCAGGCCGGGATGGATGCGCTCGATGAAATAGTATTCCATCGCGTAGAAGAACATCAGCACCGGCAGGAAGCTCATGGACTCGTTCTCATTTAGCGGCGTCTCGTGATGGGCGGTATAGAGGAAAGTCCCTCCCGTGAAAATCACGAAGTTGAGCGCCAGCATGGTGACGATCAGGCCGTCCTGGCGCAGCGCCAGCCCGGTCAGGGCCGTCATCATGATGGACAGGTAGGCCGCCACGATGGTGAGGATGCGCGAGCGCACCCAGATGGAGATGACCGAGAAGCCTATGGAGCAGAACAGGTAGTAATAGACGGTGAAAACGGACTTATAGTCCAGGCCCAGGAGCAGCGGCCCGACGTAGGAACCGACCGCGGCGGTAACGGGGTAGAGATCGTCCCGGATCTGCGTGTAAAGCCAGATGCACAGGGCCGAGACCAGCGCGGTCATGGAGATGGCCGTCTCGAAAGGGATCAGCGAGTACAGCCGGTGCGCGGCGAAGACCGACGCGTACAGCACGATGATGCCCGCGGCCGGCAGGTAGCCCGCGTATTCGCGGTCGGAAGTGAGCAGGGAGAGGCCCACCGCTATCAGAGAAAGCCCGAACATCGCGGCCAGGCCTATCTGCCTTTCCGGCGTAAGCCAGCCGGACTCCAGCGAAAGTTTTATTATGAAACCGGCGGCCAGCACAAAACAGATAACGGCCACTACGCCCAGCCAGTTGGCGGGGCGCGACTTCGTCCGTGCTTGCGCCTGCATGGGCGGGGCTACGGGCAGTACGGCGGGCCGGGGCGGCAGGGCGGACTGGAGGGCCGGGACGGGCACGGCCGGCTGGGCCGGCGGCAGGGGCTGGGCGGGGCGCACCACGTTAAGGGTTTTCTCCAGCTTGGCCAGGCGGTCCTCTATGGCGCGCATCCTGGTTTCCGCTTTCAACCGCTCTTCAAAGCCGTGACTTTCCATAGTCCTCCGGGGACCGGCAACGTTATTAATGTGTAAATTATGGATATTTCACCGCCGCAAGTCAATCATATAGAAAAAGAACCGGGCCCTTACGGAGCCCGGTTCTTTTATTACGGTCGGTCAGAACTACTTCGCGGGGCCGGCTTTGTAAGCCACGGCCGAGTATTCCCACTGGGAATGATAGATATCGTAGTTGTGCCCGGCAACCGCGTCCACCAGGGCCTGGCCCTTGGGGTCCACGTCGCCGTTGGGGAACACCGGGAAGAGCAGGTCTATCTTGCCCATGGTGACGGACATATAGCCTTCCTCGCGGCTGAAGATGGTGGCGCGCACGTAGCTGGCGCCGGCCTTCAGCTCATACGCCGCGGGGAACTGGCCGTGCAGGTCGCCGGCCACGGAAAGCTCCAGGCCGCCGTCGCTCTTGCGCACCAGCATGGCGCCGGCCAGGCAGAACTTTACCGGCATGCCTACCTCGTCGGCCGTTTCCTGGGCGGCCCGGGTAAAGCAGGGGCCGTTGGTGACGGGAGGCGGCGGCGGCAGCGGCTTGCCGTAGCTGACGTTAAAATAGATCAGCTCGCCGCTGGGCGGGTTGATGGCGCCCCTGGCGGCGATCTTGACTTCCGCGCCGGGGATCAGGTTGCCGTTGGGATAAACCGGGGCCTGCACGAAGATCTCGCCGAAGTACATCTCGTCGTAAGTGTCGAAAACCTGCACGGAAGCGTATTTCAGCGCGCCGTTCTCGAACACGTAGGAGGTCTTGGCGGGCTTAAGGGCCCGGTTGTCGGAAACCAGGTTCAGCTTCATGGCTCCGCCGGGCAGCCTTTCCAGCGCCAGGCCGGAAACGCAGAACTTCACCGGCATGCCTACTTCCTTAATAAGGGAGAGATCGCCGGCAGCTTCAAAACAGAACTTGGCTTCGTTTTGGCCGCGCAGGTCGCCGTATATTTTGGCGGGAGCGGTTACGGCCGGGGCTTCGATCTTGCCCCCGGGAACAAAACCGAAATTAGCGGCGCCGTCCATCACCCCGGCGGAAACCGGGCAAACGGCCGCGGCGATCATCATCATGCTGAGTATTGTTTTCACTTATAGCCTCCGTGGAACATTTTTGATTACAGTCAAATCGTATAAAACATGCTCGTGCCGCCCTAAGAAGCTAAAGGCCCAGGCGCGCGGACTCTTAAGGCCCTCCCCCTCTTAGGCCTTTAGAACCAGAAGCATGCGGTGAAATATTTCCCGAGACAAAAACAAAAGCCCTTGAAATTATTCAAGGGCTTTTACCTGATGGGCAGGATTTTGTCACAGCTCCTCGGCGCGCCGTCGCGCGCCTCGGGCCGCGACCCCGGCTCACCGCTGCGGGCTGCTGCCCTCGCGGCTCCGCCTTTCAAATCCTGACGCGGGACATAATTATGTCCCGCTCCCCCGCAACAAAGCAAAAGCCCTTGAAATTATTCAAGGGCTTTTGGTTGCGGGGGCAGGATTTGAACCTGCGACCTCAAGGTTATGGGCCTTGCGAGCTACCAGGCTGCTCTACCCCGCACATGTATTATAGCACAGGTGCGGAGGTAATAGCAACTTTCTCCGACGAGAAAATAGGGATTTACAGGCTTTCAGTTTCCCCCTCTCGACTCAAAATAGTGATCAGCTAAATAATGGTGATCGGATTTGTGATCGGTTCGGGGAAAATCCAGAAAAGTGATTCCTTGTGATGCCTGCTGATCAACTATCCTAGGTCGTGCTACGCCTGTTCAAGCGTTATTTTTAAAACTTCTGGCTGACCCCCAGGCTTAGGCCTATTTCCGGACTGCCGTCGGACAGACCCAGCGAAGCCCCCCCTGTAGCCAGAAAACTGTCCGGCATCAGGTACGTAACCAGGGCGTTCAGGCTGGCCGGGGCAGGGTTTCCGGAAACTATAGAGCTCTCCGTTTCATACTGCACGGCCATAGAAAGTTTATCGCTCAGAGACCTTTTGACGCCCAACCCCAAGGAGAGTTGGTTGTTAAAGTCCGTCCCGGGCGGGTCGCCCACCAAGGTGTAGCCTCCGGAGGCCAGCAGCAACCAGCCCGGAAGCATTTCTTTAGTAAACTTAAGCCCGGCGCTTTCGTCCATCTCGCCGGTGCCCAGCCATTTTTCCTTATCGGCGGTAGGCAGTTCCAACTGTCCGTATACCTCCATGCCGAAACCGTCCGCCGCTTCGCGCATAAGCGTATAGCCGCCCCGCAGTAGTATATCCCCTAGGCCGGCCTGCGCCGGAACGGATACCGACACCGGCCCCCTGACCGGCCGCACCGGCTTGCCGCCTAACCAGATCACCTGGCCCCAGGCGCTCTGACGCAGGTACGGCACCGTTACAGAGAACTCCCCGTCAGTATAATGTCGTGTCACCGTAAAAGGCATATAAACGGAGTTCGTGCGGTCCCCCGCGCCGTACGTACCTGTATTAAAATTTACAAGGCCTCCAAGTTCCCACTCCCCGGCAAAGGCGGGCGCAGGCAGCAGCAGCAGCGAACCTAGGCCGGCCAGAACGAGACCTAATCCGCCTGCAACCATTTTCCCGCGGAATAAGTTCATGCGTTTTCCTTTTTCCGCTGCACAATCTATTAAAGGATATTGTATGCGGCGCCGCTCCGCCATAAGGAATATTACGCACTCCGCACAGGTAAACATCCGGAGAAGCCAACAACTTTAGACCCAGGAATTGGGCTTAGGCTAAGAAGTTAATCACCCTACCCCTCTTTAGACATGCGGAACTGTGGTCCCGAACTATGTCATTTAAGCAAATACTTTGTATTCTTGTGCGCCCCTTCTGTGGAGACTACCTCTGCCTTCAAAAGGGGCTTCAGCGCATAATGCGCGCCGGGGGCGGTTACGCGCAGGGCGCGGGCTATTTCCCTGATGCCCAGCGGGCCGCGCTCGCGCAGGGTGCGCAGAAGTTTTTCCTGACGCAAGGTCAGCGACACCGGCAGCCCCTTGTCCTTCAAGCCGAGCGCGGCCATGCGGCCCTGTGCCCGCTCAAGGGTTTCCAGCACGGCTTCGGACATGAACTCCAACCAGGAGCCCAAGTCCTCTCCCTCAACTTGTACGCGCTGAAGCGCTTTTATATACAGGGCACGATTCTCAAGCAATATTTCATCCAGGGCGAAGACATGAAGAGTATCAAAACCTGCCCTATAGAGCTGCCAAGTGGCCAGCGCCCGGGCCACGCGCCCGTTGCCGTCGCGGAAAGGGTGAATCTCCACAAAGCGCAGATGAAGCAGGGCCGAAGAGAAGACAGCCGGCAACTCTTTGGCCCCGGTATCGAGCCAATGCAGCAACTCACGCATAAGACCGGGAACCTGCTTCCACGGAGCTCCGACATGCAGTCCTGCCCGCACATCCAACCGCCGGTAAGCGCCTACGGGGCCATCGTCACAGGCCCCCTCACCCATAAGCTTATGCAGGAATAAAACGTCTTTCTCGGTAACATGGGCGGCCTTCTCCCGCTTTTGCAGCCACTCCAGCGCGGCAAGGTAGTTCTGGGCCATGCGCACGTCTTTATTGGGATAGCCCAGCGCCTTTTTCCCCTCCATCAGGCCCTTTACGGCATCTAGGGAGAGCGTACACCCCTCTATGGCGGTTGAACCCCAGGCGGCGCGGGCCATGGCGTCTTTTACCAGGGAAGGCACCCAGGGAACCTTTACGGCAGAGGCGCGGATCTGCTCTTTGATCTCCGCTATATTTTCCAGGAGACGATAGACCCGGGCCGGGACTTTAAATTCAGGCTTATACATGCATAAAGTTTACATAAAGTTATTCGTAAAGTCAAAGCGATTTAGGCTTGGGCAACGTCGCACACATTCGGCAGTTATCGAACCTGATTCATCGGAAAGTGATCGGTTGGAAATGGTGATCGGATTCGTGATCGCTTCTAGGTATGTCTTGCGACTTCTCCTGATTCCTCAAGAGAATAAAAAAGCACGACTCTCGTCGTGCTGATGCCTTCTGATATGTCCTGATCCCCCTACTCCACTCGCTTGCGAGCTACCAGGCTGCTCCACCCCGCGAATTAGTATAGCACAGCAACGCGGGACAAAGCAGACTCGTCGGAGAAATCATGCTTACGGCTTCGCTTTGTCGGCGGGGCCGTCCAGTACCTCGCGCAGTTTTTCTGAAAGCGCTTCAACCGAGAACGGTTTATAAATGAACGCGATACCGGGTTCAAGCACACCGTGCTCTACTATAGCGTCATCCGTGTAACCTGACATAAACAACGTCCTGCCCGCCAATTTCCGGGCAGCTATCTCTTTAGCAAGCTCACGGCCGTTCATGCCCGGCATTACTACATCCGTCACAAGCAGGTCAAAAGGCTTCCCATAGCGTTGGGCCGCCTCCAGGGCGGACTTCCCATCGGCTGCTGCTATTACAGTGTAGCCATTCATTTTCAACAATCGCTCAGCCAAGCGGCGCAGTATGTCCTCATCTTCAACCAGCAATATAGTCTCGCTGCCACGCAAGAGAGTATCCTCAGGCTTAGCCTTATCCTTATCCTTAATTGAAACAGAAGTTCCCATATACGGGAGATATATCCGGAAAACAGTACCGCTATTTGGTTCACTCTCACATTCTATTTCGCCGCCGCTCTGTTTAATAATTCCAAAAACAGTAGAAAGCCCCAAGCCCGTACCTTTACCATGTTCTTTAGTAGTAAAGAAAGGTTCAAATAAGTGCTCTTTGGCCTCAGGGGTCATTCCACAGCCGGTATCGCGTACTGTTAAGCACACCATGGGCCCCGGCGGCAGGCCCGGATGCCTCAGGGAGAAGAGCGCGTCCGGATTGACAATTGCGGTCTCCAGGGTTAATGTTCCCCCTTTGGGCATGGCGTCCCGCGCGTTTACGGCAAGATTGACAAGCACCTGATCTATCTGGCCTGGGTCCACCATGGCCGCACATTCCTGTACCGCGAATTTAGCTTGAAGTTGTATCTCCTCGCCTATAAGCCGCTTTAGCAATTTCGACACGCCAGCTACGGAAGCGTTGAGGTCAACTACCTGAGGATTGAGGATCTGTTTACGGCTGAAGGCAAGAAGCTGTTTAGTCAGCGAGGCTGCACGCTCTGTAGCCACTATTATCTCTTTTACATCCTCCCGCTTCGGATCGTCTTCACCCATCCCGCGCATCAGGAACCCGGCGTAGCCGCCAATCGCCGTAAGCATATTATTAAAATCGTGCGCCACGCCGCCGGCAAGGCGCCCGACGGACTCCATTTTTTGCGACTGCGCTAATTCCTGCTGTAGTTTGAGCTTCTCCAGTCCCGAACGCTTGCGCTCGGTGATGTCCGTATCGGAACCGCGGTAGCCGGAGAGTTCACCTTTAGCGTTAAGAACAGGCAGACCCTCGGTGGATACCCACAGGACATCTCCTGTCGCGGTCTTGATCTGGTTCTGCAAAGCGGTTATCCTTTCCTGCCGCGCAAAGATCTCTGAGGCTCCTTTTTTAAAGGCTTCCCGGCCATCCTCGGGATGAATATCGTAGAAGTGCCGTTTGCCCACCAACTCTTCACGGCTATACCCGGTAACCGATTCAAAAACAGGGCTGACATAAGTGTAAAGCCCCGCCGCGTCCACTTCCCAGGCGCAGGTGCGGCTCTGCTCAGCCAGCTGATTAAACCTGCTAACGCTATCCTTAAGCTCGTTTTCCACCCGCTTGCGCTCGGTGATGTCGGTGATGGTGCCATACCACAGCGTGCTGCCGTCGGGCAAGCGCTCCGGCCTGGCATGGCTCACGCGCCAGCGCAGCCCCTGCCGGGGCAGGACCATGCGCAGTTCGCAGTGGAAATCCGTAAGCGTGCGCGCTGACTCATAAATAGCCTCGGAGACGCGCTTCAGATCGTCGGGATGTATGCGCCCGAATACTATTGAGGCGTCCTCGCGGACTTCTTCCGGAGTCACCTCGTAGATGTCGTTCATCCCCACGCTGGCGTACGGGAAGCAGGAACGGCCGTCCGGGTACAAGCGGTATTCGTAGACCACACCGACAGTCATGTCCGTTATTTTCCTGAGACGCGCCTCGCTCAGCTGTATGGCCGCCTCGGCTTGCTTACGCTCCGTTATGTCATGCGCCAGGCCTTCCACGCCGGTCACGTCGCCGTCCGGACCGCGCATGGGGGTCTCTTTCACCTCCAGCCAGCGCCTGGAGCCGTCCTTATGAAAGATCTCCACCAGGTAAGGCGCCTGCGCCTCTCCCCGGAGGCTGAGGTCGGTATAGCGCTGCGCTTCTTTATTTACCGGATTGTCGGTAAGGCGCTCGCTGTAATGGGCCAGGAGTTCCTCCGCGGAATACCCCAGCATGCCGGTTACCGAAGGGCTCAGGTAGGTAAGAATTCCGGCTGCGTCATGTTGGTAGAAGAAATATTCGCTGCCCACACTATCGACCAGCTTTCGGTAGCGCTCCTCGCTTTCCAGCAGTTGTTTTTTCTCCGCCTTGCGCTGGGTGATGTCCTGAAAGAAGCCGTAGATCCGGCGGTTTGCCAGGTCCGCCCGGCCGATGGTATGCACCCAGCGCCTGTTGTTTTTAGCCGTTATTATTTCAAGTTCCAGGTCAAATCCCTCTCCATGTTCGATAGCACGCTGCACCGCTCTCTCGATGATCGGCCTGGACTCCGGGGCGTAATAATTTATTCCTTCTTTAACCGACGGGCCAGGTTTTATATCAACCTCATGAATACGGTACACTTCTTCCGTCCATACCTGTTTCATAGTATCGATATTGAACGACCAGCCGCCCACCTTGCCGATCTTTTCTGTTTCTTTCAGCAGGTTTTGACTATGTATTACCGCCTCTTCCGCGGCCTTGCGTACGGTAATATCCACAAGCACGCCGGCCGTGCCTGTTATCTTACCGCTCTCGTCCCTGCGTACCCTGGCGTTGTCCGAGAACCACACTGTCCGCCCGTCCTTGGTCAGAGCCCTGAATTGGGAGTGTATCTCATTGCCATCCTCCACCGTCGCGGCATGCTCGGCCGCCACCCTCTCCCGGTCTTCTTCGGCGATAGCGGTCAATAAGTTCTGCCCGACCAGCTCTTCGGGAATCCAGCCGTAACGCGAGACCTGCGGGCTTAAGTAGGTAATGCTCCCTTCCGAAGAAGTGGAATAGACAATGTCATTGGTGCCCTCCACCAGCAGGCGGTACTTATTGTCGGTTTCGTCCAGCCTTCTCAGCATCTCCGCCGCCCTTCTGCGGACAAGTTGTATGAACAGCCCGGCGGCAAGCGTGAACAGCCCTAAAAGCGCCAGAGCGAGCACGAACTGCTGCCACCAGGGGACGAATAGATTGTCGGAGCTTTGGGAGATAAAGATGAACAGAGGGTAGCCCGCTACTTTATGATAGCTGTACAGTTTCTCGCCATTATAGCGCGCGGATATCGCCGTGTAAGTCGCTGCTACGGGGTTCGCTTTGAAGGTCTCTAACTCCTTATCCGCCATCACCCTGGACCCGACCTCCTTGTCCATATCCCCGGGTTTAGGGTATCTGGCTATCAAGCCCAACTGCGAGTCACGCAGTTCTATGGCCCCTCCCGGACCGACATTTATTCCGGAAAACATGGCGCTGAAATAGTCTACCGCCCGCAATGAGCCCAAAACCGCTCCGGCCATGGAACCGTCGGCGCGGTTAATGCGCACGGCAGCTACTACGGACCAGGCCTTGGTGATGCGCCCCATTACCGGCTGGGAGATGGCCAGCCGTGCAGCCTTTGCAGACTTAAGCAGGCGGAAGTAATCCCGGTCCGAGATATTCACCGGCTTGCCGGCCGGGAGCTTAGTGCCCCAGTGAATGTCGCCTTTTGCGTCCGCGATCCACAACTCCTCAAAATCCGCGAGCCTCTCCTTCTGCGCAAGGAGATAAGTCCCCATTGTTTTTTTATCAATGCCCCCGGCGGCGTTCTGGCGCGCTGCTTCCTTGCTTAAGGAGAACAGGCCGACATCAAGCTTATCCAGAATGCCTTTTACGCTGATGGCCGAAGACTTTGCAAGATTGCTCGCAGACAGCTCAGCCTGGCGCTCATACTGCCGCCGGCTCTGGTAGAGCGCCCAGCCAGTCAACAAATAAACGAAAGCGATCAGGCAGAGTGCGGCTGCTATATACTGCCTGGATGTTCTTGTATACGGAACCATTATCCCCCCGCTTAAAGAGAAACATCCCCTAAAAACCTCCGTTTGGGGCTCTTCGTCACAATTATATCTATATTAGGCCGGCTCTTTGCAAGCGCAGGGCGCGCGGCCGCGCAGCCTGGCGGACAGGTCTTCCAGCGCTTCGCGCAGTCCCTCC
>Ga0209417_1001036_pt1 | contig 54885 bp, 73 predicted proteins | sample RifGroF2_FD_184002 | JGI IMG/M metagenome (GOLD analysis project Ga0209417, IMG submission 184002) | Groundwater microbial communities from Rifle, Colorado, USA - Groundwater F2 (SPAdes) (version 2) | ecosystem: Environmental > Aquatic > Deep subsurface > Groundwater | place: Rifle, Colorado...
GAACTTTTTTCAAAAGAGAAATGGATATCGATAATGGTCCAGGTTCGCTTCGTTATGACTTAATGGAAATTGGGAATGTTGCTAACGATTTAGACACTGACAAGTATCGTATTATCGATATGTATTCTAAGATAAAGAAAAAAGTTCATAGAGTTTTTGATCCTATGACTGTTTCTGAAAGAATTTTAAATGATGAACAATATCGAGAATATTTAGGACAGCCAGCCTTTATAGCTCAAGCTCAAGATGAGGTACGTGGCATATCAGACCCTAGAGAGGTTGCAGAAATGGGGGCTATTTATGATCGTACTGGCGGAACTTTCCACATCGACCAACAAGGTCAGATGATACCAGGTCCAGGAGACCCGCTTACCACAACAACACTTAAACCAGTTTTAATCAACGATCTCTTAGAACAAGGCTTTTTAAAATATTTTTATGTTTGGGCAGATAGAATTAAGAGAGTTATTACGATTGGTGATGTTCTATATTATGATGGTATTATCGATATAGAAGGCTACCCAATAGTACCATTAGTCAATAATCACAAAAGAAATCCATATCCATTTTCGGATGTTAGAAAAAGCAGAGGATTACAGGAGTATATTAATAAAACTAGAAGTTTAATTATAGCTCATGCGTCTTCATCTACTAACGTTAAATTGTTAATGCCTAGAGGCGCAACCGATAGGGATATGCTAGAAGAACAGTGGGGAAGATCGGGTACTGCAGTAATAGAATTTGATGGAGAGATTGGTCAGCCTATTGTAGCTGGCCCAATAGCATTGCCTAATGAACTTTATAAAAATGAGGCAGATGCCAAAAGAGATATTGAACTGATTTTTGGTATTTGGAGTATGATGCATGGGGAACCAGGCTCGGCACCAGATAGTTTTAAAGGTACGGTAGCATTAGACGAAATGGGCCAAAGGCGTATTAAGTCAAAGAAAGATGATATCGAAGCCTGTATAAATCAGTTATCGAAAGTTTGTGTAGAGTTAATTCAGCAAACATATACAGACGAAAAAGTAATTAGACTGCTTCGACCCAATAACGCACCTAAAGAAGTTTCCATTAACCAAAATATTTATGATGATGTTACTGGAGCTTTATTGGGTAGAGTGAATGATATTACAATTGGCAAATATGATGTAATTGTGGTGTCGGGTTCTATGCTTCCGTCTAATAGATGGGGCGTTTTGCAGCATTATTTAGATTTATATTCTGCAGGAATTATAGACCAGGTAGAAGTACTAAAGAAAACAGAAGTGGCGGATGTCGAAGGAGTTCTTCAAAGAACTGGACATCTACAGCAATTACAAGCAGCTATGGAAGAAGCTTCGCAACAAATACAAGAGTTACAAGGCGATTTACAAACCCTAACTCGCGAAAACCAACATTTGATGCAGAAAGCAGAATTAGAGAAATTCAAAGCTAAACTTGCAGAAGCGGGTTCAGCAATACAGCATGCCTCGGCATTATATAATGAGAGGCTAAACGATGACCTTGCAAAGCGCAAGGAATTCAAAAAGAACCAAGAAAACAAATCAAAATAGTAAACCCTTAATAGGCTACTATAACAGGAGATTATATGGCAGTAAATGACTTCAATGAGATACCTGAAGACTTTAGCTTCTTTTTAGATGTTGAAGATTCGACACCAGCAGCTAAACCCGATGCTCTCAAATCTGAAGATCAAGATGACGTTCCAGAGGTCGCATCAGTAGGGACACCCGTAGAAGAACCAGAGGACGCTCCGGTAGATGACACGGCTCCGACAGAAGACAGCAATGAGAACAACCCTCCTGCACCAGAGGGAAAGCCACAAAAAAATGATGAGGTGCGTTATGAATTTTGGCAGAGCGAGGCAACCAAATATAAGCAAGAGCTCGAAAAGCTTAATCCTTATGTGGACATAGCCAAATTCCTCAAAGAAAATCCAAATGCTTTAGATGCAGTTAATAATGTTCTTTCACAAGACATTAAACCAAAAGCTCAGGAAAGACCTGATGTAACCAACACAATACCAGAACCTAAAAAACCAGAACCTCCTCAGAGGCCAGAAGGTTATAATAGGTCTGATTTGTTAGACCCAGATTCGGCTACATCTAAATACGAGGATGCCCGTGCTCAATATCAAATAGATATGATTAATTATTACGAGCAAAAAGAAAATTTCAAAGAAACCCAGCGAGCTAGGGCTTTTCAAGAAGAGCAGAATAGACTTGCTGAAACTCAACGTAAAGCAGAATTTGATAGACAGTTATTGGCAAACGGATTGAAACCCGAAGAAATTGAAAGATTCTATAACGTCATGAACGATCCTAGATCGGTTGACCCAAAGAATGTTATCTCATACTTTAGAGTTTTAGAAGGAGCTAGTACTCAATCTAACAATCGGCAAAATGAGTTTGAAAGACAACAGAAAAGAGCGTCAGTTCCCCCTCCAGCAGGCTCAGGCGGTGGTGGCGAAGCTCCTAAAACTCTTTCGGAAGAGGAAATGTTCAATAGTGCTCTCTTATTCGCAGGAAATAAAACTAGGAGTTAATAAATGTCAGCAAAAAATCTTGGTGCTTTGGGCGTTCTGTTTAATGAACGTAGAGATTTCTTTATCTCCCCTCAGGTTACCAAAGAATTCTTCGCATCTGTAACACCCTTATTCACATTAGCTATGGATCAGGGCGTTGACACTAATCTGAAAGACCCTTTGTTCAAGATGTTTTATCATCGTGACCCTTGGATTGATCAGTATTTCACCGCTGGTGGCTCAGCTACTATCGGGGCAGACAATACAGCAGTTGCTGTTACTATCGCTGCTTCATCTATCGTTGGTCTTGCCAATGAGGGTGGGAATACTGCAGATAGTTCAATGAAAGGTTTACAGTTTGAAGTATGGGATTCTACTAAAACTACCAGAAAAGGCGTTGTGTTAGCAATTGATACCGTTAGCGGACAAGCAGCACAACTAACTTTCAAAAATCAATCTCCAAGTGCTATCTCTGTTGTTTCTGGTGACTATTTTATAGTTGCTGGTGATGCTAGAGGTGAGGGAACTGAAAGTCCTGAAGCATGGGCGGATGAATTGAGTGTGATCTTTGGTTCCACACAAATTTTTAAAACACCTATTGAAATAACAGGTACTTTATACGAAGCGGCTTTACGTGGTTATTCTGATGAATTAGCTAGACTTAGAGTTCAGAAACAGAAAGAGCATAAATTCCATATTGAAAATGCATTATGGAAAGGCGATTCTGTTATGGGTCTTGGACTTGGCTCAGGCGAAACATTAGATGATTCTGCTAGAACAGACGTTGATGGCAATAAAGTAAGAACCACAATGGGTATAATCACTGCTATTAATAGATACGGCAATACATCCGGTGACGAACAGAATGTATTTACAATTAATAGAACTGATTACAATTATGGCAATTTACAAGAAGACCTTGCAAAAGTAATGCAGTGGGATTTTGAGAAAGGTATGCGTACAGCAATGTGCGGTATGAAAGCTAAAAACTATTTCTCGAATCTTGCTAACAACCAAGGTTTTGTTGGAAAGTCTGGATGGCAAGTAAAAGTAGGCGATATCAAGAAAGATACGCTTGGTTATGATTTTCAAATGCTAGAAACACCTGCTGGCATTTTGAAATTAATCTATGCCCCAGCTTTAAGAAAACAGTATGATGGACATATGATTGTCTTGTCTCCAGAAGACTTGAAAATTAAACAATATCGTCCTTCTAAATTTCAGGCTAATATTAAAACTGAAAATGCATATGACGGTGTTAAAGACCAATACTTTAGTGATTTAGGAATTGGTTTAACTAATATTGACAAATTTGCATTATTCAAAGTTGTATAACTATAACAAAGGAGAATAAATGTCTTGGGTAAAAGTAGGAGCAAATAACGTTCCTTGTCAAAAGGAAGTTATAACACTCCCAGCAGAAGCAGGTTCTGCATATTCTAGCGTTATAGATTTTGTTGGGCCTAATGAGTTGAAGGATAATAGATATGTCAATATAACTTTTCAGGCTTCAGCAGTATCAGGAACTAATGTTGATTTGGCTTTATTTGGTAGTGAAACCACAGATTCGGCAGATGCCGTTGATACTGGGTTCTCTATCGCAGCTTTGACAGATGCGACAGTGTTGTTAAAGAATATAAATCTCAATCAATATGGTTTCCCGTACTACTTTATTAAGTATACGGCAGACGCAGACGAAAGTTCAAATACTCTTACAATAAAAGTATTTGGTTAATTTAATGGGGGAGGTCAACGCCTCCCCTTTTTATTATATGGAGTTTAAGTGGGTACATTTTTACAAAGAATAGAAGGCTATATAGGAACTCTATCAGATACTAATTCATTGCAAAATTGGTTAGACGCTGGTGTTGCTTTGGTCGTAGAGGCCTCTAAGCCCGACAAATTAAAAAAATTGATTAGAGACGTAACGGTTGAAAGTGCTGGGCTTTCTGTTGCTGGTCTCAAGATTCTAGGTGCTCACAAAGCGAACATCGGAGCTCGCGAGGCACCATATACATTAAAAGCAAAGCTAGAAGACACTGCTTCGATTTACAAAGCCACTGCTACCGATCCAGCATATTGCATAGGCAATGGTAAAATTTTTGTTATACCAGGTGGTGGTACAGCTATCACGGTTACATATCCAACAGTCACTTCCGCCTCTAGTGATATTACAGAGTTTGAAGCAAATCAAGAGCAGGGAGTGGTATTATATGCTGCCATCCAGGGGTTAAACCACAAAGCACAACTTGCTATTACTGCAAATGATGCTTTAACGGTAACGGTAGAGGATATCCCAACTGCACCTTCTTTGAGTGACTTAGAGTTAGCTTTAGTGCCAACATCTTATACATCTGCCTCTGTAGCAGACGCAATAACTTCTTCCGGCACGTATACGCCAATTGTGGCTGTCGGTGATTTAACACCACCTACAATATCTGCTAGCGTGATCACAACACTAACTAGTCCACCAACATACACTAAAGATACTACGACTTTTGATTTTACCGATGCAGACGCAAGACTTGCTAATGATGATTCAGAGTTAACACAAGCAGAATTGATGCGAGTCCAAACTGAGTTGGCAACGATTAATAAAGCGATACAGGATGAGTTGAATGAATTTAGCAAAGATAGTGTTATTTTCCAAGGGGAATTACAAAAAGCCGTCCATAATAGCAACCAAGCTTTACAAGCGTCTATCGAACAATCACAAGCAACGCTAAATGCCAATATCCAGAATTTAAGAAAAGACTTAGAAATTGCTGTGGCTGATGCTAGAAATGCATTAGAAACAGAACTCTTTAATACTGGCAAAAGTGTAGATGTAGAGCTAGCTAATTTAAGAAAAGATATGGAAGTGGAGTTACAGAACAAGATTAAAACCCTTGAATCTGATTTCTTTGATTCTAAAAATGCTTTAGAGGCAGCTTCTCTTAATAATGAGTTTGCACTAAAACAATTTGCAGCAGAAGTTCAAGCTTATTCAGCAAAAGTAATGGCAAATATACAGGCTTTTCAGGGAAGAATTCAAAACAAAAGTCTTACTATACAATCTTACATAGGTCTTGGACAGAGCTTAAGAGAAGAATTAAAATTAATTTTGGAGACACTATAATGACAGTAAAAAACTTAATTGAGCTTATACAGAGTTCTGCTCCAGAATTAGGCGAAACGCTATGTTTGATTGAAATTAATAAAGCTCAGAAAGAGTTTGTAAACGCCACTGGCATTCTAAGAGATGAAGAAACCTTTGACTTTGATGCATTTTCGGATGGGAGTATAACATTAACTGGAACACCAACGGAAATATTAAAAGTAGAGTTGGTTTCTTTGACACGTTCCTTTAAAGTTCCATTTGAAAGAGATGGACAAACAATTACTTTTGATACTGCTTTATTGAATTTGGGCACGTTTACAGCTTTAAATATAGCTTATAGAAAAGACGCAGGTACAATAGATGCTTTGACGGATGAGTTGGAGATACCAGAACAATTTCAGGAAGCCATTGCTTGGAGAGTTTTATGGAAAGCAGGTCTAAGAGGAAGTAAGGAGAGGATTATTTTTTATAAATCAGAGTGGAAAGAGGCGGTACGTGATGCAAAGATATATGCTAATGTACAAAGCGGTTCCAGAACTATTAACTTCGAACAATACGGGTTTTAATATGGGGACTATGGAGGCAAACGAGATAAAACAATTTATTGTTAGCGCGATAAAAGAAGAGACAAGTAGCATTAAAGAAGAAGTTAAAAAGCTACATGTCATTACAATAAAAGATTCTGATGGGTTTGAAAAAACAATGAATCGCGATGATTTTTTCCAACTACTTCACGATAGAGGCAGTATACGATTTAAGAAAATTGTAAAATATGCTTGGGATTGGGAAAGATTAGTACAGTTTTTACTAACGCTTAGTACGTTAGGTGGAGTAATTTATTTATATATTAAGGGATAACAATGATCTCAGATAACAAATATGTTTTAAATAACCTAGAATCAGATTTAGGTTTAGAGGTTTCGGCTAGTAAGGTCTGGGGAATTACTCCAGTTACACTGCTGGGCTATAACACTGATTTAGATAGCGCTGGAGCAGAAGATGTATGGGATGGCGGGGGTACTTATACTTTTGGTACCACTGCAGAGGAGCTCTTCATTTCAAGCTCTAGCGCAAGCGATACTACAGAAGTAACGGTTACTGGATTAGACGCTAACTACATTGAACAAAGTGTCGCAGTAACATTAGTAGGTCAAACAAAAACTAGGGTTGGTACTACTGAAACATTCAGAAGAATCAACGGTTTAGAGATGAGCACAGTAGCAGATAATGTCGGTGATGTTTATGTATATGCTAATGGCAATGTAGCTCAAGTAGACACAATTACATTAACGGGTACAGCAGGAACAGCAGACGTAACTGTAGCAGGCGGGCTAACCAAAACAGCGACATTCAATACCGATCTAAGCACAACAGCAAGTGATTTTGTTACAGCGCACGCTGCCGCTTACTTAGCTGAAGACATAGTTGTAACAAGCGATGCGGAAGACATTATTTTTACAGCGAGTGTAGCTGGTACTGGTTTTGATAGTCCGGTTATAACTAACGCTACAGGTGATTTGGCTGGTTCGGTTGCGAACACTACTGCCAATTCAAATGGGGTGTCTTCGGGAGTTCCTGCAGTAGCAACGCTTATTAGAGGTAAGATTAATGCCGCAGAGAATAAGACTTATACAAGTGTTTATACTGTTCCTGCAAACAAAACATTGTTCTTAAAAGAGCTTTTAATAGGAGAGTCTTCTTTAGCGACTGGCGTGGTGGCTGTTACACTAAAGGCTAGAGAATTAGATAATAGGTTTAAAGATGTTGGCAAGTATGCTTTAAAGGCAACAGGAGATTCATTATGTAAAGTTGTGTATGAGATTCCTAAAAGCTTCCCAGCTAAAACAGATTTAAAAATAACAACAACAACTTCGGTAGATAATGCGTCTATAGTTACAGAGTTAAATGGATTGTTGAGGGATAGTTAATGGCAGATTTTTTACAAGCATATAACAAAACGATGAGCCATGAGGGTGGTTATAGCTTTGATCCCAACGATGCGGGAGGAGAGACCTATAAAGGTGTTTCTCGTAGGGCTCACCCTAATTGGTTTGGTTGGCGAGTGGTAGATGAAGCAAAGAAGTTTAAAGATTTTCCTAATAATTTAACCAAAAACAAAGATTTGCAAGATTTGATTTTAGAGTTTTATAAAGACAAGTTTTGGGATATTTTAAATTTAGATCACTATTCGCAAGAGATAAGCGAAGAATTATTCGATACTTGCGTAAACGTGGGTGTCTTTAGAGCCGTAACTTTTTTGCAATCTACTATAAATTTATTAAATAGAAATGGTCAAAAATATGATGATATTGTTATTGATGGTAAGTTCGGCCCTAATACAGAAAAGTATTTTAATTTGTGTCTGCAAACCAATACGGAAAAATTAATTTTAAATGTTCTTAACGGCTATCAAATAAAACACTATATTACCTTGATGGAAAAAAATCCAACTCAAGAAATATATATAGGATGGTTTAATCGAGTAGAAATAACGAGGAGTTAAAATGTTAGAATGGGTTAAAGCCCTAGTTACACCCATCACAGATTTGATTGACGATTTATTTACGTCAGACGAAGAAAGAGATGAGGCTAAAAGAAGATTAATGTTGGTAGAACTAGAAATGCAAATTAAAGCCCAAGAGATAGAGGCTAAGATTGTCGAAGCAAAGAAAGATGTTATGGTTGCCGAACTACAACAAGGTGATAACTATACCAAAAGAGCTCGACCAACGGTTGTATATGCTGGACTAGTTGCTTTATTTTTAAACCACATATTGTTGCCATGGGTTACTTTTTTTACAGGAAAGGTTCTCCCCACTATAGAATTACCAACTGAGTTTTGGTTTGCTTGGGGTGGCGTAGTGGGTGTGTATGCGTTTACCAGAGGCCAAGAAAAGATACAGGCTTCTAAAAATAAATAAGGATGGTAATGCCAAAAGAAAAATTACAAATATCTGAGTTTAATTATGGGATTATCCGCAATGTAGACGTTAAGGATATTCCTTTGAATGCCGCAAGTGATTCTCAAAATATAGAAACAATCACAGAGTCTGGTCTTTTAAAGGGAATCCCTGCGTCTACCACTGTATCTGGGATATCCTCATCTATTAAAAAATCTGTTTGGTTGTCTAATTCACAAGAAACAGTTAAGTCTCTTGTCTATTGGGATGGCAGCGCTATACGCGTAATAGAAGATTTTTATGGAACAAAAACAGCTATTAACACTGGTATTACAACTGCCGTAAAGCCCAGCATGATTGTAAGTAATAATAGAGTTTATATTGGGACTGGTATAGAAACTTATGAGGTTGGGTATAGGGTTAATTCTCAGCTATCAACAAGCGTTACATCTGTCTCTGCCGATCAAGATTACTTGTTAGTAGAGGGCATACCCCAATCGTCTGCGAGTTATGTTGTTGGGATTACAGCTTCTAATGATACAAAGCACACTAGTAAAACAGTACAAGAATATAATGGTAATCTAGCAATTCAGCACACTTCCCATGGTATATCTGGTTTGGGTGCGGTTGTTGATGTTCATATGACTTTTAGGTCTACGGGAAGCGCAACAAGTATGCGTGGTAGAATTACAGAAATTCCTTCAGCAGACTTATTTGTTTTATCTATAGAGTGGAATCCTCCGACCAACATCCCAAATGGTACTAGACAATTTGATATTCTTTACAATTCAACTGTAGATTATACGCTTATAGGCGCAAGCGGTAACTTTAGTATTACGCAGACTAGCCCTAGCAGCCTAGTTGTCAAGACTGGCGCTATAGATACCCAGAAATATTATGATTTACCCAATGGTTTGGTTGTGGGATTTTTACAAAAAGAGGGTTATACAACCTCTCAATCGTGGACAATCACTTCTACAATATCGGCTTCTGAAACTCTGTATGCGCAGAATGCGAAGCTATCTTACTTAAAAGATAGTATTGGTTCTTTAACTAATAAATTTACTGGTAGTGGCGAAAATTTTGTAAGTGGGAAATCATACTTTTATACACATTCTTTTATTTATAATAATTTAGAAGAATCGCCACTGGCAATTGATTATGCAGCTCGCTTCACTATTGAAGATAGTGCTACCAGCAATATCTTAACACTAGCGTTAGATTCTAGCGAACTTGATACGAGAATTACAGGTATTAACATATATGTAGCTTCTGGCGAAGCCAACGCGACATCCCCTAACGAAGAGTATAGATTATTAAAATCTATTAGTTTGGTAGGTGGTGCCTGGAGAGTTAGCGGCACAACTGCTACTACAAAAATCATAGACGATGGAATTAGAAGAACTACTTATTCTGAAAATACGGGGATATACGAAACCGAATCGGATTTACATGTGGGCTATAAAGTAGGGGCTGTTGTTAATAACGAACTGTTTGTAGGTGATTGTTACCAAGAAGGTTTGTCGACAGATGCAGCAAACATGATATTTAAAAGCAAACCATTTCGCTACAATGTCTTTGATTGGTCTAACGAATATTTAAAACTTCCAGATACCCCTATTGCAATGGTTGGTTTTGAGGGAAGACTTTATATTTTTATGCGTAACACAATTTATAGAATTAATCCAGATGGTTTTTTTGTAGAAGATATAATAAATAATATAGGAATTATAAATAGTGACGCTTTGGTCATTACAGATTCTGGATTATATTGGTCTGATGATACCAATGCATACTCATTGTCTCAGGGGAAAATAAACCCCATATCGTTCCCTATAAATTACTCTGTGCAGAATTGGCATGGACAATCATATAGCTATCATTTTGTTGGATTTGATTCTTCTCGGTATGCTATTATGTTCTGTTTTGCATCTAGCACACAAATTGTTGTTTGGACATACAACACAATCTTAACAAGATGGGATAAATATGTATTACCAATTACTAACGCTTATAGCATTTTCACTGGTGTTGAGGGTGAGGTTTATATAGGAACGAGCACAAGCCCTAAAGAATTATTTTCATCATCCTCTGAATTGGCCTGGTATTGGATTTCAAAAAACGAAGACTTTGGAGATAACACACAATCTAAAATCTTTTATAAAATAGACGTTTTAAGTGAAGGCACCGTTGTTATTTATTATTCTATTGATGACGAAACTTTTCAATCTATTACAAGTGGAGCAGATATACAATCTGCAGGAGCATGGAGAGAGGGCGCTAGACTAAAATTAAAATTTGATTGTCCTTCTGGAGTAGGAAAAGTGAGAGACGTTAGAGTAGTATATCGAAACAAAGTAGGAGTTTTATAATGAGTTTTGGTAGACCTCAAAAAACAAATAATAACGCTACTGACAGAGCACTACAAGATGTTTATAGAAAACTAAATTTACTAAGAGAAGATAATGATAGATTAAAACTTCAAGTAGAGTCAACTAAACCAACATCTTCTAGTACGCCAAAAATTAAGCCAGTGGCGGTGAAAGACATAACGGCAATAGATGTCCAAAATCTAAAAATATCTATGAATGCAGGCGTGGATGATGCAACACCAGCCTGGGATAAGTATTCGTGTATTACTTCTAATTTAGTTAACCCCAAAAATTATACGGTGGCTAGCAGTAGAATAACCTTAGAGTGGGATGATGTTTTAGGTTATGATAGTTATACCAAGTGGACTAGGCGGCTATATATCAATTGGGAAAAGTTTGATAATATTTGGAATGACAGCTACCCAGCCCCATCGCGTTATAATTTTTGCAAGCCTTCTAGGGCCGATTTAGACAAAGCAACAGAATATGTTGTCTTTTATAAGGTTATGGACGAAGATTATTGGGGTGGGTTTGTTGGCTATCCTAATTATACTTATGCTGCAGAATTTACAAGTAAATATATTTATCCATTAGAATATAATGAAGATTTAGGGGAAGACCAAAATTGGCAGATATTAACAACATTGCCAGTAGCGAAACCCCCCGTAATAGATGAGGATGTGGTTGTTAGCAAGACGAGAAAGTTAAGTATATTGACATCTAGTTTACCCTTGGGTAAATATGTTGTTTTTTGGGTAGGGATTAATATTCCTGGAGCTATTACTAGTGAAATTATATCTCAAAAACAAAGAGATTATTTTATTTTTGATAATCCTAATCATCCAGAACTATATCCTAAAACAGCAGACGAATTTATACCAATAGCAACCTTTGCTAACTTATACATCAAACAACACGGAAGCGATACATTCGTTTCTGATATAGTTCCCGAAGGCGATAAAGGGGCGGCTAGAGATAGTGGTATAGGAGAGGGAGAAGGTTATGCAATAAGCGCAGTAAACAACCCAGACCCAACATCCACCCGTAAAAAACTATACGAATTAGAGGTAGACAACTTAAGGGTTCGGAATAGGTTTGCGGTAAAGGAATTAATATTTCAATCAGTAACAGCAACAAATGGTAGTGTATTAGTTTCAACAACAGGTAAGGTTAAATTTTTAACAAAGAAGGAATAAAAGATGAGTCTAGTTTACAATATTGCAAAACAAAAATTTGCAAATGGTGATATGGATTGGGAAGCCAATACCATAAAAGTCTTACTATTAAATTCTGGTTATACGGCAGACGCAGACCACGCTACAGTTGACGCTATTATAAGCGTTAGCAATGAATGCTCTGGGACTGGTTATGTACGTAAATCATTAGCAAATAAAGTCTCAGATAATGATACTACTAATGATAGAACCGAACTGAAAGCTGATGATATTAGTTGGACTGGTTTGAGCGTAGGCACTGTAGCTGCATTTTTAGTATACCAAGAAATTGATTCTGGCAATGACGCCCTAAACATACCGATAGCTTATATTAACACTGGCGGGTTTCCTACAACAGCTAGTGGTGGGGATGTAGCTATAGCTTTCAGTGCAGACGGAATTATACAATTAACATAAGGATTAAAGAATGGCTGTTGATAGAGGGAAAAATTTTACAACGGTAACGCTCGCTACTGGCGTAACAAATACCGACACCACTTTTGTATTAAGTAGCGGTCATGGAGCTTTATTAGAAGACCCCTCCTCTTTCGGAGCCTATAATTTAGTTCTATATGATAAGACTCTTGGCAACTCTCCTATGATGGATGATGATAGGGAAATAGTTAGGGTAACGGCTTTAACTGGTGATTCGATAACTGTAACAAGAGCTCAAGAAGATACGGTTGCGGTTAATCACAATACTGTAGGTCACAATTATGTTTTGGATTGGAATATTACGGCTATATTGTTAGACCAGATACGCTCTAGTTATTTACAGTTATCTGATCTAACCGATGCGAATATACCGAATGATTTGACTATAAACACTACAAGTCAAATTACAGCCCCATCGATTGTGCTGAATGGTTACTATACAGACAACAGTGACATAAGAAGTATATATTCCAACGCGACATGGAGCGATACCTCTTATTCACATCACCCAGTTAGAATACAAACCTTCCATACGCTTGGGACTGCTAAATCTTTAGCTGTATATGATGCGCAAGCAACAACAGCGGGCGCAAACAACAGCGGGCACATTGTCAATTTCCAAGGTAGGTCAACTCACGATTCTGATGGGACATTGCAACAAATGTATGGGTTATATAATACGAACACTAACAACGGCGGATTAGTAACATCAAGCTACGGTGCTTATTTAGCAAATGCTACTGGGACTGGTTCATTTACAAATCAGTATGGTGTTTATGTTGAATCGCTGGATAAAGCAACCACTAATTATGCTTTTTATTCTGCTGGTTTAACTCCTTCTTATATGGGTGGGAACTTAACCGTTGGGACTGGCAATACGTCTTATTCAATAAGTAAGGTGGTTAATTCAACATCTACATTAGCATCTATTTTACAGTTGAGAAATGATGTTAACCGTGGTTTAGAGAACTGGATGTTCTCATCAAATCACGCAACATCTTATGCTGGCATCACTGGTGGCGATTTAGGCATGATATACTATACTGGACAGAAAGCCTTGCTACTGAATGTTTCTGGTGCTTACCCACTGATTTTAGCAACAAATGGGACTGAAGCATTAAGAGTAAATTCATCACAAGAAATCATAGTAGGCATAACCGACAACGGCCCATACTCTCTCCAAAACAACGGGGATTTTTATAACTCCGGCTCAGGCACGTTTGGGGGTGCTCTTACTGGTACGAGTGCTACAATGAGCAACGACATAGAAGTAACCAATAGCACGAAAGGCTTAATATTCAATTCTGTCACAAAAAGGTGGAGGATTACTATAAACGACAACGGAAACTTAGAAGTGGAGGAATTATAAAATGGCTAAAACAATATTACCTATAATAAATGTAATGACCGAGAAAACAGAAGTTCACCCTCGTGATTTAGTTATGATAGAGGATTACCAAGATAGCAATGCAAAGAAAAAGGTAGAGGTTGGAAATCTTATGGGTGTAGAATATAACGATATTGGCGTGGCTGGTCAGGCCGGCTTCGGAGTAGGGCTTTGTCCACCAGAATTACTACCAACTTATATAATTCCACTTGAAGGTTATACCTCTAAAACAAACGACAATTACGGTAACTATAAATGCACAATAGATAACTCAATAATGGTTTGGATACCGGCGTTTTGGTTTAATATTGTTCATGACGGCGGATCAAATGTAAACAAGGTAAATATAAAGAGTTACAAAACATACGCAACAGAAGCAGAGGCAATTGCGCAAGGCTATCAAATACACCGCATGTTTATTGACGGCGGAGTAATTAAAGAAGGCGTATTTGTAGATAAATACGAATGGAGCTTAACAAACTTTGTAAACGGCGTTAGCGGAGTTGCAAGCTCAATTAAAAACGGCAATCCGATATCATCACAAAACGTTTCTAAGAGAATTATAAATGGGACAAACGATACTTTTGCTGGGTCATTTTCAAATTGCATTTCAAACGGTCAAACGCCAGCAGATAACTACGGCGGCGCATGGTCAGTTGCAAAAAGTAGAGGTAATGATTTTTCTTTATGGTCAATATTTGTAGCAAAAGGTTTAGCATTACTTTCATTAGCGCACGGGCAAGCGGTAAGCAGTACAGCAAACTGCGCATGGTATCATGCGACAAACAATTTTCCTAAAGGCAACAATAATTACGGTGCGGATATAAACGACGCAACATGTACCTTTACAGCTTGTGACGACGGCTATTGGGCAAGCCGCAACGAAGCGCGTAAAACCGGCAGCGGAAACATCTTTGCAAAAACAACACACAACGGGCAAAATTGTGGAGTAGCAGATTTGAACGGGAACCAGTGGAAAATTATGCAAGGTATAACAACTCTTAACTTTGCAACAAAAACAATTACCGCCATTACTCGTGCTGCTGAAGCAGTATTATCTATTAGCTCGCATGGATATTCAAACGGACAAATAATCCAAGTGCAAGGTTCGGCAGCCGCAGAGTGGAATACAAAATTCCAATACAAATTTTGCGAAGTTGAAGTTGTTGACGCGGGCAGTATTAAATTAAAGGTGGACGGGGCTTATGTAGACACATCAGCATTATCCGCCGATTATGTTAGCGGCTTAACCACAACATTTGCGAACCATTATTTGCTTAAAGAATCGGTCTCACTAAAAAATGTAACCGGCGGGAATTCTTTAACAGCAAGCGATCACTTTAATAGTACTTTTGTAAATAACAATTTCGATCAAATAACTTTAGCATTTGCCGAGGGAGGTTATGCGTTTAGGTTTGGTAACAGTACCAACCAAGTCCTTGGCTTTAATACAGACCGCACGCACGCAGATTATAAAAAAGGCGCGGCTGGTTTGGCGTTGGCTAAAACATCAGTTAGCGGCGGAGGTTCTAACCAATTCGGTGCGGACTATTATTATCAATGGTTTTTGGCCGAGCTTTGCGCTCTGTCCGGTGGCAGTTGGTATTACACTACTTATGCCGGCGTTTGGTATTTGTCCCTGGCTAACAATCGCACTACTTCTGCTAGAGATGTTTCGGCGCGCGCGTGCCTTTATGTGTAAAGCGAAATGTAAAAGGAATATTAATATGTTTTACGTTTATATATTAGAGTGTAGTGATAATAAATATTATGTTGGAATGACATCCGATTTAAGACACAGACTTATTTCTCATTTATCGGGTAATGGTTCAGTATTTACAAAAAAGCATCACCCAACAAGTCTTTATTACGTTGAAGAAATAAAATCAAGAAAAGACGCAATTATTTGTGAAACATTTTATACAAAATTATTCAAGTTAAATAAACAAGAACTGCAACTTGAAAAGAGATACCAAAACATATTTAAAGAAACAAAAGAATTTATTAATAAACACGGCAATGATTGCTGGCATAAAATAAGGTCAGGAGAATTACAATGAGATATTTCAAAACTAAAATAGTCGTTGAAGATTATACAACAAAGAGAATAATCATCCCGGAAGGAATAACAAATTATTGCTATGCCGAAATTGATCGATATGAATATAGCGGAGTAGATACAGAAGATGAAAATTTTCTAATAAATCAACATCCCGAATGCGAAGCAGAAGAAGTAACATTCGCCGAAATAGAAACAATATTAAAAAGCTGCAAACTTTACGCGGATGTTAATGAATTAGTTGTAAACAAAATCCGTGAAAAATATGACGTAAACGCAGAAGCTGAAATGCTTAATAAAGGTATTATAAACTCGTCAGACGCGGCTTATTTGACTTATCGTACTTATGTTGAAGAATGTATTGCTTGGGGGAATTTGAAGAAACAAGATTATGGGTTGGTAGAATGAAAACAATAATAGCAACAATAATATCCGCCATAATCTTGTATTGGGCGGCAACACAAATATTACTCAAAATGTGGAGTGAATAATGGAAGTTCTGAAATCCTTTTCAAACGAAATATTGGTTTTATTGGCTTCCGGTTTATTAACTGTGGGACAAATGTACAGAACATCAACTGGTGAAGTAAGGGTTAAATTATAATAGGAGTTAGAGATGGCAGATATTTTTGGTAAAGTTAAGTTTGGTGATAATGATTTTAATTATTATCGAATTTCTCCTAGCCCTATAGAAATAAATTTTATAACAAAAGACCCAAGAATATTATATACATCTAATATCCCAAGTCTTGGCTTAGCGTTTTCAATTACTAGTGGTGGTTTGAGTTATGTGTTAAATCCATTACCAGTTATCAGTAATTTAATAGAAGTTCCAAATCCATTATTAACATATACTATTAACCCAACAAGCTTAACTGCGGGTTTTTCAGTGACGGAACCAACGTTATCTGGATTTGTTACGTCTCTTAATCCCAATGCTTTAACTATAAATTTAGCTCTAAATAATAACTATCAAAACACCACAATTAAACCAACCCCACTTACTATTTCTTTTGGTTTCCCTAGTGACACAATAGTTCATAAAATGCAATATACAATGCAGTGGGAACAGGGTGGCCCTGGGTTTTTGTTAGACGATTTATTATATGCAAGAATGCAGGATTATGATAAAGATGGTAATTTAGTTGGTATGTTTGATGTTAAAGCTAAGGTTATAGGTAATTCTGTAGAGGGATTTAATGATTTAGAATTAATAGAAGGCGCTACTAGTTGGCAAGAATTGGAAAAGAATAGAGATGGTATTGAGTTTGTTAGAATTGGTAATTTAACAAATACAGCTAGACAGGGCTCTGTAATAATTACTGCAGATGGCATTGCCCCAGACGCTGCTGATTTACCGCCCTATATAGATGTTAAAGACCAGATAGATAGTTTTGATGATTTCTTTTATGGGTTACCCAAGGTTAGACTAGGACGATTAGATGGAATTACAGACCCTGACTTTGGAGTTTTAAGCGGGTATGGATTGTATGGGCAAAACATATATTTAAAAGGCAATATATTAATATCTAATCCTAGCGCAATAGATGCAACAGATTTAGCCAACGCTCTACATGATGCGAATGGCGAGATAATATTTAGTTTAACACCGACTGGCGCTGGTTTGTTTATAGGCGCTACTCACCTAGGTTATTATGATACGTCTGCTTGGAAAACCTATATGGATAATTCTGGTAACTTTTATTTGGGTGGGACTAGTGGAAAATTACAATGGGTTTCGGGGACGAACACTTTAACTATTAGCGGAAGTGTAACCATAGATAATCCGAGTACATTTAACGGTGGCGCACCCTTAGACGCAACTGACCTAAATAACGATGCTGGATGGGATGGAACTGCGGCGACATTAAACAGCGGTGTTTCTTTAACTGGTGGGGGGATAACATTAGGCACTACTTCAAGAATAAATTCTGGACAAAGTGCATACGATACCGGGACTGGTTTTTGGTTAAGTGCTGGTTCGGGAACTCCGGTTTTTTCTTTAGGTAATTCTGCTGGTAATAAGTTAACTTGGAATGGTACTGCGTTGGGTATTGTTGGTGCTATAACTGGTTCTACAATAACGGGCTCTTCTTTCCAAAGCATTATAGATGCAGATGGGTTAAGAACTAATATAAACCCAGAAGGTATAGAAATAGCCAGTGGTTCTGTAGCTGCGTCAATAGAGCTTGCTCATCCTTCTGGTATATTAACGGTTACAGGATCAAGTGATGTAGATTTTAATATAGCTGGCAACGTTACAACTTCAGTGTTTTCTGCAAGTGTTGGCTTTCGTCAAGGCACAATGACTGCGGGTAGAATATTAATGAGTAATGGCTTTAATTTTGTGTCAACAGCGTTTCCTGATTTAAGTGGCAGCTATGATGTGGCGGGGACAGCTTCTGGATTAATGTCAACACATAATTCAACCTATACTCACGCAAACATAGCAAATGGACAAACAGCTTATGGATGGGGTAATCATGCATCTGCTGGATATATAACAGATGCTTATTCTGATTTAGTGGCAGATAGCAAAATAGGAACGGGAGCGACACAAGTTGCTTATGGCAACCACACACACACGAGCGTTTATCATCCTTATGTAAGCGGTGGAACAAATTCAACTGTGAATATACCAGGCAATGATGGGTTGACCTATTCGTTGACTTTTACTAATGGTGTATGCACGGCAATAGACGTAACTTAAAAATGAATTATTGTTAGGTGGGTTTAGTAAAGATTTTACTTGACTTTTAATTAAATATTTATTATATTGCATATATAATGGAGAATTATATGGCTTTATTCGATTTCTTGGGTTTCAATAACCCAAACTCAGAATTTAAAGGGTTAGCAGAAGGCTTTAGTAATAGAGCTAAACAATTTGAAAATCTTGATTCTGATTTTTATAAACAAAACTTAAAATCTTTTGCAGATTACTTAGGCAGACAAATCAGCAAATCTACACCCACCTTAAATACTTTGTTGTCAGCAGCAAGAGCTTCTGGTGTTTCTGGGACTAGTTCGAGCACCATAGCAAATAGACAAAGAATAGAGAGTGAGGGGCGTAATAGAGAAGCTGTCGCTGGTGGAGTTAACCAATTTTATACTGGGTTAGCTCAAACAGGATTGGGGTATGCGTCTAGTTTAAATAATAGTGCAACAGAACTATACGGGCAATACGCTACTGGCCAAAGACAAGCACAGGGTAATCAAGTGGGGTTTGCTAATTCTATTTTAAGTATGGGTGCAACACTAGGAGCCTCGGCATTAGTCCCAAAACCAGCACCAACTAATTTTAATTATAATCCTTATTCTAGTTCTGGTAATAGTGGTTTTGGTCAGCCAGGAAGTTTTGGAGGACAACCCAATTCGTTTGATCCTGGACAACGTAAATTTACTTTACCTAAATTTTATTAATAGGAGTTACAAGTGGCAGAATATAATTTTGGCGATGTATTCGCTAGAGTTTTAGAAACAGAAAAAGACAGAGTTTCTAGAGAGAAGGAAGCTGAAGTAGCTAGACAAGTTCAACTCCTACAATTAAAAACTCAAGTAAAAGAGAATTCTTTAGGTAGAGAACTCCAAACCAAGCTACAACAAGAGAGTTTGGCTTCTAATAAGGAACTAGCTCAGATTAGAGAAATAGGGGATGATAAGAGACTAGAAAAAAGCATAGAATCTAATAAAGATTTAACTCAGATGCAAATCGATTCTGCTCAAAGTATAGCCGATAAAAATCTAGCAGCTCAAGAAACTAGATACAAAATACAAGATGCTCAACATAAAAAAGCAATGGATTTGCAATACTTAACCCTTAGAGCTAACTTGTACAGAGAAGGGCTGAGTTTAAGTGATGATGGTAAAAAGATTATTTTTCCAAGTGGCGATAGCAAAGACGTAGATTTAGCTCAATTTGCAGAATTAACTCAATTTGATGAAGAGAATTTTGAATCACAATTTGAAAGAGTCGATACTAAAATTAAAAAAGAATTGGATATACCAAATACTTTTTTAGATAAAGTGGGTTCGGTAACAAAATCGAAGGATGTTGTTACTAATTTTGCCAATTTAATAGAGGGTGATAAAAAGCAAACAAAAGCATATGGCGAAAAAATATATGAATATGCAAATAAAGAAGTTGAAAAGGCCGCTAAAACACTAGAATCAATTAATGGCATTATGGGTAAAACCCCAACGGAAGATCAGCAGAAAGTAGCAATGATGTTACTAGGCGCTTATGGCGCAAAGTATATGGATTCTCAAGAAGTAAGAAACGAAGAGGGAGAAGTAGTACAGGATGCCCAAAACCGTTATCTTACCAATCTTGTTCAAAAATTGAATCAAGCTGGTGTTAATAGAGAAGCAATTAAAAAGCTAGAAAATAAGATTAACACAACTGCGCTATTATATAACACAACAGCAATAAGAACTGGGCTTAATACACAACCAGCCAATAGTCCTTATCCGTTTTTTAAACAACCAGGAACCATTAACGCAACAAGGTAATTATGGCAAAAATAGGTACAATTGATTTTAATAATAATCAAGTTTCTAATATAGCCAACGAGTTCGCAAACTTTGCGAGCCTAAAGAGCACAGAGTCTGCACAAGATTTTAGTGCTCTTAGTGTATTAGGAGCTCTTGCTAAGGGTTATGTGCAAGGCTTCACTACATTTGCTATAGGAGAACCAGTTCAAAACCCTGTTGAAGCGGTAGCGCATTCGATAGGTTCGTTAGCTGGTTTTATTGGGTGGGCTCCTGGAGCTAGCAGCTTAGGCGGAGCTTTAACCAAGGGTCTTGGTAAAACAGTAAGTATGGCGTTTAAGGGTGAAAAGGCATTAGCTTTAACACAAGCTACGGCAAAAGCTGGTTTGTTTTTACCATCAATACCAATGGGAGCTGCTAATTTAATATTCAAGGGCGCAGAAGGACTTGGGGTAAAAACAGCCATCCAATCTGCTGAGAAATATCTATTATCCCAAGGGATAAGCAAGGAAGCTATAAACATAGGGGGCCACGCCATTCATCAAGGCGCCCACATGGGTACAGCTATGGCTGTAAGTTCTTGGCAAGATGGTGTAGACGCAATGTTTTCTTCATTCACCTATGGTTTTACATTTGCTTCTGGTTCTGCTATACTAGGACAATATTTGCCTACGGCTGGGAGAGCTATAGAAGCACCTAGACATGTTCAACTACTACAGGATATTCAAGACCCTCGTGGTATAGCTAGAATTATGTCCTCTGCTATGTTTTCAGCTATTCCATCTTATGTATCGGACGCACCTTTTGAATTACAGGTTTATGAGTTATTGTTAGGCGCTTATTTCGGCGCAATAGAAATGCCATTATCCGAAAGAAGAGCATTAGGATTTTTAAGATATGCCCCTATGAAAGCACATGGTGGTGTAGAGATGCATAAAGCAAGCCAAGATATTTCTTTGCATGGCTTTAGTGACCCAACCACAAAGATTGGTGCTAGATATGCAGCCCTTAAAAGAGTTGACCCACAAGCAGCAGAAATCGTAGCGCAACAGATAGAGTTAAAAGGTTTAAAGTGGATAGGAGATGCAGAGTCTGGTGTATCTTTGGCTGGTATAGAGGTGGCTCAAAGCATAGAGAATGTCTTAAAAACCAAAGAAGGCGCTATCCCAGAAGAAACTATGCGTTCTATGTTGTCTACAGAACTGTATAATTCAGCAGTAAAGCTAGCTCAAGAGCGTACTGGACTAGAAGCTAATGTAGAAGACCCAGAATGGAATGTAGCTCTACATAGAGCCTCTATGGACGTATTAAAGCAATCAGCAAAAGACATAGATGATTATAGTAGAACCGTAGAATACAGAATCAAAGACATTAAGGAACATGTGAAATTCATGGATCAGTTTAAAACTAATACTGATACGCGTGAAATAGCTGTTTTAGAAGAAGAATTATCTCAAGACAAAGACTATCCTCGTTCTTTAATACCAACATCTAAAAAATTAGCAAGAACTATATTTAATACAGAAAAAAAGAAAGGTACAGAAATAAAAGTTGAAGACTTTTTAAAAACTCAAATTAAAGTGAAAGATGTTTTTAAAAAACATATAGCAGACAAAGATAACCCAAAAGCTTTTGATAATTTGATTAAAGATATTCAATCAGAGCTTGGTTTAGAGTTGGTAGAGGGTAAGGGCTCTTTATGGAGAGATGTAAGGAAATCTTGGAATTGGTCTACCAGATTAGAGCCAATGCTACAAAAAAGTCTTCATAGATCGGGTGGAGAACTCATCACTCAAATTCAGAACGAATTAGATATGTACGGTCATAACGTTACTAAATTTGTTGAGCGTCCGTTCTTATGGGAAAAGCTGGGTAGGGGCGTTTTTAATATTAAAAATAGTAGAACAGTTAAGGTTACAGAAAACGAAGCTACTAGTGAAAAATTATTTGAAACAGAGGAAGTGAAACCTTTTGATGACCCCGACTTTAATATTGTAGAATTAATGTTAACTTTAGACCAAAACAATGAAACGTTATTGTTTGCTTCTAAAGATTCTGGTGTTTTAATAGGGATGCCTTATTTAGATAATGCCAAAGACCCCGTGGCAGTTAAAGAATATATTGAAGCAATAAGAGAAGAAATTCCCACTTTTGATGCCGAGGTTAAGCTATTGCAAGAAGACTTTATGAATGAGTTTAAGGCACTAAAAGGCAAAAAGTTTACAGAAAAACAAGCTCATGCAGCATTCTGGAAAAGCTTAATGAATACAATGATGGCTAGAGAAAAACTTGAAGGTGTAGACATTATTACTATTATGCAAAATCCAGACAAATTTATGTTGTCAAAAAACACTCCTGCTGCAGAATGGAACAAACGTACTTCATTGCTTAACAATGGATTTTTAAGATTAGACCCCACCTACATGTCTAGAGTTGAGGGTGCTGAGAATGGTTTAAATACCGTCATTATTAATGCATTGAATAAGAACGGCATGGATATGGTAGAGGGCTCCCCAGACCTGACGGACTGGGTGTTGGATAAGAGTGGAGAATATATTAATCGTAAAACAGAAACTCATGTTGATGGTGTTATTTATTTAAGAGATGATGTTTTTGATATGTTGGTGTTACAGGGTGGCTTAGAGGGTGGTACGGGAGCTCAGAAAGGAACCCTATTACACTCAGAGCCAAAACAAGGGTTACTGATTGGTAAGTTTGCTTATCATAAAGCTGGCGCTAAGATTAGTGAGTCTATGAAATCTAAAAACATTCATACAATTATTAACAGTACAGCAGCTAAACAAACTGGTTTGCGAATAAAACATGATGCTCAATGGTCTAATAATAAATTAAAATTCTATAATGAGGGTAAAAGAAAAACTGTTACTCCAACAATATACACTATACCTCATGATTCTTTTACTTACACAGAGGGTGGTGAGCATTTAGATAGAGCTTTAGTTCCACAAAAATTAGCTTCACAGTTTATGAGTGGGATTGACTCTCAAAGATTTCCAGAAACAACTAAATGGCTTAATGAAATATCGAACACTAATTTCCGAGGTTCCGCTACTCACGAAGATTTATTTAGTAAATGGGCTCAAGGCGATACTAGAGTAGACCCAAATAAAATAGACGTAGAACAATTAGGGATACAAACATTATTAGATATATTTACATCTGGCAAGAAAGACATAATGTGGAAAAGAGTCTTTGAAACTTATATTAAAGACTATGATGATATAATAGATGGCGATACTCCCTGGGATGATCCCGAAGCATTTCTCTTAAAAGAGACGACACAAAAGAGGGCTGCTGCAGATAGAATTTTAGATTTAGCAGAAGCTTCGCCTGCGTTGTTGGCTAGTCCAATGGTGCAAAAGTATGTCGAAACTATCTTTAAAAGTGCTTTAACAAAAAGAATTTCTCGTCCTAAGCTTACTGGTTCTGCAAGCTCTATAATGAATCCTTATAGGTGGGATTTAATTTCTAAATTGAAAGAAAGGGGTGGTTTGCAGGAAGGCGAGATGTTGTTGGGTGACGCTTACAAAGATTATACCAATTTCCCTTGGAGAGGGCGTAGTCCAGAAACTAATGAGGTTAGATTAGAGGATGCTTATAATGAATATTTGGCATTAAAAGAAAACCCTAATAAAAACAAAGAGTCTGAGAAATTATTAAAACAAATGGAAGAGGATATAACTTTTTTGGTAGAAAGAGTACCTACAGATTCACCGTCTGGGGTTAGACCAATTAAGTTTATTGGCTTCAGCGATATTGCTGGAAGCGGGGTTGTATTGCATCCAGAGGATATGATAAATCTTGGTGGAGCTGACCTAGATATAGATAAAGCTTATTTATATAATGGTATGCCAGGTTCTGTTAAAAAAGAATTTGAAAAAACTAAATACGAATGGTACGATTTTTTTGATCCATCTACAAAGAAAAAAATAACAGAAGAAGAATATCGAAGCAATCCCAAAAAATTTATTAAAATATTAAGAGATTCTAAACCTACAGATTCGCCTTTTCTAGCAGAATCTAAAGCGACTTGGAAGAATACAAAATTAAGCGCTTTCTCTCCATTGCACCTTAACCAAATAGGACGAATGGCATATGAGGGAAATAGACTATTAGGTCCTGCTATATCTATGGCGAAGAAATTGAATGGTTTATTAGAAGCCCAGACAAAAGAGTTAAGTGTATCAGATGTAAATGCTTTTAGAGAACTAAAGCGTCAAATGATTAATTATGGTGCAGATGCTGCTAATGGTACTGAATTAGTTTCTCATGAAAGAGCATTAGAAATTCTAACGTCTAGTTTATTTAAGAAAAAACAGATTAAAGAAAAACAAAAATCTGGTGAACAGCCAGTATTAAGAGACGAAACTGATGCCGAACTACTGAAAAGAGTTAAGGGCAATAAACTATATAAACAAATATCAAAATTAGAGGCATTTAACCGCGGTAAAGATTTTGAAGGCAAATTATATAATTTTGGTGATTTTGTTAGTATCGCACAAGAAGCTAATAGATATTTAGATAAAGAATCACTAAAGTTTAATAGCGCTTATTATCGCAACTTCTTGAGAATGAGTGAAATTAACCTGTCTAGGATAGGTTAATTTCCATTTATGGATGCTTCTGCTCCAGAAAAGTTAAATGAAATTAGTAGTCAAATCAGACTATCAGAAACCTTTTTAAGATTAATAGGAAGAAGCGCTGAAGGTATTAGGTTTTATAATAACTTTAGAAACGCAAAAGGCAGCCCTTATGCTAGCGCACATTCCAAATATGATAAGATGATTATTGCTAATGAACTAACGGCTCAATCTGGGTTAGACGCTGCGAACGCTGTAAATATTTTATTCCAAGCCCCAAAAGACAAGTTGGGCAAGCTTGATTTAGACTTAAAGGTTACGGATGATTTATTGCGGAGAGCCGATGAACTAAAGAAAGAATTTAGTACTCTGTTAATCACAAAAGATAAAGCAAAAAGAAGTGGTGAAGATGTCAATACGTCTGCATTAAAGTTGCAGATAGATAAGAAAATCGAGCAAATCACAAATGGATTACCTCAAGCTTACAGAAAACTTTTTCATGCGTATATGTTAAGCTCTTTGTCTTATCAAAAAGACTCCCTACCGGATTTTGTTAAGAAATATACTGATGCTATTAACAAAAAATACGATCAGCAAGCGGCCATATTTCAAAGCAGGATTGATAAACGTAATGCAGAGGGGAAAGCAACAAATAAACTCAAGGTTAAGTTAGACCAGGTAGATGTTGCTAGACAGGCCGAACTAAAAACAGCCACTGCAGAGGCTAAAAGGGAATGGTGGAGCACAAATCAAAATACTTGGGTATATGAATTAAATAGTATTGATCCAAGCGTTGTAAGAGATCAATTGTTTATATACGAAGATATTATACAAAAAACAAATACCCATATTCCTGATGACTATATTACACAGCTTGATCACTATTTAGATACGCCCGCTATTACCACTGGCGTGGAACAACCAAGTGTAGAAAAAGCAAACTTAAGGTTTCTTAATTTTGTCCAAGATTATGCGGAAAGAGGAAAAACAGTTGATAAGAGCAAGGTTGACCCAAAGATTTTAGCACAACTAAAAACTGCAGGCGAAACTATTGCTAAGTACTATAAGAAACACCCCGAAAAAATCAAAGACGTAGAGGCCATGTTCGCCAAAGAGTCTCAATTGCAAAAAGCTTTATTGGGTTTTGAGGGCGGGAACACCTTAAGGTTAGCCACACCCGAACAGGTTATAGAGTTTGCTAGAATTCTTCAGTTAAAGTTAAATAATGCTGGGAAAAACTTTAAACCTGAGTGGTATCACTATTTCTGGAGACCAGAGACTATAGGCGAGAAAATGAGAACCTATGAAGATTCTGGAGAAACACCAGAAGAAATACCAATCCAAGTTTCGCGTGGTGTTACTGGTTTTGGGGAAGTTAAACAATCTATGTCAACATTCCAAAAAATTAATTCTATTTGGAATTGGGGCGAAAAAGCATACGAAGGAGCTTTCCGCTCTACAGAATACAAGTATAAAACGCACCCTTTATTAATAGGGTTAAGAGATTTAGATAAAAACAAAGATGAAATAGGCAAGGAGTTATGGGATTTAGCCGTTCGATATAGAGAGCGTGATTTAGCAAAAGTTAAGGGGGCTAAAGGCCATAGAACAGAAACATACCAAGAATACTGGAAAAGAGTAGAGCCAAGATTTAAGGAATTAATGGGGTCTTCCGAAACAGTTTTGATTCCAGGCATCAGCTCTAAACCTATCGCTATTCGCGAAGTATTTGATAAAATTGTGGAATTTCAAAACACTACAATGAAAGAGATACTTCAAACAAAGATGGTAAACAAAATAGCCGAAGAAGCTTTTTTCGCAAAAGTGACTGACGAGAACGGTAACGTTGATACGGATAAAGCTTTTGAAATATTGGCAGGTGAATTATCTGCTAATAAATTTATCTTTAGAGGCGTTAATTTTATAAATAAGTTGATGCATCACGAGATGTTAAATAAAATCAAAATTCGTGGTGATACATTTATGAAATATCTCTATAAAAAAACTAGCGGCTTTGATGTTGAGGGCGGTAGCGTCAGCGAGTTTCTGTCTGATAGTGGGTTTAAGGATTTTTGGAACAACTTATTTAAAGGCACTACTCCAGACAACTTTAGCAGAAGCGACAATGAAGTGTTGGATATATTCCTGAAAAAATATAATGATTTTGTAGAGTCTGGCGAGGATTTCTCTTTGGTGTTAGAGGAGATACAAAACCCCGCAACTCGCTCAAGATTGTTATCCCAACTAAAAGCGTCAAGATTTAATGAGAGCGGTTGGATGGATTACAAAGATTTTGGAGTTCAAGACTGGTTCCATAAATATTACTATCCACACAATACGTTCTTAGAAAAGGCAACAAAGAAATATCTTCTTGACAAAATATCTAAAATGGTGATGGGAAAAGATGAAATAGGCGGGACAGAGAATGATATAGCTCTTGTTAGAAGGCAAGTAGAGGGACAGACAGAAAATCCAGAAGATCGTGCAAACAGCGTAATTAGACATCTTGAAGACATAATGGATTCAAAGGGAATAGAAGCAAAACACATAGAAAACTTTACTCAACACTTATCTAGTTCTTTAGCAAGAGATACAGACGATCCTCTTCCTGGGTGGTCTACAGACAGAGATGTTTTGATTAAATATGAAAACCAGATGGATAGATTCTATTATTCTTATCTGGCTTCGGGTATCAGTCGACACCAGATCAAAAAACTTAATCAAACAAAAGCTCTTGGTGACTTTACAGAGTCCTGGGGAAGATTCTTTTCTTTATACAACAGAGATCAACTTGGCCACGCCTCTAAATTTCCAGATGCTTGGCTTAATGATCCAAATCTTCAAATTAGACACAACCCCTACTATGCATTAACTGATGATTATTGGATTAGAAGAGCAGATAAGGTTGGTAAGAAATTCTTTAATGGCAAGAAGTTTTATAAAGATATTAAAGAGGCTGGTTTAGAGGACAAGTTTACTCCTGAGCTAAAGACTCGTATTCAGAATGACCCTAAAGTTAAAGAGTTACTAGATACTATTTACGCGAATAGCGTGGATAAACGATTAACTTGGTGGTCTCAACTTGAGGGTAAGTTTGAGTTGTTAACACTTTTGTCTCATCCCAAAACCATGATAAACAACTTCTTTTCTGGCGACATGAATACATTGAGTCAGACGGGAATGAGACATTGGAAAAAAACTTTTGACCAAAACTACATGATTAATAATTTATTCCCAGGAGCTAAAAACAAAGCTGATATCGATGCTATTATAGAAAAGAATGGTGGTGTTGAGGCGATGTTCTTTAGTGAGTTTGGATTAAACAAATTATTTAATACTGGGGTTTATAATAAAGTTTTTAAACAGGTTATGGCCGTAATTAAGAAAGAAGGCTATAATGAAAAGAAAATAACTGATGTGTTAAAAGAAAATGGCTTAGGCGAAGCATTTCTTAATACTGCTGGTTATTTTATGAGAACCTCAGAGGTTCAATTAAGAAGACGCTCATGGCTAGCTCATTATAATCAAGCTAGAGAAGTGCTGAGTGTGAATGGGATGCATTTAGAACCAGAGCATCCTTGGTTAGTGCAATGGGCAAACAAAGGTGTTGGAGCAACACAATTCTTATATAATAACGCTAATCGCCCAGCATTTGTTAGAACTAATCTAGGGAAGATGTTTGGTAGATTCCAGTTATGGGCGTGGAACTCTTTGTATTTTAGAAGAGAGGTTCATAAAATGGCTTATGCTTCTGGCTATAAACCAGGGACTGCTGAATTCTCTAGGTTAAGAAACTTAATGACTGCTGATTTATTGGTGTTGGCATTGGGAGCAGCTTTACCATATTCTATGTTTGATTCTACAGTAGCTCCTCCATTAGGGTATGTACAGGATTTATCGGCTTGGATGTTTGGTGACCAAGAAGAGAGAGATAAGGCGTTTTTTGGAGCCTTACCTTGGCCAGCTAATATAGTTGGGATAGCAACTCCTCCGATATCTAGGTTCGCTTTTGCGCCCATATCGTTATTGCTTAATGGGAATCTTGATGCAACGGCTAGAGTTCTTATGACGGCAATACCGTTTGGTAGATTGGGGACATCAACATACAGAACGTTTGAATCTCCTATAATGGCAATTGATAATTTTACGGGATTACCGTTTGTTAAAACCGCTTCGTTCTTTAAAAAACAATATAAAAACAAAGTCCCATACAATATCAATCCATTACTAAGCTCCCTTTCTAAGACCGAATAATCTTTTTAAAAATAGGTAAGGTTTAAAAATTAACTTAAACCTTACCTATACGGTCGCCACAACCAATTTATATTAACCAATCAACACAAAACGACTTTCGATATTATACAAATTAAGATAAATATCTTTTCCCGTTCTAGTTTTTACGGAATATAATTCATGTCCTGAATCGAAGCCAGATACAAAACTAGTTATAGTATATATTTTATTTATTCTTAATTGATTCTCACACCAAAAAGAATCGACACATTTTAATTTGGTGCCTACCGGATATTTAGGTGTTTTTTGCGATGCAAAATTTTTCTTTTTTATTTTTAATTTCATCGGATTTCCATATAATAATTTCTATTCTTGAGTTGTCTTTATCGTAACCTCCAAAATCAGAAGTTGTTTTTTTGATATATTGATGTGAATCATCCTCTATACAGCCATAATGTACCAAAGCATCACAGAAAAATTTATTAACTATAGCACAAATATTGGCTGTATCAAAAACTTTCTTACCTCCCTGAATTGCATTAGCATATAAAATAAATTCAATATCTATTGGAGTAGGCAAAACTAATCCTTCTAATTGATCTTTCATTAGTTCGTTATAGATTTGTTTTATTTTATTATTTTTAATCCAATGTAAATTTCGGTAAGTATTCAAATTTAAATATACCGTTTCATCTTTTTTTCTTTTCTTTGGTAAAATAATTTTTATGGGACTAACCATCTTCGCCAGAGGGCCTTCCGTATCTTGACACATAACCATTTTCATCAAACCTCATTCCACATAATTCGCTGATCGCTTTGACATAAGCCTTGTGAACAGTTAAGCCAGGTTTCATTCCAATTGCAGTATTCACTTCCAATACATATGGAGTACGATTATCTTTGTTATAGATAATATCTACTGCTCCAAAATCTAACCCAAGAGCAGTTACTGCTTTAATACTTAACTCTTTTACAGAGTCAGGAGCATTGACTCCATCCCGTCCAAACGTCCAACCTTTTTTCAGATTTCTAATTTCTGAACTAAGATTATTGCTATTTAATCCAAGCTCATTAATTTTTTCTTCTGACATTTTCTTTTTGCGAACTATATCAATTATATTATTGTTAAAAACATGCACTCTATATTCTTTGGAATTCATAATTCCCATCGTATATAAAGGAGCAGATACTACTTCTCCAACAGTTTTAGCTACTACTATACCCCTACCTTCACTACCTCGTGTTAGAGTTCTACAATACACAACATTTCCTTCTTCTATCCAGGCTTTTGCGACATTAGATTGTTGAGTAAACCTTAATGTATTTATATTATGCTCGGCAAATTTGCTAAAGGCAGCAAGTTTATTACTTGCCAACAAAACCGATTCTGGTTTGTTTAGCAATCGACCCCTACCATTTAAAATAGAAATTCTATCAGATACACCCCAATTGATTAATAAATCTGTATCTCTTGGTGTATAACGACCGTTTGTAAACAGTCTTTTTGTGCCGAAGTGATTGGCCAAAGATTTTGCCGATAACGAAGCCATAGAATAAGGAATTATTCGAGGTACCATTGTTTCTCCTAAAAGTTAATTGCTTTTATTATTGTTTGATTGTTTTTAATGCCTTTTAAAAATATAATATCACCGCGTATTACTTTTTTAAATTTTAATCCGTAACAACTACACATTGTGTAAAAATCTTGATAACGAAAACTTCTATCGAGAATTTGTTGAATTACAGAACCATTTTCATATAGTTCCTGGCTTTCTTCATACACTTCTCTTTTGAACCAATTATTGGTGATTAATTTAAAAATCATACCCTACCTTATTCACGTGGAAGAATGTTATTTAATTTAAACGGTTTATAGTGATGCTCTAATGCTAATAATATATGCCCTGGTTTGCTGTGAATCGCATGAAGCTCTGGTTCTTTTTCTAAAACTCTTTCCATAGAATTATTATGAAAATGTCCATGAAAATTATAATCACTTGCAAGTAGCTCTACTGGTTTATGAGAAAAAACAATTACTTTATTATTGTAAACAATACTCATTGTATTGCCTACAAAATCCCACCCATTACGAAGATACCACTCATCAGATTTTTTGTCGTGATTACCACGAATTAACCATTTATATTTATAAGGCATAGACGTAAGTCGTCTATTCCAAAAACGGTGTTCCATCCAAGAAATATCGCCAAGGTGTATTAATATATTATTATCGTTGGCAAATTTTTCTAACTCTTCAAGAATTAACTCTTCAAAACCCTTTGGCCTATGGCCAAAACTCATAATACTTTCATGACCAAAATGAGTATCTGTTGTTATAATATAATTCATATTTTGTCCTAGCAAGAGAAGAACAAGCTCATTATTATATTTGAGTTGTTCTTCTCTTGAAATTAATTAATTACTTTTTAATGATTCTTATATTGGGATGTTGTGTTTTAACGATAGCTGGATGATTTTCTGGCAACAAAGATACTAATGGTAATTCTTCGGTTGATTTCCAGTTTTCAAGCGAGAAAAATAACTCGAAAAATTCCCTAGCGGCATTTAGATATTCTGCATCATCTGCATTTCCTTTGAAAAAGATATTTTGATATTTAGACATTTGTGGTTCTGGTAATTTAAACGTAACTTTAGAAAGAATCTCATCTTCTTTTAATTTTGTTTTGTCTATGCTTTTTCTAGTTGTTGGAGCTTGTTTAATCACAAACTCAGTGCCCTCCAAGGGGTCTTCTGCACATTGAAACAAAATAGATTTAAGAAATTCTTCGTTACGCTCTATTGCTTTTAGAGTATTAACAATGTCTAATTGCTTTTCTTTTAATATTTCTTTTTCTTTGGGTAACCTATATTTTAATACTGAAATGTAACCGTCTATCTTTCGATGTATTTCTTCCTTTACTTTAGTTAATTTATCAACTTTTGCTATTGTTTCATCCGTTACCTCTGAATCCTCATATAATTCGTTAATAATTTGATCTTCTATGGCTTTTAAATCAAGCAACTTACTCATTTGATCCTCTTATTCTAAATGATGTATGTGTTGTATTTGAGGTAGGCTCACTTTCTATCACAGACCCAAAGCTACCAAAAGAATCGAGCTCTGTGGTAAAATAAGATGGAATGTTTCTAGGCATATCTAACCCACCTGCTGTGAGTGGTGTTCTTGGGCCATTTAAAAATTCTTCTATCCAATGTGTAGACCATTGAGTTTCGACTATTGATCTATCATATATTTCATCAAATGAAGTTCTGCCATATTTATTCTCTAATACTGTGCGTATCTTGTGTGGTGTCAGTTTCAGACTGATCATAATCCACCTCCTGTTCTAATCGTAGCATAATTTTATCATATTTCTGTGCTTTACATAGGTCGCTTTCTGCTAAAGTTAATAATATATAAGGACTTATTTTTTTAAACAATTCTTTAGCAATTGTATATTCATCGTTAGAAAATGGTATTTTCATCTTTTCTGTCTTCCTTACTATAAAATACTGAATTTTTAGGAATTGGGGTAAAGCGAAAAGTATCGGAATTCATAATAGTATTAATTGCAAATCCAGATTCGTCTCGCGAACCTAAAGATGAAATTTTTCTATATGGTGTATCTCTATTACCCTCTATAGCAATTACTTTGTCTGCCTTTTGCTCTATAGATGAAGAACCTTTGCCACTATGAATATCTAAATGACCTTCTCTGCTTGAAAATTTAGAAATATGGTGAATAGCGATAATAATTATATCCATATTTTGAGCAATAGCCTTTAGCCCAGCTCCAATAGGACCTAATTTACTTTCGGAATCCATTCCTTGTACTTCTATCGCATCTATTACGTCTACCACTACAATTTTAGCACCTGATTCTATAATTAATTTTTCAACACTCTCTAACTTAGGTGCGGTTGTCATAATTTGAATGTGTTGAATTTTATCTGCCAACCCTTTCTTCCCTTCTCTATAAAATTGATTAACTTCTTCTTTTTTCATGTCATGTGCAATTTGAATAAAACGTCTGAATGTTAATCTGCTTTGCATTTCTAAAGAAAGATATAATATTGGGAGTGGAATGTCTACACATAAATTTTGAATCCATGCTGACTTTCCTAATTTAGTATCTCCTATAACTACAATAAGTTCACCAGGGTAAGATATATAACTTGGTATATCGGGATATATATCTTTTAAATCAAATGATGTTGAGGAAAAATCTTTACCAATAAATGCTCCATATTCTTTTTCCAAAGCATCATAATTTTGAATCTCTGGCAAATAATTTTTATTTTTATAAAAAATACACTTATCACTGCAATAACGTTTCATTATTTCATCATTACAGGAATATCGATAACCAGATTTATAAACATCCGCAACCAAACGCTGAACTTCTTTTGGTTCCATTGTTTCCGCAAAATTGGTCATTGACGCTATACATGCGTTAATCGGCATTCCCCCTCTTCTAAAAGCAGACGCCATTCGCAATATTTCTGCATGTCTTGTACCAGTTATTTCTCCTTTATTATAACAAACTTGCATACAAGTAACAATTTTGGTAGGATCATCACTTACCTTTTCTGTTTTTGCTTTTATGTGTTTTCCTTCGGGTAACATTACAAAATCACTTAAGTCTAATGTATCAACAAAAGGAGAAAACGTAAAATCCATCCTAGGTTCTTTCGCTAATGCTAATATCTCGTTAGTATCAAACGTATTAATCTCTTCTAAACTTAATGGAATTTTATATCTGTTGGTTTTTAAATTAATAGTATGACCTACTCTAATAATACGAGCATGGTCAAATATATTATCTACTTCAGGAAAATGGACACTACAAGTTTCTCGTAAAATTTGAGGAGCTTTATTGGAGGGCTCTATACGAAAAACATTAGGTATTTCAATATGATAACCATTCCCACTATACCAAGGATGAATATCAGATTCTGGAATTTTCCATTTATTATTTAATTTATTTATAAAAGCTTTTGCCAAATTATGTACATGTTCATCAGTATTAACTCCCTTATCCACATCAAAAATAATTTTATCAATATAGAAGTCGTCAGTATAATTACGAATAGTTTTGTATATTTTAAAGTGTTGAACTGCCTTTTCATCTAAAGCATAATAACTTACATATAAAGGCACTTCATCTTGTTGAGCTTTTTTAATTATCGTAGGTATATGATCTTTCTGTATTACGACACCTCTGTTGGAAGGATGCTCGTAAGCAACCTCCAGGTATCTAGTGATTTGTTTTGTCATTGTACCCCTTATATTTCATCGTCACGTTAATTAAACGCAGGCAGAATAAACTGCCCGCGTTTAAAGATTTCTTTATTATTAAGCCAAGCACCTCCTTTTAAATAGTTAAAAAGGCAAGTCATCGTCTTCTGAACCATCAGAGTCAATCGAAGGAAACGTTGTCTCTTCTTTATCAGATTTATCAGGTATCGCATCTGGCTTATATTTATCCATAAAACCATTGGATACTTGAGTTAAAAATTTCTTAGCTAATTTTGCTGGATCAGCATTTATATTAAGCATTATATCCCAGCTTTTGTATTTAGGCTTTTCTTTTGTTGCATTAAAACCATAAACATAATCTAGAACGTATACTTCTTTGCCGATAACACCAGTAAGATATTCTTTTGGAATTTCACCTACTTCTGTTAAGCTTGGTTCCTCCAACTCTTCTATAACTTCTTGGAAAAAGGACAATACTTTAAAAGCAGAACCCAAACCAATTGGTTGTTTTGTAGAAGCATCTCTTTTAAAATCACCAGCTATAACTATTTTTTTATCAATCGCCATTCCTGTATCAAAAGTTACTTCTACAGCACAATCGGGAACCCAATCTTTAGCAAATGACAATGGTTTGCCAGATATATCCTCTATATTGGTAACGGTTAATTTATTAATGAAAATACCCTTACCATAGCTTTTATTTTCATATTTTTTAAGTGCAAATATATTATTACTCATGCGTCTCCTTTTGAACAATTTGTAATATTTCCGGTAGTGTTAAAGTTCTGTTAATCTCTTGTTTCAGATTTTGCCAATATCCATCTTTTGTTATTCTGATGTTGGGTTTTCCATTTTCAAGCATAAAAGCTATATCGCTTAAATAAGGAAATCGATGATATGTTCTGTACGTTGATTCTCCCGTAGGTTTATCATTAACATATTTTTCCTTGACTTTACTAGTCATAACAAGCATATTACCAGATTCTTTAACTATTTTAATAATATTATCACAATAAGCAAAAATCTGAGCCCACAAATATTGAGGCCAAACTTTTTCTAATTGTGCTATTTCTTTATAATATTCTTCTGCGAATTGTTGAACTTCTGTTACGGAATCTAACACAATACAACCTTTTTTTTCTAGGGATTTAAAATAGCGAATGGCGGAGTATAAGAACGTAATAGTTTCCAAATAAGATTTGATAGTTTTCCTTTTAATGGGAAATGGACTATCGTTAAATTTATTGGTAACTATTGAAGCCCTCATTTCTGTATCGCCCAACGCTACTGGCATAACCTGTGACATTGTACAAGCTAAATGTGTTTTGCCCTCTCCTGTATCAGCCCCTATAAGAACTATTGGAGAGTGCGATTCTTCTTCATCAAACGCAAAAGTCTTTATCATTGTTCCCAAAACATCTTTTTCTTTTTTATTATAATTCATAGAATCCTTATTTTATTTTTATTAACCATCCTCCCGCACTAACAAACTGATAATCAGAAGAGTCCATTTTAGCAATTAAAGACTGTAATTCTAATTTCAATTGATTTAGTTTTGTATCAATGTCTATTGTTTCAACTGGTTCTACTTGGGAAGATTCTACTTCGGTTTCTCCAGTAATGGTTTGAACAATAAGAGTGTTTCTTCCGCTTTTTCGAAGAACCAAAACTTCTTCTCCTACAATAACACCGCTTCCGCCTTCGCGAGCAACTTTTACGATACACCGCTGATTTGAATAATTTACAACCGCAGTTCTGAGTACATTGTTTTCAAGTTTGTTGTATGTTGGATTAGACAACGTTTCCAACATATTCTTGATATCAAAATTGCTTAATAAATAAGAGTCGCATTCTTCTGTATAAGAAGCAGCTCTTCCCGCGGGATTATGTATAGCAATTAATTTACTGCTATTATTTAATGTTCTTATATGTGCCGCAGTATGAAGATAATGACCTCGCGACACAACTAAGTTTCTAAGCTCTGTTGATATTGAATATTTTTCCATGTTTTATGTCTCTTTTATTATTGGATTAACAACACCACAATGAGGGCAAGCATGCTCACCTTCGCTTTTTAAATATTTGAATATAAAATCACAATCGGTGCAAACTTTAGCTTTGTATGGAGAATAAAGTAATTTAGAATTAGCAAAATCTAATTCATCTTTAATTTCTTTGTTTAACTCTGTTTTTTCTTCTTCGCTAAAAGCAATATTTACTTTTTGTGAATGTATATTGTCGATGTCTTTCGGCAATGGAAGCATTTTAGGAGTATATGTTGGAGGAGGTTTGGTGTAAACTTTTTCCTTACCAGGTTCTTGATGATAAAGAAAATCTCCTTCGTCATTATAATAATCATGGTCAACTCTAAAGCCTCCACCTTCTAAATCTTCATATATTTCATAATTGCTTTTGTAGGTAGAAGATTTTTTGTCATAATATTGAGAATTATATTTGCTCCAATCAGCTTCTTTGCTTGCTGTCCGATAAACATACTTACATTTTATAACTTCTTGTAACCCCGATCTGTCGAAAATTAAGCCTTCATCATATCCAAACGTAATGGTGCGAAACCTATCTTTTGTAAATGTCAAACCCCATTTATTAACTTCGTCAACGCCTTTAAAAGCATCTTTTATATAGTGAGATAAACTTGCAAAATATAGAATATCGTCATTTATATCCAAAAGTACATCTGTGGGGTTGCTGTGTCGAAACATTCTCAAGAAGTCGTCATCTTTAGATAATGCGGCTACGGCGAATGTTCCTGTTAAGCTTGAAAAAGTAGCTTCAATATCACCTTCATTTTCTTTTAAAGAACGGATAATAGCTAAGGAATCAACTTGTTCTATTTTTACATCAAAGTCATGTTCGTTTTGAATAACTCCATTATGAACAACGACATAGGGATTGTCTTTTTCTTGTAATGGATGATTATTCATCGGATTAGCCTTGTGACCTTGAGTAGCATGACGAGTATGTAATATCATGTTGTCGGGCATTTCTTTTAATTTTGCCCAACTTTTTTCATTTTTTACAAAAAGGGAGGATTTTATAGGTTTTTTATGAACTATAATATCAGAACCTTTTTTATAAGCAAAACCACAAGCGTCTGTGCCTCTACTTTCAGCAGCAATCCACATGGCTGCAATTCTTTCTTTATCGGGCCTCTTAGTCCCAAAACAGTAATAACCGAGTATAGCACACATAGTTGTTTCCTTTTTGTTTATGAGATTTCTATTGTTAATACGTCTGAAGGAGTTAGCCAGTAATCAAGAATATTATTATCCCAAGAAAAGGAAGCCCCATTTTCTATCAGATATTGAAACGAATCAACAATGTCGATAATTTCATCTTCATTAATATATTCGTTGGCATGAGCTGAAAAATAAGCAAACACTTCTTGTAGCAAAGCCTTACCTCTTGTAAGCGTCATGGAATCAGACGTTCCGCGAAGGTCTTTCCATATTGTATCTATATCTAAATCTCTACATTGAGTTAATAATTTTGCAGTGCCAAGATATAGAAGAGAATGAAATGGACTTAACATCCAGCTAATGGGTGTTCTAAACTCTATACCCCATGACTTTCTTCTAAACTCTTTTCTTCTACCATAAGAACCTCTCCGTCTTTGTTCGACCTGAGCTCTTGGCTCAAAAACATGAGAAAGAGCTTCAAAAACAATGTCTAGTTTCGATTGAAGTTCTGGATATAAACCTCCACCGATATGAATATGCCCGCCGATAGATTCTCCTCCAATAATACCACCAGCTTTTAGAGAATATTCGGGAAATGTTTCTTTAAATCCCAACAATAACGATCCTATATTAGAGACAACTTCTCTAGTATCACTAGACGCATCTGGTCTTAGTTCAGCCGTTGAACTGTGACCATCACATCCAAATTTTTCTGAGCGATACAATATTGCATCTGCTCTAATTTTTGATTCTCCATCAAAGATAATTAACTCAGGATCACATCCCATAGTTATGTGTTTTGTATTGATTCTTTTTTTTTCCGTTGTAGGCATTTTGTTTCCATATTAATTGATTAAGGATTATTGTATTGTAAGTAACTTTCTCTATCAACATAATGTAACGGTGAGAAAACCTGTAGTTTTGTTTTAAATCCCGAATGAATCTTTGCGACCAAACTTTCCCTTGCTTCAAATATAGCTATAAAAGTACATGGTAAATGGTTTAGTCTAGCTTGATTTGCAAGGAAAAACATAACTCTATTGTATAATATAGAAATACGAGCTTTTTTGACCGCCAATCTTAATGCGGTCGGATTTGACTTATAAATCATAATAGAGTGTAGTCCTGTGTTTGATAGCCAAGCGTCTTGTTGTTCCATGCATAATAATAAGACAAGTGCCTCTAACTGAGTAATTTTTAAATTATTATAATACTCTTTTTCTACATTAGAAAACATGTCTATTTCATCTTGTTTTTGTCTCATTAGTTCTCCAAGGTTATGTTTGACCATCTGCCGATTTTTATTGCTTTTTTTTGAACAAAAGCACCGATAAGAGCATAATAATCATGAACGTCATGAAGGTATTGAAGATTAGGAAGTATAAATCTAGTATGAGAGCCATACTCCATATAATTGTATATTTTATGTATTAGTGGTTTGTCAAATTCTTTCATAATAATACCATCAAATACACTGCGCAATGCTATTTCTTTAGGATGAATTACCATTGAAACTTCAGGGAAAGACCATTTGCATAATCTTAATAAAGACATTAAATCTTTTCGATCCCAAACCGCCCCTACCAGAGTAATTTCTCTGAACGTTTCTCCAAACATTTCTAAAATAGTGTTTATTTCATTAAGGTTAGTGTTAATGGGTATTGGCATGTGCGGTATTTCATATCTTGAAACAGTATCTGATTTAAAAGAATTAGCAATAAAATATAATCGCTCTTCTTTTTCATTTCTTTTTTTAAGTTCCATTGTTCCTCAATAAAATAATTTTCTTACTTCCATCCAATCGCCAGTTACGAGTTTTGGCATGTCTATATTCTCTTGGGAGAATAAATAAATCCATGCGAGACCGAATGGTGTGTTTAGCATTTGTCTTTTATATAAAATTGGGTGACCCTCAATACGATCTAAAACTTTTAAAGTGTTGTTAGTAATGCGATAAACTTCTCCAAGTATTGAAGTTCTGCCACCCGTCTTTACTGTTGGGAATATTCTTCCGCCACCACCCATAGCCAGTTGCATATCATATTTAGGTTTAGTTTTGAATTCTCCTAAATACTGGTGAGGCTCTGCGGTTAGATATTTATGAAATTCCAATCCCTTTCTTAAACTACCATATACAAATACTAAAGGCCCCTTAGTGTTTGTCTCTATTGTTGGCACGAATGTTTGCACCACTTTGCCTCCCTTTTAATTTTTGTCTTTTTATTAATTCCTCTACAAGCTCATTTCGTTTTGTTAGCATTTTACGATCACGAATGGTTGTTGCTGGAGCATAATATCTTTTAATAAAATTAATTGTATTAATTAAATGATCAGCGTGCATTTCTTTAATTTTTAAAATCCTATTATTAGAATCAACCCAAATACCCTTATCGAAACGAGTAGGCAATTTTTTAATTTTAATAGATTTAATTTTGAGCTTCATTTGATTTATGCTCCTAAGTTTGGATTGTAAAATCTTCTTCTATCACACCACATTCTCGTAGTACCCATTCGCAAAGCACTTGCCACACAACAAGATTGAACCAACACCATCCCCATGCCTTCTCTAATAACTTTATAAGGATAACCACCTATAAGTTTATCATTAGGTATAGAGCAAATCACGTTGATAAGTCTCCCAAATGGCCTAGGATAATGTACATCTGACAATTCAACATTCACCGTTCTTAATCCTAGATTAAGTTGTTGTACCGGCAAACAGTTTAGTTTACTTTTGTTAATTTTCAGTTTCATTTTTGTCTCCAAACATTAATTACATAATCAATTATTTGGATAATAGGCAGTTTTTTGTTTTTTAATTCTTGATAGCTAGGCACATAGATGTCTTTATGAGCCTTTTCAATTTGACAATATTTTTCAGCATTGTCATACATTTCTCTTAGTTTTAAGGCAAAATACACAACGGCTAAACCGAAAGCGAACAACATAATGGCTTTCATCTTTTTGATCCAACTTCTTTTGCGTATTGAGCGTGGTGTAAAACATATTTAATAAACTTTAATGAATGATCAGTATTGTTAGAAACAATTACTTTACTGACAGAATCAAAAAACATAGTTTGATGAATTGGCTTAGGTATATATACTGTTGGTTTCATTTTAGATTCCTTTAAATGAGTTCATAATTTTGTTGTATATTTCTGGATGTCTTTTAAATGATTGTGAACTTGTAATTCTACGATGAGCATCTTCTATCTCTAGTTGAGTAATTTTTTGAAGATTCATTCCAGGTTCCCTATAAAGCATAGGTTGTGGCTCTTCACTGTCTGATATCATCGATGGGTCATAAGGCCCCTCAATTCCTATTCTATTTTGGAACATTTTGGCTCTTCCAAAAATATAATTTGAGTCATATTTTTCCACCAATATTATGTGGTGGTTGCACCTAACCCATGTACCAATGGCGTTTTTTAGAGTCACTTTACATACCGCTGGAACATTTATACTTTTATTTAACCTTAACCTTAACTTCATTTGTGATCCTAAATATAAGCCACCTTAAAACAAGATGGCTTAATGAACGAAGAATTAATTATTTATTTAATATATCAATAATGGCTTGAGCTTCTTTTAAGGTACCCAATTTTAATAGCTTCAATATTTCATAAGCCTTAAAAGTATCCTCTGAATATTCTTCTACACCGTTTATGATACAAAAGTTAATTTTACTATCAAGTTCTGCAATCTGTTCTTCTAAATTACTTTTTTCTTTTTGCATATCTTGAACTGTAAGAGCAAGTAAAGTTAAAGAAGCGGGTTTTACGTTAATTAAATTTCCTTCTATGAGTCCAGTTGTTGGAACATCTTGCAAAAGTTCAACTCTAATCCAGCCGTTTTGAGAACCTGAAATTTTTGCTTTGCAATTAGTTATTGCGATGCTATAGCCGTTGTTGTTACCAATTTTTACTGTTTTACCAATTAATTTTGTTGAATACTTAAACACATCAACTCCCTTTTTTGCGTGAATGATAACTAGCCCAGAATTTAGCTCTAAGCTGTTTTTGGTTTTTATTGCCTTCCTTTGATAATTCCGATGAATTCGGGAATAATTCAGAAAGAGCTCTAGTTAGAGAAATTTTTCTTCCTGTTTCCGAATTAAACTTTTCTTTTTTGCTACATTTAGCAACGCCGCTCGCAACAAGCAACGTTTCACCATTTGCGCCCACTGTTAATATCTTACAATGAGCCGTTTTGGGTTCGCCATAATTCCATATGACTTTAAATTTAGCTGTTCCAGCCGCGGTACTAACTTCCACTGGTATCACTTTCGTTCTCCATTCTGCAGAGCATTTGTAAGGTTAGCTCTTCTATTTATGAAAATAATATTTAAGGTTTTTAATAGTTTATTGCCTCTTTCGTTTATGTTTTTAATAACATAATTTAAGGCTAAGATTTCCTCTATTATCTTTTGAGAGGACATAAAGCTTGAATTTACTTTAACTAGTGTCATTGATTGCGCTCCTGAGTTTATGTTTAAGTTTACGTTTATAAGTTGTTTTTGGCACCTGTATTTTAGGTGGTCGTTTAGATATCGGAGTTCTGATTTTTTTTAGTTGAGCCATTAAAATGATGGTTCCTCTGGATAATGTTCTAACCATTCTATGGGCCAGCACCGCCCAGGAATATGTTGTTCCCTAGGAACATTTGTTTGGTTTTGAGTAACGCACCAACCCTTGCTCATAGATTGTCTATAACTTCTATAAATATCTTTTATAACAAAAGGAACGTTAATTTTACCAGCATAATTATGATGCAGTTCTTTTAAAATAACGGTATCTCCTACTCTAAAAGAAGAATTTATCGGTTGGTTCACAACACTAAACTGTGATTGTTTGTTGAGTTTTAATTTCATGTACTTAGTTCTCTACTGTTTTGTGAATTTAAAAAATCAATAACATTTCCTTCGCTAATAGGCTTCACATCTTTAATATCTTCTCGCGAAACCCACCTACAAGAATGTTTATGCATAGGGACTAAACCGGATATAAGCGTTAGCCAATCATCATCACGCCAAGAATCTGGTGGTTTTTTGTTAGTAAAAGGGCAGATAGCTTTAAATTCTAAAGCTGTATAACCACTTCTTCTAATAACATTTAAAACAACAACCTTGGTTTCTAATGGTAAATTATGGATTGCTTTGTTGTTTGATATTGTAGCTAAAAAAAATCGTTGTTTTTTATCAAACGCTTGTTTGCTGCTAAAAAAAGATTTAGTTATTTTGAGTTTCATATTTTTCCTGTTTTAAGAAATTCAATAATCTGTTCTTTAGAACAAGATTCTAACGATAAAGCTTCGATATCATCAACACCCACCCATCTACGGGTATGGGAATATTGCAGAATATCCTCACCATCTGGTATAGCACTAAAGATATCTACTGACGGCCAAGTATCTCCTGCGTTTGTATGAGTTTTGCCACGCATTATTGCTCTATATTGACAATATGTATTTGAGAGATTCAAACATATTATTATACTATTTATAGGAAAATCATGACCAGCAGCGTCGCAAATCACTTTAGCAAAGAAAGGTCTATTTGTTATTCTTTTTCGATAACGAAGATTTAATTTTTTAAGATTTATTTTCATAACATTTCCATTAAAAACAGTTTGACATTTAAGTCTGTTACAATTTCCGTTGTTCTTTCTAAATCAGAAGTATTAGCCCAACGACAATAAAAATCAAAAGGTGTTATTTCTAGATAATTTCTTAACCATTCAATTTGTATTTCATTTATTATCCAAGTATTCTCTAGAGTTCTTGCTGTACCAATAATCATATGGTCGTCTTGACTACGAAAATATACTCCATCTTCACGAAGTAAACCGCAACAAAGAACTTTTGTTCCAACAGGGAATAAATGATCTGAACTATCCTCGATGATTGTAGCGAAAAAGGGTTCGAATTGATTAACCTTTTGTTCTCCTATACATTTAAATACATTTTTTTTGAGTTGTATTTTCATGTAAGCCTCGCCATACAATATGCACGTACTCGTGCCTCTATTGGTGGGTCAGGCCAATACGTTAAGTCAAGGTCTCTTTCTGTTATTGCTGTAAGGGTGCATCTGAGATTAAAATATGACTCTAGCTCTCGAAAAAGTCTTAATAACCACGGAACTTTTATGCTATCAATTTTTAAAGAGTTAGTTCTAGACTGTTGTTGACCAATTACATAATAACTAAAAGCAATTTTATCATAACACAAAACTTTTGTACCTATAGGGAAACCATGATCCGATATATTGTTACACACCCTTGCAAAACAAGGTTGAAATTCACTTAGATTACGGAATTTGAATTCTTGTTTTTTAAGTTTGATTTGCATATAATACCTCTTTTATCATATTTGCAGCAAGCTCAGGTGTTATTAACTTAAAATCGGATAATTCTCTAAACCCGATAAATCTTCTAGTTATAATGCTTGATCGATCGCTTAATTGTTGGTAAAGCTGGCGATCACCTCTAGTCATGTGATTAACCAACAAATGATCAAGTTCTTTTTTAGACCACCAAGACGAATGAACGTTTTCTTGGTTCATCGCCATGCAAGTCATATTGTATTGTGCGTCTGGCTTTCCCATCATTAGCACAGGGGTTCCAACTGGCAACCCATGACCAGAAGTTCCAGAATTTGCTACAACAGCAGTCCAATAGCTTGCATATCTAATTTCTGTAGGTATCGAGGGCATTGGTTGTGGATATTTAAATTGCATTTTCTTTTTATTAATATTTAGTTTCATAATATCCTTATAGTTTTATACACCAATTAAACTTTTGATATTTTCTAATATCCAGACACGAGGAGCTATCCAGATTTGTAGCCAGTCAAGATTATACGCTATAGTGGGAACAGCAATTGCCGCAGGTATAACCCAAGCAAATATTATTGCGTTATCGGTTTCAATTATAATCTTCCATTTGCTTTGGGATGCTTTATATATAAAGTAACCAACAATTAGGATAGTCAAAAAGCCCAAACAAAAGAACATTAGAGATATCGTAAAATTCCAGCTCAACCATTCTTGTAAAAGTTGTGGAGCTTCTTTTTCTAAAAATGCATAAAGTTGTTGTGCTGATTGTTTGCCGAAATTGAGTAAGTCAATTCCAGTTTGTTCAAGTTGCTGTACGAAAGTTGAATCCATTTTATACCTCAATTAATTAAATAGTTTATAAAAATAACAACAGCCAGATAGACGATTTTGAGTTGCCATGTTGCAAACTTATCTGTCAAGCTTGTATTGTGTTCTTTTTGCCAATCAGATACCCAGAAAGCTGGCTTATCTCTCCATCTATTTTCTATGATATCATATAATATCCAATGAATACCACCAGAGACAGACAAATTACTTAACATTTTCCAGATATTAAACTTACTATCTAAAGCTATAGTTACACCTGTGCCCACCCAGGAAACACGCTCTAATGTTTGGGTTATGTGCCATTGCTTATTTAATTTTAATTTTTCCTCTGGTGAAATTGGCATATGCTGTTCTCTTTGCTGCATTCCCTCTGTAGTTCCCGATAAAAAACTAGAGAGAATAGTTGAACCAAAGAATAATATTTTTTCTTTGGTTAAATATTGCCCTCGTAATGTTGCCATAAGAATGAAGAACAAAATTATTGTTTTCATATTAATCCTAGTTTAATTTAATTGTTATAAGCCCATATCTTCGAGCCATTGTTTAAATTGTTTTATTTCATCAATGTCGAATTTAACAAATTTAGTAGTGTATCCAGCGTGGCGGTAAATATTAATGCGTGGTTGTCCAGTAACGGAGTTAGATGCTATGCTACAAACATTTTCTCCTATTGTAGTTTTAAGAGCTTGGTCCAGACCCTTTAAGAGTTTAGAAGTTTCTTCTCGTTGGGCGATAAGTTATTGTAGTTGTATTTGACTAAAATTCAAGCGCTTGTCATGCAAATCTTCTGGGTGATTTTGGTTCATATTCATCTCTGGTTTTAATGTTGAAATATTTTTGTAGATTATCCTTTGTAAGAGGCTCTGTTTCTGCGTTTAAATATGGTTTATGGTATGATACAAAAAAAACATCATCTATACATTTGTCTTTAATGTATACCAAAAAATCTTGATATATGAAACATGGCAATTTATCTGTACCATAGAAATATATTGTGTTTTCGTTTATTGGTTCTTTTTGTGTACGTATGTGGTGTTTTTGAATGGATAGTTTCATATTGTTACCTAGATTATGTGTGGTCTTGGGATTTCATATTCATCTTTTGATTTGATATTAAAATATTTCATTAAATTTCTTTCTGTTAGAGGAAGCGTATCTTCTTGAAGGTTTTCTTGATGTGATAGGTCATAATCAACATCTCTTAGGTGTCCTGAATGTTCGTATATCAAGGTATTCTTGTGTATAAAACACGGTAATCGACCAGCACCATAAAAGTATATTCTGTTTTCATCTATTGGTTTATGTGTACGTATAGAAAATTTTTTGATTGATAGCTTCATAATATTTACCCTGGTTTAAATATCTTGGATGGTTAATCTTTGCCATTTTGTTTTATATGCTTTCCATATTTTTAGTTTCCAATTGGACGTTCTACGACTAGCCCGCTTAAAGCATTTAGCAATTAGTCTCTAAAAAATCTTAGAGCTAATTAGTACAAACTAACTTGTCAATTAAAATAACGTGAGCGTAGTTTGCTCACGCAGAGTTTTTAATTATTGTTTTAGACTTAAGCATTAATAAAAGCTATCGGTATCACACAATTAAGTATGATACCGATATAAAACAGCTTTAAAACTTAAGCTTCTACTGAGAACGCTTGAGCAATAGAACTGAGCAAATTGTCTATGGACTCAAGAGTCACGCGTGGGTTCTTAGAAACTCTAAACGCGTATTTCGTAATATCGTTGTTGGAATCGCGACTGACGATATTCCAATCAACTTTACCAAACAATTTAACATCAGAGTTGGTGACTTTATTCAATAGCGACACATAACTATTGATTTTAGTCTCAACAGTGCTCAAGAAGCTTTCACTTGGCACGTCATTAGAGATTTCAACATCAGAAGCTGGCAGAATTATGGATAAGTTCGTGATGTTGTTAAAATCTTCTTTAAAGCTTTTGTCCGCTAATAATTCACGGAAGTTTGCTTCAGTGATGTTATGAGAATCGAACTTAATTTGTCCGCGTTGGCTAAAAGAATAGTTTAATATAAACATTTGGTACCTCACACAAGTTAATTAATAAATTAGTTTTATACTAAGCTAATCAGTATGGATTTAATCTTAGTATGTGGCAGGATGAAGGGGTGGCCACTTTAATTAGGGGCTTGTTGTAGCATTCACTACTCGACTCAATTCTTCCATCGTAAATGTCAACGACTTTATTTCCAACGAAAAATGAGAAACAAAACCCTAATTAAAGGGGGTAGGTGTATTGATGAATGTCCTACTCCGACTATATTATAATTTTTCAACTTTTATACTGTACCCTATTGACTTCCATCGAATTATTGTGTATATTTAGTATATAAATTTTTAATAAAAAGGTAAAAATGGAGCTTATAGAAGAATTAGCTTGGGAATTATACTCTAAAGATATGGCCAATAGCGGATATAACATTAATATAAACTAAGAAATACAAGGGATTAAAAGTAGAATTCTCTTGACAAACAGTATTTTTTGTTGTATATTTGTAGTGGTTAAAATAAGGAATATTTGATGCGTTTAAATAAACTTGTAATCTGGTTACTAGAAGTGCTTTTAATAGCTTCAATTGTAGCTGGAGAAATGTTCCTCATAAATTGGTTATTTTTATGAAGAAACTAGAGGTTCCAGAAGATGATTTGTATACTCTTGAAAAGAAGAGCAAGGGTGAGGTGGATGATCTAATAGAGGCTCTTATTGATTTAAGAACCTCTATTAACTCTAAAGAGCACCAACGATCATTAGACAGACTCATCAAAATAGAGGATGCGTTAAAGCATTTGAAAGAGGCCAGACGGCTGATAAGAGTGGCTCTCAAGTCACAGAATGTTAGGTATTTAAAAGAAGTAGCAATTGATATTAATACAGAGTTGGATGAAGGTCGATATATTATAGAACAATTATAGAGGAAATATGATATTAACAAATGAAGAGACAAGAGAAAAATATGGTTATATTATAAATGACTCTGCCCCAAATAAAGAGTTGTTAGGTGTAGCCGCATTATACTCTGCCAAGCTAGGAGAGCTAGCTGAAAAGATATTTACTGGAACTGCCTCTAAGGGTGGTTTCTCTTGGAAGTACCCCAAGAATTTTAAAGAAAGAAATGATTTTATAACATCTGCTAAGATTTTGAAAAGCAGAATATTAGGTAAGTTCGAAGATGTTAGCCCCAGAGAAATGGATAATATATTTAGAACATATGCACCATAAGGAGGGCTTGTGAAAACGAAAATATGGACTTTCCCAATAGTTTATGATAAAGATGACAATTATCGGGCTTATCGTTTAGGCATGGTAGTCCCCATTAAAAACCATAACCACAGGGATAGACACTATAGAATTCATGAAGCTTTTGATAATTTGCTAGAAGAAGAAAAAGAATATATTTTAGAACGCTATAATGAGCTGCAGCACGGCATTAACAAAATTTACGATATAGTGTCAGAGGTTGGAGAAATAGAAATCGAGGAATTCACATGAGAAAAATACAGTTAAAGAATAACATGTCTTTACTACTCTGTTCTTTAGACGAGTTTGCGCATTCTCAGGATGATATAACACCTGAATCAATATTATTTTGTGATAAGGTGGATAATACAGAAATAGTAATTACAATAATAGACGATGAGGCTAACAAGAGTAATGAAGAAGATATATTTGGCGAGCCCTTATAGTCATCCAGACATAGGTATAAAGATAGGAAGATTCAGGCGAATAGCGGAGATACAAGCAGATTTAATGAGAAAGAACCCAAAAGACTTGTTCTTCTCGCCAATTGTCGCTAGTCACCCCGTAGCTTTATACGGTAAGCTAGAAGGCTCTTGGGATTACTGGAAACGTATTGATTTAGAGTTTATTAATTTCTGCTCTGAGGTTTGGGTGGTTATGTTAGATGGATGGAAAGAATCTAAGGGTGTACAAGAAGAAATTAGATATGCGTTAGATAGTGGCATGACAGTGAGGTTTTATCAAGCAGATTTAGATACGTTTATAGAGTATGATGAATATGAATAATATGAAAGAATTATGGACGTTATAAAGAAAAGACGTAAGGGTAAGAGAGAGCAATATAAAGTTTATCATAAGTTAGAAGCTGATGAGCTTCAAATCCAGTACAAGCACTGGCAAGAATTTGACACAATCAAAGAAGGAGATTGGGTTCTAACGGATGATGATTATATATGTGAAGTTATACAGATACGCTCTTACAAAAACAAGAAAGCACAAGTGAATAGAGAGTATGTTTATTCAATAGGCAGAATGTGGGAAAGCAAAACAAACAAGCTTGAATATTTGCCTAGGAAAGAATTGCATAACTTCTCTACGGTTAAACCTCAATCTCATGTAGAAAGAGAGTTGAAGACGAGACGAGCAAAAGATACTATTATGGCTTATACTCAAATGATGTTAAGCGGTAAGGTAAACTACGAAATGCTTGGGAATATATATCGTCCTGACCAGTTAGTCCCAGAGGCTACGGTTAGAAGATTTTTAAGACAAGACAAAGTGAGAGAACAAGTGGCAGAAGAACTAGAAAAGATTTTAGTAGATAATGGAGTTACAAAAGAATTTGCAGTTAAATTAATATTGGAAGCTATAGATGCTGCAAGAATTAAGGGTAGCTCTGGAGATTTATTGAAGTGTTCTCAAGAGATTCAAGAGTTGTTGGGAATGAAGAAAGATAAGAAGATGATTAAAACAACTGAAACTCAAGAGATAGAAGGAGCCGCTAGCTTCTTTGGGTTAATAGACTCAGAGAGCGAGCGTAATGAAAAAGTAAAAGCCAAGAGGCAATTACAACATGAAATAGAAGTGGAGGATTTTAATGACATCAGTCTCGGACAAGATTAAAGAGTCGATAGAGGTACTGGAAAAAACAAACTTGAATGTAGTCACAGATATTTTGGCTTTGGCTGCATTGCATTATTTGCTGGGTCAATATACGAAACCCGCAGAGGAAGTGGCAGAAGCAGACTTCTCAGAGCTAACAAAGGAGGCAGAGGCTTCCGTAGATTCCCTTAAACAAACAAGAGGTAAGAAATAATGACGTGTGCAGTTGAATATTCTAATAAGGATTTAAAAACAACGATATTATCTAAGGTTAGTTCTGCTAACAGAGCAGACGGTTGGTTGTCTGTAGTACATGCGAATGGCAGAACAGATATCCCTGAACATTTGATTAAATCTGTTAATCTTGTATATGATCAAGAAGATATAGATGAATACAAAAAGAATGCGGAGAAATCAGGAAATGAAGATCAGGAGAACGGCTAGGTATCATTTTGTAGAATTTGAACCACCTGATTGGAGAAATGGCTTGGCCCCCAAGATAATTGAGGGGCTTAAGCTTATCCATTACAGGGAACGCAAATATGACCCAGGCACAAAAGAATGGTCGTTTACGCCAACCACCCACAATATAGATTTAATGAATAGGGCTTGGAAAGCATATAAAGAAAACAAGCCCATAGAGTTGGATGAAGATAAAACAAAGGTACTTATGGAAGCATGGATGAATACTTTTAAAGCTTGTACCAACGAAGAGTTTGATTTAGAAATGAAGCAGGTAAGAGCTATGGAAAAAGACCCTGAATGGTCTGATGGATTCAAAGTGGAACCAGATCAATTATTTGGTATTGACCCAGTTGAATTTAGACAGACATTAATGGAAGAAGGGGTAGTAGGAATAACAAAACGTTTTACTTTAACTAGGAGAAATTATGAGTAATAATTGTCCGTATTGTGGCTCTAAGTCTCATAGAGCTAAGAAAGTTAATAACAATAAGGTACAGAGGAAATGTCAAAATGATAAATGCGGACGATATTTTACTACGATAGATGAAGGTTTAAGACCTGAGATAAAGGCAAAGTTGCCGAAAATATTAATCTTTGACATAGAGACAGCACCATTAAGAGCATTCGTTTTCCAAATGAGTGTATGGGGAGGTAATGTAAGAGATGACCAAGTTATCACAGAATGGTTTATGCTCACATGGTCAGCCAAATGGTTATTTGATGATAAGGTTTATTCCGCTAAATTGACGGGAGAAGAGGCTAGAGTTGAAGACGATAGTAGGATAACAAAGAGTTTGTGGAATCTGATTAACGAAGCAGACATAATTGTGGCTCACAATGGTGGACGTTTTGATGTCCCTAATATAAATACTAGATTTTTAATGAATGGACTTCCTCCATGCGCTCCGTATCAACAGATAGATACAAAGAAGATAGCCTCTAAGCAATTTGGGTTTACACATAACAGTTTAAATGGATTGGCTAAAATCTTTAATCTACCTCAAAAACTAGACACAGATTTTGAATTATGGAAGAGATGTTTAAATGGAGAGAAAAAAGCGTTATTAGAAATGGAAACATATAACAAACAAGATGTTGAGATTCTAGAAGAGGTTTATTTAAGATTAAGACCTTGGGTTAAAAGTCATCCAAACGTTGCTTTATATGTCGAAGCAGATAGACCAATATGTACGCATTGTGGTAGCGATGATTTAACGCCAGTCAACAAAGATTATCATACGATGACTGGAAGATACGCAACTCATAGATGTGGTAATTGTGGGACAATCGTAAGAGAACGTAAGACGCAATACCCTAAAGACAAAAGTAAAGCATTATTATCAAGTTTAGCGAGGTAAAATGGATCGTCAGTTTGATAGAAAATTTGACCAGGGTAAGTTAAGGCATGATTTAGTTATGCCAGAGGTAATTAACGAGTTAGCAAAAGTAATGACATATGGGGCTGAGAAATACAGCCCTAACTCGTGGCAGTTAGTAGATGATGCAGAGAATAGATATTATGCAGCTTTACTTCGACATATATACGCCTATAGGCTTAAAGAAAAGGAAGACCCAGAATCTGGCATAAATCATCTATCACATGCAATGGCTAATTTACAATTTTTATTATATTTCCAAAACAAAGGAAACGAAGATGCCCCTATATCAATTTAAATGTGGTTCTTGTGGCTATGACTTTGAAGAGGTTCTAAGCTTTAAAGAACATGACACATTCAAAAAAGAAGGTAAACTCTGTCCCAATTGTGGTAAATTAAATGTTAAGCAAAGAATGTCTAACCCAGTATTTAACACACATGGACGAGGATTTGAAAAAACTGGAAGAGTATAATGGATAGATTAGCACGTATTCAAGAACTAATACAAATAGCAAAAGAAAAGTTAAGGCGGGACGTACTCCTCATGGGCAAGGTGGTATCTCCCGCTACTTGCGTTGTACAGACCCCCGATTTCCATCATGAAATCTCTGAATTATGGCACGCCGATGAACAGAGAGTTAATATTATAGCTCCTCGTGGTCATGGAAAATCTTCTCTTATTAAGTTTATGATTCTCCATCACCTTATGTTCCACCCATCTAAAACCAAAGTAATCGTAATTGTTTCTAAGAATCAAGGTCATGCCAAAAAGATTCTTGATGACATTAAAACAATTCTAGAATACTCATCCAACTTTAAAAGGATATTTGGTTATTGGGGGAAAGAGGTCTCAGAGAGATGGTCTGATGAGGAAGTGGTGCTAAAGGACGGATCGCTACTCACTTGCAAGGGTGCAGACATGCAGATTGTGGGATTAAACTGGAGAAGCCAGAGACCTACCTTTGTTATCTATGATGATCCTCAAGATCACAAAAATACCTTAAACCAAGAACAAATGGAAAAAACATTAAAGACTCTTATGAAAGACGTAGAGCCTGGTGTCGATCCTAAACATGGTAAGATATGGTTAATTGGTACTCCACAAAGAGAGGGGTGTCTTGTCCTGAAAGTAAAAGAAATGCCAGGATGGAAAACCCTGCATTACGATGCTATAGTAGATGAAGACAAGAAAAAGGTACTATGGCCTGAATGGATTAGTTACCAAGCATTAATGGATAAATTAGAATCCTTTAAAGCCATCAATAGAGTTTCTATATTCTACTCTGAGTATAGATGTCAAATTATAGGTGATGAAGATCAATTATTTCTTCCTAAAGATTTTAGATACTGGGATGGAGAATTCCGTTTAGACAGCCGTAAGAAAGCTTATATAAAACTCACAGAGGTGGGTACAAACGAAAAAGATGGTCTAGATTGGATTAGGACATACAAAAAGGTAGATAGTCCCATCTGGAAGCCCGTAAACCTTTTTATGGGGGTTGACCCTGCGAGTAGCGTAAGCAACACGGCGGATTATTCTGCGATTATGGTTATAGCGGTAGACAAGGATAAAAACCTATATGTTCTAGATTTGTTTAGAAAACGAGTAAAACCAATGGAATTAGCTAGAACTATTATGGCGAAGTATAAACAATATTATCCAATGAAGACAAACATAGAAACTACAGGTTATCAAGAAATGTTGAGGGATTATTTGAAAAATGAATCAGATGTTTATATCCCAGGGTTAGAAGTTAAAAATCAACCAAGAAATGCAAAATCAAGACGTATTGAAACGTTGCAGCCATTCTTCTATAATAAACAGGTTTATTTCAAGAAAGAGATGATAAATTTAGAAGCATTGGAATCAGAACTGCAATTATATCCTAGAGTTCAAAATGATGATACTCTAGATGCGATGTTTTATGCAAAGAAAAATATATATATACCATACCACACAGTTGAAGATATGGATAAACCTTCTGGTGGTTTTAAGTCACGATTCAGAAGCATAGGCGATTGGATGACGGCGTAGCCCAGCCCACCGCAGGTGCTAATAAACCCAAAAGGAGAAGCATGGGGAACAGAGACTTCTTGTTAGCAATTAGCTCCCAATTCCGCTTAACACCAGTAGAAAATATACCCGCTATTCACCGTATGGTTATAGAGAAAATGGCAGAGGGTTATGCTGCGGAGACAGAGAAAATGAGATTTCAACAAATCTTGTCAAGTAAAAAATGCAAAATTGCGAAAAAAAATTTTCAATATTTTTATTAGCTTTTTGAATCATAATCGCAATATTTAAAGAAAAAGTAAAAATAATTAAAAAAAAGACTTGACAAAATCGATTTAATTTTGTATCTTTGCATATGGGGGTTTTATACACTAGTGTATAATTGAATATTTGATGGAGAGTTTAAAACCCAGTGTTGATAAAATATTCTTCTCCGTGGCGAGGAAAAGGGTTGCATGAGTTAAGGCAAGTTAGCTCAAATTTAATTTAAATATTTTATATGGAGTAATATGGCAGAGAAATCTCTTGCTAAGCAAATAAGGGAAAAATTTCTAAAATATCAATCTTCAAGAGCAAAATGGGATGTTTCAGCTCAGGAGGATGAAGATTTTAAAAATGGCAATCAGTGGAGCGCTGCGGCAGTGGCTGAATTAACAGCTAGACGGCAATCCCCGATAGTCGTTAATGTTATTGCTCCCACGGTTGAACAGGGTGTAGCCTTGCTAACCACAAACAAACCACGATTCACTTCCACAGGACGAGACGATTCAGATACCAAAACTGGTAGAATTTTTGCAGATATATTATCTTATGTATGGGAAATATCGGATGGCAATAGAGAACTAAAAACAGCGATAGAGGACTATTATGTTCGAGGTTTGGGTTATCTTATGGCTTATTCTGATCCATACTCAGATTTTGGTAAAGGTGATGTAAAAATTTGTTCACTGGATAGTTTTGATGTTTACGTTGACCCCTCCTCTAAAAAAAGAAACTTCAGCGATGCTGATTCAATTATAGTTTCTCAGATACTCACAAAGGCCGAATTAGAAAGAAGATATCCAGATTTTAAGCAATGGTCAGAAGCCAAAAGAGAAATGGATATCGATAATGGTCCAGGTTCGCTTCGTTATGACTTAATGGAAATTGGGAATGTTGCTAACGATTTAGACACTGACAAGTATCGTATTATCGATATGTATTCTAAGATAAA
>Ga0209417_1001038_pt1 | contig 54839 bp, 47 predicted proteins | sample RifGroF2_FD_184002 | JGI IMG/M metagenome (GOLD analysis project Ga0209417, IMG submission 184002) | Groundwater microbial communities from Rifle, Colorado, USA - Groundwater F2 (SPAdes) (version 2) | ecosystem: Environmental > Aquatic > Deep subsurface > Groundwater | place: Rifle, Colorado...
GATTTTGCCGGGCAATGTTGTGCTTGACATTGGTAGTGGTAATAATCCAATCGATCGAGCAAACATTTTAGCGGATTTTTCTCCGGACGACAACTTTCACCGAAGTGGAAATTTGCGTGAAGACAGACCCGTAATTGTTTGTTCGGTAGAGAGAATTCCCATCCGTGAAAAAGCCATTGATTTTGTCCTGTGTTCACATGTTTTAGAGCATGTTAATAATCCTTCTTTTGCGTGCGGTGAATTGCAAAGAATAGCTCGCAAAGGATATGTTGAAACTCCTTCTTATGGAAAAGATATTTTGATCGGAACCGGTTACATGCACAAATGGCAAGTCGTTTCTTTTGAAGGAAGTCTGAATTTTTTTGAATACTCAAAACGCGAGCAGGAAGCAAATTGGAATGCTTCACCAGTGATGAAATTATGGATGCGCAAAAGATTTCATCCTTGGCAGAAATATTTTTGGGAAAGACAAGACCTTTTCAATGCTTGGGTATTGTGGGAAGATAAATTCGATTGCCATGAACATAGAAGGAAAAATAGTGAGGTAAAAAAACTATCAGAATGGAAAAGAATTCCAGATAACCAACTGCCGAGTGTAAATCCCTCTCTTACAGAAAATGAAATTAAACAAATGGAAAGAATATTAGCTACTCCAGACGGCAAACTCCCAATGTTTTTTAAAGATGGAAATTTTGTAAATGAAGAAACAAAAACAGTTTATCCAGTCCGTGGTAAAAGAATTTATGTTGAAATGGGTGTGTAATCTGAACATGGACTTTAGAAGAAAATGAAAATAGTAGTTATTAGTTGCTGGTTTTCAGAAAATATGGGTTATGCTGAAAATTTTTTACCTCGTGCGTTGGCGAAACTTGGGAACGATGTGCATGTAGTAACTTCCACTGCTCAAGTTTATTATAACTCTCAAGATTATGAAAAGACCTATAAAGAGCATCTTGGATCAGCGATTGTATCTGAAGGGGTAAAAAAGATCGATGGGTTTACTCTCCATCGTCTTCCCTTTAGAGAAGTGAAAAAAAGTCTTCTCAATCCGTTTGGATTCTTTGGAATTCATTTAGTCGGATTGTACGACTATTTGGCAAAACTCAAACCGGACGTTATTCAAGTTTTTAACATCGATGAATTTGCGACTTTTGAGGCAGCACAATACTCAAAAAAAAATAATATTAAGTTTTTTACTGAGTCACACGTTCATGCTTCTGTGTTACAAGTGAATGGCAAATATGACTTCAAAACTAAATTGATGAGATACGCTAATAAATTTCGATCGTCGCTTCAAGTAATAAACGAAACAACACAAAAGTGCTTTCCGATTGCAGAAGATGTTGCAGATATTGCAGCCACATTTTATCAAGTTCCAAAAGATAAAGTTAAAATTCAGTCTCTCGGTGTAAATACGGATTTATTTAAGCCGATTGAGAGTGAAGATGAGGAAAAGGAGCGCAATCAATTACGTCAAAAATTGGGTTTCGGAGCGAATGATATTGTAGCGATTTATACTGGCAGATTTTCAGCAAGTAAAAGTCCAAATGTTCTAGCTGATGCGATACAATTATTACAAGAAAAAGATATCCACTTTAAAGGATTATTCCTTGGAAATGGTACAGTTGAAGAAAAAAAACAATTATCTTCAAAAACAGGATGCATTATACATCCATTTGTCCCCGTAACTGTACTTCCCAAATACTATCGTGCTGCGGATATCGGAGTCTGGCCGCGTGAAGAATCAACCAGTCAGTTGGATGCCGCAGCTTGTGGGTTGCCTTTGATACTTAGTGATCAAATAAAAGTTTTAGAACGTGTTGATGGTAACGGAGCTGTTTTCAAAGAAGGAAATGCCATAGATTTGGCTGAAAAAATCTTGTCACTAAAAGATGAGGAACTCAGAAAAAAAATGGGCTCAAAAAGCGTTGAGAATGTCCTACAAAAATTTAGCTGGGATAAAATTGCAGAAGAACGATTGAGAGATTATTCGAGAGATTAAATGAAAGTTGAGAAGAATTTATTAGAACACTGTTAGTAAAAATAAATTGACAATAACGTCTTATTTCTTTACTTTTGCCTTAACAAAATAACCATGTGGGAGAATCTAATGAAAAAGTGTTTGATCTTTTTGTTGTTTTCGTATTCGTTCATATTTCTAGGTTGTTCAAAAGATAGTACAACTTCGCCACCTCTTTCAAATTCCCAGTCAACTGGGAAAGTATTTTTCAAAATTGATAAGGAAAATGCTCCTCAAAATGTTAAGTCCATTACTGCTTCTCTTACTAGACAAGGATTCGATGCCATCATTGACAGTCTAAGTCTAATTTCTGATTCAACAGCGGAATTAACCATGAGTGATATCCCAATTGGCGTTTGGCATCTAAAAATTGATGCAAAAGATATAAATAATGTTGTGGTTTATTCCGGAGAAACCGAAGTAACAATAATGGAGAATGTAGTAGTTCAAGTGAATCTAACGCTCGTCCCAACTTCCACCGGAATGGGAAGTATTTACATTCTTGTTAACTGGGGAAAGAGTTCACAAACATGGAGTAACCAAGTTGGGAATACACAAAACAATTTGCAATCCGTTTATTTTATTTCTACGCAAACTGGCTGGGCTTGCGGAGATAATGGGACTCTTTTGGAGACGACCGATGGTGGAACAACTTGGAATATTAACTCAGGTTACACCTCAAAGAGATTAAATTCAATATGGTTTACTTCTCCAGAAAAAGGATTTATCGTAGGAGAAAACGGTCTGATTATGAAAACCTTAAATGGTGGGAAATATTGGTTTATAGATTCTTCTGTTACGAACAAGACACTTTATGCAATTAGATTTCTGGATGCAAAAATTGGATCGGCTGTTGGTGAAGACGGTACTATCATTAAAACGACTGACGGCGGTGCTACCTGGAGTAAACAAGGATTAAACATACCAAATTTTCTTCTCTTATCTGTCTATTATATAAATCAAGAAATGGGTTGGATAGTCGGACAAAGTGGTATTATTCTTAAAACAACAAATGGCGGGATAAGTTGGTTTGATTCTGGGAGTAATTCCGGTTTCAGTTGGCTACAATCAGTTTTCTTCTGGAACAAAGAAAATGGGATTGCCGTTGGTGGAGGCGGTTCAATTATAAAAACTGTTAACGGTGGCGCCAGTTGGTCAAAAGTTACCAGTGGAACTCGTGAACATCTGGAAGATGTTTCTTTTGTTAGTGAAAGTAAAGGTTTTGCTGTTGGTGATCATGGAACAATCCTAAAAACCACAAACGCTGGTCTATCGTGGAATAAAGAGGTAACTAATTCGGGAAAATGGCTTAATAGCGTTTTCTTTTATGATGCTAATTCAGGTTGGGCTGTTGGAACTGACGGAGCAATATTAAAATATAAACCGTAGGACATTATTTCGGGGATTAAAAAATATTAATTAAATTTATAAACCCTAATAGGTTAATTTCTATTAGGGTTTTACTATTTATAATAAAATGATTGATCCTCAGTTTCAAATGAATTCAAACAGCCAAAATGTAAGCAATGACAACCGCAATTATGACTACTCTTCCGGTTATAGTGAAAACCGCCTTGAATACACAATAATTAAGGACTTAATTGAACCTCGGTCAAAAGTAATTGATCTTGGATGCGGAAATGGAGCATTGTTATCTTTACTGAAGAGTGAAAAACAGATAAATGAAACAGGAATTGAAATTTCGGATAGCGGGTTAGCTTTTTGCAAAAACAAAAAATTAAACGTTTTTAAACACACTATTGATTCCGTTTTACCTTTTGAGGATAATTCGTTTGATTATTCAATTTGCAATGTTACTATTCAGATGGTAATGTATCCTGAAGTATTATTAAGTGAAATGAAAAGAATTTCAAAATATCAAATTTTATCATTCCCTAACTTTGCATATTATAAAAACAGGTTGGACCTGCTGTTGAAAGGAAGAATGCCCAAACCCATGCTGTTTGATTACAAATGGTATAATACCGGTCATATTCATCAATTTTCGTTTAATGATTTATTTGATTTATTAACTGAAATCGGAGCATTAAAAGTTAAAGAAATAAGATTTGCAAAAACTGACAATGCTGCTAAAAATTTTTTAATTCAAACATTCCCAAATCTCTTTATGCCAATCCCAATACTTTCTTTGGAAAAAATATTGTGAAAAAAATTAATTCCTTTATTCTAAATGAGCAATTTGAACCTTCCCTAATAGGCTTATTTGTAAACCCTTTCTTTATTGCAAGGAAAGGATTGCTTGAAAGTATAAAAAAATTAGGTAAAGAAATTGTTGGCGAAACACTCGATGTTGGTTGCGGAACGAAACCCTATGAAAAATATTTTTCATGTAGCAAATATATTGGATTAGAGATTGAGACGACAATTAACCGGGAGAATAAGAATGTAGATGTTTTTTATGACGGTGGTAAATTTCCCTTTGAAGATAAAAAATTTGATTCAATAGTGACCAACCAAGTACTAGAACATGTCTTCACTCCAAACGAATTTTTATCAGAGATTAACAGAGTATTAAAAAAGGACGGGAAACTTTTATTGACCGTCCCATTTGTATGGGACGAACACGAACAACCTTATGATTATGCTCGTTATTCTTCTTTTGGGTTAGCGCATTTGCTTAATCAACACGGATTTGAAATTATTGAGAGCAAAAAAAGTATTAATGATTTTAGGATATTTGCCCAGTTACTTAATGCTTACATTTACAAAACTACTCAGAAGAACAAAATAATCAGACAACTCTTCACTTTATTTGTTATGTCTACTATTACAATAATAGGAATTCTTTTTAGCAAGATTCTTCCGAAAAACAACGATCTTTATCTTGATAATATTATTTTGGCAAAAAAAAATACCGATGTATAACTTCTGCACCCTCTTTGATACTCACTACTTCTCGCGAGGATTAACTCTCTATTATTCGCTGGAAAAAGTCTGTGAGGATTTTCACATTTATATTTTTGCTTTCAATGATAAAGGCTATTCTGTCTTGAAGAAGTTGAATCTGAAGCGAGCCACGATAATTTCTTTGAAAGAATTTGAAGACGAAGAACTGTTGAAAATTAAACCGACCCGTTCCATCGGTGAATATTGTTGGACTTCAACATCTTCGACAATTTTGTATGTTCTTGAAAAATATAAAGTTGAAAGCTGCACTTACCTTGATGCCGATTTATTTTTTTATTCTTCGCCAAAACCAATTTTCGATGAACTCGGCGATAATTCAATTCTTTTAACTGAACATAGATATTCACCGGAATTTATTAAATCCGATTTTAAGAAAAGCGGAAAATACTGTGTCCAATTTATAACTTTTAAAAATGATGAACGCGGATTAAGAGCATTGCGTTGGTGGCGTGAACGTTGCTTGGAATGGTGTTTTGCTTATTACGAAGACGGTAAATTCGGCGACCAGCTTTATTTGGAAGATTGGACGGAACGGTTTGAAGGTGTCCATGTTATGCGGCATCTTGGCGGCGGTTTGGCAGGCTGGAATGTCCAGCAATATGATTTTTATAAAAAAAACGATAAATATTCTGGAAGAGAAAAAACATCACAAAAAGAATTTGATGTTATCTTTTACCATTTCCATTATCTAATATTTTTTAAGAATGGTGAAATTGAACTCGGCAGAAGATATCTTTCGCATGAAGTTCACAATTATTTTTATAAACCATATATTCGTCAGTTAGAAAAAGCAAAAAACAGCATCCGGCAGATTGATGACAGTTTTGATTCGCATGGTTCTGGTAAAAAACCGCTTTTGTGGAAGACTCCTTTGCTCTATATTTATAGGCATCTAAGAGGCACATACAATATTTTCAACAAAATAAAATATCTCGAAAAATAAATGGCAAATTTAATAAACTTAAAAACACATTCTGATAAACGCGGGAACTTGACCGTCATTGAAGAACAAATTCCGTTTGAGGTCAAACGTGTTTTTTATATTTATGGTGTTGATGATTCGGTAAGAGGAGGACATCGTCATAAAACAACGGTTCAAGCTGCAATTTGTATACACGGAAGTTGTGTCGTATCAAACCATGATGGAAACTCACGCGAAGATTTTCAATTGGATCATCCGAGTAAGTGTTTAATTCTTGAGCCAAAAGATTGGCATACAATGCATCACTTTACTCCGGATGCCGTGCTTCTTGTGTTTGCATCAACTAAATTTGATGCAACAGATTATATCTACGAGGATTATCAATGATAGAGTATGAAAATCTTGGTGAACTAAACAAACCTTTTTTTGAGGAATACAGAGAATCATTTGAAAAGACGTTAAACTCCGGATGGTATATTCTTGGTAAAAATGTAATGCAATTTGAAGAAGAATTCGCAGCCTATCACAACGCAAAACATTGTATTGGTGTCACTTCGGGATTAGATGCCCTGATTCTTTCTTTAAAAGCATTTAACTATGAAAAGGATTCCGAAGTTATCGTTCCTTCAAACACGTATATCGCTACGATTCTGTCAATCTTGCACTGCGGATTGAAACCTGTCTTGGTTGAGCCGGATATAAGAACATATAATATAGATCCGAAGAAGATTGAAGAAAGAATAACGCGGAATACCAAGTCTATCATGGTTGTGCACTTGTATGGAAAATCTTGCGACATGACACCTATCATTTCGCTGAAAGAAAAATATAATCTTTCACTGATCGAAGATTGCGCTCAATCTCACGGAGCAAAATATTTTGGAAAACTGACAGGAACATTCGACGAATTCGGCGCGTTCAGTTTTTATCCAACGAAAAATTTGGGAGCCCTTGGTGACGCCGGAGCGGTATTAACTGAAGACGATGCATTAGCTCAATCAATTAAAAGACTCCGCAATTATGGTTCTGATGTAAAATATTACAATGAAATTGTTGGTTACAATTCCCGTTTACACGAAATGCAAGCCGGATTTCTCTCGATCAAGTTGAAACATCTGAATGAAATAAATGAACACAAGAGAAAACTTGCTAAAATATACTTCGATAATTTGAAAGATGATTTTATCAAACCGGTTGTGGATGAAAACTATTATGATGTCTTCCATATTTTCAATATTCGCCACACTAAACGGGATGATTTAAAAGAATATTTGTTTAAGAATGGAATTAAAACTGATATTCATTACCCGGTTCCACCGCATAAACAGAAAGCAATGGAGGGAATTATTACTGAAAGTGAATTCCCGATTTCCGAAGAAATTCATGCTACCACGCTGAGTTTGCCAATTTCATTCTTTCATAAAGAAGATGATATTTATAAAGTTGTTGAAGTGATGAACAAGTTTTAAACGATGGTAAAATTCACATACAAACCGTTTTACCGTTTTGTGTATCGATACGGCAATCTACTGATAACCCCGATTTTACTACTCTATATGCTTCCTGCTATTTCAACTTTTTCTTTCAAATTCTGGCAGGTACTCTATCTTGCTTCTCTCACAATTATAATTGTATATGTAAATAAATTATATTATCGATTGTACAATATTCTTCCCTTCACAATTGAAATGGATGATGAGAAGATCACGTGTACTCAATTTCTAAGAAAGGATAAAAAAATTATTCTCTATTTTTCTGAAGTCACGAAATTAAAAGGAGGACTATTTTACGGAAAGTCGAAGGGATTGATGCAGATTGATGGGGAAAATATTACTATCGGATTTTTCCACCACATAACCGGTGCAAACATCTTCATAACAAAACTTATCCAGAGCGTTCCCGCTGAAGTTTACAAGCAAGTCGAAACAAAAATTAAATCACGTTTAGAGCAGTTACATTAAAATAAAAAAGGCACACGGAAAACCGTATGCCTTTTACTAACTCGCGCAAGAGGAGTAGTTTATTTTTTGCCTAACACAGCGTCTTTAGCTTGTTTTGCAATTCTGAACTTTAAAACTTTTCTTGCAGGAATTACGATTGATGCACCTGTCTGAGGGTTTCTACCCATTCTTTTCTTACGAGCGGCAACAACTAATTTGCCTAAACCCGGAAGAACGAATTGTTTTTTAGCTTCTTTGTAAGAAAGAGCTACTAACTCATCTAAGAATTGACCGGCTAACTTTTTGGTTGTTCCAGTCTTCTTCGAAAGGTGATCAAGAACTTGAGCCTTGGTCATTGATTTTGTTTCTGCCATAATACTATACCTCTTGTAATGTTAGTAAAAAGTTATTTCAACAGAAAATTAAAAAGATTTTTAATCAAATGAAACAACTATTTTAATTATTTTTCTTTTTGTTGTAGGCTCAAACCCTTGTAAAATTAGGGTGAAATTGCTCTCACCAAGTCATTTGGAGAGGGAAGTGAGCGTTTTAGCCAGTATTGATGCGGCATTTCGTCTGTCAAAGCGTTTGGCGAATGCTAAATCGGTCGAAAAAGAGTGAAGCTCCCTAAAAAATATTTCGCCGTTGTTTTGATACTCCAAATACATTCCGGCGTTTCCGATTCTAATCAACTCAGCCACCTCCGGATTTTCATCTCCAAAGCAGAGGATTGGTTTTTGCGCACGTAAATATTCGAAAAGCTTTCCAGGCACATGTCTTTTTTCAGTTGTACAGACAAGAAGATAATCAGATGAACACATTTTATTGATAACTTCCTGATAAGGCAAAAATCCTAGAAATTCAGTTACCTGTTCCAATCCGGCTTGTACAATAGATTCTTTTATCTCAGGACTAACCGTTCCAATAAATTGCAGTTTTAATTTCTCTCCCTGTGCTACTCTATCACTTATATACTTCCATAGTCGTTTTGGATTTTGATAATCAAAAATATTTCCGGCGTGTAATAAAACTTTATCCTCAGTAGAGTGAGTTCTATTGGTTATACCGGTAAAATTTTCTTCGTTATAACCCCAATAAAGCACCGTAGATTTATTTTGTACAAAAGGATACCTCGCAATAAAATCTTCTGCCATCGATTTGGTTACAAAAATTATATGTCCGGCATTAGCAAGAACATTTTTTTCAAAATATTTATCAACACTAACAGTGATGCCGCTTCTTTTAAAATCTTTATAATAAACTATATCAACCCATGGATCGATGAATATCGGTACGTGTGGAAGATGGAATAATTTGCTAAGCTTCAAACCAATAAGGTGTACCGAGTGCGGCGGTCCAACAGTGATGATCGCATCGAACTTCTCTTCTTGCAATAGTCTCTTAAGATATTTTACCGCGAAAGGATACCAGCCAATACGTGCATCGGGAATAAATAAATTCATCCTTATCCAAATTGATAATCGATGAGCGAAATTCTTTTTCTCTTTTGAAATTGTCTCAGACGCGATTAGCGGTTCTGAATCTTTCTTTCCAATAAATTTTCTATAAAGATTGAATGGTTCAAAAGTTTTTATTTTATGAACGGTTATGTCGGAAGGAATTTCCGCTAACAACGAATCATCTTTCTGAGTGAAAGTATCTTCTGCAACTGTGGCTACTGTTGATTTCCATCCGAATTCATTTAAATGTTTTATTAATTGAAGCGGGAAATGAAGAGACGCTTTGCCGGAAGGAGGCCAGTAATAAGTTAAAAAGAGGACTTTTTTCATTACTTTTTGATCCCCGCAAATCGAATTACGGACGCTTCGCCTACATGCCCATCCCCCTCATCAAGTTGGATATTCTCTTTGGCAAAATATTTAAAATCCAAATCCTGAAAATCAGTCACAATATTTTCCAGCGAATAGAGAAGATCAAGGTCTTTGGGACCGCCGGAAGATTTCCCCAATTGTTCCTTTTCAAATGCTTCAAAGATAATTGTCCCGCCTCGTTTTAACGAAGTGATCGCTTTTTTATGTAACAACTCTCTTTCTTCTTCGGCGAGATGAATATAAATTAGAGCAACTGCATCGAAAGAATAATGCTCAACTGGAATATCCAAAAAATTTCCTACTTCATAACGGATAAGGACATTGTTCTTTCTGGCAAGAGCAAGAGCTTTTTCTTTTGCTTTTTCACTCCAATCCAAAGCTATCGCGTCCCAACCTACTACTGCCGCATAAATTGCATTTCTTCCTTCTCCCTCACCGAAAAGAAGAAGTTTTCCACTGGTCAGTAAATCAAGCTGCGATTTAAAGAACTCATTCGGTTTAACCCCGAAAATAAACTTATCATCCGTGTAGCGATCATTCCAAAATTCTTTCATAATTCTATCTTTTGTTAATGTAAAAATAACCTATTTTGATTTATAAGATGAAACGGCATTCTTGCATTTCAGAAAAACTTCTTATTTTGTAAGTAAAATTCTCCATAGAAAAATAAGTAATAGCCATGAATAAACTAACTAATCTAAGTTCCAAAGAACTCTTTGGTAACCGGATCAAAAATTTTCAAAAGATCATGCGTTTTAAAGTGCGTGATATTTTGCTGGTGTCTAGTTTGTACGATTTTTATTTATTTGAGGAAGATGGACGCCTCTACGATATAATCCGGCAGGAATACCAGGTGTTCAATCTAAGTCATGCACCGGAGATCACTCACGTTTCAACGGGAAGTGAGGCAATCGAACTTGCTTCGGAAAATCATTTCGATCTGATCATCACTACTTTGCACGTTGAAGACATGCACGTAACCAAATTTGCTGAAATGTTGCGGCAAAATGGAACCGACACACCGATTATAATTTTAGCGTACGATAATCAGGAGCGGAAAGATTTAACCACAAATTATGATACCTCAATTTTTGAAAGAATATTTATTTGGCAAGGTGATTACCGTATTCTCATCGGCATTATTAAATATCTTGAAGATAAAATTAATGTTGTTACCGATACGGGGTTAGCCGGGGTTCAAGTTATTATTCTCGTTGAAGACAATGTAAAATTTTACTCATCGTATTTACCTTTGATCTATGCAGAAATTTTTAAGCAATCGCAGAGACTGATTTCCGAGGGAGTGAATTTAACGCACAAGTTTTTAAGAATGCGCGCTCGTCCGAAAATTTTACTCTGTTCCACTTACGAAGAAGCATGGGAGAATTTTGAGAAATACCGCGAATATATTTTGGGAATTATAACCGACATCAACTTCCGTTACGGCGGCGAGAAAGACCCTGAAGCGGGAATTAAATTTGCGAAAGAAGTTTTAGCGGTGCAGGGTGACATCCCCATCCTTCTACAATCAAGCAATGGAGAGTATGAAAAAAAGGCGGAAGAGATCGGCGCGTCATTTGTACTGAAAGGTTCTCCCCGCTTACTTCACGAAGTTAGTGAATTTATGATGAACAATTTTGGATTTGGTGATTTCATTTTTCGTGTTCCCGAAGGGAAACATGTGGGACATGCAAATAATTTAATTGCGCTTGCCGAGATGTTAAAAATTGTTCCCGAAGAGAGTATTAAATTTCATGCGGAAAGAAACCACTTTTCAAATTGGTTAAAAGCCAGAACGGAATTTTGGTTAGCACATCGTTTGCGCCCAAGGAAAGTAACTGATTTTGCTTCCGGTGAGGAGCTGCGTCAAGACCTTATCAATTCAATAAATCTTTTTTTAGAGATACGGCAGAAAGGAATTATTACCGATTTCGCAAAAGATTCTTTCGATCCAGAAAACAGTTTTGCCCGTGTTGGGGGCGGCTCTCTCGGTGGTAAAGCTCGTGGACTTGGTTTTGTAAATATGTTGATCACAAACTATGATATCGCGAATCGCTTTGATGATATTCGTATTTACGTTCCCTCGGCTGTGGTTCTTGGAACCGATGTCTTCGATCAGTTTATGGAAGAAAATAAATTGACTAATATAGCGCTTAGCACCGTTGACGACATTGATCTTATAAAAATATTTCTAGATGCAAAGTATTTTCCGGAAGAAGTTCTGAAACAACTAAAAGAATTTTTGGAAATTGTTCGAGCTCCGCTTGCAGTTCGCTCCTCAAGTCTTTTGGAGGATTCACAGTTTCAACCGTTTGCGGGAGTCTATCAAACTTATATGATTCCAAACAGCAATGATGATATAAAACAACGTCTCGAAGAACTGTTGCAAAGCATTAAATGCGTTTACGCTTCTACTTTTTTCAAAGCGGCAAAAAATTACATGAAAGCCACTCAATACCGGTTGGAAGAAGAAAAGATGGCTGTCGTTATTCAAAAACTAATTGGAACCTCAAGACATGAGAGATTTTATCCCGATTTTGCCGGAGTTGCTAAATCATATAATTTTTATCCGGTTGCTCCGCAAAAGTCGCAAGACGGACTTGCGATGGTGGCTTTGGGACTTGGCAAAACAGTTGTAGATGGAGGAAACTCAGTTCGTTTTTGTCCGAAATACCCTAAGCACCTTCTTCAATTTTTTTCCGCGAAAGAAACAGTAAAAATATCGCAGCAAGATTTTTACGCTTTGGATCTGCAAGGAAAAGTCGATCACACTTCAGTTGAACCGTATGACACACTTGTAAAAAAGTATGAATTAAATGAAGCGGAAAAAGACGGCTCACTGGGATTCGTCGGTTCAACATATTCGTCTGACAATGATTCGGTGCATGACGGAATTTCACGGAAAGGGAAACGGCTGGTTACCTTTGCTCCGGTACTTAAAAATAAAATTTTCCCATTACCGGATATTTTGGATATTCTGCTTGCAACCGGCAGTTGGGGAATGGGAACACCGATCGAGATTGAATTTGCCGTAAATATGAGCACTGCAAAAGGGAAGCCGAAAGAATTTGGAATGCTGCAAATGCGCCCGCTTGTTCTTACGCGCGAAGTAGAAGAAATTCATTTCGGAAAGTTCAACAACAAAGATCTAATTTGTCTAAGCGAGCAAGTACTCGGGCATGGAACGATCAATGAAATATATGACATTGTGTTAGTTGATTTTCATAAATATGACCGTTCAAAAAGCCGCGAAACCGCTAACGAAGTGAGTCAACTCAATGCCAAATTGATCGCGCAGAAAAAACAGTACATTTTAATTGGTGTTGGTAGATGGGGCACGCTTGATCCGTGGCTTGGCATTCCGGTTACGTGGGATCAAATTTCAGGTGCCGCTGTTATTGTGGAATCGGGATTTAAAGATTTAAGCGTAACGCCATCTCAAGGTTCACACTTCTTTCAAAATATTACTTCGTTCCGCGTTGGATATTTTACGGTAAACTCTTATAAGAATACTGATTTTGTTGATTGGGACTGGCTTACAACGCAAAATTCAGTTGAAGATTTAGAATTTACCCGCCACCTTCATTTTGAAAAACCCATCGTTGTTAAAATGAACGGGCAGCAGAATAAGGGAATTATTTTAAAACCGGAGGAGAAATAAAACAAGCTCAACTCATCTATAATTTAAATGAGTTGAGACTGACGAATTTTATTTAAGTTTGAACTGAACAGGTAAGACAACCTGTGCTTTTACATTTTTCCCATCTTTCTTTGCGGGTGTGAATTTACAACTTCTTGCGGCTTTCTCGGCGGCTTCATCGCAACCATAACCAATACCATTGATAACATTTGTTGCGTCAATATTCCCGTTTTCATCGATATAAATTTTTATTAAAACTTTTCCCTCAATATTTTTTTTCTTTGCTTGTTCCGGATAAGTTAATTTCTTAAAGAGCGAAGACATTCCACCAATGATACTTGGCATTTCATCAGCTTCCTTCATATAACATTCCTTCGGAACATCTTTATTTTCTACATCTTTAGATAAAGCAAAGTTAAAAGGAATAACGACCCAAACAGAAACTGGTTTCCCATCTTTTATGGCGGGATTAAACTTATAATTTTTTGCTGCCGTAATAGCCGCTTCATCAAAAATAGAGTTCGAACTTTTTAAAACCTCAACCTTTGCTGAATTTCCATTCGCATCTACAAGAACTCGAAGAAAAACTTTCCCTTCTAGATTTTTCTTAAGAGCTTCATCAGGAAATGCCGGTTTCGCTTGGGATATTATTTCCGGCATTTTATCAACCGCTTTATAATCATTTGGATCCAATGTGTCTTTTTGTGTTTCTACATTTTGTGCAATAACGGTTGTTTCTTCTTTTGCCGAATGATCAGAATCCTGGCTAAGTGAAGAGTTAAAAAAAGTAAAAACTAAGAGCACGGATAAAAAACAAAAACTATTCTTTTTCATAATACACCTCATGTTTATAGATTATTGCTTAAGACCGGATGAACTTCAACCGGGGGAAGACTATTGAATAATAGTTCAACCGTTCTTTTTTGTTCTTTTAATTGCTGTGCGGTTTGATGCAGTTCATGCTTATATTGAGTTACTTCGTTAAGAAGAGTTAAGCTTAGTAAAATTACAATTGCCACCAATGCGTATGCAAAATATGCCGGGATTTTTACGGTAAAGAAACCTTCAAATGTGAATGACTTTTCTTTCGGAAGTTTTGAAAGAATTTCTTCATCAAGGAACTCCGGAAATAGATTTTTTTCTTCAACGATTGTACTGTTCAATAGAGCCGCTGCGCTGAAATAATCTCTGCACACTTCGCACTCGCCTAAATGTGAGAATAGTAATTTCTGATCTTCTTTTATCAGTTCATTTTCTAAAAACTCATGAATGCATAATTGATAATCCTTGCAATTCATTTTATACTCCAATTCTCTTTGATACGTTCTTTATTAATTTTTGTCTAATACTAAAAAGTCTGCTTTTAATAATCTCTTTTGAAAGTCCGAGCATCTGACCAATCTCTTCATAGCTCAATTCCGAATATTCACGCAGCACAAAGATCTCGCGAAGTTCTGCCGGTAATAAATCTATTTCGTTCCGAACGATCTCTTTGGCTTCTTTTTCTTCAATCTCATTTCCAAGATTTGAATCGATCAGTGTTTCTTCATTCTCTTCAAGCGCTTCTTCATTGCGGCTCTTAGTTTTTCTGAAGTAACTGTAAACTTCATTGCGGGCTGTTTTTAGAAGCCAAAACCGGATACTTTCAAAACTTTTTATCGAATCCATCTTCTCAAATAATTTCATAAAAACATTTTGCACAATGTCTTCCGCCGTCATAGCTGACCCAACCATTTTTAACGCGTAGTGATACACCGGCTTTTTATGGTTGTTATAAATATTTGAAAATGATATAAACTTTTGGGATTCCATAAATAAATTATCTTGCTATTTAAAAGATGCACAAAAGTCTGAAAAGTTGGTTGAGGGATGAAAAATATTTTTTGTAACTTTTGAACAACGATTAAGGTGATAAATATGAAACTCTATGAAAAACTAAATGCAAATGTTACCGGAGTAAATAAACGGGGCAGTATAATTTTCTTGCACGGATTTCCGTTCGATCAAAATATGTGGAACGCACAAGTTGAATATCTGAAGAATGATTTCCTCAGTGTTACGTATGATATTCGAGGACTTGGAAAATCTGATCCGGGAGATGGACAATTTACCATGGAAATGTTCGCAGATGATTGCTTAACCATTATTGCTGAATTGGAGCTTGATAAACCGGTGTTGTGCGGACTTTCTATGGGAGGTTATCTTGGTTTCCGGGTTCTTGAACGAGCGCAAGAATTATTTTCTGCTGCAATTTTGTGCGATACCCGTGCAGAATCAGACAGTGACGCAGCAAAGTTAAAACGGGCAAGTGGAATTAATCAAATTAATACTGATGGAGTTGAAAAATTTGTTGAAGGATTCGTTCCGAATTGTTTTTCTGAAAAATATAAAACCGAAAATGTTAATGAATATAATGTTTATTTGGAGCGGAGTAAAAGATCGCATCCCCTCGGTGTAAAAGGATGTTTGCTCGCGATGCAAGGAAGAACAAGCGTTACCGCCTCTTTACCTAATTTTAAAATACCAATATTGTTGCTCTGCGGAGAGGATGACAAATTAACGCCTCCGGAAGAAATGCGATCCATTTCTGATAAAATCCCTAACTCAAAATATTTAATCGTTCCAGGTTCCGGGCACATGACGCCGATTGAAAATTCTGACTTTGTTAATACTTCGATTAAAGATTTTCTTTCCGGTTTAAGATAGATAGTGTCTGATAACTTCATCTAAATATGGATGAAATTTCTTCGGCAGATTTTTATACTTCGATTGTAATTTCTGTTTAACCACCTCAAAGTTGTTTGAACTGGTTTTAGCCGCGTCTTCACTGATGTTTGAAAGAAAAGTGTCAAGTTTTGTCTTTACTTTTTCAGTGACTTTTTCTTCATCCGTTCCGGCAAGTTCACTTATTGTTTTCTCAACATCGAAATTATTTTTAACTAAAAGTTTAAAAGAGAGTCCACGGAAATTTTCTGAGATCAATGTCCGGTTAACTTCAAGTTCGGCTGCTATTTCGCTAAACGCAGAGTGAGAAAACTTTTTCTGACGGAGCGCATCTAAAACAAGTTCTTCATAGTGCAGCCTCTTTTCTTTAACTACTTCCTCCGGTAAATCCGCTAACTGAATTACGGTTCGTTGTTCCGCATTGGCAAAAACAAAGGCTCGTTTAAGCGCTGATTCCAATTCACGTACATTCCCGCGCCAATCATGCTGCAACAAAATTTCCATCGCAGCTTTTGAAATCCCGGTAAGTTGATTGTTTTGTTTTATAATTCCGTTTACTATTTCTGGAATATCTTCTTTTCTTTCACGAAGCGCCGGAAGTTGAATTGGGAAGACATTTAGTCTGTAAAACAAATCCTCACGGAATTTTTTCTCCCTCACCATTTGCTCAAGTTTTTTATTTGTGGCGGCGATAATTCTTACATCAACCTGAAAAGATTTTGCCGAACCGACTTTTTCAAACTCACCGCTTTGCAAAACGCGAAGTAATTTCACTTGAAAGTTTTCGGATGTTTCTCCGATTTCATCTAAAAAGATGGTTCCATTGTCAGCCGCTTCAAATCTACCGATCTTGTCGCCGGTTGAACCTGTAAAAGCTCCTTTTACATGTCCGAACAATTCGCTTTCCAAAAGTGTTTCTGAGAGAGCGCCGCAATTAACGGCGATGAAGGGATTGTCTTTACGCAAACTGTTTTGATGAATTGCCTTTGCGACTAATTCTTTTCCGGTTCCGCTTTCGCCCAAAATCAAAACCGTTTCGTTCGTCGGGGCTGCTTTTTTAATAAATGAAACCACCTCGCGCATTACTTTGGAGCGGTAAAGAATCCCATAAAAATTATCACTGCTTTTTTCATCCGTTTGCACAGTATAAAGTAGATCGTTTTGATCTTCTTTTCCTATGCGGGCAATTTCTTTTTGCAGCAATTCAATTTTTTCTATTAAATTTTCCCGCTCTCTTGAAGATGAGGAGCTGGAGTGTTTCTTCAACTCAAATAGCTCATGCTCTTTTTTAGTGAGCAGATGCTTTAGAGCCTCTGATTCCGAAATCGTTGTTTCGAAAAGTGAGTTGCGCACGAGGACAGTAAATCCAATCTCAGATAAAACTAAAAAGAAAAATGGGAGAAGGAAAGAAGCAAAATTAAATTCATAATCGAGAAAACTGAAAAAAATAAATTCACCGGCTAAAATGAAAGCAAAAATAACGGCTATTATATATGGTCTTTGCCGGATTCTCTGTTCAAAAAGAAAGACAAAGAGGATGAGAAACAGAAGATGGAGAAAGACAGAAGCGGTGATCAGTGATTCGTTATAAGCATTATTTTGCAATATATTTGAAACCGCAAACGCATGGAACGCTATTCCCGGAAGAAACGAATCGAATGGTGAAGCCAATTTTTTTGTAAACTTTTCATCTGAAACGCCGATCAAAATAATTTTTCCGCGAAGCTGTTCTAATTCAGGAGAACTTTGTTTTACGAGCGAAAAAAAGTCGAGAAGTTCATACCGGTGGAATTTTTTCCAGGATGAAGTAATATTAACTTTTACTACCCCGGTATTTTTTGTATCCGCCAATTGTGCCGCGAAGGCTTTTTCATTATATACTTGGAGTGGAATTCTTCCCTCATCCAGTAATCCCAAATGCCCTGTGGTAAGTGTGGAATCAATTCCTTTAAGAGATGGAAATTCTATTTCGTCGGATTGGAGGACATCATTCTTTGAGGAATAATTTATCGGTATGGAGCTAAGAATTACATTTCCCGCCGCTCTAATTTGCGAAACGAGCAAGTTATCGTACATCGTTTGGATTGAGTTTCTCCCGCTGAAAAAAACTTCAATCCCGATTTTTTTTACGCCGTATTTATGTAGTTCATTAATGAGCAGTGCGTAGTAACTTCTTTTTAAAGGCCAGCCGCCAAGCTGCGCGATGTCGTTTCCTGAAATATCGATAATTACCACATTACTGTCAGGTGCAACTTCTCCGCGAATATTCTTAAAAATATTTTCGCATATTGCATTTGCGGAATCCGACAAACCTGAAAAAAAGATCGTCAGAAAAAAAATCACAAGAACGCCGATCGTTTTTATAATGGATCGTTTGTTCCCTTTAGCTCTAAACATTAATTTTCTTTAAAGAAATGATAAATAATTGATTCCTTACTTTAAAAATATAAAGATTTCGTTTCAATTTTTAATGTTACTCATTTAGATCACAAAATTTTAATAGAAGGTAAAGTGGAAAAGAGAACACCGAACAAGTTAATAAATGAAAAAAGTCCTTATTTACTCCAACACGCGTATAATCCGGTTGAATGGTATGCATGGAACGATGAAGCTTTTAACAAAGCCAAAGAAGAAGATAAACCGGTTTTTCTTTCAATCGGATACTCGACGTGTCATTGGTGTCACGTGATGGAAAAAGAATCGTTTGAAGATGAGGAAATAGCATCATTGATGAACAAATCTTTTGTCTCGATCAAAGTTGATAGAGAAGAGCGTCCGGACATTGACGCGGTTTACATGGCGGTGTGTCAAGTGCTTACGGGAAGCGGTGGCTGGCCCTTAACTATTTTAATGACTCCCGATAAAAAACCCTTTTTTGCCGGAACATATTTTCCGAAGGAAAGTAAATTTGGAAGAACCGGATTGAAAGATTTGCTTCCAAAGATTGAATCGTATTGGAAAACTCAGCGGCAGGATGTACTTCTTTCCGCGAACCAAATAACCGACGCAATGCAGCAAACGAATGATTCACGCTTTGGAAAAGATTTTACTGACTCAATTATGGATTTGGCATTCAGGCAATACAACGAACGCTTCGATCATCAATTTGGCGGCTTTGGAAACGCTCCGAAATTTCCTACTCCACACAATTTGCTTTTTCTTCTCCGTTATTATCATCGCACACAAAATAGCGAAGCCCTTGAAACTGTGACAAAAACATTAACCGAGATGCGTAAAGGGGGAATGTATGATCAAATTGGATTTGGTTTTCACCGCTACTCCACTGATCGGCATTGGCTCGTTCCGCATTTTGAAAAAATGTTGTACGATCAGGCAATGTTGATGTTAGCCTTCACTGAAGCGTATCAAGTGACCGGAGATGAATTATTCCAACAAACCGTTTATGAAATTCATGATTATGTTTCGAGAGAATTAACTTCTGCAAACGGCGGCTTCTTTTCAGCCGAAGATGCAGACAGCGAAGGAGAAGAAGGGAAATTCTATCTCTGGAATGTTAAAGAAATTAGAAAAAATTTAGGTGAAGATGCCGGTTTATTTATCGATCTCTTTCAAATAAAAGAAGAGGGAAATTTTCTCGAACCATTTAAAGGTGAAAATCATGGAGAAAATATTCCTCATCTTTTAAAAACGGTAACAGAGTATGCGAATGAAAACAAACTGAATTTTGAAGCATTAAACTTGAAGATTTCGCAATTGTTAAAAAAACTTTTTGAAGAAAGAGAAAAAAGAATTCATCCGCACAAAGATGATAAGATTCTAACCGACTGGAACGGACTTATGATAGCCGCATTGGCTAAAGCCGGGGCGGTGTTTGAAGAAGAAATATTTATACGCTCCGCTGAGTCCGCTGTTAGATTTATTTTGGATAATTTAAAAACGGGTGATGGTTTGTTGCTTCATCGTTTTAGAGATGACGAAGCTGCGATAAACGGGAATCTTGATGATTATGCCTTTATTATTTTTGCTTTTCTTGAATTATACGATGCAACTTTTAAAGTTGAATATCTTCAACAAGCGGAAAGTTTTCAAAAAGTGCTCGACAAACATTTTGCTGATGATGTCTACGGAGGATATTTCTTCACTTCGGATTTTGCTGAAGAACTCATCGTCCGGCAAAAAGAGATTTATGACGGTGCCATTCCTTCCGGTAATGCGGTAACGATGTTGAATCTTTTAAAACTTACCAAATATACGGGCAAAAATGAATATGAAAATAAAGCTCTCGATTTAAGCCGCGCTTTCCATGAACATGTTAAAGCCACCCCGATGGGACATCCATTTTTAATGGTCGCGCTTGAGTTTATGCTTGCGCAAAATATGGAAATTGTAATCGTTGGAAATCCGGGAACAGAAAAGGTTAGAGAAGCTATTTCTGCTGTGCGGAAAAAGTTTATGCCGAATAAAATTGTTATTTGGAAAAATTCGGAAGAATCAACTGCTCTTGATGAATTTTCCAACTACACAAAAAACCTTACGGAACTTAACGGTAATCCGACTTTTTATCTCTGTAAAAATTTCACATGTGAACTGCCGACAAATGATTTCGATGAAATTTCAAATAAACTTGGGATCGAATAAGTGCATTTCGATGTATCACAAATAGGGAAAATGTTAATCCTATTTGGAGGGATTATAGTGCTTGTTGGGATCGTACTTCTTTCCTTCGGCAAAATTCCTTTTCTGGGAAAACTGCCGGGAGATATCATAATACAAAAGAAGAATTTTACTCTTTATTTCCCGATCATGACATCGATACTATTGAGTTTGCTAATTTCACTGCTGCTTTATCTCTTTAAAAAATAAAAGCCCGAACGAATCGGGCTTTAATCTTTAGAGCAATTTCTAATTTTTCAGAAGATTTTTAATCCCGTTAGCCAAAGTTTCCTTTGGTACTAGTCCCACATGCTTGTCAACGATATTTCCTTTTTTATCAATTAAAAAAGAAGTGGGAATTCCGGAAACTCCGCCAAACAGTTTTGCCGTGGATTGATCTCCATAAACGACAGTATAATTAATTCCGTAATTTTTTATAAATCCCGGAACATCTGGTTTTGTGTCGGCATCGACCGAAATGCCAAGTACAACCAGATCGTTTTTATATTCTTTTTGCAATTCGATTAAATCGGGAATTCCTTTTCTACACGGGGGACACCAGGTTGCCCAAAAATCGATGAGCACAACTTTGTTTTTGTAATCTGAAAGTTTTACGGTTTTGCCGTCAACGCTTTTAAGCGAAAACTCCGGCGCTTTTTTAACTTGCGACAAAGAAAGATTTGAAAATGTAAAAAGTATAAAGACTAAAAATGTGAACGATGCCAAAATATTTTTCATAGAATTCCTTTTAAAATTTCTTGTTTGATGTTAAGACGCGGGAAAAGATTCATTGGTTAGATGATTCTGCGGTTTTGTTATAAAATGGAGGGTATGGTCCCCGTTCAGGTTCTTTTCTGGTATTATTCAAAATAAAAAAGAATAAGAGAACAACCAGGAAAACAATCGTCTCTATCCGGCTTCTTAATTTCGGGTCAATTAATGGTTTTTTCTCTTGCAGCGCTGTTTTTCCGATTTGCCGGGCTTGATTTTTTTTCTTTTCTTTTGCCATAGTTCTTTCGTGTTAAATTATTAATTCACTACAAGAAAATATAAAAATATTTTGATTAAAATAAACCTATTCTGCTTCGCCGGACTATTAACCTTGATTGGATTTACGTAATTTTGAATAAATCAGTTTAGGAATTATTTCATGGACGACCTTCTTTTTTCACAATTTATTGGACCCAAGGGAGAGAACCTTTCTCTTCTTAAAACTTTTGTTGATAAAATTCTGAGTGAGCAAAAATCATGGCGCGAAGATTACTTCGCATGTGATCCTTCGCTTTATCAAAAAAAAGATTACAATAGCGAAAAACTTACCGTCGAATTTGACAAATTTTTAGAACGGAGCAAAAAGCATTTCCCCTTTTTCCATCCCCGTTATGCGGCTCAAATGGCAAAAGACCCCGCAATTCCAACGATACTTGGTTATTTAACGTTTATGCTCTCCAACCCGAATAATCATGCTTATGAAGGGGGACCGGTTACAACGGAAATGGAAATGGAAGTCGTCGATCTTCTCTTAAAAATGGTTGGATACAAAATAGGTTGGGGACATTTAACAAGCGGCGGTTCACTGGCAAATATGGAAGCGCTTTGGGCAGCCCGTGACTATTACAAAAAAGGAACGGTTTACTTTTCAGAAGTTTCCCACTATTCGTGGAAACGGATTTGCAAAATTCTTAATATTGATTCATTCAAAGAAATTTCGGTTGATAAAAATTTTAGAATGGATTGTAATAAACTTGAAGAGGAACTTAAAAGAAATGAAGCAATGATGGTGATGGCGAATCTTGGTTCCACCGGCACCGGAAGCATCGACGATATTGAAGCAATTCTTGAACTAAAAAAGAAGTACAAATTCCACTTACACATTGATGCCGCATACGGTGGTTTTTTTCGATCGATTCTTCTAGATGAAAATTATGATTCATCCTCTCAACAAAATCCATTGAGCCTACATACTAAAAAGCAATTGCTGCTTATATCGGAATCCGATTCGATAACGATTGATCCCCACAAACAAGGTTCGGTTTCGTATGGAGCCGGAGCCGTTCTTTATAAAAATGAAGAATTACGCAACATAATTTTGAATACGGCTCCTTATACCTATCATAAATTGGATAAACCGAATATCGGAATGTTTTCTCTTGAAGGTTCTCGTTCGGGAGCGACAGCCGCGGCGTGTTATTTAACGTATAAAGTTATTCCGCCTAATAATTTGGGAATTGGCGGGTTGTTATCGCAGACCATTCTCGCTTCTCAAAAATTTTATGAGATGATAGAGCAGAGTGAAAATTATGAGAATTTAAACTTCCCCGATTTGGATATCAATTGTTTCTACCGAAAATCAGCCGGTAAAAATATTTCTGAGGTGAACGAATTAACTCTGGCAATTTATTTTGCCCTTTCAGTTGAAGCCGAAAATCCCGAGTTCATTCTGTCCAAATTTGTGCTTTCACCTGAAATCACAAAAACAGTGTTGCCGGAATATGAAAATCCGAAAGGAGAATCGTTTATTGCATTAAGGGCAGTTTTTATGAAGCATTGGTATGCGGAGAGTGATTTTTATTATCTTAAAAAATTGATTGAAGTTTTAGAATTGAAGGCAAAGCAGTAATTTTATATCGACGATTAAAGAGCAAATTATGATTGAAATAAAAAACCTTCACAAAAGTTTCGGATCGAAAAAAGTTTTGTCCGGTGTGGATCTGAATATCCACGATGGTGAAACCATTGTTATTATTGGTCGAAGCGGCTGTGGCAAAAGTGTGCTGTTAAAACATATTGTAGGATTGCTTTCGCCCGACGAAGGTTTTGTTAAAGTGGGAGGGAAAATTATCAATGAGCTTTCGGAAAAAGAATTGTATGAAGTTCGGAGAAATTTCGGTTTCTTATTTCAAGGTGCTGCTCTATTCGATTCCATGACCGTTGGGGAAAATGTTGCACTTCCACTTGTGGAGTCAAATACACGAACACCCGAAAAAGAAATTATAAAATTAGTTGAAGAAAAACTTGAACTTGTGGGACTTCAAGGTATTCAAAATCTTAAACCAAGCGAGCTTTCCGGCGGAATGAAGAAACGGGTCGGTCTTGCGCGAGCGCTTATCACCAACCCAAATTACATTTTGTATGATGAACCAACCACGGGACTTGATCCGATAATGTCCGATTCGATTGACAATCTGATAAAAGAATTAGCTGAGAAATTAAAAGTTACCTCAATTGTTGTTACGCATGATATGTTCAGCGTAAAAAACGTGGCGCACAAAGTAGCGATGATGCATGAGGGAGTAATCCACTTTGTTGGGAATATCGATAAGCTTGAAAATTCTACTGATGTGATCATAACTGACTTTATTAAACGGACGGAAGTATAAGAGATAAAGTCTGAAGGTTTTTTATTCATTCGACCATCCATGCATGAGGTTTTTCAAGCGATTCATTCCACGGAAATGAAATCCACCGGCAATAACCCCATGTTTTTACCGCTTCAATTTTGATAGACAGACCGCTTTAGTTATTTTTAAAAAGAGATTTTTTATCACCATTTTCCCAGAAAACCAGTATGAAATTCAGCAAATCCTTTATCCCGACTTTAAAAGAAGTCCCAAATGACGCAGTTGTTACCAGCCATATTTTAATGCTCCGTACGGGGATGGTTCGTGCCCTTGGCGCAGGCATTTATTCATTTTTACCGCTTGGGTATAAAGTAATTAAAAAAATATCAGAGATCATCCGAGAAGAAATGGATGCGATCGGCGGACAGGAATTCCATTTACCGGCTTTAAATCCAAAAGAAATTTGGGAAGAGACCGGAAGAGTGGAAGCGTTCGGCGATATTCTTTTTCAAATTAAAAACCGTGATTACGTTCTCGCTCCGACTCATGAAGAAATTATGACCTATCACGCTAGAAAAGTTTTAAAATCATATAAAGAATTGCCGCAGATATGGTACCAAATCCAGACAAAATTTAGGAACGAAGCGCGTCCACGAAGTGGAGTTATCCGCGGCAGACAATTTTTAATGAAAGATGCTTATTCGTTCGATTCTTCTTATGAAAATCTTAATGCGTCATATCAACTTCATGATGAAGCCTATCGAAAAATATTTGACCGCTGCGGGTTAAAATATTTTGTCGTAGGTGCTTCAAGCGGTGCGATGGGTGGAGCCGGATCAGAAGAATTTATGGTTAAATCCGATGCGGGTGAAGATACTGTGGCTTACTGCGAAAGCTGTGGTTATGCGGCTAATGTAGAGGTTGCTTCTTCAAAAGTAAATGCAAAAGAAAGAAATGCAGAAAGCAAAAACATCTTTGAAATATCGACACCGGATGTAAAATCGATTGATGAACTTTGTGCCTTTTTGAAAATTGACGAAACCGAATGCGCAAAATCCCGCGTGGTTATGCACGATAACAAGGCAGTATTGCTTTTAATGCTCGGCAACGATGAAGTTAATGAAACCAAGATCGAAGCTGTTTTAGGAGGGGCGGTTCGTCCGGCTCATCCGGAAGAATTAAAAGAAATTACGGGAGCCGATGCAGGATCAATTGGTCCGATAGGATTTGACGGAAGAATTCTTGCCGATCTTCGTTTAAAAGAGGCGAACAATCTTTACAGCGGCGCAAATAAAAATGATTATCACATTGGTGGAATTGATTTATCGCGAGATGTAAAAAATATTGAGTATGTTGATTTGCGGATCGTTAAAACCGGCGAAGGTTGTCCGAAGTGCGAAAAAACTCTTGATGTTTTTACCGCAATCGAACTCGGGCATATTTTCAAACTTGGCACAAAATATTCTGATGCCATGGGCGCGACTTTTCTTGATGAACACGGAAAGGAAAATCCATTGGTTATGGGAAGTTATGGTATCGGTGTAGATCGGGTTATGGCTTGTTTTATTGAACAGCATCATGATGAAAAGGGAATTGTTTGGGATGCGACGCTTGCCCCGTTTGAAATTCATATCGTTGCTCTTAATATGAAAAATCAAACTATTGTCGAAACTGCAGAAAGGTTTTATCAAGAATTATTAGCTGCCGGATTCAGTGTCCTATTCGATGATCGTATTGATGCCGGCGCAGGTGTTAAATTTAATGACGCAGACTTGCTCGGAATGCCTATTCAAATCATTATCGGCGAAAAGAAGTTGAAAGAAGGCAAGGTTGAATTGAAAGTACGAGAGACCGGGGAGAGGACTGATATTGAAATTGAAGAGTATAGTGATTTTATAAAAGGTTTATGGTTTAAGTTTGTGAACAACCCAAATGATAAATAATTATGAAAGTTAAGGAAACTCTTTTCCCATATTTGGAATCTTCGGTCAAAACTATTGTGGATAACGGGGAAACCGGTGAACGTTTTGCTGTCGATTTTTCAGAATTGATTAGCAAAATAAAATCAATTTATTAATTCAATGAATGAACGTTACAAATTCTCCGAAGAGAATCTTTTAAAACAGATCGAATCCGGTAACTATGAACTTGGTTTTTACCGGGTAAAATTTTTTACGAAGAACGGTTTGCCGTCAGAGATTCCGTCGGAAGACGTAAGCGAGTTCTACCTTTATCCAAGCGGTGGAACGCTGCGGGATGAAAATTTCAATATTGTTTTCTACTCCTCAAAATTTGATACATACCGCGGTTTTATTCCACCTCATCAGCGAAAGGGTGTTTAGCTTTTTCCGCTTAAAAACATTTTAAATATTACGGATTTCCAATGAAAGCATTTCAAAAAATAAATATCTCTCTTTTGTCATTCCTCCTTTTTTCAACTATTTCTTTCGCCCAGCCTTTTAAGTTCGGATGGATAACCGATCTTCACGTTGGAGTAAAAAATGCTGATGTGGATTTACAAGCTGTTGTTCAAGATATAAATATGAAGAAAGAGGTTTCGTTTGTTATTGCCACAGGTGATATTTCTGAAACGGGCAAAGCAGATGACCTTAAAAATGCAAAACAAATTTTGGACGAACTCACTGTTCCATATTATATAATTCCAGGGAATCACGATACTAAGTGGAGTGAAAGCGGCGGTCAAGTATTTTCAAATTTGTGGGGAGGGGACAAGTTTACTTTTGAATATGAAAATACGGTCTTAATTGGTCTGAGCAGCGGAATTTCCTGGCGTGGCGGAGGCGGACATTTTACGCCGGAAGATTTGCAATGGCTTGATTCACTCCTCAATAAAATCCCATACGGGAAAGAAATTCTTTTTTTCGCTCATCATCAGCTTGATAAAGAAGTTGATAACTGGTATAAAGTCACAAATCTTTTGGCAAATAAAAATGTGAAAGAAATATTTGTTGGTCATGGACATGCTAACAGAAGTTATAATTTCAACGGTTTGCCCGGGGTAATGTCGCGTTCAACCTTAACCGCTAAAGGGAAAAGTTGGGGTTACACCCTGGTTGATGATCAAATTGATTCACTCATCTTTTTTGAAATAACGAAAGACACACTTATTAAAAAATGGAATGCAATTGGAAAAGTAAATCCGCTTGATTATTTAAATGTCGACTCAACTGAATTTGAAAACTATTCTGCAAATATTCTTTGGCAGAAAGATTTAAAAACTACGATAGTCGCTCCGGTAACAACGTACGAAAAAAAAATTATTTCGGCTGCAAAAAATGGAGTTCTCTACTGTTTTGACGAAGAGGGCAGACAGTTATGGAAAACGGATTTAGGCGCTTCATTATTCAGCAAACCGGCGGTTGTAAATAATATTGTAATTGTTGGAACGATGAAAGGCGATCTTTACACTCTTGATATTTCTACCGGGCACGTTATACAAGTAATTGGAATTGATGAAGCAATTACTTCTCCCATTACAAGTATGGAGATAGATTATCAAGAGGAAAAATCTTTCGCAATAATTTTCGGTACCGCTGCCGGCAAAATATTTTCGTATGAACTTTCCTCCCTAAATCTTTTGTGGAGTAATACTTCTGCCTCTGGAATGATCGAGTCGAAACCGTTAATTCGTAAAGATAAAATTATTTTTGGAAGTTGGGATACCTTCCTTTATTGTATTGATGCGGCAACCGGTTTATTGAACTGGAAGTGGACAGGAAATCCGGTTTTTAATTATTCTCCTGCGGCTTCTCCGCTGGTCTCAGACGGTAAAAATGTTTTTTTTGCAACGCCTGATAAAGCCATTACCGCGGTGGATTTATTACTTGGCAAAACTTCTTGGAGAAAAACTGATTATGACGCATGGGAATCAATTGGAATCAGCGTTGATCAGAAAAATTTATTTGTTAAAAGTCAAAACGATAAATTACATATCATCTCGGCGATTAATGGAAAACTTCAAAAAACGATTGACCTGAAATTTGGTTTAGATACCGGACCGATTCAACCTATAGAAGTGAATGGGAATATTTACTTTGGGGGAAAAAACGGAATCGTATATTCAATTGATGGCGGGTACAATGTTACTCCACTTTTTTTTATGGGAACTTCCAGAACACATTCTTTGCAGATAACAGATGAAGCGCGGATAACCGCATCAAATATGGATGGGGAAATTGTTGTTTTTAAGGTAATTGAATAAATGAAAAAATATGACGGTGTTATTTTTGATATTGATGGAACGCTGACTTCCACGAATGAACTTATCTTTTCTACTTTTAACCACATCACTCAAAAGTATTTAAACAAAACAATGACGGATGAAGAGATCATTGCTTTGTTCGGACCAACAGAGGATAAAATAATTGAAGATTTATTTGGTGAAAGAGCGGAAGAAGTAAAGAAAGAATATTATTCGTTCTATACAAATAATCATGCGATGGCAGATATTTATCCCGGTATTAAGGAACTTCTAAAGTTTATAAAAGAAAAAAAAGTATTGCTTTCAATATATACCGGGAAGGGGAGAGAAGCTTCGGTAATCACTTTAAAGAAATTAAAGATTTATGATTACTTCGATTTGATTATCACGGGAAGTGATGTGAAAGTACATAAACCTTCACCCGAAGGAATTGAGATCTTTCTTGAAAAATATTCTTTGGACAAACAAAGAGTTTTAATGGTTGGAGATGCGCCGGCTGATATTAAAGCGGCTCGCGCTGCAGGAGTTGAAATTGCTTCTGTTTTGTGGGATAGTTACGCACATGATAAGGTGCTTAAAATGAAGAGCGATTATCTCTTCCGCACTGTTGAAGAGTTGAAAAAGTTCTTTGAGGAAGTTCTTTAAAACAAAAAAGGAGAAAAGTTACTAACTCCTTTTTCATATTCATAACACGGTAAAGTCATAACTAGATAATTTGTAACTATCCAATGAACGATAGAACAGTATCCTCAGTTAAATTCTTGTTTATTTGGTCAAGAAATTTTTCTAGGATTTTCATTTTATCTTTTTTTATACAATATTAAAAAACATTGAATCCCGATGGGATTCTTCTTTGAGCTTAGTTTTTTTGTTACAAATATTAAATCCCTACGGGATTTCTACAACCCGTCTCTGACGGGTTGAATCTTTGTAACAAAGAAATCCACCAACAACGAACATTCCCTTCGGGAATGAATGTTTTTTATCTCCAAAGAATCCTTTCTGTTAGCAAATATACTTCGGTTGGCGGCTTCGCCGCGCTAAGGTTGAATGACTGAATGAAAAGCATTAAAACTTCAGTTAAATCTGAATAAACGTCATTCATCCATTCATTTTCATTCATCCATTCAGGGTTTTTTATCGCCAAAATTTCATACTGTTTTGCGCAGAATATTTTTACAAACTATCCAAATGACTATTTACATGTTGAACGGATAAACAAAACTGATTCGCGGTTCGATCTTCTTCTGTGGCTTGTACCCGACAATTTCTTTGTCACTGTTTCTAATTGGGGTGAATGTCCACTGATAAACTATTGAAACGATCATAAAAGAGTAAGGTTTGTAACCAAGTTCAGTAAAAAGAATTGAGCGGTCATTTAGTTTGAAAACATCAGCGCCGTCAACAAATACTTTATCATATCCGGCTCTTGCTATAAATGAAAATCCGCTTGGAGCTACATCTGCGGTTAAATGTAAAATCCCACCATCGTGGTTGTCTAACTTTTGTAAACCTCCGATAACATTGAACGTACCCAAAACAGAAATTCCTAACTCACCATAATAACCGTTTTCGGCAGCATTCAAATATTTAAGAGTAGTAGCTTTACTTGAAACATTTTCCGTGTAGCGTTCAATTTCATAAAGTGAATTAAAATATGCCGGCATGTACTGATCATTATTCCAGCGGCGTTCCAATTTTGCTGAAGCGTTAAAAATTCCCAATCCGTTCAATCCCAAAATAATTCCGGAAGCAGCGCCGCTCCCAAAGTCCATAATTTTAACATAATCGAAATAGAGTGAAGCGTTTGCCATACTGAAATTGAATAGCGGTAATCCTAAATCAAGTCCGACGATACTAACAGAACCTTTATCATCAAATATATTTGTTAGATAATTGTAAACCTTTCCCGAGTTCTTATTAAAATCTCCGGCAAAAGTTGCGCCGACTTCAAGATTGCCGATAATTGGAATAGATGCTGCCGGTGTGTATTGAAGCGGTCGAACGTATCCTCTCATTCCTAATACTCCGGCTTGAGCAAAGTTACTATAGATTGATTCAAAACCGAATTTGTTAAAATCAAGATCAACAACGGCTCCGATTGTGCGGGTATCAAAACTCGGACTGTTGTTGTACTGATATAGGATACTTCCATGTCCCAACGTATAAAAATCTAATGCGCCAAGCTTAACATAGACCGGGTCTTTTTTCATTCCATAACGGACATACCGAATGATACTCAAGTAATCTGAAGTTTCATTAAAGTTCTCTTTACGCAAATTCCCTTGAGAACTGAATTCTAAATTTAAGTCTAAACCAACACCAATTTTTGCAAAAGAAATTTCCGGTCTAAAACGGAAAGCATAAAAGGGTTGACCGTCAATCCAGGTCATTCCTAATCCGCCGGTTAAATCACCTTTATTCGGATTCGGGAATTGATTGAATTGAGAATAAGCATCGCTAAATGAAAAGAAAAGAATAAATAAAGTTAAGAGGATTTTTTTCATGACGTTCTCGTAATAATTGTAAATGAATTGTACAAACTTAATAAATGAAAAAACAACATTGTTTATTTCAAAAGAATAAACTTTTTTATGTCTACAAATTTCCCCGCCCGAAGTTGATAGAAATAGACACCGCTTGGTAAATCGTAATCCCTAATTCCTAATTTGTAATTATGCAACCCGGGTGATTGTTCTTCGTTTACTAACGTAGCTGTTTCATTTCCGAGGATATCGAAAACTTTTAGAGTTACATAACTGCCAACTGCCAACTGCCAACTGATAACTGTTGTTGGATTAAACGGATTAGGAAAATTTTGCTCAAGTGAAAAACCTGGTAACGGCGGATGTTCATTCTCAATTTTTGTAATTGTTGAAATCTCAATCGAATCAGAATGCTTAAATACTCCGTCATTATCAATTTGCTTCAAACGATAATGATAAATTGCTTGTTGCAGATCGGTTGAATCTTCAAAGTAGTAACTCTTTGGTGAATTGCTGTTTCCACTGCCAAATACAAAACCAATAGTAGTCCAATCTGTTTGAGTAAGTTTTCGTTCAACATTAAATCCGTAGTTATTTACTTCAGTTGCAGTCCCCCAAAACAAGATAACTTTTCCATCGGCAAAATATCCTTGAAAATAAACCAGCTCAACCGGCAATGTTCCGTCAGGTTTTTGAGCTGAAACTACAAAAGTAAATAGGAAAACATACAAGAGGAGATATCTCATTTTACGATCGCAAGTTTTTGTGTAATTGATTCTGATTTTCCATTTTTCTTTGCGATCACTTTGTACAGATACACACCGTTTGCAAGTTGATCTCCATCTTGATCTTTCGTATCCCAAAAGATGCGATTGAAATCCATACTAAGTTCTGCAGATGATTTCTTTATTTCTTTTACTAAACGGCCTGCAATTGTATAAACTCGAATAGTAAGCTCTTCCGGTAATTGTGGAAGCTTGAAAGTAAAGTAAGTATTATCTTTTACCGGATTCGGATAATTGTAACAATGCATAATTGCAAGCTGATCCGATACAACAAACACACGCTCAAATCCCGGTTGATTATCCAACTTCCCGTAAACATTATTTCCGAATATTTTGAATTGATGTTCGCCGCTGCTTAACACGGGAATAAATTCGAAAGTTAAAGTTCTATTAGCAGAATCATTTTTTATATTCAGTTGATCGAAGGGAATCCTCTGATTATCAAGTAAAATGAATAGCGAAGAAGTATCGCTTACGGCAAACCAAGTCGGGTATTTCAGATCAACTTTAATATTAGGATTACTTGATACAAAGTCCCCATTTAAGATTTCAGCATTGTCAAAAGTAACACTCACGGAAGAAGCAGAAACTGAGACCACATTTGTATCCGGTTTAGTAAAGAATGGAATGGTGAATTCGTTATTATCCTTGTACAATTCCCGTACATGGTTCTCCGGATCAATTTTTATTTTGAATCCCATATTTCCCTTGCCGTCGGTAGCATTTGTCATATAATTGAGCGTAAACATTTTTCTCTGCATCAAATCGAGTGAAGAGACAACCGTATCAAGCAATTGCCGGGAAGAGTTATCCTCTTTCATCACATCAACTAACACATGAAAACTATCCGCCGGCGACTCGCCAACGTTGTAAACATAAAATTTCAGATCAAGGCTATCCCCTTGATAAATGGTATCGCGAGAAATAGAAACGACTTGGTAGTTGGTGGCAAGCTCAGGAGGTGAAGTATAAGTTACGCCCAATGATTTTAAAGTCGGAGATTGTTTTTGATCATTCGCATATAGTTTTGCTATTAACTTTATGTCGGGATAAACTGAAGCATCGATAGAAGATAAAATTGAGATTGAATCTGATAAAACCAAATCGCTTAAAGTGTCAACTTGCGAATTGGTTTTTATTCCCAAAGGAATAATTTTGAAAGAAGTTCCGTTTGGCACATTATGATCGGCAAATAACTCTTTCCATTTCACCGAATTATGTATTAAGGGAAATGTTACGCTGCCAGAATCTGAAGTAGTTTCTTTCGAGATACTAATTATAGCTTGTCCTTCATAAAGCTTTTTGTAAGCCTCTGGAACGGAACCCTTTGGAGCTCCTTTTTTACCAATGATGCACCACGATTCTCGGTAACGGACGCTATCGATATAATAACTTCCCAGAGTAGCAATCGATTGTCGAACAGGTGTTCCCCCTGAATAACCTATCACGGATTGAGCTCCATCATCGCAAATTGTTAAGGCGATAACTGTACCAAGAGATAAACTGTCAATATAATTTTTTAATGCTATCCCGGAAGTTGAAGATGGATAAACAAAATATTTGTAAGAATATGGTTTCAATGTAATGGTGTCGATCAAAGCGGTTGCGATACCCCAAAAGTAAGTGTTCGGCAGTGCTTCGCTTTTATTATAAAGAATTGATGCAAATTGACCTTCATTAGAACCTGCTGAAGTAATTTCTAAAATGTTGTTTGTTTGCGAAAGTTCCCAATTTTTTGTAAAGGAATTATAATTAACATTCTTAACCTCAAATGAATTTGATAAAAAGGTACTGTCGACATACCAATCATACTTGTTCAGTACATTGTTAAAAGAAAAGGTTTCAGACCATTCTGCGTTTTGATAATCAATTCTTGACTTCCAATAATAGCGTTGGTTTTCATTCAAACCGGAAATTGGAACTTCTGTTATCAGAGTATCGATCCGCTTAGTTAATTCAATAGCATTACTAAAATCACTGCTTGCCGATAAAGATAAAATGATATTTGAAATATTTTGATTTTGGAATTTTATTGGATTAAGCACCCTAAGTTTCAATCTTGCTGAATTATAGAATTTATCTTTTTCCAGAATTTTTAGAGAACTTGAGAAAATGTTAAAATCATATTGAATTAAGTTATCCGTTTCATTTAATTCATCGATTGTGTTACTCTTATCCAAAGTAATTTTAATTGAATGGCTTCCGGGCTTACTTTTTATTGGGATGTTAAGTGCTATTTCCTTCGCATAGTTTGGGGACTGTATGTTAAAGTTGTTTGAAAATGTTAATGAGTCTCCATTATAATCTTCAATTAAGATGCTTAGAGAATCATCCGGAACTCTACCAAAATTGTTAATCGTAAATGTAACTTTTAGCGAATCCATAGAGTCGTTTGGATTTGTTTCACTTAACTTTACCGAATTTGAAGTGATCAAAAAATTAGGTTTTGGCGGAATTTTTGGGGTAATAATGGGATCGCCAAAAAGTAAATTGCAATAAGTGAAAACGCGATTTACATCATTGATTCCATAGTCCATCAATTGCTTAATCTTGGCTAAATAATGAGCTTTTCCCGCACTTGCTATGGTGTCTTTAAAGAAATATTGGTTAAATAATATTGGGAATCTTAATGATGTTGATAAATATCCCCAACTCGAATTCCCTAAATAATTAATCGCTTGTCCGTTCGTATTTTGACAAACAAATGTTTCACCAAAAGCATCTACATCCGGCTCCGCAAATTTCCCGGTGGAGCACCCAAAGTCTGAAATGAGAGGATACCTATCTGAGTATCTATTCATCAGATCTTCAACCTTTGTGATTCCATTGTCCCAAGTTTGAGTGCCGCTATGTCCAACATAAGAGATTATTATTGCTCCTTCGGCGAATGAGTTACTAATTTCTTCTTGGCTGTAGGGACCAAAATTAGTAATTGGATCGCTTGTTTTGTAAAAATGTTTTCCAACACCTCCGACAGGTTTGACGGAAACATAATTATTAAAGATATTATCATTTACAGATTTAATCTGAGCTAATTCGGATGGTTTTGTCGGATTCCCGCCGCTGAAAAAGAGATACGTTTTATTCCATTCATCAAATGGTTTATTAACATAATTCTGATGTTTTGTTTGATAATGGTTCAGTTGTGCATCGGTTGTTGCGGGAATTCTACCGACATACATTTGAGGAATATTAATATTTAGAGTGTCCCACATAGTAAACCATGAATCACTGACCGGATTTCCAAAAGATGGGACTAAATTCTTTTTACGAATTGCCGGCGCCGGTGTATAAATATCTTTATAATCGTAATTGGCATCTCCAATTAAAGTAAGATACGATGGCTTTGGCGCTGTCCAATTATTTGATGCGAAAAATAAAAAGTCCTTTATTGCTTCTGCTTTCGGAAAACCAAATGAAAATTCGTCATAAATATCATCCACAAAAGCGAGTTCTGTCCTAACGCCATAATTTGAACCGATGAAATTCTTATATGAATTGACCGAATTGAACAAAACTTTATTTGAAATAATTATATAATCTGCTCCATCAGCCGAATTTCTCAGATTTAAAAATCTTTTCTTCGTTCTAAACTCCGGTTTTTGCAGAGAAGAAATAGCCATTAGTAAATATTGGTCGCCACTATTAACTGAATCTGAAAATGTCAAAGTTTTTTGACTCGTTCCTGAAAGAATATAATTTTCTATTTTTTCTACTGAGGAGGTTAATTTATAGAGAACCAAATTTTCAGAAGAGGAGGAAATATTGGTAATTTTAATAGTCTTTAAACCGGAAGTGACGGTATCTGCAATACGGATCATTAATGAATCATTAAGAGCATAATTGTAGCGAAAATAATCTATATCGATCCAGTCGATTAAAGACTGATGAAAAGAAGCCTGAGTCGGCATTCCGAAAACTCTTATTGTGTTGTTTCCTTCTTTTAATAAATTTGATGAGAATTCAGAATTCAAATTGACGGTCCTCTTAAAATCATAAATGATTGAATCTTGAACTGAAGTAGAATTTATAGAAACACCATTTTTATGTGCAGAGGATTGTATATCAGCTGCATTGCTAATTAATCGAACATAAGTTTTTAATGTTGTGTTGGGTACAATGTTTTTTGCGGAAAAGGAGATAGCCTGCGAACCCGAGGACCCAATTACTAACCACGACCAAACTTTATTTTCCTGCCAGTAAGGAATTTGTACACGTGGCTCGACAGCATCATAATACCAAAGACGAACATCGTTCTCCATATGGAGTTTAACTAAAGAAGTCGAAATTGTGTCAGAAGTTTGATAAACACTTCCCTGTTTTTGATTTACCCGTTGTCCTTCAATCCCATCCCAAGTTAGCCAGATAAACGTAGTATCGTTATATCTATCCATATAATTTGAATAATCGGTACCGGTAGATACTACTTGGCGATAGTCTTGCATTCCATAATTCTTTTCACACCAAAACTCAACATAATCAGTTGAATCAAATGAAGCGTCATTTTCGCCGAAAACAAAAAGAGGGAGCTCTTTTCCTTTCTTAAATATTTTAAATGTTTTCGGATTAATGAATGAAGGGCTTAATCCATAATTTATTAAATCAGTGTAAGTTATTCTGAAGATACCGTCATTTGGAATTGCGAGTTTTATATATTCCTTTGTATAATCAATCCAAGTGCTGGAAGAATCATTGGTGGGATTAAATTTCCTTTTTGCTCGAAATTCTTGAGCTTGGTCATAATTGAGGATCACTTTTTTTAACTCATTGTCAAAATCACCTTTCGGTTGATATGATTTCTCAAAAGGGTGCGTATCTGTAATCTGAATATTCAACATTGTTTTAGTTAATTCAGATAATTCCTTCGTCTTCCAGTTGAATTGTTGCGTATTTATTTTAATTACGGCACAATAATAATCGCGTAACCATGTGTATCCTACTACCTCAACCTCATTTGAAGGATAAGAATCAGACGTAAATAATGAAGAACTTAATTTTGTTTCTTTATAACTTAAAAGAGAATCTCTCAACAGCGAAATAGATGGGTTAGCTGAAATTTCTGTCTTCGGATAAAAATTCTTTTTGCTCTCAGAGAGATTGGCTAAAATCTTGCTTTCAGGGGGAATAGCGATAAAAAATGTTTTGGAAGAAAGTAGGGGTGCTCCGGGCTTACTTTCATCGATGTTCAAAAATCTATTTTCCGATAAATTATTGGTATCTTCAAAAATTATTTGAAACTGAATTCGATCTGGAGATGAAGAAAGAAGTATTGAGTGGAATTGACAATATGTCATTGGTCCAACGACAAGCATAATAATAATAATTTTTAATATCTTAGCTAACATCTTCATATGTTTGATTTTTGTGAAAGTAAATTCTCAATATTCTATAAAAAAACAAAGGGATTCCAAATATATACCTTTTCCAAAGACGTTTTGGTTCAGTAAATAATCTGAATAACCACTCAAACCCGCTATCTCTTAAAAAAAAGGGAGCTCTCTTTTTTGTCCCAAAGTAAAATTCTAGAAAATTTCCTACACAAATAATAACACTACTATTTAAAATTTCAGAAATTTTGTAACCAAGTAATTCTTGCTTTGGAACTCCTAAACCAATTACAACTACCTTAGGATTAACTGCTTTTAATTCACTAAAAAGAAGTTGTTCATCAATAATATCTTGATACCCGTTTTTATATCCGAGAGAAACTATTCCTTTTGTCAATAGTGTATTATTCCACATACTTTTATCAAAATCACCACCTAAGAAATATGTCCCGATTTTCTCTTTTGATAAATAATTTAATATTTTTTCGTTTAAATCAGAGGCGTTAAATTTAGTTATCGATTTTTGAGTAAACATCTTCAATGACAGATACATACCAATTCCATCAAGATAAATGGTAAAATTATTATCAATTAATTTTTTATACTCTTCATTTTTATAATAAATATTAAAGCAATGTTGGTTAAAGTATGTGAGTAAGGTCGAGCTGTTAGCGGTTATTGATCTTTTTACGTGATTGAATACATCAATTTGAGAATTTATGATTTTATCAAATTTCATTAATATTATCTCTCAAACTTCCAGATTGAGAACGATGTATAATAATAGTTATCTAAATACAATTGTGATCGATATACCTCGTTTTTGCTTTTTAGAAAGATTGGATCACTCAGGGTTCCCCATAAATGACTTGGATAATATTTTTTATAAATAAAATTGCTTGATTGATAACTTTTATATAAATCATGTTTACTATGATGAACAATAAACTGAACTTTATTTTTTCCCAAATAAGAATTTAATTTTTTCTTTTTCAAAACATCTTGAAACTCAATATTATTAGCCAAACCATCAAGGTTTATCGTTGCTCTTTCACTGAAAAAACCGAATATTCCACAATCACTCATAGCAAAGCGAGTTTCTTTTGGGGTAGTGATTTTTGCCCACATTGCTGTTTTATAAGCTTGATATTCAAAGGTGGTTTCAAAATTTGGAAAATAATTTCTGTTAATCAACCAAAACATACCGGTAACAAATAGAATTACCAATAACGAATAAGTAAAGAACTTGTTGAAATGTTGATAAAGATAATTCAGAATAAAAGCAGATATAAAAACTATGTGAATTCTGTAAATCATATAATGCCAATTAAAAATACCCCACCTCGCAAATAATAAATAGAAAGTAAAATGCAGAATAGAACCAAGCGAAAGTATAAAAATGCTCCAATCTAAAGCGCCTAGATGATCAGATTTCGACATCCTATTTATTCTCGTTGCAAACCATACAACATAAACTAAAGCACAAAAGATGGACAAAACCAGATTTATTTTGTTGAATTCTGTTAAAAGAATGAATGGAGAGTTTAAAGTGAATTTAGGAAAACTTGATTTTAATTGAGCGCTAATTGGTATTAATTCTCCAAACGCCATAATATTCCAAGAGATGTAGGGGATTAAGAGTATCGAAAATGATAACGATAGGAAAATAATTTTTAAAAATATTGTTTTCACCTTTGAGATGTTAATATAATTATATATAAAAAAGCTAAGAATAAACGAAAGGAAAAAAGCGAATGTATCAAGCCTTGCTAATGTTAAAAAGCTAAATAAAAGACCAATAAAAAAAATATTCTGATTGGATAAATTATGGAATCCATCATTTGAAATAAAATAATTGAGAATTAAAAAGATTACTAATAGTGTGATGGGGGTTTCCATTCCAGTAAGCGATTGAAAGTATATATTAAAAACAAAAACAATTAAAACTCCCAGCGTCACAGCTTGGGGAAAATATCTTCTTAATGTTTTAATAAGTAATACAGCTGAAAAAGCCATTAAAATAGTTTGACAACAAAGTACTAATCTAATAGTAGTTTCGAAATTATATTTCAGTAAGAATATTGGTATAAGTATAAAAAGCCAGAGCGCTTGGAAACCGTTTGTTTTATTGATAGTATCAAATGTAAAATGTCCGCCTATTGAAACATTGTAAGCTATTTTGAAATAATAGTAAGCGTCATCCATTGTGCAATGGAGAATATTTCTAAATTGATCTAAGGAAAAATAAGCCAAGGAGTAAAGGGTGATAAGTGCAATAAATAACAAACTAATATCAGTTTTTGTTGTTATTGATTTTAGGTATGCTCTGTATGTTTTTAAATATCTCATAGTTACTAATTAAGCTCAAACGTGAGTGTGTGAAATATTTTGTGTAAATAGCAATAAATTGAAATATTATTTTCAAACCAACTATTCGTATCTGCTAAATGTAAAACATCTTGGTACAAATTATTGCCTAATTCTTTAGCGAAAGTAGGATTGTCGAGGAGGAATTTAATTTTCTTTATCAATTCACTTTCATTCTCTGGCTTAAAAAATAGACCGTTGAACTCTTCATTTCTAAATTCTATGTTACCCACGGTTTTTCCCACCTATAAAAGGCTTAATATTCATCACATCGACCTATAAAACTTCATGTATTGGGGAATTATTTTATCTACCGTAAAACCATCCAAAACTTTTTGATAAAGATTATTGGAGAGTTTTATTCTAAAAGAAGGATTATCAATCAATCTTTTTACACCATCAACTAGTGATTGAACATTCTCAGATTCCACAAAAATTCCATTTATATTATGCTCAATAAATTCAGCTATTCCATCAACATTTGAAGCTACTAGCGGTTTCTTCATTAGTCCAGCTTCTAGCATTATAAAAGGAAATGGGTCAACTCTTGATGGAAGAATAATTATGTCCGCCAAATTGTAATAATCATAAATATTTTCAACGGGAGGGATTATTTTTACTCTTAAATTAAAATTTGAACAAAATTCTTTTGTAATAGCTAATTCTTTACCATTCCCTATTAAGAGCATAATCACATTGGATTTATTAGCCTGAATTAATTTAAATGCCTCCAAGAGTATGTCAATCCCTTTTTCCTTATCAAATCTTCCAATAAACACAAGAATGAGTTCATCCAATCCTATATTTAGTTGCTTTAGCAATTCCTCAGAATTAAAATTATCCGGTTTTTCTTTCGGATCAACAAAGTTATTAATTGTACAGATTTTATCTTCTTTGATTTTAAAATGGCTAATAAGATGCTTTTTTATTGAATCTGAAACGGCTATCAAATAATCTGACTTATAACTAACATACTTTTTTCCATACACTTTACTGTGAACTGTGGTTATAGTTCTGATTTTTATTTGCTTTGAGATTATATATGATAATAGATCGAAATATCTATGATGAGAGTGAATGATATCTATTTTGTTTTTCAAACAATACTTTTTTATATATAAAATGTGTTTTATAATATTACGAATTTTCTTTTTGCCAGGAATAAATGTAACTGTTATGTTTTCTTTTTGGTATTTAGTAACGGCATCACCTCCAAAAGATAAAATGGACGACTTTATATCACATCCTAAGTGTTTGGCTAATAAATATATTGCTTTTGAAACTCCATTCGTTAAATCAAGAGAGGGTTGCAAATGTAGTATGTTCATTTATTTATTCCAATCCAATTCGTATATACATTCGTTATGAATACTTTTTGGCGCAATGAAACTTCTAATCAATCGTTGAGATTTATGCTCAATGGATGCCATTATTTTATATTTTACATTTTTATTCAATGCAACTCTAAGTTGAGTACTATCACCAATGAAATACTTCGGCTTATATTTTAAATAATATTGTGATATAATATTATTTCTGTAATAAGCAATGATTTCAGGGTTAATAAGGCCGACGGGATCCAATATTTTTCTGTCGGTTAGATAACCGATTTTCCCTATTCTACCACGTACAATTACATCATTTGGGTTGGCAATTTTGTTAATCCAGTTTATAGCAATAAGCTCAGAGTTTTCATTTTCCACAAATGATCTTTGGGTCATTATGCTTTGTACTGTCGATATTGCGAACAAAGTAATAATTGTGAGGATATAATAACTTTTCCGTTCTGTTTTTAATAGAAAACTCAAAAAAATAAAATTTATAAAGGGAAATACTATACAATAATATCTCGCATAAACTAATTCTCTATTAAGACTAAACGAATAAAATGTCACAAGAAGGATAACAATTCCCATAAATACTTTAAACAAATTTATTGTTGATTCAATTTTTATCCCCTTTTGTTTATTTATGAAAAATAAAAGGACGATAAATAAATAAATAAAATAATTACCCAAAAAAATTATTACTGAATCGGAAAAATGCTCTAAGAATTTTTCTCCCCAAATGTAACTTCCTCCTTTTGCTCCAAAAGTACTTGGAAATAAAGAACCGAAATAATTATAAGCAAAAATATGCCACGGAAGTACGATGATTGAACCGACTATTAAAACATAAAACAAATCCGAAAGAATTACCTTTTTCTCTTTCCAAAGAAATACAAACAGGAATATAGATACCAAAACGCTTTCAGGTCGAATTAAAAAATAAATACTTGAAACAACAGAGAACAGCAATATCTGTTTGGATCCTTTAATGTATTTTAACAATAAGATTATTTGAAAAGAGGAAAGAAAATAGGAGATACTTGCTTCCATTCCTAAAAAAGAATGCTTAAGAAGATTTGGATCCAAAATAATTATTACAAGACCTACTATTGTTTTTTTAAGATCAAATTGCAACTCTAGAAATATAAAGTACCAGACGAATACTGTTAGAAGAGAAAAAAACATTGACAATAATTCTGGTGCAATAAGAGGGGAGCTAGTTACATAGCTTAAAAAAGTAATTAAACCAAGCCAAAGAGGACTGGTAAATCCGTAACTTCTTTCACCAAGGTTAAAAGATATTTCGCCATTATGAATAATATGTTTAGCATATTGGATATATATATATGTATCATCTCCAAGTCTATAGTCGCGAAAAAGAAAAAAAGCAATAATAAAAAATGCAAAACTTGCTAGAATTTGGGTACTGTATTTGAAAAGCAATTCACGATTCATTTTACTCATTATGTGTCCTTTGAGTCATTATGTGTCCTTTGAGTCATTAAATCGTTATATAAGTTTTCGAAAAAGGAGTTAAAAGAATTGTTGCTGTATTTAGTTTGGATTGCCACCTCACCGTTTTTCCCCATTGTCAAACGCAATGCCGCATTTTCTATAAATTTAATTAAAGATTTTACTCCCTCATCCACGTTCCCGACACGATAAATTAATCCGCAATCATTTTCGGTTAAAATCTCTCTAGCTCCTCCCACATCAGTTGAGATAATAGGAACAGAGTTGGCCATTGCTTCCCAAAAAGTTAAGGGCATCCCTTCCCAATCTGAAGTAAAAAGTATTGTATCAAAATATTTGATATAAAGATGAGCATCTTTAACGTATCCAAAAAACCTACAGTTTTTATTTATAGATAATTCTTCAGATAATGATCTCATCTCCTCTTCCAAAGGCCCATCACCAAAGTAGACAAAAAATACTTTGTATCCGCCATCGATTAAACTTTTTAATAACCTTAAAGAATAATCAATTCTCTTTTGAGTTTCCAATCGAGCAACAATGCCAACAACAAAATAAATTGATTTAATCTTAACCAATTCCTCTTCTGCTTCTTTATCTGAATCACCGCCACTTCTGGGACTAAACCCATTATAATAGACCTCTACTCGAGGGAAGATCTTTGTTTCGGCTTCCAAAATATGTTTGCTGTTTTGAGATGGGACTATAGCTATCTGGACAGATCGAGAAACAACAATTATAAAATGGATGATTTGTAAGAAAAGTCTTTCTAAAAAATTGTGGTAAACAGAAGATAAAAACAGACCGTGGTAATTAAATATTAACTTTTTCTTAAGAAGTATATTCATCAAACCAGTTAGTATGTACGGCTTTATTAAATGAGCTTGGATGATATCAACTTCTTCATTTCGAAGAATTTTATAAATATTAATAAATCCTTTTAGCGAGACTCTTTTGTTTAATTCTGGAATAATGAATACCTTAATTCCATTATCTTTTAATTCCTTCTCAACAATTTCGCCACCTTGAAAAACAACAATTTGCTCGAACCTATTCTTATCAATGCTATTTAATAACATCAACATATGGGTATAAACTCCATCTGATTGACCGGTAATACGATCACAAATATGGCAAATTTTAATTTTTTGCAATTTCATTTTTGTACAAATCGATATAATCATCAATAACATTAGTCCATTTGTATTGCTGAACTTTTTTCTGTGCTCGTTTGGACATCTCCATGGTATGGTTCATTAAATCTTTTTGCCGTAATATATTTTTTAGCTCATTATAATCATTATAAACAAAACCTTCTTCTCCATTTTTAATAAATTCTGTAATGCCAACTTTTGAAGATGTTATTGGAACAAGTCCTGAAGCCATCCCTTCGAATACAAATTGCGAAAATGTATCAACTTTATTCCCTTTGATGAGAAAGTGTTTGTCTCCAAAGAACTGTGACAGTTTAGTGGCATCTAATAATTTAACCTTAACAATATTTATTTTTTGAGTAAAAAAAGTCACTTTGGGGAGCCAACCGATAATGTATAAGATTACTTCTTCCTCAAGGTCTAGAAAACTTTCGTCTAGGATGGGAATTAATTCATTTAAACCTCTATCAATAAAATTATTGAATCCATTATAAAATACAATTTTTATTGCAGCAGAGTGTTTCTCTTGTATCGTCTGAAAAAAAACTTTATCTATACCTAACGGAAGTATGATCACTTTCTCAATTTCTTTTCGCGGGTAGTATTTTTGGGCAATTTTAATTTGTTGATTTGAAAGTCCAATAAGTACATCGCTATTATGAAAAACAAGTCTTTCCAAAATCAAATCTTTATATGATCCACCTGAAGTTTGATCACTTTCTTCTATCTCATAACGTAAGATACCGTGTAGATTTGTTATGATTTTGCCCTTGAAAAATAATTTTAGAAATAATACAAATGACATAAATCGTTCTTCGGTAACCAAATGAATGACATCCGGTTTTTCATTAATTAGAAACAATATCATTCGAACAATTCCAAGCCTAATAACTAATGGATTTTCTTGGACAATCTGTTTTCCGAAAAATCTCGATAAATTATGTTTAGAGTACTTTTCTTTGAAAAAATAGTCAACGAACTTCACGGCAATATTTTTTTTCGTTAAATTTTCAAAAAGCCGTTTTGCAACTTTTTCAGGTCCGGTTAATATTTCGGATTCATTATATCTACCGAGATAAATAATTTTCATTTGGAGTAATGAATATTTTTCATTTGTGAGAACAATAAATTAGCAAGAATTTTTGCCCCATTTTCATTGAAATGTACATCATCATAAAAAGCAGATGTATCTTTAGGAATATTTTGACAAATATCTATTAGTTCAACATTTCTCCTTAGACAAATTTCCTTTAATCTGTTATTATATAATTCAATACAATGGTCAAGGACATTAACCGAATAATATTCTTCTCCGGGTGTTTTTTGGTAGTCACCTTTTCCACCCAACCACAATAAATCGGTTTCATATTTTGTTAAATCCGAACGCCATATTGACGCTTGAGACAAAAAAATAATTTTCTTAACTCTGTTGGTCATTATAGTAATTATCGAGTCAATGTTTTTCTCATACTCATCTAATGCAACTCTTAAATCTGGAGGGTGGTCAATAATCCGCTTCGATTTTTTCTTATTTGCTCTCCATTTATTATATACTTTTCCAGAGTCGTTTTGGATTACATCAGTGAATTTTATTTGAACATAAACATTCCTAACTAATCTGTATAAGCGAGAATTTTTAATTATTGAAAGCGCTCCCGATTTCGGATATCTTGCAAAGACCTTTGGAACAATGCTATCCCTAATTATTGCATTGTCATGTATAAAGGCGTTTTTTTTATCTTTTGCAATAAAGGAAAGCATATCATTGACTCCTACCATCACCAACAAAATATCCATCTGTGGAAGATTAGAATATGAATATTTAAGCTGTATGAAATTATCGAATGATGTCAAACCACTCTTCCCTATATTTCCAATCCAGACCTTATTTCTGTGGTTAATTCCATTCATTTTTTCCTCGAGCAAAGCCTGCCATGTTTCGGATTGATCGAGATATAAACATTCTGTTGTACTGCCTCCAACTGTTAGAATTTTTAGGGTATCCATTGCAGTGATCTCCCGGCCACGAATCCCATATTTATTCGTTTTAAATACTGATACCCCATGTATACCAGGAAATATGGAAGAATCTGGTAGCATAGTAATGGTTGTTTGGGGAATAAGAGTAAAATACCCAGATGACTCGGGTGATACTACATTCATAATAATTTCAAAAAGGACAATACAAAATCCAAGGGTTAAAAACATCAGTAGGAAATTTATTGCGAATTCTTTAACGGACTTCAACATGATTATTTTCTTTTACACAAATGATTTTCGTTGTTTAAATAATCAAAAAAAAGAATATCCGAAATAATCCTAGTCAATAGATTTCGAAATTTGCATCTGCTATTTTCTCTTTTCCAAATAACTTTTTCCATATATTATACTTTGCACCATCAAAAAAATATTCAACAAATACACAATTGGAATTTATTTTAGTCATATTATGAAAAATCCGTTTTGCAACCTTTTCAGGTCCGGTTAAGATTTCTGATTCATTATATCTACCGATATAAACAATTTTCATTTTTGAATTATTACGATAAGGTTTGTTGTTACAATTTTTGGGGTGGGTATATTATAAATCTTTCTAATTAACCAATTTATCGTTTTAATCGCGAGGTGCCTTTTTTTACCGATATAAGCATTTCTAATTGAGATTTTTTTAAAATTATATCCATTAAATAATTGTCTAATACTTTCTTCTGTAAAACCAATCTCATGAGTCAAATCAATATATCTTGAATGTAAACCTGAAATACTCCCCATATTGGGAGTGCGAATTATTAGAATACCTCCATTGGCAAGTCTATTATGCAACAATTCGACTAGAGCATGGAGCTTTTCCTTTTTTATATGTTCGATAAGATCAAATGCGAAAATCAAATCGAACGTTAATTCTCTTTTTAAAAAATCAAAAACATCCAGGCATAATACATTCGTGGTTACATATTTTTCGCAAATATTTAGCTGATCCTGGGACGAATCGACCCCGCAAATATTCTTTGCACCTTTTCCAATTAGAAAATTTATTAGTCCACCTATACCGCAACCCAGATCTACAATTCGTTTATTGGCAATTTCAAAATCAATCAGGTTATTCAATTCCATGCAGTAAAATTTATACCCATTATCGAACCAATTTTTGATAGATTCCTCATTTGTTGCATCAATATTATTCATCAGGGAATAATGATCGGTGAAATAATTATTCATATTGTAGATCGTTCTTCTTTATGATAAAATAAGTTTGCAAAATCAATACAATGTATTCAGCAATTATGGTGGAGTAAATCGCTCCCTTTATTCCATACTTTTGTACAAGAAATAAATTGCATACAATGTTTAGACTAACTCCCGCACCTGCAGCCATGGTTGCCAAAGATTCTTTTCGCATAGAATTCAGTGTTACTCCTGTTAAATTATTCAGAAACAATCCGGGTAATGCAATTGATAGCAACGCTAAAATCCAAGCTGAAGTCTCATATCTGCCGCCAAAAATCAAACCGATAATTTCCCCTCCTCCTAAAACAAAACATAAGATGAAAACAATTGCTATAAATATTAGGATGCCCCCGACATTTATTATTTCGGTAATCTCAATTTTCTTTTTTAATGAAAATTCTTTTGACATCTTGGAATACCACGGCATTAAAAGTATACCGGAAAGTATCGTCGGTAGTTTGTAAACAGAATATGCTACAGAATAATCAGCGACGGCTTTCAATCCTACAAATTTTTCAAGAAAAAGAACATCAACTCGATCATATATCCAGACAAACATAACTCCTAAACCAAAAGGAGCGGCAACTTTTATTAAAGAAAATATATCATCTAATCCAATATTTTTTATTAATCCGGGTTTAATAAACTGAAATGATTCTTTTACAATATAATAACCATAAAATACAGTAGATATGAATAGAGCAGAAATTAAATATTCGAATCTGGGTGATAAAACAATAGTCAAAGCAATCAATGACAGAAAGATTAAACGAGCTTTTAAAAGTGACATAAATACACGATTAAATTTCTGCATCCCAAATAACATTCCGGTAAAAATAGAAAAAGACGAAACGAGATAGTTTATCAACGAAAGTGCAAGTATTAGAAGTATTGATATGCTGGAATTATGGAAATAGATAATAACTGTTGGTATTATTATAAAGAATCCGATAATCTTTATGATAATGGAGGTCGCGACAATCCTATCTGTTTTATCACGCGATATAGCTGCTTCTCTCTGAATATAAAAACCAAGTCCAAACTCAAAAAAAGAGCTGAGAATATTTGAGAATGCATTAACCGCAATGATTTGACCATAAAATTCAGGAATCATCATTCTTGCTAACAGAGCAAAAAAGATGAAGTAAACAAGTTTTTCTATTAACGAATTTAACAGAAAATATTTCCCGGATTTAAATAGGTCTTTAAACGTTTGAATTATTTTCATAATAGTTGATAATATCATTGAGTTGATCTCACCAGCCGCACTTCCGCATTACGATACTCGTATTGTCTCCAGGTTTCAAAATGTAAAACTCTTCCTTCACTATTTTTATGATCGTATTTCACACTTCATCTTTCCGCTTATAGAAACAGTTTTTCGATTATTTCTCAGTTTTTATCTCCTTCGTAATACTTTCGGCTTTAACATTTCCCTTCCCCGTCGTAAACTGGAATGTGATCTCACTTATTTCTTCACCTAAAAAGGTTAATCCTATTTGTTGAATTTTAGCTGCAAATATTGAGTTCATTCTTTTCACTAATCGGGCAGCAAATTTTTGGTCACCCGGTGTAAGATCACTATTTTTTGACAACCTTCTCAAGTTCTCGCGGTAGATAAAAAAGGTATCTTCCTTTTTAAGGATTTCTACTCCGCTCCTCTTTACCAGATAGTAGTTTTGAGCTTCATCGATTTGAGAAGCGAACTTTTTCCCCCATGCAATAGAAGTTGGCTTCGTAATGTTAAGCTTTGCACATAGCTCATCATAAGTATACCCTATGGCTCGTAACTCAACAAATTTTCTTTGTGTTTCCAATTTTCTCATTACAGTTCATCTCTTGTAAGTAAAGTTTTTACGATGCATCTTTCTCGTGAACAACTTTAAAACCATGGAATAAAGCTCAAAAAAGTTAAAAAAAAGTTAAATTATGGTTAGTTGTGCTTTTAAAATAGTTAAAGAAAAGTAAAAAACGAATTGATAGGTTTTCTGTAATAGTTAAAGAAAAGTTTAGATAAAATATTGTCTGGTTTTCATAAACTGTGGTTTTAGCTTATAATCGCAACAAATACAAAAAATAATTTTTAAAAGGTTAACATTTCTCAACAATTATAATTTTCTTTATTTAATTGCATTTTAATTTTCCCCTAACTCTGATCATGAATTAACCACTACTTAAGCCTAAATTGGAATAACTTCATCATTCGTTATTCCTTGTTTGGCGTTCGATATTCAATTTCACGATAATGTTCTTTCCATCTCCTATTGACCCTCGCGGCCGAAGTTCATGCTTCTCACTTCCTCACCAGCCACACTTCCGGATTTTGGTGATCGCGCTGTTTCCAGATTTCAAAATGTAATACTCTTCCTTCGATGCTTTCGGAAATGTCTCCGAGTATTTCTCCATAGTTTACTTTACTTCCTTCTTGCACTGATATTTGTCCGAGATGCCCGTATACTGTTCGATAACCTTCGCTGTGCGTAACAATTACAACGCTGCCATAACCCGGCAGCCATTCAATTGCTGACACAATTCCTTCCCCGACAGCTTTTACCTTGAAATCACCCGCAACTTTTATATCAATGCCGTAATTCAAAGTGACGGTATTTAATTTTTCGTTTTTATCTTCACCGAATTTACGAATGATCGCGCCGCGTGAAACCGGCCAAAGCATCCTTCCTCTCATCGCGGAAAATGATTTGAAATTCTCAGTTGAATAACCTTCAACCGGAAAGTCTTTCATCGCTTCAGTTGCAGTTGATGAAGATAAATTTTCTCCGTTCGTTTTTTCTTTAAGGGATTCTTTTTTCCTCTTTTCTGCTAATCTTTTTGCAAGCTCTTTTTTGCGCAGTTCTTCCTTTTCGATAAGGGCAGTAATAAAATTTTTAATCGACTTTTCCGCCGCTCGTTTATTTGCTAATTCTTTAGCTGCTGCCGACTTATCATTCTTAAACTTCTTTAAAACATTCTTTTCTTCTGTTAGTTTTTTTCTAAGTTGGATTTCTTCCGAGGATTTTAAATTCAGTAATTTCTCCTTAGTGCGTTTTTCGTTATCAACTTCGGATATATTCACCGCTAACATTAGAGAGTTTTTTTTAATTATCTGCAGGTCCCTTTTTCTACTCAACGAGAATTGTTTTAGATATTTATACCGCGCCAAAGCCTGCTGTAGTGAAGCCGCGTCAAAAAGATAAATAAATTCATTCCGGTAAATACCTTTATAAATCGCCGTCGCATACTTTGCGTAATTATCTTTTAATGCATTAGTTTTTTTACGGAGGAGTACAATCTGTGATTGAAGTGATTCAATCTGTTCCGCTTTGTCTTCAATTTGAGTTTTATAGGAATTGATGAGTTTGTTGAGAAGGAAATTTTGCTTGTTGAACTTTTCTACTACTGAAAAGGATTTTTTCTCACGTTTTGAAATGTCGTTAATCTCTTTTTCAAGAGAGTTTATCTCTTCTTTTAGGCTCTCCAGTTCATGTTTCTTTTGAGAGATTTCTTTTTGTTGGGAAGGTGTTATTATAAAGAAGAAGAGAACAAAAAGAAAACACAGTTTGGCATTTACCATCTAATTATCGTTGCGTCCGTTGGAAACTTAAAATCAATTTGGATCTCTTTTTGATTTGCCGAAATGTTCTTGTATTCAATTTGAAGATATTGATTCTCTTTTTTGTTGGAAACAGAAATCTTTTTAGGTGTTGCAACATTTTCCGTTAGTGAAAAATTTGTGTAATCACCAACAAGTAATTCTTTCCCTTTAGCAGACTTTAAAGTGTACTGAGTTATTCCGAGATTCCTAATGTCGATAGCGTAAGTTGATACGGTGTTTTGAAGCGAATCATTATAAGCTATAACATATTTATCATTTTGCACTTGGTACATATCCGGATTTTTATAAAGCCGATCCGTTAAATTTACCGCGCCGATAATTGCGTCAAGCAAATCGGAAAAAGAAATATCGATCCGCAAAATATTTCGCAGCACGTCGTCATTGGTTTCGCCCATGTACACGGTGTTCGAAAGTGTTTCGTAAAAAGTGAAAGCTCTTTTTGTAACCAATGCTTGCGCCAGCTCAATCCCAAACGGACCCATAATGGTCAGGTAAATTGAGTCAGGTTTAATCATCACCACGTTAAACGATGCGGAGTTGTTAAAGTCCGGTGTTTTAATTGTTAGTGTACCGCTTCCCTCAAACGAGCGGATTTTTCTTCTGTTGGCTTCAAGTTTTTTTACTAACCGGTCAGCCGGTAGAATCTCAACTTCTTCCGAAGTGGAGGTAGAGGAGCATCCGTTAAAAAAAGAAACTAAAATTGAAACCAAAACAAATGTAAGCAAGAAGAATTTTATTTTCAAAGGGTACCTCGTTCAATTTTTGATTGCAGTCCGCCAATAGTATTATCGAGATCAAACGCTTTCTTCCAGGTTGTAACGGCTTTCTCTTTTTCGCCAAGTTTAAACAAAACGTCTCCAAAGTGATCGAGGATTACGGCTTTTTCTCCTCCCGCTTGCAAAGCTTCCTCAATATATTTTTTTGCGTTCGTATAATCGCCAAGTTGAAAATAAACCCAGCCGATAGTATCAAGATAAGAGGAATTTTTTGGTTCTGCTGTGATGGCAACTTTCGCCATTGCAAGCGCTTCATCTAACCTTACCGCACGTTTTGAAAGGGAGTAGGCGTAATTATTATTTATAAGAGCGTTGGTCGGACTATTTTTTAACGCAAGCGTATAAATGCTGTCGCATTCTGTCCACGCTTCTTGTCCATCGTAAATTAATCCGAGTGTTCCAAGTAAATCAACATTCCCGGGATCAAGTTTTATCGCTTTGCTGATGAAGAGAATGGCTTTCTCGTTTTCTTTTAGTTGGCTTAACGTGTAACCATAGGATGTGAGAGCGTTAATATCGTTTCCGTTTAAGTCAACGGCTTTGCTTAAATATATTTTTGCGCTGTCATGTTTATCAAGTTGGGCAAAAGATACGCCGAGTAAAAGGTTAATCGTAAAATCTTCAGGAAATTTTGTTATTGCGGCTGAGAGCACTTTTACGGTTTCGCTATATTTTTTATTATCGAAATAGAGTCCGCCAAGACGAATCCAACCTTCGGGATGCCAGGGAGCCAACTCAATTACAAGATTATAATAAGTTGTTGCGAGCGAATCATTCTCTTCTACTGTTGCAATAGCACCAAGATGAAGTTTCACCTGCCAATCAACGGTGTCTTTATCTATGGTGATGAAAAGTTTTTTAGCGATAGGGAGAAGAGTTGAATCTTTAAATGAACTTTGAAAGTAAGAGGCTCCGATGCTGATCTTCGTTTCGAGCGGAACATTTTTTTGCTCAAGAATGAACTGGTATTCTTCCGATGCTTTTGCCCAATTATTTTGCATTACATAAATTCTTGCTTTTGTTTCGTGAGCTTCAAGATCATCAGGATAGGAACGAAGCACATCATCGACTTGAAGAACGGCCTTTTCATAATTTTTTGTGCGGAGGTAAAAATCTACAATAACTTTTTGCAGTTCTTTATTCGCGGGATCAATTTCAGAAAGCGATTCCAGCGTTTCAACCGCTTTCTCATTATCTCCTAAGCGTTCGTATAAATCAGCAACACGAGTTAAAACGGTCCATTCATTTCCGATAAGCTTGGTAACTTTTTGATAAACTTCGAGCGCTTGTTTCGGTCTTGCTGGTTCGTACAAACGGGCAAGTTTGTAATACGCGTTGATATTTGTTGAATCGATGGAAATGATTTTTTCTAAAACGGTGATCGCTTCATCATTTTGTTTAGCTGTGGAAAAAATTTCTTCTTGTAACAATAAGTATTCAACATTGTCTGGCTCGAAGCCAACAGCTTTTGAAATATATTGTAAAGCGAATGAAAGTTTATTGAGAAAAAAATAATCTTTGGCAATTGCATAATAAATTCCACCCGATGGATCCAACTGAGCAGCTTCTTGATATTCAAGGATCGCTGAGGCGTAATCACCTTTTGAGTCCGCGTTGGCTCCATTGAGGAAAAGATCAAGCGCTCTTCGCTTTGTATCTGTTTTAAGTGATTTATGTTCTTGCTTCGTTTCGTTGTCCGTTCCGTTTTTTAACGAGGTGGCACAGCCGAAAAATCCGAGAATTAAAAGTGTGAAAAAAACTATTCGCATGAAGTATTCTTTAAATTAAAATTGGAGTATCTCTATTAATAATTCCGCTGCTATTCGTAGCTCTTCATCGTGAACGGAATTTTTTTTATCTTGGTTACACATTATTTTAGAATCAAAATTTTCACGGTAAAGATACATAAAAATGATTGAAAAATTTGACATTGGTTTCGCCTATGTTTGGGAATTTGACGAAGATTTTATCCATAAGTTCGAAGAAATATTTCACGCGTTTAATTTAACTACGTTTGTCATCGGTTCCCATAATATTGAAGAAGTAATTGAAAGAGTTAAAGAAAAAAAACTCCAGTTCCAATTCTATTTTGATAGAGCATGGGATGTAGAATTGTCGTTTGAACAACTCGGACATCTTTTGATGAAGCGCAAAACGCACATTCTGAATCCCTATAAAAAAGTCTTACACGCAATAGACAAAGCGACGATGCACCTTGAGTTTATTACCGCAGGATTAAATGTTCCTTATTCCATCATCATTCCCCCGGTAAAAGAAAAAGAGGAATTATTTATCTCGTTAAGTCATCTTGCAACTCTAGGACGCCCCTTTATTATTAAGCCATGCAATACTACCGGCGGGGGAATAGGAGTTGTTACCGGAGCGGAAACCCTTCACGATGTTTTACACGAGCGGAAATTTAACCATGAAGACAAATATCTGTTACAGGAAAAAATTTATCCGGCGCTGCTCGATGGAAAGAGAGCCTGGTTTAGAGTTTTCTATGCGTTTGGAAAAATTATTCCTGTGTGGTGGGATGATCTGACGCATCACTACCGGCTTTTAAGCGGCGAAGAAATTGAAAGGTTTAAATTGAAAAAACTGTTTCAAATTACCCGGACAATTTATAATACAACGGAACTCGATTTCTTTTCAACTGAGATTGTGATTACTCCGCAGCAAAAATTTATTGCCATTGATTACGTAAACGATCAATGTGATTTGCGATTTCAATCGCAGCATGCCGATGGTGTTCCGGATGAGATCATTGACAGCATAATTATTGCGGCAAAAAACAGAGTGGTAAAATTGAAGAAAGAATTGGACTTCTAATATGTCAAAGGTTGAAATATATTTCACTGCTATTGTTCTTTTAAGTCTGTTGGCTCTGCTTGCGCATCAATATATCTTTTCCATTTATGAAGTTGAATATAAAATATCTTCTCGAGTCCTTTACCTGAATTCAGATTCGAAGATTATTATTGAAGCTGTTCCGGTAAATAGTTTTGGAGTCCGCGCTCCTTTTAGAAACAGCTTTACAAAATTTTCGATCATCCAGGGAAAAGAGCTGATAGAGATTGAAGAAAATAATTACGAGAAAGGTAATTTGATTATTAAAGCGAAAAATCAGCCGGGAACGGTTATCATTCGTGTAAAATCCAAGTTTTCATTATTCCCGACCGAGTTCGAAATTAAAATTGTTCCAAATCTCGCTTGATAATTGGCAGTCGGCAGTTTTTGATCAATCAGTGTTTTTTACTTCTACTTTATACTTTTAACTTTTAACTTTTTACTATATTTAATAAAGAAATTCAAAATAATTGTCGAGAGAATAATGAAACGATTTTTAACTTTATTGATAAGCTTACTTTTTTCTTCACTTGCAGTTTATGCTCAGGGAACAGCCGGCGAAGATGCGAAACAAGAATACCGTTATTTGGTGGATATGCCCTCCTCCGGCATTCTTGAAAAGGGTTCGGTCGGAGTTTCAAACGATATTTTACCGAACGGAATTGTTGTCGGCAGAATGGAAGTCGGAGTTTTTCAAGATGTTTCATTCGGTATTTCTTACGGTGGTGCAAATATTATTGGTTCCGGTTCGCCTAAGTGGTACAAATATCCCGGTGTAAATTTGCGTTTTCGCATTTCAGGTGAATCGCTTTCGTATCCTTCATTAACCATGGGATTTGACTCTCAAGGCAAGGGTGAATTTTCCGATTCTACTAACCGCTATGGAATAAAATCTCCCGGATTTTTTGTTAGCGGATCGAAGAACTTTCAATTCCTTGGCTACCTAAGTTTAAGCAGCGCAGTTAATTATTCCCTTGAAAGTAAAGATGGCGACAACTTTTTAAATTTAATGGTCGGTGCTGAAAAAACTATCGGTAAAAGGATTTCCGCGGTGTTAGAATATGATTTTGCTTTTAACGATAACGCTGCAAGATTTTACGGTAAAGGGAACGGCTATTTAAATTTGGGAATTCGCTGGTCGGTTGGCGAAGGCTTAACGTTAGGCTTTGACCTGAGAGATTTGCTGAATAATAAAAAATGGAGCGCGGCTTCAGCTGATCGCGCGATCCGGCTTGAATATATTCGACCGATATAAATTTTAAGATAAAC
>Ga0209417_1001040_pt1 | contig 54793 bp, 39 predicted proteins | sample RifGroF2_FD_184002 | JGI IMG/M metagenome (GOLD analysis project Ga0209417, IMG submission 184002) | Groundwater microbial communities from Rifle, Colorado, USA - Groundwater F2 (SPAdes) (version 2) | ecosystem: Environmental > Aquatic > Deep subsurface > Groundwater | place: Rifle, Colorado...
CAAGCGATGTGGTTGATTTCAATGGCTGCCCGACGAAACCATACAAGGGTACAGAGGGTGCAACCATTGCCCTGTACCACTTCGACGAACAACTGCCTGGCGGCGTTTTCGCCAATGCCGTAAATCCGGATAAGCACTGGGCAACTATTCTTGATGGTAACACGCCAGCAACGTCAGATTCGAATTCGAAACCGGCTTTTGGATGTGCCCTACGGGTCACCTCTTCGTTCCCAAAGGCCAATGTCCCTTTCAATCGCACCCCTTTCAAAATACTGCCGCATCCATCCACCCAGGAGATCGCAGATATGTTCAAACGCTGGGAAAGTAACCATCCTGACCGAGCAAAATATGAAGTATTGGCTCGGGTGGCGGGTAACAACCTGCCCATCAATATGCTGACTGTCACGGATTTCGGAGTTGCCGAAGACAACAAGCAGTTAGTACTATGCGTGAATCCGCACAGTGGTGAAATCAGTGGGGTGACGAGCCTACTGGCGTTCGCTAAATGGCTTATCCAGGATACGGAGGATGCGAATAACATTCGAAAGACGCTCACTGTCATTTTTGTTGTCCCAGGTAATCCATGGGGATACGAGCATCACTCCAATTTGAATGACCAAGGCGCTGGCACGCCAGGTTGGTCTCCGACACGAGTTGCGGAGCTCAAAAAAATAAATCCGGAAGGAGAAGTAGTACGTGGGCTGATTGATATGTTAAACCCAGACGTTGTAGTAGAATCTCATGGTGTGCCAAATACAAATCAGTATATGGGTGAGTATCTCGGCTCGGACCCTACCTGCTTTCTGCTCAACACGTATCAGCACAGCCTGGTGCAGCAAATGGCGGATGCTGCGGCCAAAGTCGGTTTCCGGCAACATGTAGGCGCGGAATCCTACGAGCGAATACTAACATCTGAGAGCGTGCCGGAGCTGGACCCTTTTTTCCTTCGCCATGTCAGCAGCCAAGCTATAAGCACATCCACCTATGCCTATGTGAAATGTCACGCCATTAACATGATATTGGAAAGCGGAGGCTGGGCTGGCAGCGCTATCGCCAGGCTCAGTGCCCTTTGCGATGCAGGACGAGAGGTCTGGCCGACTGAGATCGTCCCCGGTTTCCCGAATCGTATAATCAGTTCACGAGCGTCCTGGATGCATTGGCTCGCAGCGTACGGCGATAACCCGGGGGCATTGCGGCGAAGTCGAACTGAATTGTGGCAGAAGCAGGACCGCTTCGTCACTTTCTCGTCAGTCCCTGACATGGATGGCGGATTTATGTTCGGGGTCGTTACGAATCCGATAACGGCATCCCAACTCTTTGCTGGAGGAAGCCGGACGGAAGAATACTTTAATCTTGGCCTCTTCTTTGAAAATGCAGCCCGAATAAGGGAAATTGACGTTAATATTATCCAAAACATCTTGAATGAAATTGGCACTGTCGAGAGTATGTCAGTAAGTGCCAGACCAGAGCCAAAAAGCGTTTCTTCTCAAGAGCCCTCTCTTGAGAATGGCCTGGCCATACGAAGCCTGATCCCGTACAACAATCCGACGATAACAGCGGTGCATCTCAACGGCCATCCGCTCAAACCTTCAAAAACAGATGGCTACCAGTTATATCATCCCAAGACCGGCGGCAGTTATCTGCAGGTCAACGTGCCCCCTAAGAAGACATCATCGGCGGGAATTTACATTGTCACATGTCTCTATGATGGCAATGAGCCACGACAATGGGGATTCACGGAAAACGAATGAGGTCGTGACTCAAGGACGGAACTGGTGAGATATTGACATATAGTGCTATGTTTACCGGTGAACAATAAGGCTATTTCGGTATAAATTGCTAAAGCTTGTTGCTTGGCGGTTCAGTTTTGGAAAATACAGTATTAGAAAAAGGAGTGTGTAAAATGTGTAGGAAGTTAATGTATGTTATTGTTTTGTTGCAAGTCTTTTTTCTTAGATACTCTACTGCTGATGCTGCAACGGTATTTCGCGACACCTTTGAAACTCACCCGCTGGGTACTTTGCCCAGTACGCCCGAGGTCGGTTATTTGTGGAACATGTATACGGGCGTGCTTACAAAAACGGTAGAGGACTCCAATGTTCTTAATGGCTCAAAGGCTCTCGAAGTTACCGCTACGGGCACCCCCGGTATGCTTCAGGGTTATTGCAGCCTCGTTGATAGCGCCCCTGAACCAGGCTACGATATGATATTCAAGACGAGCTGGTCTGCTCAAACTACCGGCGGTATGGCAGTCCATTTAATGTTGGGTAGCGGACAGAGAGTAACAGCTTGGTATGCATCAGGTACTACCTATTATGCGTTTAACGGTTCTATTGGCGGATGGGTTGATACGGGTGTTGCTTCGGCTTTGAATCGATGGGATACGATTGAAATGGTGATGCACCTTGTCGATGCAGGCGGAGGACAAGTTACCGGCACGTTGGATATGTGGCTAACGGCTGGCAGTAGCCCAAGGACGCTGATTGCCAAAGGTATTCCTATGGCTACATGGACTTGGGCGAGCAACGATCTTCCAAGGATATGGATTGCGCCACAAAGTAGTGCGAATACTTCATATTGGGATGATGTCTCTATTGAAAAAGAAACATTGTATAGTTATGAGTATGGCATAATATGCCCGTGGAGTGATAATGTCGTGCTGTTTGGAGCTGAGACTGACCCTGCTGTGGACACTCAGGAAGCTATTCACAATATGATGGTTCGTTGGAAAAATGAAGGATGGGATACGAATATTTTCTGGTACATGGAGGGCTGGTGGCTGAAAGAACCTCATTTTTCGGATCTTATGTATATGAATCCAAATTCACCTCCAGTGCAGCTACAGGTGTTTGTCAGGTCTTCCAATATCGTGGAGAGTTTTGATGTGCTAAGTTATGCCAGGCAGGAGGCAGAGAATCTTGGCATGACTTTCTGGGTTAATAGAATGCTTTACAATGATGGGACTTTAGTAGGTAATTCCTGGCCTTACCAATTCAAATTCATGTACGATCATCCTGAATATGAAGTTGCGGATAGGAGCGGTAATCCACAACTTGGCATCCGTGAAATGGCATATCCGCAGGCCCGGCAGGACATGGTGGATCAATTCGTACATATGGTCAATGACTGTGGTCTTAAACATATAATGGTTAGTTTAAAAACAGAGATGGCCCTTGGCGTGCCGGCACCTGCCACTGCAGATACGTTTGGTTTTAATCAGCCTGTTGTGGAAGATATGCTCGCCATTTACGATGTAAACATTCTTACCGATACAAGATTCGATGTCAATGTTCCCAATTGGGACCCCTGCGATTCGATGGTTGAGAACTGGCGAGAACTTCGTGGTGGCTATCTTACGCAGTTTTTGCGCGAGCTTAGAGATGCCATGGATAATATAGACCCTAATATTGAAATTGCAGTTCTTTCCGGTCGGGGCGATTATATTGGACCTCCGTATGGCAATATGAAATTGCAATGGCGGACTTGGGTGGATGAAGGGATTATTGATGCATTATTAGTGGTGAATTACCCACTGTGCTCATGTGGTTATGGCGATTGCGTCAGTGGTTATTTCTATGTTCCTGGTGGTACTGGTACACTGCCTTATGCCACGATGCATGATTATATTCACGACAGCAATCACCCGGAGATTAAGTTTTTCAGGGCTGGTGCAGATTATGGTACTGACACTGATGGCGCTGTTACTGATTCGATCGGTCAGGATACTACATATGCCAGGAATCAGCGTGTGGCACAAGTTGAGCAAATTCTCGCCGAAGATGGTTACATCACATTTATGGAACAGAATTTTGATTCGTTTCCTATTTACAATCCCGGTTGGGCAAACGGCGGTCTTGGTGACTATTTCTATTACCCCAGCTTGAACAGTTCACCAGGTTTTTGGGAAAAATTCGGCGATGGAAATGATCTAACCTACCCTGTGATACAGAATGATGTTTACCATGGAGCATCAGGCAATGCCATGAGGCTTAACGGTGGGGGAAATTATATTAGCGGTATTAGAGGCGTAAATCAGTATACGGTTGATCATGCTCTTGATAGCGGTTATGCAACCGTTGATTTCTGGATATATAGGAAAGATACACTAAGCAGTTGCTCTGTCTTTTTAGACAATGGCGGATCCTATGTATTTGATGTGGGTGTGTTAGTAACATCCGGGAGCAGTGGAACTGTCTATATAAGAACAAATAACACATGGGTTTCAACCGGAAAAACGTTATCCACGGGCCAGTGGCATAGAATCTTTATGGTGTTGGATATTAATGAAAAAGAATATTCGATTTATACTGGAGAAAATGCAGATACCGAAATATATACGGGCGCGACATGGGATTATACGGGTAGTTTTAGCGCGGTGCTAATGTTCTCGAATGGTGGAACATCAACTAATATAACTTATTTTGATGATGTTAGGATTACCTGGAATCCGAATGCTGTTTGGTATACCTTCGAGTTTTCAGAAGAGGATTTATGGGCTCATACCACCAGCGCTGATTCTCGGCTTTACAATCAGCTTGCACCGAGACGTCATCACACTGCATGGAAGACTAATGTACAGACAACAGATTCCACCCAGCCAAACCAGAATGTTTACCAGACAACCAATGGCACTGATGGCTGGTATCAAAGCGCAACTTTTGATTCATGGCTCAGTGGCGGCCCACTCGATAACTACAACAACTACTTTGGCATTTGCCAATTCAATCTGTGGGGAGCTGGCAGGGCTAATGGACGACTGGCATGGAATGAGCGTTTCAGAGTAAACGGAGGTCCAAATGCATGGAAAATCCTTTCCACGCCTGACGGCTGGACTGGTAGCATAGTTGATAATCCCTGGGATGATAACAACACAGGAGGACTCGACCAGTATTATATCGAATGGGCTGCTGACGATTACAACGACAGGATTCTTTATGACAGCTATGGTGACGAAGTAGACGATTATGTCTTCCGTTTTGCGGTCAATATCGTAGGTGAATACGACACGACTCTTGAGCCCGATCCCAATGACAACCCATTTGAAAGTGACGGCACACTTCGTGTCTGGTTCGGCGGAAATGTATTAGACCCGAATGATGAATTTACAGATGAAGGATTTGACGGTATCATGACATTGACTCCAGAAGAATAAATACCAGAGCAGTAGCTTGTGTTAATGATGTTTTGATTATTAGAAAGACTGACTAACATTAAATACAGCAAGCAAGGCTTTGCCCGGCGCGATTAGTCACCAAAGCCTTGCCGTGTTGCGTTATATTCCCAGTCAGTTCAATGTCGGCACTTGAGCGTTGCTCAAGTGCAGGCTTTTCCGTTTTCATAAAGGCAAATAAATGTATAAATCATGGCAGGAAAATCTCCAGGAATTTAGTAATTGTCGATTTGGTATTTTTATACATTACGGTTTGTTTTCGCTATTAGAGCGAGGTGAATGGGTACTGAACCGTGAAGGTATACCTGTGGATGAATATAAAAGATTAGCATTAGATTTTACCGCTGAGAAATTTGATGCCGAAAAACTTGTTTTATTGGCAAAAAACGCTGGTGCAAAATATATTGTTTTTACAACAATGCATCATGATGGTTTTGCACTTTATGATTCTCAGGTAAACGATTTTAACTGTGTTAATTCTCCATGTGGACGAGATATTATTTCTGAAACTGTAGAAGCATGTCGGAAACATGATTTACGAATACATCTCTATCACAGTCTTAATAACTGGACATCTGTTCCTAATGGCTCTGATGCTCTTGAAGATGTCGCAGTGAAAAAGGATTTTGTAGATTTTACTCATGCGCGCCTTAAGGAGCTGGTAACAAAATACAATCCTGTTGATTGCTTGTGGTATGATGGGTGGTGGCCTTTTCATGCAGATGGATGGAGATCTGTCGAAATGAATCAAATAGTTCGTGAAATTCAACCACAAATAATTTTCAATGGCAGAAATGGTTTGCCGGGCGATTTTGCCACCCCCGAACAACATTTAACGGCACCTAAACCATGGAGGCCATGGGAAGCATGTATAACTCACAATTCCAACTGGGGTTATCATGCAGGTGATAGATCATGGAAAACACCCATTCAAATTGTTGATTCAATTTTACAGATAGCTGGTGGTGCTGGAAATTTTTTGCTCAATATAGGCCTTAAGGCTGATGGCAGTATTCCTGATGAAAGCGTAAACTTATTGAATGTTCTTGCGGGGTGGAGCAAAGTTAATTCACAGGCGATATACAACTCCGATTTATTCGATTTTGATCTAAATACCAAAGGCGAACATCGGGGAGACTTTTTTCATCATGGGAAATATACATGCATTGGAAACAGATTGTATTTACATCTTTTACATTGGCCAGGAGAACGATTTTCTGTAAATGGCATTGAAGCAGCAGCTCAAAGCGCTACTATTCTTGGTGTTGGAGATATAAATATAAATCAGGATAAAAAACGGCTTAGCTTTAATCTTCCCCCAAAACCACCATTTTGGTATGGCGGGGTTGTTGAGGTAGTTTTTGAAACCCTACCATCAATTTATAACACTGGTGGAATACGTGTTCCCAAAGTCGAACACCCTCGTTATGACCCTTGTTCTTCCAATATTATAGTCTAACTCACGAGAATCCAGTTTACCTGAAAAACTTTTAATGGAGTCTTATATGAATCGCGATTTATTCAACAAAGTTATAGCTTCACCCTATTTTAACGCCATACCCTTTTGGGAAGTGTGGTTTGGTAAATATGAAATGCAAAGAAATAAATATGGCGCCCCTGATAAGATTGAAAACACCATTCGCATGGCCAAGGATTTGGGAATGTCAGCAGTAAACATTGGCGGAGGTATCGTAGACACAAATTCTTACTTTGGAGAAATACATTCGACCGAGGAGGGAAAAGAAAGGTATTCAGGCGGGACACTCTGTTCTCTTGATCAATTGGAACAGAGACCGTTGCCGAATTGGGAACAAACGCTTGAAGATTTGTGTAGTAATCAAAAAAAAGTATCTGAAGCCGGCATTGCCGGTATAATTTACTTGCCGTGGTGCTTTCACCGAATCGCGACTGGAATGGGGCTTGAAAACTTTTGCTATAAACTAATAGATGATTTCAATTTCCTTAAAACCTGTATGCATTGGATTGAAGAACGTAACAGAAAAGCCATCAGGGCTGTAATTTCAGAAGTTAAGCCGGATGCAGTTTTGTTCGATGGTGACTGTGCGTATAAAACAGGACTAATGATCAAGCCGCAACTCTTCAAAGATTTAGTCTATGATGAAACAGTTGAAACAGTAAGCTTGCTAAAAGAGCTTAACATTCCATACACTTTTCACACTGATGGCAAACTTGACGATTTGATCCCTTTTTTAATTGAATGGGGTTTCTCTGCTGTACATGGATGTGAAAAGCAGGCAAATGACCTTTCTGACTTAATTGATAAATTCGGAGATAGTATTTGCCTTATTGGTAATATGGATGTCGTATTTTTAGCTTCTGCTTCAGTCCCTGAGATACGCAGGGAAACAGAAAAAATGCTTATTGAAGGTTCCCGAAAAGGAAGATTCATCGCAGCATGTAATACCAGTCCCCAGGATTATATTCCAGATGAGAATTACTTGGCTTTTTGTGATGTCATTAAAAATTTTGGTTCTCGTAATAGGTAAAAATTCATCAGAGTATAAAGCCTTGAGGCCCTCTGTGTCAGAATAAGTGAGACAGAGGGAGGGCTGTTTAAATGCTGAAAAAGCATGTAAAATTATTACGGATATCTTAATCCAATATTTTGCAAGTAAATCTGTATAGGAAAATAAAATTCTGTTAGTATTGATATTAAAGGAAAAATTACTATGTCTCGAAAAATATTTTTGGATGCTGTTAATGCAAAAAAAACGGCTCTTCCGGTAAATGAGTTGGTAGGGTTGCAAAAAAAGGACATAGCATTATGATAGGTGGGAAAAAAATAAACCACCTATTGGAGTATAACGCTATGTCCAACAGTCTGTTGTATCATACCTTTGGCATTCGTTCTGTGCAATATCTCAGTACCGATTTTTTGACAGAAAAACGGTCTTTAGATGTTCGCTGCATCCCGGCGGAATACTCTGTCCGGTCTGTAAATCTCGCCATGTAATTCAATATGGTCATAAGCGGCGGACATTCAAAACTACCTCTGTCGGTAGAAAGCATGTCGAACTTTCAGTAAACATTCCCCGATTGTTCTGTAAAGCCTGCGGTGCGATACGACAGGCGAACCTTGACTTTGCAGACCCCAGGAAACATTATACCCGTTCGCTTGAGCGGTTTGTAATTGACCTGTGCAGAATTATGACTATCGCAGATGCTGCCCAGTTTACAGGTTTGAGTTGGGATACCGTAAAAGAAATAGACAAGTCATATTTAAAGGATAAATATCAATCGGTTTCATTAGCCGCTGTTCGTTACATTGCCATTGACGAGGTGTATCTTGGCCGCAAACGAAAATTCATCACGATAGTAATGGATTTGGAAACAGGCCAGGTAATTCACGTTGGTAAAGGAAAAGGTAAAGATGCCTTAAATGGCCTCTGGAAGCGGTTAAAACGATGTTGTGCTAATATCAAGGCCGTCGCAACAGATCTGGCAAGCGGGTATATGTCCGTTGTAATGGAAAAGTTGCCTGGTGCGGATTTAGTGCTGGATCATTTTCATTTAGTCAAGTGGTTCAACGACAAACTCTCGCTGCTTCGCAGGCAGTTGTATCACGAGGCCGATGTGCTTGGCAAAGATGTTTTAAAAGGCAGTCGATACCTTCTGCTCAAGGCGCCGGAGAATCTGAATACTCACATCGACAAAACCAAAGATGAACGTGCCAGACTGCAGGCGGCTTTGGAACTGAATCAGCCGCTGGCAACGGCTTACTATATGAAAGAACGGCTGCGGCTATTGTTTGATTGCGTGGACAAACAGCAAGCTGAAAAGGAACTTGATGCATGGATTGACGAGGCGCAGTCAAGCGATATCGGTATTCTGAAAGAGGCTGCCAGAAAGCTGTTGGTTTGGAAACCATTTATTTTGAATTGGTATAAACATCCTATCAGCACCAGCAAATTAGAGGTTGTGAACCGCAAAATCGGCCTGCTGCAACGCAATGCCTGCGGCTACCGAGACGATGAATACCTGAAACTCCGAATCCTGCACTTGCACCGCTCCAACTACTCATTAACCGGATGAACCAAAAAAACATCAAGACCCGCTATCGGGAGTGGAACATCCATTGCAACTAAAGAGTTGATAAAGCCACAAACGCTTATTTTCCGCACGCTCATTTGGACAGTAATGTTATGCCTAAGCTTGCAATTGCAGGGCATACTATTCTCGGATACGATGTTGTAATGCCTTTATTTTCTGTTTGGCATGAATCTGCAGCCATCGGCTGCCAGGTGAATTGGGGGGATATTGACTATATGCCTGACAGTCGAGGCAAGCTATGGGAAAACGCCGATGAAATAAAATTTGGGAAAGATTTTCTTAAACAAAGTTCCGTTCAGGTCCCTCTTGGAGCTATTTCTATCCTTAAAAAAGAACTTGGGGATGATTGTGCCGTCTGCGGAAAAGTTTTTGGGCCATGGACACTGGGTTATCATGTCTTTGGAACTGAAAACTGGCTTATTAAAGCGATGCTCGAACCTGATGATATTAAAAAAGCCATAGAAAAACTTAAGCATATAACAATATGGTTTGCTCAAGCTCAGATTGAGGCCGGAGCGGATTGTCTTTTATTAGGCGATCATGCAACACGGGACCTTTGCGGACCTGAAATGTATAAAGAATTTCTACTGCCGGTCCATAAAGAATTAGCAGAGAGGATTAAGTGTCCTTTGATATTGCATATTTGCGGTGATACAAAAGACCGTATAGAATATATTAGACAGTCAAATATCAACTGCTTCCATTGGGACACAAAAAGCGGAACACCTGAAGATATCAAAAAAATGGCGGGCGAAAAACTCTCTCTTATGGGTGGAATTTCAAACATAAAAACACTATTAAATGGAACCAAAAAAACAGTAATTGCTCAGACACTTTCTGCTGCAAGAGGCGGATTAAATATCATAGGACCAGAATGTGCGGTTCCTTTAAACGTGAAAATAGAAAATTTAAGAGCAGTAGCTGAAAGTCCTTGTTTTGTCTACAGCAATGTATAAAATCTCATTCGCATCCTTGTATGATGTGAAAAGACAGTGAGGTGGGTCTGCATCGCAGACTTTTCACCCACTCCATAAATCTTTACAGTTGTCTCGCTTACAAAATCTCGTTCGATTCCTTGTATATTGACATCCATGGTTAATAATGGTCTCATAGGTGTAGCTGGTGGTGGCGAGGCGAGTGGAGCGAAGCCCCACGCAAAGCGCAGCGTAGCGAGCCGAGCCGACACCAGCGGGCGACGAGAGATCGGTCGTTTCCAGGTCTACAAGACCGTCCACAAGCGTGATCCTCGCCGCCACCGTGGGACTAGCCCGAACAGCCGTTTGAGCCGCCGGCAAACTGCGAGCTCGTATTTGCAAGTAAGGGAAAAAACCATGTCAGAATCTATCTATGTCGGTATCGACGTCGCAAAAGACAGCTTTGATCTTGCCACATCTCCTAACATCCTCAAAACATCTCTGCCAAATACATCCCAGGGCCATCAACAACTCTGTAAAACACTCAAAAACCACACAATCGCACTGATCGTTCTCGAAGCCACTGGTGGCTACGAACGTCAAATCGTCGCCGAACTCCTCAGTGAATCACTGCCCGTTGTTGTGGTCAACCCGCGACAAGTTCGAGATTTCGCAAAGGGTATGGGGCAATTGGCAAAGACCGATCCCATAGATGCCGGAGTCCTTGCTCAATTTGCGCAAATTGTCCAGCCATCTCCTAAAACCCATTCCACACCGCAAACCGTGGAATTGACAGAAATGGTCAGGAGACGCCGCCAGCTCAACGACCTGCGAACACAGGAATCCAACAGACTCAGTACCATCTGCAATAAACAGGTCAAAAAAAGCATCCACAAAATGATCAAACTGTTGGATAATCAGATTGCTCAGATTGACAAACTCATCCGCGAGCATATCGATGCCAATGACAATTTTACAACTAAAGACCGTATTATCCAAAGCGTTCCCGGCGTAGGACCGCAAACTTCTGCTATGCTCATCGCCAATCTGCCTGAACTCGGCTCTTTGAACCGACAGCAGATCGCTGCTCTGGTAGGCTTGGCACCATGGGATCGCTCGTCGGGAAAATACATTGGCAAAGCTCACATCTTTGGCGGTAGAAAGGATGTCAGAAGTGCCCTCTATATGGCAGCATTTAGTGCATACCGGTTTAACCCTGTCATACGCGATTTATACCATCGTCTCACCGAAAAAGGGAAACCCTATAAAGTCGCTCTTACTGCCTGTATGCGTAAATTACTCATCATCCTCAATACTATGATTAGGAATCAAGCTCTATGGAATCCAAAAATATCATAAAAAAATCCTTGAAATCTAACACAGCCGCTTTGTGGGCATTCCTCCATGACCGTGATTACTTTCGCAGCGGTGTGAATAATCTCGCTGGCATGTGCGACCATCGGAATAAACTCTTGTACCGTTTTATATTTCGCGACAAGTTGCAAGAAATGTCGATGCCCTGCCGCCTCTAATTCTGCATCGCACCATACTTTGTGATATGGCTTATTATAGCTGCATCGTAAAACAATCAAGATAATTTTACGATATACAAGAAAATTAACATTCTTTTAATTGCGTATTTAAACCCTTTTTTTCTCTTCAGAAATTAGATCTCCTCGCCAAATTCCGCGCACCACTGCGTATGTTCCAATGATTTCCGCCCTGACTTGTCCAGAATTAGAATACTCTCTCCTGCGCGCGTAGTTACCTGCAATAGATGCAATCCGGTGCAATGGGGTGCAATACTTGCAATGCTTTTTAGAAACAACTTGCAATTTGTCGCTAATTATAGCTCATTGTGGGTAAATGAGTTACGTAAAAACGCCGAAATTCGCATGTTCTGAAACATCACCGCATGGCATGCAAGAGGTCGCAAGTTCGAATCTTGTTGGCTCCACTGTTGTAAGTTACGCTGAATACAATACTTACAAATACCTACCATGCGGTAGCGCGGCTGTAACTCTTATTAGCCCGCATATTTCACAGGATTCCCAAAATTTTACTTGCAAAATGGCCTAACTGCTTGCAGTATAAGTAGTTATAGAAATAACTATACCCAAACAGAAAGGCCATTTATATGACAGATTGTAACAGGCAACCACTGCTTTTTTCAAATCTAAAAAACAAAAAAATCCGGTTCATCCGGTTAATGAGTAGGTGGAACGGTGCAGGTGCAGGATTCGGAGTTTGAGATATTCATCGTCTCGGTAGCCACAGGCGTTACGTTGCAGCAGGCCGATTTTGCGGTTCACAACCTCTAATTTGCTGGTGCTGATGGGGTGTTTATACCAATTCAAAATAAACGGCTTCCAAACCAACAGCTTTCTGGCTGCCTCTTTCAGAATACCGATATCGCTTGACTGCGCCTCGTCAATCCATGCATCAAGTTCCTGCTGTGCCCGCTGCATATCCACACAATCGAATAACAGCCGAAGACGCTCTTTCATATAGTAAGCCGTTGCCAGCGGCTGATTCAGTTCCAAAGCTGCCTGCAATCGCGCTCGCTCATCTTTGGTTTTGTCGATGTGAGTATTCAGATTCTCCGGCGCCTTGAGCAGCAGGTATCTACTGCCTTTTAAAACATCTTTGCCAAGCACATCTGCCTCGTGATATAACTGCCTGCGAAGCAGCGAGAGTTTGTCGTTGAACCACTTGACTAAATGGAAATGATCCAGCACTAAATCCGCACCGGGCAACTTTTCCATTACAACGGACATATACCCGCTTGCCATATCTGTAGCGACAGCTTGTATTTTGGCTTTACATCGTTTTAACCGCTTCCAGAGGCCGTTTAAGGCATCTTTACCTTTTCCTTTGCCGACGTGAATTACCTGGCCTGTTTCCAAATCCATTATTATCGTGATGAATTTTCGTTTGCGGCCAAGATACACCTCATCAATGGCAATGTAATGTACCGATGCCAATGAAACCGATTGATATTTATCCTTCAAATATGACTTGTCTATGTCTTTTACGGTGTCCCAGCTCAAGCCTGTAAACTGGGCAGCATCTGCGATAGTCATAATTCTGCACAGGTCAATTACAAACCGCTCAAGCGAACGGGTATAATGTTTCCTAGGGTCTGCAAAGTCAAGATTCGCCTGTCGTATCGCACCGCAGGCTTTACAGAACAATCGGGGAATGCGTACCGCCAGTTCGACATGCTTTCTGCCGACAAGCAGGGTTTTGAATGTCCGCCACTTATGGCCATATTGAATTACATGGCGAGATTTACAGACCGGACAGAGTATTCCGCCTGGGTGCAGTGAACACCGAAAGACCGTTTTGCTGTCAAAAAATCGGTACTGATATGTTGCACTGAACGAATGCCAAAGGTATGATACAACAGACTGTTGGACATAGCTTTATACTCCAATAGGTGGTTTATTTTTTTCCACCTATCATAAGGCTATGTCTTTTTTTTGCAACCCTACCAACTCATTTACCGGAAGAGCCAAAAATCCAGGCTGATTTCAACGGCGGCAGCCTTACTTCCGATGCTGGCGCAGTGTTGCTGCGGGAAGTTGACAATCGTATTGGCCTTATCAACGCCATAAATCGCTGCATTCCCGACCCTCGCCACCCGTTCTTCATAGTTCATGATCAGAAGACGATGCTGGCTCAACGTATCTTCGGCATTGCCCTGGGCTACGAAGACCTCAACGACCATCAATCGCTTCGCCAAGACCCTTTGTTTCAGATTATTTCTGAACGCGGCATCAAAGATGATATGCCGCTGGCCTCGCCGTCGACATTATGCAGACTCGAAAACAGGATTGACCGCAAGACGCTTGCAGAGATTGCAAAAGTTTTTGTGGAAAGATTCATTGCCTCATATACTCAAGCGCCGGATGAGCTGATACTTGATTTTGACCCCACCGATGACCCGATACACGGCAATCAGGAAAAGCGATTTTTTCACGGTTATTATGACCATTATTGTTTCCTGCCTCTGTATGTATTCTGCGGCGATCAATTGCTTGCGGCATATCTTCGTCCTGCCGACATTGATGGCGCTAAACACTCCAGAGCGATATTGAAGCTGCTTGTGCAGAGGATTCGTCAGGCATGGCCGAATGTAAGGATTATCTTTCGCGGCGACAGCGGATTTTGCAGATGGAGATTGATGCGTTGGTGTGATAAACATGATGTCGGCTATATCATAGGTCTTGCCCGCAATGCGGTACTTACAAGACTTGCCGAGCAATTTACAGCTATTTCAAAAACGCAGTTTGAACAGATGCAGCAGAAGCAGAGAGTATTCGGAGAGTTGATGTATGCAGCCGATACGTGGGACAGACAGCGCAGAGTTATCGTCAAAGCCGAGCATTTGCAGCTTGGAGAAAATACCCGCTTTATCGTAACCAATCTTACAGGCGAATCGCAGCATCTATATGATGAATTATATTGTCAGCGTGGCGAGGCAGAAAACAGGATCAAGGAACAGCAACTGGGATTATTTGCCGATCGCACCAGTTGCCATGATTTTGTGGCCAATCAGTTTCGTGTGCTGCTGTCAGCGGCAGCATATATTCTGATGGATACACTTCGCAGAGAAGGTCTTGCCGATACAGAATTGGCTAACGCACAGGTTAATACGATTCGCAATAAACTGCTCAAGATCGGAGCACGCATTACATGTTCAGTACGTCGCATCGTATTGCATTTTGCCGGCGGCTATCCATTCAAGGAACTCTTCGCCTGCATACTTGCTCGCCTGAGGAGCCGGACACCCGTTGCTGCGTCGGGCTGACAGCCGGGAAAATCCTGATTGTTTGTAGGGTGGGTAAGGGGGAGTTTGCGCACAATGTGCCGAATCAGGCGCATTTAGCCGAATTTATGCCAAAACTAATTCCAACCCTGAATTTGATATCCCTATGAAATATGCGGGTTAGAAAAGCAGTATTTTACTCTTTTTGAAAGGAGCAAACCGTGAAAACCGTAGAAAAAAATGCTATCCCCAAATTGCGCCACCACAAAGCCTCCGGCCGAGCGTATGTCGTACTCAACAATCGCGCAATCTACCTCGGCAGCTATGACACTGATGAGGCAGACCAGAATTACAACAAGGTAATTGCCGAATGGTTGGCAGTCGGATAGAACATGACGCGCAATTGCCACTGGAACAGTAATCTAATCCTATTGCCACAAATGTGGCGGTTGATTGACTGGCCCTGCTGTAGAACCTTGTAAAAAGTCATCTTAATCATCAGGAAACCCTATAAAATAGGTCGCCTAACTAGTTTATCCATCATAAGAAACATCGTGAACATTCGGCTTTTCATTGTACTTCCATAGAGAATTATTCATGAAAACCAAATTATATCTTTTGATAAGCCGAAATCCAGTATTTCCTACCGGTTCCTACCTATGCCAACCCCTTTATTTCCAACAAGTTGCATTCGGATGACTTTTTACATACTACGGGGACCGCAGGAAATGTCCCTCTATGTCGACAATGTCAAATATACTTTGATTCTTCATATGGGAACTCCCTCGCGTGGAACATACCGAGCATTACTGCCGCGTGGGAGCAATTGTCGTTCCTACTATTTCTATGGCGTTGATGGTGCAGGAAACAAATGGCGTTATCCTGGCCCTGGCGTATTCCATACGTATGGTGAAGGTTCCTGCACGCATAATTACGTGGAGTGATCTTCGGGCCTACAGGCCATATCAGCAGAAAAAAACAGAATTCGCAGCTCCGGCACAATGCGGCAACATTCCTGCGTAAAGAGTTCGGGCTTGAGACAGCCATGATAATATTGGGACACCACACTGCGGCGATTACCGAAGTCTACGCCGAACTCGACCAGCAGAAAGCGATAGAAGCGATTGTGAGGGTGGGATAGCGATAGCTATGCCAGGATTATATAAACGTTGTACTTTGACAGAGCTACCGCTAAGAGGTGATGAAAAAAGCGGCCGATTAATCGGCTGTATAAAAAAAATCAGCCAGGGTCATGAACGCCCATATATTTGTCAATACGTCAAAATGGATAAACGAAACATCTTCAGTTCTATTTCTATGGATGATAACTTTCTAACCAGTGGCTGGCAAATACTGACAAATCTTTTAAATTAACTTTGTTGTCCTTTGGATTGTAAATATCACATGAAGCATTATAATTCGTATCGCCCTGACGTGTCATCCATGTCGATGCCAAAATCGCAAAATCAGGCAGTTTCACATCACATGACAAATCAAAATCTCCTATGATAGGTTCTATCGGAACTGTCCCTATCAATTTAATTCTTGGCAGCCATCCACCTCCCCAGTAAGATCCGCCGCCAGCCCAGAAATCCCAATCCAGAGGATTTGAATGGACAGCTTGATCTGTTACTATGGTTATTATTCTATCAATATCGCCAACATCGTAATAAATATAAAAACCTGTTTGTGCTTGAGAAATAATATTGTTATTAAAACTGAAATCTATAAGCAGGTTTTGTGCCCCATTATAGTGAAAAGGTGTAGAAAAGTGGAAATTGTACCAGCCGGTTTGACTTACAGTTACATCAGACTGATAAACAATCGTCCAGCCTGTCGTTAGAAAATCACCAACCACATCAGTATATTGAGATTTATTTGTATGCTGCATACGGATCGTCCATTGTTTTAGCGGTATAGGAGGTATGTAGGCAAAATTAATTGCCAGGTCAGTAATATATTTTCCCCCGCCAATATCTCCATGCAAGTATAGCACCTGTGAACGAGATGCATAATTATTTGTCTGTATCATCGTATTGGTGCTAATTGTTCCGCTGGTTCCAAATTCATTGTAAAGTTTATTGTCAACATTTAAAGTGACTGTCGCAATATTGGAATATCCTCCTGATGGTGCTGTGCCTCCATCGTTGGCCTTAAAACTAAAATTATCCTGTCCTCCGAAATACTGACATGGAGTATAAACCACAATGTTATTACTGCCGGACATGGCATAAGGAACGTTAGTTATTGAACCTACACCATTTTCACTGAGTGTCCCATGAAGCGGCAGGGATGTAATAATATACGTAATACTGGCTGGGGGATTCGGCAGATGGTCGTCTAATGCTTCAAGCGTAATTGATTTACTTATCGTTGAATTACAATCGACGCTTTTGCTAATTGCTGTTGGAGGCGAAGCATTTGTCGATGTAAAATTTATTCCCCATTTATTGCCACTTGTTGCATTCCAGTTTTGTGAAAAGCCCGACGATACCATCTGATCGGTAAAGGCATATCCTGATTTTATTGCTGAGATACGATACTGAGTGTTAGAAGGAAGATTTTTAAGTGCATAAATTCCTCTACTGTTAGTGGCCGCTTGTGCACTTACAGAAGTTCCTTGATAAGCAGTTATGGCAACAGCAGCCAATGGTACACCGGCAAGATTAGTAACCCGTCCGCCTACAATCTCTCCTGTACCGCTTGGATAGATGTTATAAACACAATCAGTAATAGCATTAAAATAGATATCAATATCAATTGCAGGCAGCTGATACCACGCATCATCAAGACCGCCCCAACCCATATTTAGATGATGATACATAGTTCCACTGGTGTAGCCATAACCATCTGCGACAACAGCATGTCCAACTCCAGGCCCGGAAACCCCTAATATAACGGGAAGATTGGCGTCAAGACCTGCATTCATCATGTCCCAAAGACCAAAATCACCTGAAGAAGAGAAGTTATCCCCAAATACACTGTTCGAAAAACCAAATATGCCCACAAATACCTGATTTGCTGTTGCAGTGCTGGCTCCAGAATTGCTTTCAGTATATCCAGTTCCCACAGAAACACCTGCATCATAACACAATGCGCCAATTGCTTCGCGCTGCGTTGATGTTAGACCGGCTTGTGGCTCATAAGGCATTTGAGACCAATTATATGCTCCGCCGGAACCATTACCGCCTCGCGTGTTCCAGTATTGTTCAACCTCATCAACATATATCTTAAATGAATGAACACCGATACCATTTACAGGCCATGAATGATATCGCATCACTTGAGCCATTGCCGTCGCTACACAACCGGTAGGATAATGATTGGGAGTATAATAGTTGTAACAATATCCGCCGGCAGCATTGCCTTGAGCCCATTTGCTTTGAAGCAGCGGCGGGACACGAATATCAGTGACATATGACAAACCCAAAAGTTCAACTTCGTTGCTGTCTTTAGACTGATTAAGTGAACCGGAATCGAGCAGAGTCTGCCATTTATATTTCTGATTTTGTTTTTCCGCAGCTCTGTTTACTTTCTGTTGGCCGAGATTTTTTAGCCTCCAATGCATATCACGGTCAAGTATTTCTTTAAGAGGGCTATTTTGTGAACCATCATAATAACCTGTTGCTGAAAATGCAATCACCGGCTCTATTTCATCATCTGCTGATAAAATCACAAAACCTTGCGGCTGAAGATTGACGAGATAATACAAAACCATGCCGTTTGCATCAGAAATCACATCTGACTTACCATGTTTTTTGCTAATACGTATACCCATCGGTGAAGAATTTCGGTTCAGCCAGCCTCGAACAGCTTTGTCTGAGTTTTCTTTATTTACAGGTGAGGCAAAGCCGAATTCAGCTATGAAAAGAGAAAATAAAAAAAATATCTTTAACGCCGGTGCTTGAAATGCTCTATTCATCTTCCTTACTCCTGCAACAAAAATGCACTTTACTTCTGTTAAGTAAATTTCTCAATTTCCAAATAATTAATTAAAACTGTGAGATTTCTTTAAAGCTGATTATAACCTAAAACCAATCAAATAGCATCTAAAATCTAATAACATAAATTCATGGTCTTTCTCATGTTTTAGCGATGGAGAATAGTTTTTGGCGATTCCCTATATGAGGAATCGCCAAAAGAGCGATACAATCGGAGTATGCAACATGAAACAAATAAACGAAGAGGCAAGGCTTACGCCTGCTAAAAATACAGACAATTTCAGCCATTTTATTTTGCACAAGTATAGCCGCCATGAGACCTTGCGACAGTCTATGATTTCTTTTTCGGCACAAAAATAAAAAATATTAAAAAAGTGTTGACTTTTAGTCAACATATGCCGATACTATACATATGATAGTCATTGGCAAGGATACGCTTACAGAATTCTATAAAAAACACAGTGATGCCAGATCGCCATTGCTTCGCTGGCTTAAAATCGTTGAAAATTGTACATGGAGTAGTTTTGCCGATTTAAAGAAAACGTTTGGTTCGGCTGATTTGTACGCTCAAGGTGGGCGGCATTATGTAATTTTCAATATTGGTGGCAACAAATATCGCCTTGTGACTGCAATCAATTTTAAAGGGCAAATTGTAGTAATAGAAGTGATTATGGCACATATGGAATATAGTAAAAACAGGTGGAAAGGCAAATTATGAGTCTTGCAGCAAAAAAGATAAGGAATGATCAGACAATACCTGAAATATGGCTTGGACTTCAGGTCGAGCTTTGCCCACTTCGCCCCCTCCATAATAAAAAGGAACACGACAAGGCGGTTAAAGCAGCGTCACTGCTCGCATCGCAAAATGTTCTGAATAAGGACCAGCAGGATTATCTCGAAAGCTTAAACCTTGTCATAGAAAGTTATGAGCAAAAACATTTTGCCGCAGATACAAGCAATGTAACACCAATTGAAGTTGTTAAGTACCTGCTCGATGAAAACGGGATGAATGCCTCTGATTTGGGGAAATTATTTGGGGATCGCCCTTTAGGCTGGCGAATACTCAAGGGACAAAGAGAATTGAGTAAGACTCATATACGCATACTCTGTGGGCGTTTCAAAATCAGCCCGGCAGTTTTTTTCTGATTTAATGCTTACGGTTTTGTGCGGGCACTTGCCGCTGTTTGCAAATCACAGTTTGCCAGGATGCGAACTCACCACATAACTTAAAGTTTATGCGTGCATACCACCATCCATGAGGATGTTTTCGCCGTTGATATAGGCACTTGCCTGCGAGGCAAGAAATACTACCGTCCCTTTAATGTCATCGTTATTTGCCATTCGGCCTACTGGAACCTTTTTCGTGTAATTCTTGAGGAACTGTTCCGGCTGATTGGCGAAAATCCCGCCGGGGCTTATTGAGTTAACCCTGACTTTCTTATCCGCAAGTACACGGCACAGATACCGTGTCATCGTAAACATACCACCCTTATGAAAGAAATAATCCGGCGGCGGTGTCCCCATATCAGTACCATCATAATTGGAGAGGTCAGGTCCGAACATACCCATCATCGAACAGATATTTACAATAGAGCCGCCACTTGACTGCGCAATCAGGTCGGCCATCTCGCGGGTAATATCAAACATACCAGTGGCATTAACTCGCATGGATTCGCTAAACTGATCGAGCGGCGATGTGTAAGTTTTCATCGGACGCAGAACAGCGTTATTGACAAACACGTCGAGCCTGCCGAATTTGGCCTTAATTTCATCTTTAAGTTTAAGCACAGAAGCATGATCGGCCTGGTCAACATACATCGCAGTAATATCAAGACCACACTTTGTCATCTCGCCTATCACTTTATTTGCATCATCAACAAATGGCGAAGCTGTAATAACTTTGGCATCCGCCTCGGCAAGTCCTTCAGTTATACATCTGCCATACTTGCCTTCGCCGCCAGTAATAAGGCATATCTTGTTTTTTAGACTCAATAATTCTTTAACATGCATATTATTTATCCTTACTATAAATACCCTGCGATTGTGTTTTCGGCTGTGCTGATTTATTAAACGCAGCCACAATGGGGTTAAAATATGTTGTAAGGCCAACCACATCGGCACCGGCACTAACAAAACGATACCCCATATCGATAAATTCCTGTAAATTACCTACTCCGCCGACTGTGCCGGCAAATTTGCCCTTTTTATTTGCGACTTCCGCAATTCGTTTGCGGGTCTCGGCAATCAGAGGGTTATCCCATTTGCCTGGCGTGCCTATGCCCTGACTGAAGTCGCCGGGGCCAAAGAATATCATATCAATGCCGGGTAGTTCACATATTGCTTCAAGTTCATTTAATGGTTCGGGGTCTTCTATCTGTACCACCACAAAACGCTGCTCATTAGCGGTTTTAATATATTCATTAAAATCCACAAGGCAATACTTGCCATCAGCATTGCCGCCGTCAACAGCTCTTCGGCCTACCGGATGAAATCTCGTCTGCCAGACAACTTTCTTGGCATCTTCAAGACTCATTATATGCGGCACCATAATACCGGAAGCATCAGCTTCCAATGGCTGAATATGCGAGCTGTATGAGCCTCTTGCTACGCGCACCATCGCATCACAATCGTAATTTTTAGCGGCGCGAATCTGATTTTCAATTGTCGCCCAGTCGGTCGGTACATGCTCCATATCAAGCCATACGCAGTCAAAACCGCACATCGCGGCAATTTCTACAACTCGTGGGTCTGCGAGATTTATTTTAATACAACTGGCAACCTGACCGGTTCGTAATTTCTTTAGTACTCTGCTTTGACGCATCTGCATATATTATTCCTTATTTTAATGAAATTGTTTTGCCGCCCTGCTCAAGGCTTTCTTTGCCTGCAATGAGTGTGCGGATGATATTTTCTGTTTTACTAAATTCTAATCTTAACCTGCCCTGTTGCACAGAGCGAACAAATTCAATTATATTGTTGCGAAACATAGCATACCAGTTTTTATATTCTATCAATCGCCAGCCGGTTTGGCCAAAAACCGAAATCTGGAAAGTAGGCGTAATATCATAGAATAGATGCACTGTCGCAAGAACGCCTGTTTCAAACTCAATATATACTATGTCCTTATGCGATGAACTAATATGCCGGACAATCACAGCCTTTGGGTCGTCAAGCAGGGCAAAAAGTCCCTCCAGCATATGCACACCATATTTAGTCCAATCTTTTTTGCCTACCGCCGTAGCAAGTTCAACCTTGCCAAGAACCGCCATCTCGGTTTTTACCGACTGGCTCTCTGTTGCATATCGCATTGATGAGCAGGACATAAGTAGCTTGCCAGCTGAAGCCTGCTGCTTAAAATAGTCAAGGTCATTGGTGGTAATTGCAAGTGGTTTGTCAATGAAGATTGGCACATTGGCATCAAGAAACGGCTTTGCCATCGCGACGTGATTTTCGGGGTCATCGCGGGTCAGCATTACCGCATCAACCTTGCCTATCATATCTTCAAACCTGTCAACAACCGTATCTATTAAACTTGCCTTTGCGATATGCTCTGCAATCTTTCGTTCCTGAGCCCATATATGCGTTACCTTTGCGCCTTCAATACCGAGCGTGTCGCGGTTGGCATTGAGATATACAGGGATTCCCGCATAACTGCAGTTGGCCATTTCCTTTTCATTGTATTGACCATTAACAATGGCCGACCACGAATACGGGTGGCCGTTGCCTTCTGACATTCCAATAACACCAAGTTTAATCATACTACGTTCCTATTTTGTCCAACCCTTGCGATCCCAAATTGCTATATTCAAAAATTCGGGATCAGGGTAGGCAAGTTGTTTAATTTTCGCAAGCATCGCATCGTCAAGGTATACGCCATCTGCCAGAGCAACCGCCTTATTCAAAAATTCTATTTTGTCAATACCGACCAGCACCGAAGAGACCTCCGCAAATGAAAGCACAAATTTTGTCGCGAGGTCGGAAATATTAGGAATTTTGGGGGAAAGAAGATTGAAATATTTTTGCCGGTGAACCTCAACACATTTTACTTTCTCGTGATACACAAATTTTGCATCGGACAAAATACCTCGCATCAGCACTGAACGCACCATGATGCCGACACCTCTTTGTTGCGCAACTGGAAACAACTGCCCGCAAGACTGATCCAGAAGATTAAACGAAAGCTGCACTACATCCCAATTGCCCGATTCAATAGCTGTTTGTGTATCCTTGGCTCCATAGGTACTCACTCCGACAGCTCGGGTAAGTCCGCGTTTTTTCAAGGATGCAAATACATCCGCCACTTCCTGATTAGCAAGAATCTCTGCATCCGAAGAATGACTTAGGAATATATCAAAATGATCGGTTTTAAGCATTTTGAGACTCGTTGTGATTGAGGTTTCAATAAAATCCCTAAGCATATTACCACAAGGAATTTTACCATCGTTGTTGTGTAAGTGCGAGCATTTGGTTGAGATAATAACCTTTTCACGCATACCTTCAAAAGCCCTGCCAATTCGCTCTTCGCTTAAACCATACATTCTGGCAGTATCAAATAAATTGATTCCCACATCTACCGCCGCTTTTAGTAAACTAACCGCGGCATCCTGTGGCATCAGTTCTTTATGAACACCATACGGCGCCCCTATCTCCACGCCGCCAAAAGCTATTTCTGACACTTCTATTCCGGTTTTTCCAAGCGAACTTTTATTCATTATTTTCTGCAAGATAAACAACTATTATCAGCCTATCAATCAGTAAACTTTCGCACTTTTTAAGCGACTAATTTTAATGATTTATAAACAAAAACATATCGACCAGACGATGTCTTTATTGGAAACAAAATCAAGACATGGAGGTCGATATGTACATTATTACTTCGGCTTGGACAGAACTTCTTCAACAGTTTTTGTCGATTTTTACCACGCCAACCAGCGAAATTTTCCCGCGGTTGATAACCGGCTGGATTCTCTGTACAACTCGCAGAACCGTCACCGGTATTATACCTTTTGCCGACCCGCGGAGTTTGCGTGCTCACGATGCCTATCACCGCTTCTTTTCCAATGCCAACTGGAACATGGCAAAACTCTGGCAGCTGCTGGCAATAATGCTTGTTCAGAAATTTTATCGAACTGGGAGAGTCACTTTGGCTCTGGACGATACCTTGTTTCACCGCAGCGGCAGAAAAGTCGATGGCGCAGGATGGTGGCGAGATGCTGTCCGCTCGACCAAAAAGAGTATCGTTTACGCATGGGGACTGAATCTTGTGATTCTCACCATCCAGATTCAGCCACCATGGGGCGGGGAACCGCTGGGTTTGCCTATAAATATGAGGCTGCATCGAAAGAATGGACCAACATTGATAGAGCTTGCTATGGAAATGATCAACGAAGTAAAACAATGGTTGCTGGAAGGGTCGTTTCGGGTCGTTGGGGACGGTTTTTACGCAACTTTGGCTGGAAAGGCTCTGGATGGAGTTACAATCATTTCCCGAATCAAACGCAATGCCAATTTGTACGATCTGCCGCCGAAACGAAAAAAGAAAGGACGCGGTCGTCCACGAACCAAAGGCAGGAAACTTGCCAAACTGGAAAAGATGGCCGCCCATATTCAGAATTGGGAAACAATTACATTTCGTCAGCGAAGCAAAACTATAAAGCGACAGGTCTATACTCGCGTCGCTCTTTGGTACACGGTCAGCCGCAAGCCGATACTGCTGGTTATCAGCCGAGACCCGGACGGCAAAGAGAAGGACGACTTCTTTTTTACGACGGATTCGAATATGACTGCTTCCGAAGTTCTGGAATGCTACAACGACAGATGGGCGATAGAAGATACTTTCAAAAATACAAAGCAGATTCTCGGCGGTCAGCAGCCGCAGACCTTCAAGAACAAGGGGCCGGAACGAGCGGCGGGCTTGGGTCTCTGGCTGTATTCGGTTGTTTGGCTGTGGTATTTGAATCAAAAATCGCAACGAAGATATTTCATTGTCCAGCCGTGGTACTGGCAGAAGACGAATCCCAGCTTCGCCGATGCGATTGTATGTCTTCGCCGCGAGCTTTGGCAAGAAAGAATAAATTGTATGTTCGGTAAATCTGCCGTACATGATAATAAATTCCAATATCTGCTGGAAGCCTTAGCTCCAGCCGCTTAAAACATTATTAAAAATGCGAAAGTTTACAATCAGATTAAACATTATTCATGCACCTTGACCAAAATGGGTTTAAAATCACCAGGCAGTCCATCCACCATCGACTACAATATTCTGGCCGGTCATGAAACTTGAAGCATCGGAAGCAAGAAATACCACAGCGCCTTCGATCTCTTCTGGTCTGCCATATCTGCCCATCGGAACTTTTGCAGATATCCGACGAGCAAATTCCGGCATACGCTGCGGTATATCCCCCTGCAGGAAAGGTCCAGGGCTTATGCAATTAACACGAATATTATCCTTTGCCCAATACACTGCCATATATCTGGTCATATGAATAATTGCGGCTTTGCCGGCCTGATAGACAATAGAACTTGGCGATGTTACCCCCTCATATACATCTGGATATCCAGTTATCATACCGTACATACTGCCGATATTTATGATTGAACCGCCGCCTATATTGCGCATATGTTTCGCAGCCTGCTGAGATGCGATACAATATGCGGATGGGCCATTGTGAAGCCCCTTGTCAATGTCTTCAAATTGTACATCGTCAAGCTTAGGTATCGGCCCGACATACGCACAATTAACCAAAATATCGAGGCGGCTATGGTCGGCAGCAACCTTATCAATACAGGCACGCAGCGGAATATCCTGCATCACATCAGAACAAATACCGCAAACCGTAAGCCCCTGCTGCCGAAGAAAAGCTACCACTGCATCAATCGCATCCTGTTTGACATCCACTATCACAACATATGCCCCAGCCTGTGCAAGCGATTCACTCATGGCCGTACCCAGCCACCCGGCTCCACCCGTCACAATCGCACATTTGCCCTTCAAACTAAATAATTCATTGATATTCATTAGACTTTTACCTCAATGTAAACTTTCGCAAGCTCTCGCCGGAGGCAACTCAACGCATCCGCAAAGCTCGGAGCCGATTTCTGTCTGTACCATGGCTGAATCAGGAAATATCTCATTCTGGACTTTTGTCGCAGATACCACAGCCAAACCATAGAATACAGACACAAACTCAAAGCCGCTGCTCTTTCCGGCCCCTCGCCTTTGTAAGTTTGCGGTTGCTGACCGCCAAGATGCTGTTTGATATTTTTGAAAGTATCTTCTATAGCCCAGCGGTCGTTGTAACATTCCAAAACTTCGGCAGCTGTCATCGCCAAATCCGTTGTAAAAAGAAAATCGTCTTTTTCCTTGCCGGATGGGTCTCTGCTTATTACCAGAAGTATGGGGTTGTGTGTAACCTTGTACCAGATTATCTGGCGAACATAGACAAGTCTCTTTGTCATTTTGCCTCGCTGACAAAACTCTATCAGCTGCCAATCCTGAATATATGCGGCCATCTTTTCCGGCTTGGCAAGCAGTTTGCCTTTCTTGCGAGGTCTGCCCCGTGTTTTTCTTCTTTGCTTTGGCAGAAGTTCGTAAACTTTCGCATTCCTTTTTATTCTGGAAACAATAGCTGTATCGAGCAATTGCTTTCCAGCCAGACATGCGTAAAAACCATCTGCAACCACTCGAAACAGTCTTTCCGGCAGCCATTGCTGAACATGGTTTATCATCTCTGTCGCAAGTTCTATCAGAGTCTGCTGTTTTTTGCGATGCAATCTCATATTGATGGGCAGGCCAAGAGGTTCGCCGCCCCATGGTGACTGTATCTGCAAAGTAAGAACTACCAGATTGTAAACAATGCTTTTCCCACTCGAACGAACAGCACCCCGCCAGTAGCCTGCTCCGTTGATTTTTCTTCCGCTGTGATGAAACAATGTATCGTCCAGAGCAAGCGTAATGATTCCTGTGCGACAGAAGATTTTGACGAGCATCAGCGTCAGTATTTGCCAGAGTTTGTCTATGTCCCATCGAGAATCCGGGAAAAAGCGACGATACGCATCGTGAGCATGCCGACAGCAAACCTAAAACTTTTTGTTTCATAAATTAACCCCAAAAACATCTCAAACATAGTTTTTTGTCCATGCAGAACGTGCTGTGCCCGGTTGATATTTAACTTTTATGACCGTATCCAAGTCGTCTGGCGCAGTTTTGGGAAGACTTTTAAAATAAACCATTTGACCTTTTTGCACAAAATTAACTTTTGAGTCATCAATCAATAATCTAGCAGATATAATCTCTGCATCCGCCTTAAAACAATGTTCATTTTTACCCATGTAACGTAAAATATGATAATAAATAGTACATTTTTCGGGCTTACAAGTAACGATACCTGGTTGGGAATAAAATCCTGTTCCATGCGCACACATTTCACCAAGGCTTACTTCATAGATAGACTCCCCATGTTTTGAAAGCCAGTCACCTATTCCCGTAAGAATTTTTACACACTGAGAAGGTATACTACCATCTGCTTTTGGGTTTGTGTTCAAAACTAAGTTTCCTCCCGCAGAACGATTTCTTAAAAGAATATAAAGAGATTCTCGGAGCGTTTTATAATTTTTGTCACCCTTTAAGTATCCCCAGGCATCATTTATGCAGAAGCTGTCTTCCCAAGGACGTCTTTGTATCTTAACATTCACTTGTATTTCATTTTCTCCACTATCATAGTCTTCTGGCAATCCGCAACGATTATTAATAATAATATGAGGTTGCAGTCTTCGAATCGTCTTGTTTAAGTGTTTATATTTCCATTGCTCTGGGGATTGATACCAACAAGCACCATCGTAAAAGAATAAATCTATCTTGCCATAATTTGTCATCAACTCTCTGACTTGTTCATGAACATAAGCTAAAAATTGCTTCCAGGCAGCAGCATCGTATTCAGGCCCTTTTGTAACAAAATCCCGCCAAGCTAAAGGGTTTTTCACAGGAAGTTTCATGTTAAAAGCTGGCCATGACCAATCCATAGGTGAATAATAAAGACCAACTTTCAGACCAACTTTACGTACTGCCTTAACATAATCTGCAACAAAATCGTATTGGGCATTTGTTTTAACGGAAGTATTGTTAGAAACCTTGCTATCCCATAGTGCAAAACCATCATGATGGCGAGTCGTAAAAATGACATATTTTGCACCACTATCTTTGGCCAATTGAGCCCATAATTGAGCATCAAACTTTTTAGGGGTGAATTTATTTGCCAACTTGGCATAGTCCAAAGGATGAATATTTTCCCGCCATTGGGACCACTCTCCATGGCCAAGCACAGAGTAAAGACCCCAATGAATGAACATCCCCAATCCGGCATCCTTAAACCACTTAATACGTTTTTCATACAATTGCTTGTCTTCACGATTGACCATAAGATTCGATGTTTTCTTCATTTTAATTTGTCCATTCCTTTAGCCGGGATTTCCCATTTAAATCTGTTCAGCTACGCCGCTGAGCTTCATTTCTAATAAAACCTATCTTAAAAAATAGTAACCGTTCACGGGTATTTTTATAGTATCGGGCAACACACCCAACATCAAATACCCATCTCTTAAATTTTCAATTTACATTAGAAAGCATTCAAGATACAATTCAAACTGAATTCAGGCTCAAACTTTAGGGTTTTACCATAAGCCTTTCCGAAGCAAATCCTTGTGTAGCCAAAAACATGTGTTTATCGCTTCAGTCAAGCCTCTTACAATCGATACAAAACAAAATCAAGCTTGTCCGCCAATGGATGACTCAGACAAACCAGCCTTTCGCATAAGTTGGGGTTAGCATCAACCAGCCATCCCAAATAATTCATAACCAACACTGCCAGCAAAACCAGACGACGAATTGCAGACCAGCGGAATGTCCGTATCTTTTCAAGATTCACCTGATTTTAAAAAAAAACGAATCACTTCTTCATATTCCCATCTGCGTACATAAAAACGCAGTTGAAGAACTATTGCACTAAGCTATAATAAATGATTATACAAAATTTTCCACTATCTCCATTGCGACATGTGCCCAATCCATAAGTTTCTGAGGCTGTTGAGTTATTGTACTTACATCTTTGAGAATAACCTCGATATTGCATCCATATCCTGAAATTGTGGATAAAGCGAGATTTAGTTCTGAATATACTTTTGATGAATCCCAGTCAGGATATGCAAAAATTGCGGGGTTAGATTTGTATGAGAAGACGTATTTATCCTCAATAGCCTTTGCTGCTTCTTCAATATCGGCCCAGGGACTAATAGATATTTTCCGAAGATTAGGTATTTCCTTGATAATGTCAATCTTTTTGTGCAGCGGTTCGCAACAACCATAGTAGTTCAACCCGAAAAGTTTGAGCCATTTTATTTCGTAATCTGTTGCAAATTCTTTATGCATTTTAGGTGAGACTTCTGAGAATATCTGAGCGGCTGCAGAGCCCCACATATCTTTGGGATGGATGTGATTCGGGTCAAAATTATTTTGGGGTAATTCGTTGGTATAGCCAAGTCCACCTGTTCCATTTCCAAAATTGTAATTAATACTATTAAGCGAAAGAAGATTCATATCCTCATACCTTTTGAGCATCTGAAGATACGCGTCTGTTAAGCGGGAAATTGCAAGTTTTAAAAGTTCAGGACGCAGAGCCATGTCCATAAGAAGCTCCTGGCCTCCCCACCATGTCGTCAAAATATCCCATGGAGCAAACCAGAAGCCCGGCTGGCCTCGTTTTTCAACAGGGATGATATCTTTGAAGATATCAAGCATGAGATGATAGTTATACTCAGTAAGTTCTTTATTGAGTTTGACTTCTGGTGTTTTGATTTTCTCTACATCGTGCTCTGTCTGAATTTGTCGTTCATAATGATGTGATGCTATTGATTCAGACCCTGGAGCAAAAATCGTGTCACTGTTTTCAGTTAAACCAAAATTTCCCAATTCAATTACTAAGAGACTGTAAAGCTTATCATCCATTACCATATCTGTTCTTAGATTATCCCACATATAAAGTCGTTTTTTGATTGATAGCTCGAGTTCTTTGCTGAAAGGATGGCTTGTTTCAAGCTGGGATTCTATACCAATCTCATTCCACGGTATCTGGTGTGGGTTTATCCAAACCATAGGCCTGACCTTTTCCAATGAGTTCAACTTTCGCCACATCTCGATTTTTTCTTTATTTATCGCTAATCCAGAAATTTCCGCCTGTCGTTGAGCCAACTTTCGCAATACGGTCTTATCGTGTTCAGAAATTTTTCTTCGCATTTAAATTACCTTCACTCATTTGCAGAAGTTTTAAATTTTTCTTTCACGTAAAAACTTTAAAAACTTCCTTACAAGCCATTTTACAACCTAAAATCTTATCTATTTTAAACTTGCGCCCGGCAAGAACTTATGCAAACTTGACCATTGAAAGGAGTTTTTTCTATGGCCAAACAAAGATGTAAATTAGCAGATTCACAATGGGAAAAAATTGAATCACTGCTGCCAAAACACAAAAAAACAAAACGCGGTGGAATACCCTGGGCGGATTTGGCAAAACAATTTCCAAGTGCTTCAACATGTTGGCGAAGACTAAGGGACTGGGAGGAACAAGACATCTGGCTTGACGCATGGCGTGCGTTTTTTCTTAACCAGCGGGGACAGTTAGACTGGAGCAAGGCATTTGCAGATGGCAGTTTTGCTCCTGCAAAAAAGGGGGCCAATGCGTTGGAAAGACCAAACGCGGCGAGGGAACAAATTGGATGGTGGTGGTCGACGGCAAAGGTATTCCTTTGGGAAGCCACCTGGACTCTGCGTCCCTGAACAAAGTTATGCTCCTCGAAAAAACGCTGAACAATATCGCTGTGCCACGCAAAACCAGCGGCAGACCGCGAAAAAAACCTCGGCGACTGATTGCCGACAGGGACTATGACAGTGACACTTTGCGTAAACGTCTGGCTGACAAAGGTGTTGAACTGATTTGCCCTTACGGGAGCAATAACAAGGGGCAAAAATATTATTATGGACGCAAGATACGGCGTTATAATCGCCGCTATAAAGTTGAGCGGACTTTTTCGTGGCGAAGAAATTTTCGACGGCTTGTTGTTCGATGGGATCATAATATTGTTATTTATAATGCGTTCTTTCATATCGCTCGTCTTATCATAACGCTGATGAGGTTATGAAATGTGTTCCAGTAACTTCTATTTTTTGACATAAATGGTGTGCCGCGAAGCAGATTACGCTACCATTTCCGCGAGTTAGGGACATCCAACCATATACCGCCTTGAATTATTGATTTCTGGGAATATAGCCCTGGTAAAGTCATGTCCATTGCTTCATGGATGCCAAGAGTACAACTTCTGTTGCGAGTTATTACTTCTAAAAAGTCACCTACCATCCGATAGTCGCCTCCCCAATGGGTTCCATTTTCTGAGACGGAAGTTTTAGAGCGAAAATCAGGAAGATAGGTATCGACAAACGAGTCCATCGATAGCAGTGTATCTATGTCAAGCCAGCGATGTTCACGTGACATTTTGCTTGTACATATTCTTCCAGAAACCATACCTTTTTCACCAAAAGAAACTTCACAACACCCTTCAGTTCCCTGCAAAATATAATTATGGGCAAAAGGATGAGGTGATAAGAAATCGGTTAATATTTGTATTAAGGAGCCATTGTTAGTTTTGCAGAGCATGACAGGTGTGTCTTGTGCAAGTTTTTTACCATTACTGTCTTCATGGTGAACTCCACTTCCTTGGCAGCAGACCTTTTCTACTCGTTCACCGTTCATCCATTGTAATATTGGACCAATACTATGGGTTCCGTAAGTTATACCATTTGTTTTCAAAAGCGGAAGCCGCCACGTTGTAGACTCTGCAAGTTCATGGACACTGTGCAAATATTCGCCAACACCATAGTACGGAGTACCCACCATGCCTCTTTTTACAAGTTCGGTGATGACAATACAATATGGTGTATAAGTCATATTTTCCGCAAACATGTAAATAGCATCGCTTTGTTGACAAGCCGTTACAAGTCTATGGCATTGCTCAACAGAGGCACCTGCGGTAACTTCTGAAAGCACGTGGATACCTTTTTGTATCGCTAATATAGCCTGCTCAGCATGTAATCCTATCGGAGTTACGATGATTACAGCATCAAGTTTTGATTTGCTGAGCAACTCTTCGTAATCGGTGTATCGTTCGGCATTTTCTGGTATTTCTTTGTTTTGGCTAAGCTTGATTATATCATTATCACAAACGGCATGAATTCTTGCATTATTATGCATTTTAATAGCTTTGAGAAAAGCACACGATCGGTTGCCAGTACCAATTATTCCAATGTTGATTTTTTCTAAAACAGTCATTTTTCAAATCTTCCTTAAGTTACGAATACTTCCAGATTCTTTCATTAAAAAAAACGATTACCCATCTCTTAAATTTTCAATTCACACTATCACATTTTCAAGGTGCAATTCAAGCAAAATCCTATTTTTTTTCAAGATAAATACCTCAAACTCCGAATCCTGCACCTACACCGTTCCACCTACTCATTAACCGGATGAACTCTAATTTTTTATTCTAAGGTACAATGTCTAAAACCAAAGGTAGTGGATGAAACGGTATTTCTTTATAAACCCCGTCCGCTTTGGCATCCAACTCAGAAAACTTCCTTGCCGCATCAGATACAATTGCCTCGACAGCTTTTTTGCCAATTTCCGCAGATGCCCGATGCGGATAGCCCATAACGCCAACCTTAATATCAGGCCGCTGGGAGATACGTGGAACCACCAGCTTGTCATCGACTATTTTTTCCGCATGCTGATAATTATCTGGATGTGCAATTTGCAGTTTAAGTAGTGGCTCCGGGTCTGTTTCGAGCTGATCCATCTGTACAAGTCCCGGTTCAAGAGCCATGACGATAGATGTCTCAAGCCAGCCGGCGTGCCAGTCGCCTTCGCTAACAGCCTTGCACCAAGCAACTTTACCTCCAAAATTCCACGCCGCTGATAGGACTATCATCGTGTTTGAAAATGCCGGATTTGTTCTCAAGAGAACCTCTATGGCATCTTTCAACGCGCGAGTGTTTTCGCTGCCGCCATGGCATAGAAAGAGATAAAAATTACGAAACCCCTGTGAAACAAGAGATATAAGCATATCACCTATCACCAAAGACATCACTGCGGGCGAAATGTTAATGGTACCGGGAAGACCGCCGCCTGAAAATGATTGGTGAAAAGTTGGCGTAACAAGTATGTCCGCCCTTTTCCCTATCATCCTCGCCAAATGCGTCGCCAGCAAAGCATCGGTATAAAGCGGTAAATGGTAGCCATGCTGCTCTATTGCGCCGATGGGAACAATGATCGAATTTTTCCTGTTGAGGTATTCGCGTACTTCCTTGACGGTCATGTTTTCCATTATTGGAAATTGTTTCGCTGTTTTCTTTGCCATTGTGTTTCCCATTTCAAAAATAATATTTAACTAAGATTTCCCATTTAAATCTGTTCAGCTACGCCACTGAGCTTCATTTCTAATAGAATATAAAACATATTTAAAAAAATCGCAGATACCCACGTCTTTACAAGCGTGGCATTTACCGTCTCAAGCTTTGCCTGTCCAGCAATATCATTACTGAAAACGACTCTCACCACAGCCTTAACAGGCGAGGAACCCCCGCCGCGAGATTAGAACACATTCAAGGTTGCAATTCAAGCTGCTGCTCTGGTATTTATTCGTCGGGAGTTAATGTCATAATGCCGTCAAATCCTTCATCTGTAAACTCATCATTCGGGTCTAATACATTTCCGCCAAACCAGACACGAAGCGTGCCGTCACTTTCAAATGGGTCGTCATTGGGATCAGGCTCAAGCGTGGTGTCGTATTCACCTACGATATTAACCGCAAAACGGAAGACATTATCGTTTACTTCATCACCGTAGCTGTCATAAAGAATCCTGTTGTTATAATCGTTAACGGACCATTCTATATAATACTGATCAAGTCCTCCTGTATTGTTATCATCATTAGAGTTATCAACTATATTGCCTGTCCAGCCGTCAGGTGTGGAAACAATTATCCACGCATCGGCTCCTTCATTTACCCTGTAGCGTTCATTAAATACCAGTCGTCCATTAGGCCAACCAGCTCCCCACAGATTGAATTGGCAAATACCGAAGTTATTACTGTAATTGTCAAGTGGGCCGCTACCAAGCCATGAGTCATAAGTCGCCGTTTGATACCACCCGTTAGTACCGCTGGTTGTCTGGTAAAGACTCTGGTTTGGCTGGGTAGAATCTGTTGTCTGCACATCAGTTTTCCAGGCTGTGTGGTGTCGTCTTGGTGCAAGCTGATTGTAAAGCCGGGAATTGGCACTGGTTGTATGATCCCACAAATCCTCTTCTGAGAATTCAAAGTAATACCAGTTTGATCCCATATCTCCATAGGTGATTAAAATATTGTCATAGTAAGTAGTACCATTAGTTGGCGATTGTGGACTGATATATGGGAACACTGAATCACCTGCAACCGTACCACTACCCCACGTACCCGTTCCCAAAACCACAGCGCTACCATTTTGCGATTTGATTACATATTTACATAACTCTGGTTTACAATATAGAGTCATTTGGCAATGAGTCCACGTATTACAATCTATACCAACATTGCTATTCACATAAGCACCATTATTAATGTAATACCATTTTCCATTAGTGTTGTTTGCAAATAAACCTGCCGGAAAAGGTCCAGACGTATAGGTTTCCGCCATAGACAAGACCGTTGATGCACCCGTGGGTACGTATATGTCATAATCTACTGTAATAATGTAATTCGGATCAAGAGTCAGTTTGGATGAATAACCGGAATAGACACCAGACGGAGTAGCATCCCGTAACGCCGCAAGACTCTTGGTCCCAATTCCACAGGAATGATTAGAATTTATAAGTTGATCATTGGCCTCTGATGCCGTATATACCAACCATGTGTTTCCTTGTTCAGGATTGGCATTATGGATAGTCTGTCCCGCAGTATGTGCCTCAAAGTTATCTCTCAAATAAATGTTGGGTCTAAGATAGCTGAATGGCGTCAGATCCGGTTCGCCATAGGTTATCTCGATATTATCAATATAGGAAGTATCAGTGCCACCAGTTTGCTCTGATATCAGTAGATGCACTGAATCGCCCGTTAACGTGCCGGGATCCCACACGCCGGTTCCAATATACGTTGGCGTGCAGCCCGCAGGTTGAACGATAACATCATAGCTACGACTGGCACAGTCCAGAACCATTTGGCAATGCGTCCAGTTATTGGTGTTAATATTCACTCCACTATCAACATAACCAGTACCATTGTGATAATACCATTTTCCGGTTAACGTCGCAAAAATATTAGCGGTATAAGGCCCTGCAATAGATTCATATAGTCCAACAATAAAAGATGCTCCAGTAGGAACATAAACATCAAAATCCACTGTAACTTTGCGGTTAATATCTAATGACAACTTTGAACTGTCTCCTGAATACAATAAAGTTGTGCCGGTTATGGGTCTTTTGGCTTTAAGGCATTTGTAACCGTTACCAAACGATATGTCATTTTCTATAGTTAAGTTATTTGCTGAGGCTACTGGTAATACTTTCCATGCAGCACCAATGTCGGGATTAAGCAAATGCATATTAGCATCAACTGTGTGCGATTCAAAGTCGTCTTTTAAGTATATACCAGCATATTGTTTTTCAAATACAAGATTGGGATACCATTTAACGCTTACATCATCTATATAGATAGTGGCGACTTTGTTAACTGGTGGCGCTTGAGGTGAAATAATTAGCTGATTAAATCGATTATAGGACGCAAGAGCAGAGTAGTCAATATTTATGCAAATGCTCGTTTCCTTATTCTCTCCAATATAGGCTGAATAGGTTTCAGATTCCAAATTGACCTCAATTGTGAATTTGGTCCACTGTTGATTTAGTATCTGATAGCCACTATTGGACCAACTTGGGCTATTTCTATAGTAGATATAACCGTTGCTCGGCACATACAACCCTACACCATATTGGATGCTTTCATCGCTCATAAATCCAATCACACCGGAACTATTGCTATCTGTTTTATAATACCAATATTCCAGTGTACAAGTGCCGTTGAATATAGGTGGGTCTGGCGATTTTAGAGTTTTCCCTGTGTCAATTGATGAGTAATGGCGAGCATAACATGCTTCCTGACCAGTGGAATTTGAATCTCGAGTAAATTTAAGCGATTTGCCTGTGCCACCATGTTTTATAACACTTTGCACAACAGGCTTATTGTCTGTCCCATCGCCGAGGGTATACCATAACCCAGGACAGGCCTGAATGTCTGGATTGTAACGACCATCACCTTGGCCGCCACTATAACTGTTACTATCTAAAAAACCATCAAAATTCTGATCAAAGAATTTAACATAGCCATATTCGTTTACATCATTTTCCCATTGTTTCCATCGTTGATACCAAGCATATTCATACATATCATAAGTCATATCTGTCCTCCAGCCGTCAAAATTATCAGAGGCTTCAACTCGATATAAGTAACTTCCTCCTGCTTGAATGAGCTTTAAGTCAGGATTATTGCTGTCGTCGATAAAAACACGAAAAGTGGATGAAGGCAAAATACCAATCCCCTTTATGGCATTGGTCAAATAATCTTTAGTATTTGAATAGGGATCAACAGATGCTTCTAAGGTAACATTGTGAACTATTGAATCAACTAATCCATCGTCTATCCATTTACGCCAATCCAGCTTATAATTGCCTAAAGGAGGTCCAACATAGTCGCCGCCGGGAATTTGCACCATTACTTTAATATTAGGGTCGATAGCATCTAAACCATTTCGTAAATCTGTATAAAACTGTGTCAGATAACTGCCTCGCAAATTATGCCAGTTTTGAACCATGGCATCACATGGGGCAAAATTAGGGTCATAACAGTCGAAACGGCTATCCGTTAAAATATCCACATCGTAGATATCATTCATTTCTTCAACTATAATCGGGCTAAATCCAAACTGGTCAGCATAATCGGGTGCATCTTGCATTTGCGAAGCCTCAGAACGCATACAAGCCACAAATTTCTTTACGCCACACTGTTGAGCCAAATAAGTAAATTGGGAAACTTTTTCAGCACGAGCACCTGCATAGGCGTATTCCATTACACTATATTGCTTGGTGCCTGCCCGATCTACCGTAATAACTTCGGGATTATCGTGAACATACTGCCCTTCATAAGGCCAAGCAAAAGTACAGTCCGGGAAATCTGGCGGGGCGCCGTCACCATAAACATTGGGATACCAACACCAGAATTCCAAGCCTTCATTTTCAGCAGCTTGGCGAGCTGTGGTTATAACATCGAATAACTCTCCCGTCTCATACATAGCCCGTTGTTGTGCTCGTGTGCCGGCGCTCATACCATCATAATTCCAGATGATGTCATTCTGGTCTATATGCGATACATCCGCTCGGAACAAAACACCGGTAAATCCTCGCCCTTTAATCCTATTCATCATGTTGGCGATAGCTTCATTAGAATCAAACGCAGCATCCGTACCAGCACCAAACACATAAACATTATCCCCCCAACTTATAGGCACATAGTTAAGCGCTTCCGAGATCGCTAAATTAGAACCAACAAAAACAAACATAAGAACTGCCAAGAAGCCACAAGTTTTAAACTGACGATACATCTCATTCTCCTTAAAAAATAGTTAGCCAGCATCCATTTAGTATCAGACAACACACCAAACACCCACTTCTTAATTTTTCTCTTTATATCATAACTTACTCAAGACCTACTCAAGGTTTTAATTCAACTGCAAAATACCTGTTTTTTTCAAGCACTTGTCCGCGTTCGCCCGACAATAGCCATAGTAAATGACGCAAGAACAAACAATAAACCTGTTTTTGAACCAACGGCGGAAAGTCCTGAACTGACACAAAAGGCCTATTGCCAAAGTGCTTCTTCCAGCCAATGTTCATTAAAAATCAGCATATCAGAGAAATCAACAGTGCAATCATTGTTCAAATCTCCAACAGGTTTTGTCTTACCTGTTCCGCCGCACAAATCCGGTAGGCCATAGGTAACAGAAATATTGTCAAAATAGGTAATTGTGTTTGTACTTCCCAGCGGAGAAATCTCAAAAACAGCCCTATCGGTATTTAAGGCACTTGCATTCCACGGTATAGAACCAGCAACAATCACCGGTTTTTCACCCAGCGGCTGAAGGATAAGTTTATATGTCTTATCGGCACCGTTAAGCCACAATTGCAAGTGATACCATATAGTGTCGGCTGTGTTATAGGTTTTGCCGGAATCAACATAGGCATTATCAGCATAATACCACCACTTGCCCGATTCTGCCTTAACAGCGGCAATCGGCAATGATGTCCCAATTTTCTTCAAATTTATGCTTGCTCCGCTATTTGCCGATAGCCACATATCCCACTGTGCAGAAATAACATAATCCGCATTAAGAGGTATAGTGGAAGCCATGCCGGAATTGATAGAGACAGTAACGGATGCTTTTTTAGCTGCGAGACACTTGTAGCCATCTCCATAAGATAAATCATTTTCAGTAAAATAATTACCATAATATGTGCTGGAAGATACAGTCCAAACTGAACTGCCGCTATCCGGCAAAGTATTATGCACTGTTGCATCAACCGTATGAGAATCAAAACCATCAACAAGGAATTTAGTAATTCCCTCATTGCCATACACCTGAGCGGGACACCATTTCCACGAAACATCATCAAGATATACAACAGTACCAGTCGAGCCCTGAGGACTAAAAATGACCTGATCAAATGTGTTGATACTCGTTGAATACGGTACGTTTCTGCACAACGGAAATTCTTTGTTCGTGCCCATATACGCCGAATAGGTGCTGGTCTCAAGGTTGGCATCTATAACAAACTTCTGCCACACGCCTGTACCCATTTTCTTGCTGGTAGCAATCCAATAGCCGTTGTTTAAAAACGAAACGATACCATCGGTTCCAGGAGCCACATAAATACCTATGGGATAACCGCCTGCCGAACTATACTGTACAGATGCCCCCACCGCACTGCTTGTTTCCTGACGGTAGAGCCAGAACTCCAGCGTGCATGTGCCGCTGAAAATACTATTATCACTACACATCCCTCTTCCGGGAACGCTAACGTGCCGCCCCGCAATAGATGCACTTGCGTCCCCCGAACGGGTAAGTTTTACCGCATTGCCGGTTGAGCCGTGCCGAACAGAATTCTGAACCACCGGCTTACAATCCGACCCATTCCCAAAAGTCTGCCATAAACCTTCGCATTTTCTCAATATCGGCTGATACTTTGACCGGCCCCACCCCCCTGAAATTCCATCATCATTTACCGTGAAACCATCAAAATTCTGTTCAATAAATTTAATATAACCAAATTCTTGAATATCTTTCTTCAATTGTTCCCAACGCTGATACCAGCCTAAGTAGTAAAGATCGGTAGTACCATCGGTTCTCCAGCCGTCGGTGCCAGCAGGCGGGGGGACAAATTGGAAGTATGGGCCACCAGCATGTATAAGCCTTGTCTGTGGGTAGGAGCTTGAATCTATAAAGTTTCGAAAAGTTGATGCCGGCAATATGCCGGTTCCATCCTGATTATTCGTCAAATAACCTTTGAACTTCGCATTTGGGTCGGCATAATCCGAAAGGTTCACAGGTATGACCAATTCATTAATCAAACCCTCATTTATCCACGTCCGCCAGTCAAGCTTTATATTGCCAATCGTAGGACCTACATAATCGCCGCCTGGTATCTGTACAGATATTTTTATACCCGGATCTATTGTGTTCATAGCCGACCGTAACTCTCGGTAAAACTGCGTCAGATAAGTACCACGCAGTACTCGCCAGTTTTCAACCATCGTATCGGTTCTGTTAAAAGTCGGACTGAATACATCAAATCGGGAATCCGTCAGAATATTAACGCCATAAAGGGTTTGCATCAAATATACGACACTCTGATTAAAACCAAACTCATCGGCATCATCAGGAAAGGCCTGATTTTGGTAGTCTTCAGTTCTCATACAGACGAGAAAGTTCTTAAACCCCCACTGATTTGCATAATACTGAAATTCCGCCACCTTAGATGAACGAGCCTCAGAATAGGTGAATTCGGACAACATATACCGCGTCTTGGTGCCTGCCCGATTTACAAACATCGCCTCCGGGTGTTCAACCAGATAGCGGTCTTGGTGCATCCACGGAAATGTTATCCCCGGCCCACTCACTGGAGCCCCTCGGCTGTACACAATTGGACTCCACGCCCAGAACGTAAGCCCTTCAGCTTCGGCCTTTTCTCTTGCCGTTTGCGACACAGGAAATTGAGCCATTGTTGTTCTAAGTATATGTAAGATCTCGGCTGTTCCCGGAAGAATTCCTTCGTCATAAACACATCTGAGATTAGGATCACCTTCCACCATCTGGTCAATACGCCAGTACACACCTGTAAAACCACGGCCTTTCCACCGCTTCATTACCCGCTCAATTGCCTGCGGCGAATCAAAAGCGGCATCGGTACCCGGCCCACCCCAAACCACAGAGTCATTCCAGCCTACAAGTACATAGTTCTCATTTGCATAGCAGCACTGAACCGCCATAAATATACAAATAACTAAAAAACTGTATTTTATCGGTTTAACCATTATGGTGCCCAAGGGCCTCCGACTCTATCTGAAGCTCTGCAATTAAACAACCCCATTTTCTTGTCTCTTTCTGCCGGAGTATCACTGTCAAGAAACTGAACATCCTTGTAAAGCATTTTCTGAACATGCCCGTCAACAAAGGAAAAATTGGAATCCCTATGTCTGTCGGCTGGCGGAATAAACACCATTCCTGGAGAACCTTCTGTGCTCAAACTAAAATAATGCCGCCAATACCATCCAGTCGGGTTAGACCACATTCGAAAGATATATACTTGATATTTAGCGGTTACATTCCTATTTGTATTATCCGTTGTATCGCCAAATAATATTTTTTCTTGCGGCCTTTTTATTTGCATACTCTTGTAATATCTGTGATCGCCCTTACTGGGATCAATCGGACGCGATCCAACATACAAACTCATACCGTATCTGACCCACCAGTTTAATCCATTCAGCTTCTGTCGCTGCGAAGGGCAGGTAAATAGCTTCAGGACTTTATCCTGATTCGTAGTCCAACTGCTGCTTTGCATGCCTTTTGCGCCACCGACATTACCGATATACGGGCATATATCATTCGCCCACACAAATGCGTGGGTCGTATCAATCGACCGCTGGTAGCAAACCATCTTATCACTATTTTCGGTAGAATAGAGGCTTGCCGCCAACGTCATCTGCCCGATCTGAGTTCGGCACACCACCGTGCGGGCGCTTTCTCTGGCTTTCTGCAACGAAGGCAACAGAATAGCCAGCAACAGCGCTATGATGGAGATTACCACCAGCAACTCCACCAAAGTAAAACCGCCACACCTTTTAAACTTTCCATTTCGTTTCATAACAAATCTCTATCCTAAACAATATGTATTAGATTCTATACTGTTCGCTTCAATAACTTGTGAGCCAGTTGGCCGCAAGCATTGCAAAATCCGCGAAATTCACAATGCAGTCTTTGTTCAAATCCCACTCCAAATACGGATGATTTTCATCGCCGCACAGAGGAGGTGGAACATTGCTCTGAACTGAAACATTGTCATAGTAACACAACCCGGCTGGCCCGGCCGCAGCGAAACTTAATCGAGCATTATTGGTCATGGTTGCATCGTTAAGGGATATAGTAGTAGCAACGTTTGCCACTAACAATGTCCTCGTGCCGCCTTCTGGTGTTACATAGAGATCGTATGTCGGCTTAAACATCGTCCCTGTGATAATCGGGCCAGGCGTAACAATCATTTCCACCCTGTTCCACGCGTTCCACACAACGGCGATGCCGGTATCCACCCACGCGGCACCGGTCCAGTAGCGATACGTACCGGCGTTTATCATAAACCCGCCGATTTTTGATGTTGAACCAAACAGCAACATTCCACAGCCCCCATTCCAAGTTGCCCCACTTGGGGCTTTCCAATCCAGGGCAAATCCAAAGTCATCACCATCGGCGTGTATGCATGACTCATCTCCTGCCGTGTGAGCGAAGAAGTTAGGTAAACTAATCGGATCGGCCTTGTTGGGATCTCGAAACACTTTCAATCCCATACTACCGCCAACGCCGGAACCGGCCTCGTAAATGGGCTCTTCCGTTGGACGGTAGCTCTGATTGACCCATCTGGTATCAGAGTTAGTTTTTATTTCTGGATAATCATAGGGCGGAACAGAAGCCATTGCCACGCCCGCCGTTTTGGTCTCGAACGTGTCGCCAAAAATAACTTCAGCCTGAACCGCTGCCGCAACCACTAAGACACCGATTGCCACAAACAGTACCACCAAACGCATACAAAATATATTTTTCATACTTTTTCCCTTTCCTATCCTTTTTAGACTTATCTTACTCATTTCAATGTTAAGATTTATTACTGCATCCAATAATTTGCCAGAATTGAAAAATCTACAAAATCAACCCGGCAATCGTTATTTAAATCACCTGTCGGCGGGATATTTTCCGGAGAACCACATCCAGGGATATAATCCTTTATAATAAGCACATCATCAAAATATGGTTTAACCGAGGCAGTGCTTGTCGGCGGCTCACAGTTGAATGCTATTTGGGCATTGTTGCCGACATACTGCCCGCCTTGCATCGCCAATTGACGCACCTTGGATAGTGCATCATAAGCAATTTGAATGCGATCTCCATTTTCTCGCACAATATACACATCGTACAAACACTGGATATTCCCGCTACCGAGGTCATTTCCCGGATAAAGTATCATCTGTATCTTTTCCCAGGCACCTGTCGCCGCGGAAATACCGGTAGCAATATAGCCGTTCACGGAATCATCCCATACATGGTACGTGTTATCAGCCTCAACCCGCACGCCGGCTATTCCTAAATACGACCCAAAGTCTGCCCAAACCGACGGGCGGTCATAACCGGCAATGTTCTGATACCAGCAGAATGTAAAATAGAACGGCTCACCACCGGGGAAAACTTCATTTGCACTGCCCAAACTGCCCTCGCCTGCAAGAGCAGGGTTGGTAGTTGAACTACGGCCGACATAAATCCCTTTAATACCCTCATGAGCAAAAGTTGTCGAAACCGCAATTATGCCGCCCATGCCGTAATTATGCCAGCGAAGTCCGACATCGGGCACGATATCCTGCGGCAAAAGTGCCGCAGCATATCCTTCGAACGTATCCTTGAATACCTCGATTTTTTGCGAATAACCTCGGCAAACAAAACACGTCAGTACCAAAAGCATGACAACTATCTGTCTCATTACAGATATTCTCTTTCTACAAACAAATTACGGACAATCCGGTTTAGTGCAATCGAGCCAATGTGCAATAAATTCCGCTATATCTTTATAGTCTATCACACAGTCAGCAACAAAATCCCCTACCAAATCGCCGCACGCCGCAAATGAAACTCCAACATTGGGATTTACCGTTTTATAGTCTCTGGGCTGATAATAGGAAAAATATGGGACTTCCTCCCCAACAAGGGTAGTCGTTCCCCTGCCGGTATCGTCTCGCACCGTAAAACTTAATCCAACTTTTGCCCCTCTGGAATAGTCCAGTTCCGGCATAGCGGAAAACGGTATCTTCATTTCGATTTCCATTATCTTTGTGTTGGTATCAACTGAGTAGCTGATCTGTGCCCCTGCAGGCAATGTTTTTCCATACGGAATTCCAGATGTGTGCCCAGAGCCAGGCACATAGCCGACATATTTTGCGTACAGAATATCAAACTTATTGGGATCCGATAATGGACTTACACCGCCGGCGCTGGCCCTGAAAACAGAGGTGATATCACCCATGCCACTGTCAGCAAAGCCATTTACGTCAACAAAAAATACTGCCGTAAGACCAGAGTTGTAATACCACACATCCTGATCAGAGACACTGCCCCATTTTGCGTTATTCATCCTTGTGGCGATATAAAAATTATTGGCATCATGCGTTACATACGTATCAACCCATGTTGTCGGATTAAGAGGCGCGTTCACAACAACATAGTTACGGTAATTGCCTATTCCGCCGGCAGGCCTTGATGCAACTTTTAAAGCATCTGACCACTCAGTTGCCATATTCATCTGCCCATCAATGGTAATAGTGTTTTTAGTCGCAAATATTGTTGGATACCCCTGAGCATACTCATCTATGCAATACGACTTTATATTGTCGTAATAAGCAAGGCTGTCATCTGGCTGCTGCGCTCCGAACAGAGGTCTAATGCTATAATTTGCACAGTTGTACATGCCTGCCTTACTGAACACTTGCACCTGGTCCCCACCCTGCGGTGTTATCCAAACACTGTAGGTGCGGTCGCTGCCATAAAACTCCATCCTGATGTGGTTCCACTTATTATATTCAACTGAAGGTCCCATAACATAGGAAAAAACGTTGTTCGTATCATAATTTCTGCAATACCACTTAGTGGTGCCTGCTGACCCATACAGACCTGCACAGTATTGCGCGTCCGTATTCAACCCCGACCCGTTATAAGATACAAAGTAAATGCTGGTGCCAGTGGGAATATATACATCAAATTCCATCACCACTATCTGTCCTGGGAACAATCCTGCCAATCCCGCTGCAGGCCTTTGGATGGCATTCAGTACACCGCCACCATTGCGGCACTCAGCAGACATAGCCAGACTGCCGATCGCAGGTGTATCTACCACCATAAACTGGTCAGTCGCTCCAGCCAGCATACTAAACATCTGTCCGATATTAGGATCATTCCACACAACCTCGTATCCGACCTCTCTGCTTTCATTTTCAAAACTTGACTCAAACATCATCACCGGCGGTGACGATGCCGCCCACGCCGTACCCAATGCCGCAGTCAAAACAAACACCATCGATAACGTAATTATATTCCGATTTTTGCTCATTTTTTCCCTTCCTTTCTACTTAATATTTACATACCCAACCCGCTCACCGCATTAATACAGCTTTTTCACATTTTCAAGGTGAGGGCCAACTTGCAAGCCTGCCCTCACACCTCAAAAAAAACTATTTCCTGCGAATCAAGCCAAGAAGACCCATACCAAGCAACGCCACTGTCGCAGGTTCTGGAGTGACTGAAACATTGTCATAGTAACACAACCCGGCTGGCCCGGCCGCGGAGAAACTTAATCGAGCATTATTGGTCATGGTTGTGTCGTTAAGAGATACAGTAGAAACAATGTTTGCCATTAGCAATGTCCTCGTGCCGCCTTCTGGTGTTAAATAGATATCATATTTCGGCTTAAACATTGTCCCCGTAGTAATCGGACCAGGCGTAACAATCATTTCAATCCTGTTCCATGCATTCCACACCGCGGCGATGCCGGTATCCACCCACGCGGCACCGGTCCAGTAGCGATATGTACCGGCGTTTATCATAAGCCCACCGATTGTTGATGACGAACCAAACATCGTCCGTACACAGATCCCATTCCAAGCTGCCCCACTTGGGGCTTTCCAATCCAGAGCAAATTCAAACGTACCACCATTGGCGTGTATGTACGACTCAGGTCCAGCAGTGTAAGCGAAGAAGTTAGGCAAACTAATCGGACTGGTCTTGGTAGCATCTCGAAACACTTTCAATCCCATACTACCGCCAACGCCGGAGCTGGCCTCGTAAATGGGCTCTTCCGTCGGACGATAGCTCGAATTGAGCCATCTGGTACCAGAATCAAGGCTTATTTCCGGGTAATCAAAGGGCGCAACAGAAGCCATTGCCGCACCCGCCGTTTTAGTCTCGAACGTGTCGCCAAAAATAACGCCAGCCTTTGCCGCTGTAGCAACCGTTAAGACACACAATACTACTAATAACTTTTTCATTTCTTACCTCCTTTACAAATATGCGTTCCCTCGCGGCACAACAAGTACCACGATTAAACACACCTACATTGAATTTTTAAGAACAAACGCTGCCAAGCAAATAACTTTCTTGCACATCTTTACTCTACTACCCAAAGTCCTTAACTTCTCGTAGGCTGTCAAGGCCAGCTACAAACCTCCGTGACGGCTACACACCTCCACACTAAACAGAACTTTTATCTCTCATTTCTATCAGCCTTCACCTCCTTCCAAAAGCCCTAAATATCCGGTGTTACCACACCACTTAAATCATGCTGTATATCTATCTGACCAGTCGTTGATCGTCCCAAAACGATTCTTCCTGTTATTTTGCTTTCAAATTGTGGCTTGAACTGCTCACCTTTTTGCATTGCAATTAGTATTCTCAGTGCTTCCTTACCCATACTTTCAAAGCCAACATCATAAGTTGTTAACTCTCCCGGAAAGAAACCATAATCTTCTGCCATGTTGCCCCCACCAGTTACAGCAACATCATCCGGAATCTTCTTGCCTATCTGCGTTAATGCCTTAATCACAACAGATGCTACGCGATCCCCCCCGCAACAGATCGCATCGATATCCCGATGTTCTCTTAGCCACGATTTTATAACCTCGTATACCCGCAGAGAGTCCTTTACCACCTCGTTATCAAGTGATAGCTTTAAATCACAGTCGACAGGAGCGTTGCTGTTCAGCAACGCATTCATAAATGCATAATGCCTTATCGCAAACCTCTCTGGTAATTCCTCATATGCTATAAGTGCTATACGCCTTCGCCCCATTTTTGCCAAATGCTCGGCGATAGCATATGTGTCACCAAACAAGTCCTGTGATACCAATGGCCAGTCGGTTGGAGATATCAGTCGCCTGTAACAAGTAACAACTGGAATTTTACTTTTTTGCAGTTTCAAAAGCACATCCATCGGCATGCTTTCTTTGAACGGAGGAACGATAATCATACCGTCAGAACCTTCCTCTATCTGCTGGTTGATTGCCTGGTGGTATTGCTCGATTTCATCGTTCGTGCTTATCACAACAGTATTGATCCCAATTTTTTTTGCAGCATCATGTATACCAACCAAGACCTGCCCCTGCTCACGCATCCTTACATCAGGGAACATCGCATAAACTAATGGTTTACTATCGGGAGAGGCTTTGCTATTCTCCAGCGGAAAAGGATTACTCACAAAAGTGCCCGTATGTGGCTTCCGGACAAGGAAACCATGCGATGCCAAAAGTTGAAGCGCATGTCGAATTGTACCAGAACTGACACCCAATTGTGTTGCAAGTTTTTCCGGCGGGTTCAGTTGTTGACCCGGCTTAAGCTGACCGCTGACAATTTCCGCATACAATGTTCTCTTGATACGCTCATACAAGGGGACAGCCGCCACTTGTGTTTCTAATTCATGCTCATGCATACAATCATCTCTTGAAAAATGTATCGACAACATACAACAAGCGGATGGTAGCATCCCAATGTGATTTAGTCAAGCATTATTTTACAAAATAAGTAAATAATTTTGTTCTTGCTATTTTATACTTAATACTACCTATGGGCAGAATCATAATCCTCCTGAATATAATAGACGCTAAAAATCTCTGTAAAATTCATAAGCATCTGTTAAATAATAACTTATAGCTACGTTTCCCTTGTAACATCTTCCAACTCGGTTATTACATAGGTGTTATTTAAAAAAATATATAAATAACTTTATGCAATAATGTAACCCAGTATGCATTTTGCACCACCAATGCACACAAATATTTATAACATCATTTCTTACAAGCACTTACATAAGCCTGTTCAGCTTGTATCATAATCTGATATCGTTTTTTTTTAGTAGCAAAATTGTGTGTCGCATATATTCTTTATTGACTTATTGCACACTATTGCGTATAAGCTCTTTACTTATCCCACTATGCTATTTTATTCTGTTATGTTATTTTATTCTGTTATGTCTCTGAAATAAAATGTCTTATGAGACCTTTTATTGAAAACTCTAAACGATCATCGTACCGACAATAATACCGGGAAAAATAGAATAGGAGCGTTATGCACAGTCTTGATTATTTAATAATTATACTTTACCTGGTTGGACTTACAGTCTTGAGTCTGGTTCTTACTCGCAAGACAAGCAGCACAAAAGATTATCTGCTCGGCGGCGGAAAAACACCCTGGTGGGCGGCGGCATTGACCTACCTGATGGCCTTGACAAGCACACTAAGTCTTGTCAGCATCCCTGGTGAAGCCTATAATAATGGCCTTCGGTTGTTTTTGGTCGGTCTCATGGGACCGTTTATGGCAATAATTTTCTTTCATATATTTATTAAATTTTACTTTCGCACACAAACATTCACCCCATTCAAGTATCTCGAACAGCGATTTGATAACCATATTCGCACGGTGATCGGTTCCATTTACTTGTTTTCACGAATAGTATACCTGGCTATTGTTTTATTTTCCTGCTCAATTATTTTTGTTGGAGCAGCCGATTGGAAACCATGGACCGGTATTCTCCTCATCGGCGGTGTCTCTTTGGTATTCACCATATTGGGCGGGTTTAAAGCTGTAGTTTGGACCAATGTGGTTCAGTTCGTCATTTTAACCGGCGGTCTACTTGCGGCCGTTATTGTATGCATTTTGTACGTTAATGGTGGATTTTTTGGCGTATTTTCATATGCTTTTGAAAATGGCCGTGGATTTAATGTTTTATCCGAAAAAGATTTTTTCTCATTTGATCCGCATGTGCGGATAACTTTCTGGATAATGCTTTTCAGTGCCACATTAATGTATATGTTTTATTGCAGTGCCGACCAAATGGCCATTCAACCCTTGCTAAGCACAGGTTCGTTGAAAAAGGCCAGGCGTTCTTTCCTTTCTTCTATAATAATGTTTCTCCCGCTAACTGCCGTTTTTTACTTCCTTGGATTGGCGATGTTTGCCTATTACGGGCAACATCCTGATCCGGCGGGCAATCCTTCCGGCGACACGGCTCTTTTTAGATTCATGACCAATATGATGCCAACCCCTATCCCTGGTCTTGTGGTCTCCGGCATGCTCGCCGCAGCAATTTCCACCGTAGCATCTGGCTACAGTGCTATCAGTTCAGTAATAACAAAAGATTTTTACTTGCGCTTATTCAAACCCGATGCCACAGAGATCCAACAAGTCAGATTTTCTCGTAAGGCAACACTGTTAGCGGGGATTGTGGCAATTATCATGGCCCTTATGGTTGTATTTACATCCAGCCGCCTCGGTGAGACTGTAATTGAGGCAGGCGCTATATGGGGATCCATTTCCGCCTTGATACCGGTTATTTTCTTTATTGCCGTTATGTGCCCGCGATGTAATTCTAATCACGCATTGGGCGCATTAATAGCCGGCTTTATAGTAATGGTTGCCACAATAATCTGGTATTCATATTCTAAACTTACCGGAAATCCGATTAGTTTTATGATGCTGCAGATCCCCTGCTCTATAACTGTAATACTTTATGGTACAATTGTACCCTGGTTATTCGGAACAATGCCTTCAAATGATAAAATCGAAAATCTGACCATTTGGACAATGAATAAATCCGATGTCTCAAAGAACGGTTACGTGAATTGAATTGGTCGTTGTGTCATGGATACTTTGCAAAGGATTTTACATATTAATATCAATTGTTAGGAAAGATGCTATGAGTAAGTTTAAATTTGGGCGGTTTGTCAATACAATAAAGGTTGTGAGTTTTATAGTGTTTTTTTTTGTAGGCCGAGTGTGGGGTGTTTCTCCTACCGAACAAGGTGAATCTGTAGGGTGCTGGGTAAGCACCGGTGATAACGATAATTTATTCTATGCTCCTTCTGTTGATAGCAAGTTGGCCATAGAAGATTATTTTAATATACTTGACAAGGTATATAAAGTTGATCGTGTGTACTGGCGGGCAATGCAGGCTGACCAACTTACAAAATACAGTGTTGTCAGGCCGGATAACTTTTATTCAGGTAGTGGCTATTATTTGTGGGAGAAGCATTTAAACGGGGAGATAGGTACGGGAAAATATGCGGTTGAAGTAGCCCACAGACATGGTATGACTATTTGGGGCATTGCATCACTTTTCGACCATGGTGCCCATGCCATAGTTGATACTTCCAAGGGATGGGGGCCATCGCCTTTTGAAGGAATAGTACGGGCGAACCATCCTGAGTGGGTGCCAGTCGATCGTCATAATTTGCGGCGTATGTCTGGTACTATATGTTTTGCTTACCCTGATGCTCGAAAAACCATCATAGATATCTATATGAAAATTGCTCAGGATAGCGGCTATGATGGGATCATGTTTCATCTGTATACTGAACAATTCCAGGCCAGAAACCCTGACGAATTTATTTACAATGAACCACTTGTGCGTGCGTACAAGGAGCGTTACGAAATTGATATTCGCAAAGAACCTGTTGACGTTTTTGCTATGGCGAAATTGCAGGGCGAATTCCTAACGCAACTCTTTAGAGAACTGAGAACAGCGGCTAATGACAAAGGAATCAAAGTAGGTATATGTATTAGTGCACTTAATCCACAATATCCTCAACCTTGGTTGGCCGATCCTGAAATGCTGGCTAGTGGCAGGATTGAGGTTGACTGGCATACCTATATCAAAGAGCATTTGGTTGATGAATTATTTGTTTACTGCGGCGGCAATCCTTACGAATTAGTTAATAACCTCCTAGCCGAAACTAAAGATACGCAGGTTCAAGTTGCAATGCTATCTAGCGTAGTTCATCCTGAAGCTTATAAGCATTTTATTAAGCAGGGATTAAGAAGAGTGATTTATGGTGGTTCCGAGGAGCTTGAATACGGATATAAGCAACAAAAGTCGGGCGAATCGTGGGATAGTAATGATTTTATTGATAGGCTTAGCGTTTTGAGTCAAATGGCAAAATGTGAAACTCCTTTGGATATAAGCAAAATTATTGCGGCAAGCAAAGATTCTAATGTTTATGTTCGTCGAAGAGCCATGGCAACTATTGGTAAACTTGGCCTAAGCGATCCTAATATAATCTCTGTGGTAAAGCTGGCTCTGGACGATTCAGAAAATGCAGTACGTTGTTACGCAGTAGATACGCTGCTAAAAGTTGGTAGTAAAGGTTCCATTGAGTCAGTCTTACAAACTGTTGAAAAGCATGGCAACTTCATGATAAATTTAGCGGCAATTTGGGACATTTCCAATCTACCTCAAGAAAGAAATAACGAAATAGTCCGGGCACTTCTACATGATAGTGAGGTGATAAGAGCTATTGGACTTGAAGCGTGTTGCTCTGGAGAGGTACGTCAGGGATTGGTTGATGCAATAGTGAAACTGGAGAGAGACAACTCCGATAAGGTACGTTGGCTTGTTGCAAGGGTACTTGACAGAATGTATGGAGACAAGGCAACAAGTACTCTTTTTGCGTTACTTGATGATAGAAATCCTACCGTTCGTAATATGGCTGCGTATAGTCTAAGTAATAAAGTTCGTAGTAAAAGTTACTGGATTAGCTCTGCCCAACATAATGCAATAAATAGGTTGGCTCATATGTTTGCCGCTTATAATCAGCAATATACCGGTACAGATGCGGATTGGGGCTGGCGATGTATTGGAGAAGCTATTGAACGCTGTGGGCCGCGAGGCGTGGAAGTGCTTAATAGATTTTTATCCCAGGATGAAGACAAAATACTAGGGGATCATGCGTGGCAGATACTGAATGTCAAGCAATATTGGAATGGTTTCGTCCATGAAGACATGGCAGAGATTGAAAAAGGCTACCTTGCACATCCCGGCATCAGAAAAAATAAACCTGATATGCCTACCAAGATTACCGAACCCAAGATGATGCCTTATATAGTTCAGGACTTTGACAATTGTAAGTTTGTTGATGGCAAAGCGAGTGATGTTGTTAATGTTCTTTCAGAGTTTGGGTTATGGCGGCACCTTGATACCTTAACGGCAAATATTTTTGATGTAGCTGAAATAGGCGGCGACGGCAATGCCGTAAAGCTTCAAAGCAATGGAAATAAGACTTCTTTTGTGGATGGCATAAGAAACGATTACAAGATAACAGATGGCCAAATAGATTTAAGATTCAGAATATTTCTGCGGGACGAAATCAGCAGTATTCTTTTTTGGTTTACCGATTCTGGCAAGTGGGAATCAAATTTAATGCTAACAATTACCCCCGGCGGAATTGTTCAGTGTACAAATGCCAAAGGCGAGGCAGTAACCGGTAAAGTTAAACTTGCTTTAGAGAAATGGCAAACACTGGAAATTTTTGCGGATATTGACAAACACTATTACACGGTAAAATTGGCAGACAGCAACCAGTTCATATCCGAAAAAATAACTCTGAAATCGAAGATGGGTTATAACGCATTAATTTTTAAGCCGTGGGGCAAAAGCGGAATTACATACATTGATGATATTAAGGTATTGGCGACTAATCCGGCATGGACTGGTGGAAATAACAATATCAATATGGATAAACTGCTCAACAAACAGAACTATGAATCGGACAAGACCGTTAATCGAAATGTTGAAATAGACGAAGAGGCTTCAAATGTGCTTTCCCCCAAAAGGGTGGATTGATTATAAAGATGTGTGATTATAACAGTAATTCTTGCAATTTCAAGTATTTATGATAAAATACCGTGATGAAAACAGACGATACTTTGACACCGCCGGAAAGTTGGATAAATGTACCTGTCATCGCTTTGGTCGCCCGGATTTTATGCCGTGAACTTGTCTTGCAGAATGAATATCTCAGAACTGAAAACCGCATACTCAAATCGAAAGTATCGAAGCGGCTCAGTTTTACCGATTATGAGCGGCGTACACTCGTCGACGCGGCAACGGCGCTTGGCAAAAAGCTAATGAATGATATTGTCAGCATAGTCAGACCTGAAACCATTCTCGCATGGCAGCGGAAACTTGAAAGACAGAAGTGGGATTATTCCGACCACCGTAAGAAACACCCCGGCAGACCGCGTATTGCGGCTGATATTGAAGGAATTGTTTGCCGCATGGCACGTGAGAATATCTGGGGTTATGCACGTATCCAGAGGGAACTTGAAAAACTTGATATCACGATATCCAAAACAACCGTCGCTAACATTTTGCGACGAAATGGCCTGCCACCCTCTCCGGAGCGTAAAGGCTTGACATGGCGAGAGTTTTTATCACGCCATGCCAAACTGTTTCTATACGCGGATTTCTTTACCAAAGAAGTATGGACGCATCGCGGCCTTACCACGGTATTTGTATTTTTCGTAATTCACCTCAAAAGCCGTAAACTTATTTTTGCCAGGGCAACAATTTCTCCTAATAGTCGCTGGCTAATTCAACAGTTGCGGCATGTATTATGGCAATGCGACGATGATGGAATAGACGCTAAATACTTCCTGAGAGATAACGGTTCATGTTATTCTTCTGACTGCGATTTGTTTCTTAAATCCGCTAATATAAAAGTTGTCCACACACCATTGCAAGCCCCTAATGCCAATTCTCATGCGGAAAGATTTGTTTTAAGTATTAAGCGGGAATGTTTGAACCAATTACTAATTGTTGGCATATCACAACTTCAGCGAGTCATAGATGATTATAAAATTTATTTTAATAATCATCGCCCACATCAGGGTATTGGTAATACAATACCATCTGGCAACTTGGTATTTGGTACACATAGAGCATCAGTCCCCCGCCGTATTGAATGCCAAACATTCATCGGCGGATTATTGAAAAGCTATCGAAGAGTGGCATAGTATGGGTCTACACCGCAGACTTTTCGGCCTCATCGTAACTTTTTGCAAAGTCGCCACTTAAAAAACATTGTTCGCAGTCTTGTGGGACACTTACATATTTGCCGCTCTTTCGCAGTGGTTCGCCTATGTTTGCAGGCATCTGCAATATTTGATCTCACATGCAGACTTCATTTCATGATATGCACTACCTCGCACGGCTGCGCAGCACCATGCTACACTGGATTCTGCAAAACACCATTGGCTTACCTACAAAAATGCTCCAAAAACCAGTCGAGGTTACATGAAAATCTATTGCCATCATCAACATTCCTTGATGTTCGGCTGATAAGTATGCGTTTTTTTGCATCAATCATATCCGCTGCCTTGTTGAGACGTTCAATATCCGAAATCGTCGGTGATGATGTGAGTTTTATCTCCACCGCCCATAACTCAAAACCAAAATCAAGCACAAGATCAAGCTCATAGCCATCAGATGTTCTGAAGAAATACGCCTCACATGCTTTATTATTTAGTTTTAGACTGCTAATCACCTGCTCAATAACAAAACCTTCCCAACTGGCGCCAACCCATGGCTGATTGAGAAGAATTTCCTGGGTGGCTACATTATTTAGCGTATGTAACAAACCACTGTCGCGCCAGTATATCTTAGAACTTTTTACCAGTCGTTTTTTTAGATTGACATGATATGATGGCAGTCGTCTGATTAAAAACGCACCTTCAAGATAGTCAAGATAACTGCTAACCGTCTTATATGATAGATCAAGACTCTTGCCAATCTGTGAGGCATTGAACATCTGTCCATTTACCGCAGCCAGCATTTTAAAAAGCCGTCGTGTTAGACGTGGTTTGGCCGGCAGACCCCAATTAGGCAAATCTCTTCCCGCTAATAATTCCATATAATCCTGCTGCCACTGCGGATAACTTGCACGATGTAATATCCCGCCATCAGGATAACCGCCATACAACCACAGATGCGATTTGTTTTCTTTAGATAATTCAGGCCAAAGAAAAGGTGTCAGTTCTAACAGCGCCATCCGTCCTGCAAGCGATTCTGAAACATGCTTCATCAGTGCCGGAGATACCGATCCTAATAAAAGAAATCGGCCATGTCGCTTTCTGTCATGGTCTATTGCACCGCGTACTCTTTTAAAGACATCG